>ERZ808028.35-NODE-35-length-166407-cov-18.367829_pt1 | contig 166407 bp, 136 predicted proteins | sample MGYA00380184_ERZ808028 | MGnify/ENA primary metagenome ERZ808028 (study PRJEB31490, sample SAMN06133397) | mouse gut metagenome | isolation source: J8_1 | host: mice | place: China: Chengdu | collected 2015-05 ...
GCATTTTATGCGGTTCGAACTTAGTACCGCTGCGTTGTTAACGGAGCGAAAGCGCGCCTCGAAGCAGAAACTTTTTTCACTGCCGATCTGCCTCAGAGTTTCGCATGCGCCTAATTACAATTTAAATAAGAAAGGAACCGGCACATGAAAAAAACGGAATATGCGATATCGATTGAGAACATGACCAAGAACTACGGAAAACACAGAGGCGTCAAAGATTTGTCACTGCAGGTAATAACGGGTGATATTTTTGGATTCCTCGGTCCGAACGGCGCGGGTAAATCGACGACGATACGCTCTCTTTTGGGCTTGCTGAAATTTCAGGAAGGGAGCGCCAGCGTGTTCGGACTGGACGTACGAAGCCGCAGTGAGGATATTTTACGGAGAGTAGGCTATATGCCTGCGGAGGCGATGTTTTATGACGCCATGAAGGTGAAGGACGTGATCCGCTTTGCTGCGGATATGCGGGGGATGGACTGCCGCAGGGAAGCGGACATGTTATGCGGACGTCTCTCGTTAGACAGGGAGAAAAGGATAGAAGAGCTTTCGCTGGGAAACCGGAAAAAGGTCAGCATTGTCTGCGCCATGCAGCATAAACCGGATCTTTTTATTTTCGACGAACCGACGAGCGGCCTCGACCCGCTCATGCAGGCGGAGTTTTTTCAGTTGATCCTGGAATACAACAAACAGGGGACGACGTGTTTTCTTTCTTCGCATGTACTGTCGGAGATCAAAAAATACTGCAGGCACGCCGCCATTATTAAAGAGGGAGAGATCGTCTGCTGTGATACGGTGCAGAACCTCACAAAGACCAATGCGAAGCGCGTTCACTTTGTAGAGAACGGTACGGAAGAGCGTTTTGTCTGGCGGGGCGGGATCGACGAGCTGCTTGCAGGGTTTGCCGGACGGCATATTGAGGACATTACGATAGAAGAGCCATCGCTTGATGAAATTTTTATGCATTATTACGGAGAAGGGGAGGAATGTGAAGATGGTATTGTTCAGGCATGAATTGAAAATGAATTTTAAAAATTTTCTGATATGGACATTATGTGTGGGGTTAGGCTGTTTAGGCTGTATTTTATTATATGGCAGTCTGGAGGAGCAGATTCAGGGAATTGCTGATTCTTTCTCCGATATGGGTTCCATGTCTGCAGCGCTTGGCATGGACAAAATGAATCTTGCGACAATGAGGGGGTATTTTGCAACGGAGGTCGCCATGATGCACGGACTCGGAGGCGCTATGTATGCGGCGATACTGGGAATTGGTCTGGTATCCAAGGAACAGAGCGCACATACGGTCGATTTTTTGAATGTTTTGCCGGTCAAAAGAGAAAAACTGCTGTTCTCCAAATACATAACACTTGTTACCAACATACTGCTCTTTCAGATGATCTGTGCCGCTTTGTATCTTCTCGGTTTTGGTTTGATGGGCGAAAATGCGGACGGCAGAGAGTTTTTCCTGTATTTTCTTGCGGCAGCGCTGATGCAGGTTGAGATCGGAACGGTATGTTTTGGCATTTCCGCCATGTCCGGGAAAAACAGGACGGGCGCGGGACTGGGGATCGCAGTTTTGGCCTTTGCTATGGATATGATGTGCCGTATCGTGCCTGCGATCGAAAATCTGAAATACATCACGCCGTTTTATTATGCCAATGCGGCTGATATCTATACAAACGGGGAAATTTCTGTTACAATGGCTGCGACAGCCGGAGGCGTTATCTTTTTCTCGCTTGCCGCGGCATGGACAATATATTGTAGAAAGGATCTGTAAATATGATCTATTATCAGGACGGGAATATTCTGATCCGGGATCTGCAGGAGACGGATATTGAACCTATCGTACGAGGGGAAAGAGAGCAGGGCTGGGATGCCACGGCGGATAAATACGAGATGCGCATAAAGGATCGTGACGCGGGGAAGGCAATCGCGTTTGTAGCGGAATATAACGGTCATATTGCGGGATATATTCATGTTTACCCGGATTCCGGTTCCGGTGCGTTTGCGCAGCAGGGGTATCCGGAGATCGTGGATTTCGGCGTTTTGGAGAAATACCGTAGAAACGGGATCGGAAGCAGGATGATGGAAATTGCGGAGAAGACGGCTGCAAAATATGCAGATGCCGTGTATCTCGGCGTCGGTCTGCATAACGGTTACGGGAGCGCACAGCGTATGTATATAAAACGCGGGTATATCCCTGATGGCAGCGGTGTCTGGTACCAGGATGAGATATGCCCGCCATATAAAGACTGTTGTAATGACGATGATCTGGTACTATATTTATGGAAGAAACTATAGGACTGCTGAGTGCTCATGCTGCGTCTGCAGCCATGAGAGACAGATCAAAGTCAGGCTGTGCATGGCAGTGTTTTTATACTGCATTGCCGGGCATGCCGCTTTCCGAAGCTGCTCCGGTCTCCAACGGATATTCCACGACATAGAAGTCATAGGCGTTTACGATGGTCGTTTTGCCGAACGTGTCGGTTCTTTTGAAGTTTCTGCCGTAGTTGGCATGTACATGTCCGTGGAAAAAGAATTTCGGTTCATATTTTTCCATCAGTGTCCGGAAGATGGCAAACCCCCGATGGGGCAGATCTTCCATATCGTTGATCTGATAGGCGGGCGCATGGGAAACGAGAATATCAAATCCTTTATGTTTCCATAATTTGAATCTCAGTTTCCGCACCCGCTGTTTCATTTTGTGTTCCGTATACTGGTCTTTGGAGCGCGGAATATATTCCATGGAACCGCCGAGACCGAGAATGCGGATCCCTTCATGCACATAAATATCATCTTCAATGCAGATACAGCCTTCCGGCGGTTTCTCATCATAACGCTTGTCATGGTTTCCTCTGACATAAAGCAGAGGGACATTACAGAGCGTGACAAAGAAACTCAGGTATTCGGGCGGCAGGTCTCCGCAGGAAATGATGAGATCGATGTCTTTTACCTTTTCCGGCTCATAATAGTCGTATAGGAACTTTGATTTGTGATCGGCAAGCAGCAGTATATTCAGGGGTTTATTTGTCGGCGTTGTTTTCATCGATTTTAATGCCCTGAAGCTGCACAAGCTCCTGAGCGTCCTCCGTAAATTCTTCTAATTCGGGAATGCGTCCCTTTACGTTCTCCGCAAGCCAGTCCATGGTAACGATTTCTTCCGCATCCAGACTTTTGCCTTTTTCACAGCGGACGATTCCGTCCTGACAGTAGATCGGGCCGTCAAAAGGATGAAAAACACCGGCGCGGATGGAGCTTTTCAGAAATTCGATCAGTCTGTGCGTTCCGTGCGGCATATCCTCGGAACAGATCACATCGATAACATCCGCAGACATTCCCCACCAGTAGTTCACGGCCTTCTTACCTTTTTGGGCATTGGCTTCCGCGTTGCCGCTGCAGATATTTTTGATGATGCGTTCGTAGAGTTTGCCCCAGTGCCAGATCGGCGTTGCAAGGTTTTCCAAGGAACCATCGTCTCTTTTTTCATAAAGTCCGTATTCCCGCGAAGCATGTTCCGGGGTGATCATATCACTGTCGGAAACAAAGACGATACCCTCCTGCTTTAAGCGTTCTCTGGCGTCTACTCCCTTGAGCTTTGACCATTCCAGATAGATCTCTACGTAAGGCTTGATCATTTTGGCGCCGAGTGCAAAGGCATTGATATTGGCGATCGTTCCGTATATCGGATAGTCCGCTACATATCCGAGTCTGTCGGTTCTTGACAGAGCCGCGGCAATTGCCCCCATCAGGAATTTGGATTCGTACATGCGCGCATAATAGGTACAGATAGAAGAGTAGGACATTTTGATGGAGCAGTTATAAATTTTTACTTTCGGGTGCAGGATCGCGGAGCGGACGCTCTGGTTCACCATCTGCGTGGCTGTCGTAAAGATCAGGTTGCAGCCGGCATCGATCGCCTGGTTGATTGCAGATTCCACTTCGGCGTCCGAATCGGCTCTGTCAAAAGCAAGTGTTTTTATTTTGCCCTCATAGACCTGTTCTATGTACATTCTTCCCAATTCATGCGCATAAGCCCAGCTGGAAGTATCTGTAGTTTTCGTATAGATAAAAGCGATCTTTAATGATTCCGGGGAAACTGCGCCCGGAGAGATCAGCCGGTTGAGCAGCGTGGATTTGGTTTCTTCCGGGTTCTGCACAAGTTCTACCTGACTGCCTTTATCGGCCAGCGTGATTTCCGTCCACATTTTCTGAAGCGCCTGGTACATTTCGTGCTCTGTCTGTCCTTTGACTTTGTCATAGCCGTATATTTCCACGTAAACCAAAAAGGCGTCGGAAACGGCCAGTTCCAGTTTGGCGCCGTGTGCTTTTTTGTAAACTTCCGCAAAATTATAACAGGCGGTATGGAAATTCAGTTTGTCTTCGTCGTCCCAGGGTTCATCTTCCTTTTTCCCCATGAGTTTGAGCATTTTTTTGTAGCTTCCCTCTTTGGTGAACCATACATCATAACTTTGTGAAACTTCATAAAACTCCAGGAACTCGTAGTAAAGACGGCTTTCCTTATCATCCGACTTTCTGGGAACCAGACGGGTGACCGTTCCGGGAATGCTGTATGTTTCCAGATATTTCATAACGCTGACACGTTTGTTGCCTTCCTGGACGTAGAACTGGTTCATAAATTCATAAGCCACGATCGGATCCCGGATGCCGTCACTGACCTGATGGTCATAAAGGGATGCCCATTTCATGCCGAATTCCGATTCTTCCGGAAGCAGAGGCATAAAATTATTGGCGAAAGCGTTGGTACGTCCGGCCGTTTTCGTTCCGATGATCTTCGATAAGGGAATGTCGATCAGGCCGAGGTTTTCGATCGACGCTACCTCTGTATAAGATAAAATATCATCCAGTGCAGGAAGATAAGGATATTCGCCTTTGGTAAGGGCGGACTGGTAACCTTTTCTGCCTTGCTTCAGTGCTGCAATATAATCGTTTGCTGCCACGATATCAACCTCCTCTGACTGATTAAATTTTTTCATATATATTTTGAGTGCACAATACACTTCTATCTTATCATTTCAGCCAAAGGATGGAAACCCAAATTCAATAAATTTTTGTTGCACTTTCTTTTTATTTGGACTATCATCAATCGTAGAAAAGGGAATTATCATAAGTTTAGTTTAGAGAAAGGTATGGTCATTTATCATATGAATCATCAGGCAGAGGGAACGCCTGCAGGACTGACAAGAGAAGAGCAGATGGCATCATCATCGATCGGAAGCCTTGTGGTCAGTATGGCGTTCCCTGCAATTTTGGCGCAGTTGATCAATATTCTGTACAGTATTATCGACCGTATATATATCGGACATATGAAAGGAGTAGGGGCTGCCGCACTGACAGGTGTGGGGGTTACTTTCTGTATTACCGTATTTATTTCCGCTTTTTCCGGTTTTATCAACAGCGGCGCGGCGCCGCTTGCAGCCATCTGGCTTGGAAAAAAGAACAGGGAGCATGCAGAAAAGATCCTGGGAAACAGCGTTACTTTTCTGGTCATCTGCACGATCGTCCTGATGGCCTTTTTTTACATATTCCAAAGACCGTTATTATATCTGTTTGGCGCCAGTGATGCAACGATCGGTTATGCAGTATCTTATATTTCCATTTATCTGATCGGCACGGTATTTGTGGAACTGTCTTTGGGACTGAATGCTTTTATCATCTGTCAGGGACAGTCAAAAACAGCCATGTATTCAGTGCTGATCGGAGCCATTGCCAATATTATCCTGGATCCGGTCTTCATTTTTGCGTTTGGCCTCGGCGTGAAGGGCGCGGCCATTGCAACGGTGATCTCACAGGCGCTCAGCGCATTCTGGGTCGTCGCGTTTCTTATGGGGAAAAAGACCTCGTTAAAGATCCGGCGCGACTGCCTGAAACTGGAGAAAGGTATCGTCTTCAGCATTTTTTCTCTGGGAATTTCCCCGTTTATCATGCGGGCGACCGAGAGTTTTATCAGCATTGTGTTAAATCACGGTTTACAGGTATATGGCGGCGATCTGTATGTAGGATCCATGACGGTGATGCAGAGCGTTATGCAGATATTTTCTGCGCCGATCGGCGGGTTCACACAAGGGATATCACCTGTTATTAGTTATAATTACGGGGCAGGCAATTTTGCAAGGGTGAAAGAAGTGTATCGCTGGATGATCGGAGCCTGTTTCCTGTTTATGTTTCTGGCCACTGTTACTACGATCCTGTTCCCCGAATGGTATGCATCGTTTTTTACGGATGATGCGGCGTTGATCGCATTGGTCGGAGAGATGATGCCGGTATTTATGTTCGGCATGCTGATCTTTGGTCTGCAGAATGGTATCCAGCCTACTTTTCTGGCATTGGGACAGGCGAAAATCTCGCTTTTCATCGCGGTCTTCCGGAAGGTCATTCTTTTAATACCACTTGCTATTATATTGCCGCGCTTTTTCGGCGTAATGGGAGTATATTATTCCGAACCGCTTTCGGACATCCTGTCTGCAGTCACGGCAACCGTCCTGTTTCTGTGCAATATCAGAAAGATGCTTTCGAAAGAGGCATTAGCGAAGATACAGTAGGGGTACAGTGTTAAATCTGGATTTAATTCGATGTAATTTAATCTGCACAACGACACTTTCCAGGAGTGGTATGTTGCAATTGTCTGAAACAACATAGTATATAAATAGTATATAAGGAGAAAATGATGAAAAATAACAGAACAAAGAAACCGCTGAAACGATTGTTATGTGCCGCAGTCATTACCGAAGTGATGCTGCTTATGGGCGGATGCGGCGAGGGAGCGGAAGGCTTGGGAGACGCTGCATCGTATGAGACGAAAAAAGACGATTTAAAGCAGGCCGGACTCGGTGCCATGGCATTATTGTATGATGAAACTGTCTGGACTTATGATGAGGAACAGGCCTCGGATGCAAGCATTGTATTCCGTGACAGGAAAGAATCCGTGCTCGGCATATCCTGTTCAAAGGAATCCTATTATCAACATCCGCTGGATATGGCAAATACCGCGAAACAGATCTATTCCACTTTTGCAGGATATGAGGAAACACAGGCGCCTGTGCAGGTGGAAGTGCAGGGGGATAACTGGTATGAATGGATCTGCAGTTATGAAGAGGACGGCGATAAAATGATTTCCCTGCAGCGTTTCTATGCCGAGAACTATTATGCCTATACGATGTCTTATATAGCCAAAGAAAAGGATTTTGAAGCCGGGAAAAACGAAGCGCTGAAAGTTATGAATTCTGCGGTTATGAGCGTTCCGGGCAATGAGGAGGCGGAAGCGAAAGCCAGGGAATTCTTGGCCGGTGAATGGGATCTGGCGGATGCCGGGTATCTTGTCATGAACGAAGACGGCACATATGCGTGGTATATGGACAGCAGCAAAGACGAAAGCAATATGCATAAAGGCACTTACCGCGGAGATGTGGAGAATTCTGCCGTCGGTTTTGCGGAGGGAGACGGTATTTATTTTGTCCTTTTCCCGGAGGTATTGTATACGGAAGGCAGGGAAGGACAGACAGCCGCTGCCAAGTATGATTATCTTGTCAATCTGAACGAGCAGCTTCCCGACGGTGCATACCAGATGATAAACGGCAGCACGTTTGTTCTGTATTATATGACGAGACAGTGATCCGCACACACGAAAACAGGGAATGTTAAAAGGCTGTTAAAGAAATTATGTTTTTGAAGATAGCATATTGACACGCATTTGCGGATATGATAACGTATGGATAAGTTAAGAGGGAGTAGTTGTCATGCGTAAGCAACATACCCTGGCATCAGCCATGTTTGCGCATCTTTCAAGGAACTGCCGAAGCTGCAGAAACAGCGGAGGGAAAGTTTGAGAGTACGAGACTTTTAGCACGAAAGTGCCGAAAGTCTCTTTTTTTGGCACGCAGGGGAGTCCGCAGAGCGTACTGCCCATGAAAAACAAGGAGGAAAAAAGAAATGGATGTGTTGATTCAATCAGTATTTCTGGTAGTGGGATTTGTGATGCTTGTAAAAGGAGCGGACTGGTTTGTGGAAGGAGCCGGTAAGACAGCGGAACGGTTCGGCATTCCGCAGCTTGTGATCGGTCTGACGATCGTAGCGATGGGGACGTCGCTGCCGGAGGCCGCGGTATCTACGTCGGCAGCATTAAAAGGGAGCGCCGAGATCACGATCGGAAACGTAGTAGGCAGCAATATCATGAACATTCTGCTGATCCTTGGAATAACGTCTGTTATATCACCGCTTGCAGTGCAGGTTTCCACCGTCAGATATGAAATACCGATGGTCATTGCCGCTACAGCGCTGTTAGGAGGTCTGGGACTGACCGACGGCAATGTCGGCAGGATCGATGGCATCATCCTTCTGGCAGGTATGACGCTGTATCTTCTTTATCTTCTGCGGATGGCCAGAAAAGGACAGGCGGTCATCGAAGGCGTGGAGCAGACGGATAAGAAAGAAAGTATGTTGAAATTATTGCTGCTTATTTTGATCGGCGGCGTGCTGATCGTATGGGGCAGTGACGTTACGGTCAATGCGGCAACGGAGCTTGCAAGGATCTTCGGCATGAGCGAGCGGCTGATCGGTCTGACGATCGTGGCATTCGGCACTTCCCTGCCGGAACTGGTCACGTCGGTTACGGCAGCGCTCAAAGGCAAGGCGGATATTGCGGTAGGAAATATTGTCGGCAGCAATATTTTCAATATCCTGTTCGTAGTCGGCATAGCAAGCGTGATCACACCTGTTATTTATGTGCCGGGCTTTTTGGTGGACACCATTGTCTGTCTGGCGACGGCGCTCCTGCTGTGGCTGTGCGTGTTAAGAAAGCACAAACTGATGCGGCATGGCGGTGTGCTCCTGCTTATCGCCTATGCAGGGTATTTTGTATATTTACTGCGGTGACAGGATGACATGTACGCTTTTTGGCAGCTGTTGTTTTCCGCCGCGCATTTTCCCTGCGGAAACGTTTTCTTGCGCTTGCCACGAATGGATTAATTTGGTATAATCTTATTAAGTTTGGCCGGACAGGCAGATCTGTCCGGCGAATGCAGAAAACAAAGAGTATAAAGGAGATGTGACAATGAAAGGAAATATTGTTGTTGGTCAGTCCGGCGGCCCTACAGCCGTTATTAATTCTTCCGTAGCAGGCGTTTATGCCGCTGCCAAGAAACTGGGCGTAAAGAAGATTTATGGTATGGTTCATGGTATTGAAGGATTTTTACAGGATAAAATGATCGATCTTGCAGAGTATCTGGACGACGAGACCGGTATTGAATTATTGAAGAGAACGCCTTCCGCATTTTTGGGTTCATGCCGTTTTAAAATGCCCAAGATCGAAGGACATGAAGATGTATATGAGAAAATTTTTGAGATCATGGAGAAACATGATATCGAATGCCTGTTCTATGCAGGCGGAAACGATTCTATGGATACCGTAAAGATGCTTTCCGACTATGCGGCTGCTCATAACAAACCGCAGAGATTCATGGGTGTTCCGAAGACGATCGACAACGATCTTCCGATTACAGACCATTGTCCGGGATACGGCTCCGCAGCCAAATATATTGCAACGAGCATGAAAGAGATCATCCGTGATAACGAATCTTTCGGAGCACAGAAGCCTACGATCTGTATCGTGGAGATCATGGGACGTAACGCAGGCTGGCTGACAGCAGCGGCAGCATTATCCAAAGGAGACGACTGCAGCGGACCGGATGCGATCTATCTGCCGGAGAAAGTATTTGACATGGACAAGTTCGTGGAAGACGTTAAGAAACTTGCAGCAGAGAAATCTTCTGTCGTGATCGCCGTATCCGAAGGCGTAAAGATTGCCGATGGACGCTATGTATGCGAGCTTGGCAAAGAAGTGGCGGTAGACGCTTTCGGCCATAAGCAGATGTCCGGAACAGCCGTTATGTTAGCGAATAAAATAGCGGAAGAAACAGGTCTTAAGACACGTGCCATCGAATTCTCCACCTTACAGCGTGCGGCAACGCATCTGGCATCCTTAACGGATATCAACGAAGCGTTCCAGGTTGGTTTCGATGCGGTAAATGCTGCAGAAGAAGGCAAGACCGGTATGATGATCACACTGGACAGAAACGGTGACGATCCTTATCAGTGCGGTACGAGCGCATATGATATCCATGCGATCGCCAATGTAGAGAGAAAAGTACCCGATGAGTGGATCACAGCAGACAACAAGGGATTAAATGAAGGGTATGAAAAATATGCAAGACCGCTTATTATGGGTGAATTACAGCCGTTATATGTAAATGGTCTGCCGCGTCATCTTGTTCGCAAGACAAAATAGTGTTAAAACAGGATTTAACATGGATCATATTAATAAAAGGCTGAATCAATTACGGGTTCAGCCTTTTGCCTTATATGCAGCGAATGCTCCGCAGGGCGCGGCATTCGTTGTATATCATAGAAAATGGGGGTATCAATGAAACAATATCAATTTATCGATCATAGAGGGACTTTTACAGTAAACGATCCGGAACTTACGAGCTATCTGTATTTTCCGATTGCAAATGAAGCGGGAATGATGAGCAGCGTTACGCCTTCTTTCGGGGGCGATGCCAAGACCGGACAGAATACGTATATCTTGGAACCGGTCAGCAGCGAAAATCTGCATAATAATAAATCGACCAGAAATTTCTGGTTCCGTCTGGAAGGAAAAGAAACAGGCGAAAACAGCTGGTCGGCTGCCGGTGTGTCCGCATGGCAGCAGGCGGAGAAATTTGGCAAAGAGAAAGAAGAAACAAAGCTGGAAGCAGGCCTTTTGTACCAGAAAATGGAGCGGACATGTAAAAAACTCGGCCTGTACGCGGAAATGACGATCTTTGCGCCGATTACAGGCGATCAGATAGAATTAATGAAAATAACGGTTAAAAATGTGGGAAAGGAAATGGTTACGCTCACACCTGTCGCGGCAATTCCGCTTTATGCAAGAAGCGCCGATAATATCAGGGATCACCGGAACGTAACGAGTATGCTGCACCGCATCAGGCTGACGGACAACGGAGTCTGCGTTGTGCCGACGCTGACTTTCGACGAGCGGGGACACCGGGAGAACCATGTGTCATATGGTGTGTTCGGGAGCGGAAACGGTAAAGATCCGGTCGGTTTTTACCCTGTCGCGGAAGAATTTATCGGTGAAGGCGGTTCTTTTGAGAATCCTTATGCGGTCGTATCCCATGACGTGCCGATGTACGGTGCGGGAGAGAGTATCGACGGCTTCGAGGCGATGGGCGGACTTGTTTTTGAACAGATCGGTTTACAGCCGGGAGAGAGTGCGTCCTATATTGTAGCGCTTGGCTGTATGGAACATGAGAACGGACAGAAGAACGCAGAACAGATGGCGCTTCTTTTAGCGCAAAAGGCTGCGCCATATCTGAAAGAAGAATATTTTGACAAGTTACTGGCTGAGAGCAGGGATTATTGGAATGAGAAAAACAATATTGCCTATCAGTCCGGAGACAAGCGGTTTGACGAGTGGATGTACTGGGTGAATTTTCAGCCGATGTTACGCAGGATCTATGGCTGCTCTTTCCTGCCGCACCATGATTACGGGAAAGGCGGAAGAGGCTGGCGGGATCTGTGGCAGGACTGTCTGGCGCTTCTTTTAATGAATCCGGAAGGCGTCAGGAGCATGCTTCTTTCAAACTTCGGCGGCGTGAGGATGGACGGGACGAATGCGACGATCATCGGCAGCAGGCAGGGAGAATTCGTTGCCGACAGGAACGGGATCGCCAGAGTCTGGATGGATCATGGTATGTGGCCGTATCTGACCGTGGAGCTGTATTTGAAACAGAGCGGGGATCTGCACTTTTTACTGGAGAAAAATCATTATTTTAAGGACAATCTCGTATGCCGCGGAGACAAAAGAGATGCTGCGTGGGAAGAGACGCAGGGCAGTATGCAGATGACGGCGGATGGACAGATCTATGAGGGCACCGTTTTGGAACATATTTTGCTGCAGCATCTGTCGGCATTTTATGACGTAGGTGAGCACAATCATATCAGACTGCGCGGCGCCGACTGGAATGATGCGATCGACATGGCCAAAGACAGGGGAGAGAGCGTTGCATTTACCACGATTTATGGCGGCAGCCTCTCCCGGATAGCCGCGGCAGTCCGGCAGATGCAAAAAATAACAGGCGTAACGGAAGTAGAGCTTGCAGAAGAAATGTTTCTGTTATTGCAGGCGGAAACGTCCCTTTATGATGATGTGGAAGCCAAGCAGCGCATATTACGGGAATACTGCCATCTGTGCGAACACTTTTTATCCGGGAAAAAGAAGCCGGTGTCGGTAGAAGCGCTTGCACAGAACCTCGAGGGAAAAGCCGAATGGATCAGGGAGCACGTACGCCGGACGGAGTGGATCGGCGACGGAAACGGAAACCACTGGTTCAACGGATACTATGACAACAGCGGAAAGAGAGTGGAAGGAAATGAAAATGGTGTCAGAATGATGCTGACAGGTCAGGTCTTTTCCCTGATGTCCGGTACGGCGACCGACAGCCAGGCCGAAGAGATCATAAAGGCTGCGGATAAATACCTGTATGATGCGGCGGTCGGCGGCTACAGACTGAATACGGATTTTCACGAGATCAAGACGGACATGGGCAGAATGTTCGGTTTTGCGTACGGACATAAAGAAAACGGAGCAGTATTCTGCCATATGGCGGTCATGTATGCCAATGCGCTTTACGGACGGGGATTTGCCAGAGAAGGTTATAAAGTCATCCACAGTCTTTACAGCCATATCTGCGATGTGGCCAAATCCAGAATCTATCCGGGCGTGCCGGAGTATATCGATCCGAAAGGCAGAGGGGTATACCATTATCTGACCGGTGCGGCGAGCTGGCTTTTGCTGACCGTATTACAGGAAATGTTCGGCGTGAGAGGAAAATGGGGAGATCTGGAGTTTGCGCCGAAATTGTTGAAAGAGCAGTTTGACGCGCAGGGCAGGGCCTCCGTGGATCATGTTTTTGGCGGGAAAAAGCTGCATATTATTTATGAGAATCCGGCCGGCAAAGAATACGGCGCGTACCGGGTCGGTGAAATAACGTTGGATGGCAAAACAGTGTCCGGCACGGAACCGGTATTAACGAAAGAAACGATCGATGCCTGCGGAGCGGATACGCTGCATCAGATCGTTGTGAAACTGATATAACAGCAAACAAAGCGGGGGAAGAAAGCATGACACAGGAAAACATAACAAAGGAAATTGTAAAAATTCTTGTAGTGGATGACGTAGACGCCAACCGGTTCGTGCTCCGGGATATCATTCAGGAAATGGGACATCAGCCGGTTCTGGCAGAGAACGGAATGCAGGCTTTGAAGATTATGGAAAGGATACGGCCGCAGCTGATGATTCTGGATATCGCGATGCCGGGAATGGACGGATATGAGTTCTGCAAGTTGATGAAGGACGATCCGGTTACCAGAAATATACCGATCATTTTCATTTCGGCCTTTGACGATCCGGCGGATGTTGTCAGGGGATTCGACTGCGGCGGAGAGGATTATATCACCAAGCCGTTTATTCCCAAGGTCGTTCAGGCAAGACTGCGTCTCCATTTAAAACTCTACGATACCACGAACGAGATGATGGAAATGAACAGAAGACTGCAGACTTCTGTGAACGAACAGCTTCATCAATTGGAGATGGAGAAGAAAAACGTGCTCTATGCGCTGCTTCGCGTAGCAAGAGAAAACGCCTGTTATGATAAGAATCATATGGAAAGGCTGTGCTATAACTGCCGGATTCTGGCGGAAGCCATGCAGTTATCGGCACAGTACAGTCATTTGATTTCGGATACCTATGTCGATACGATCGAACTGGCATCGCCCCTCTGCGATCTGGGAAACGTGGCAATCCCAACGGAGCTGTTACAGAAAAGAGAGTCCCTTTCGGCGGAAGAACTGGAAGTGATCAGGAAACATGCGGCTGTCGGCGCAAGGATCCTGCAGGATATCAAAGATACGGGAGATTATAATGATTTCCTGCAGATGTCTATCGATATTGCGCATTATCATCATGAAAACTGGGACGGAAGCGGTTATCCCTGCGGGAAAGCGGGCGACGAGATACCCTTATCGGCGCAGATCGTATCGATAGTGGGTGCATATTGTGCCATGACCGAAAACCGTACATACAGAGATTCTTATCACATAGAAAAAACACTTTCCATGCTGGAAGAGGATGCCGGAACCAAATTTAACCCGGATATTTTTCAGATTTTACGTAAGATACACAGGCAGCTGCATTAAAAGGCAGCTGCCGTAAGGTTTGGAGGGGATATTTTGGAATACTTCAATCAGAGTAAAAAGAATCAGCGGACGAAGGAACGCTTCGTCATTATCGTATTCAGTTTCTATACATGCAGTCTGTGTGTCAGCACCGTAAAGCGGAATCTGGAGGCATGGATCCCCATCGTCATGCTGCTTCTTTTAGCATTCGGATGGGCCATGTTCCTTGGTAAATACAGAAACTACAAAGTAAGGACTTTTCTTACCGGGATCATTATCCAACTGACTGTTATTTTATATGCGGCGCATACGGATGATCTTATGAGCGTCGTTCCGACATTTATGGCTTTTGCCGTCCTGACAGCATTTTACGGACAGACCGAAATGCTGTGGAGTACGGCTGTCTCACTGCTTTTCATTATTTTCTATCATGCCGTGATAACGGACAACTTATGGCTTCTGCCGGCGGAAACCCGTATGGATCTTTTCTATCAGTCCGGCAATATACTCTTCGTGGAATTTATACTTTACATATGGGTGAAAAACCGTAATGAGAGAAATGAACAGGTGGATCAGATCATCGAGGCGCTCGTGGAGGCGGAACAGAGCAAGGACGATTTTCTTTCCAATGTCAGTCATGAGATCCGTACGCCGGTCAATACGATCTGCGGAATGAGTGAAATGGCGCTGCGGGAGCATGATCTGGAGAAGATGCGGGAAGAAGTGTTCGATATCCGGGACGCCGGGCATAATTTAATGGCGCTTGTTACCGACATCCTGGATTTCTCGCAGTTACAGCAGGGGAAAATGAATCTGGAAGAAGAGGCTTATAATATTACCTCAACGATCAATGACATCATCAATATGGCGATGGCGAAGAAAGGGGATAAGCAGATCGAACTGATCGTAGACTGTGACGCCTCGATTCCGTGCGGTCTCATGGGAGACGAGAAAAAGATACGGCGGGTCATTATGAATCTGGTGGACAATGCCATCAAGTTTACCAATGAGGGCGGCGTTATTATCAATGTGCATGCCAGAAAAGAGAATTACGGCATCAATCTCTGCGTTTCGGTTCGGGATACGGGAATCGGCATGGAGGATGTGAGTCTGGAGAAACTCTTTACCAGTTTCAGTCAGGTAGATACCAGAAGAAACAGACAGGAAGGCGGCGTCGGCCTCGGACTTGCCATTTCCAAAGAGCTTGTCCAGAAGATGGGGGGAACAATCACGGTACGGAGCTATCCGGGCAAGGGAAGCATCTTCCGTTTCGTAGTGCCGCAGAAAGTCCTGGATGAGAGACCGATTGGACAGGTGGAAAACAGAGAGCGCATCAATATTGCCGCTTATTTTGACATGGAGCAGTTTGACATGCTGACGATCCGGGATGAGTATACCGGCATTATCGCCGGCATGATAAAGCAGCTTCGTGTAAAATGCCATATCTGCCGTAATCTGGCGGAACTGAAACGAAGAGAGGATCATACCGTTTTTTCGCATATTTTTATCAGCCTGGAAGAGTATCAGGAAGATGAGGCTTATTTTGACAGACTGGCCAAGATGGCCAAAGTGATCATTGTGATCGATCGTCCGAGGGAAAAATATCTTTCCAATCCGGATCTGATCAGGCTTTATAAGCCGTTTTATATTCTGCCGGTCGTTTCTATTCTCAACGGCAGCAGAGGATCGGAAGGAGGCAGACAGATCACCCGTCCGGGGAAGTTTACCGCACCGTCGGCCCATGTCCTGGTCGTCGATGACAACCGGATGAATATACGGGTGGTCGAAGGACTGTTAAAGGAATACCAGATCCGCGTGACTTATGCCGCCAACGGGCATGAAGCGCTGGAACTGATCGAAAATATGTCTTATGATTTCGTTTTCATGGATCATATGATGCCGGAGATGGATGGGGTCGAGACGATGCACCGTATCCGGGATAAAGTGGGTCATTATTATCAGAAAGTGCCGATTATCGCGCTGACGGCCAATGCGGCGCCGGGCAACAGAGAGATGTTCCTGGAAGAGGGCTTCAATGATTTTATCTCCAAGCCGATAGAGCTGTCGGTATTAGAGCGCGTACTGCGCCGCAACCTGCCGGAAGAGAAGCTGATCTTCCAGACTAAACAGACAGAGGCAGTCCGGGAAAAGAAAGAACCGGAGGAACAGCTTTCGATCGGCAGTCTGGATGTGGAAAAAGGGATGCTTTACTGCGGCGGAAAAGAGGCGTATCTGTCCATTCTGGAGGCATATTATGAGGAACGGGAAGAAAACCGTGCAGTCCTGGACAACTTATTTGCGAAACATGACTGGAAGGATTATACCATCAAAGTACATGCGTTTAAGAGCATGATGCAGAATATCGGCGCGCTGCCGCTTGCCGCAAAGGCCAAAGCCTTGGAGCTTGCCGGCAAAAGAGGCGATATCGGCTATATTATGGACCATCACGAAGAGCTGATCGGGGAATATCTGCATGTTATCAAAGAACTGGAAAACTCTCCTTTCGTTCCGACGCAGACGGCGGATGAGAAAAAAGAGATGGAGAACGGCGGAATACGGGACGCGGCGGAAGAAAGAAAAGATTGTGAGAAAATAGATAACACACGTAATGAAATGCCGGAGCTGGATGAGGAGACTTTTGATGAAATGGCGGCGCAGCTGGAAGAAGCGATGTATGCTTTCGACGGTGATAAGATGCTGACGGTTTTATCAAAGATGCAGGAATACCAATATCAAGGTAAACGGTTAAATAAGGAACTGGAGCCTGTTAAGAAAAAGATCGTGATGTCCGATTATATGTCGGCAATAGAGACATTGTCGGGAATCCGTAACCGTATCCAAAATGATAAAGAAGGAGGCGCCGCAGAATCATGAAAAAACAATGGAAAAAAATCTGTGAAATGATCTATGGACGGGAATATGAGCTGCGGGAACGTATCTTTCGTATGATTATCCTGATAGGCTGTACGCTGCTTATTCTCGGTATTATAGAATGTATCGGGCTTATGGATGTGAAACTCATCGTGATTCCGTTAGTGGTGCTGCTGATCGTGCTGGGAGTGGAGCTGCTTGTTACGTTCAAGTACCGTAAGATCGATGTCGGAGCCGTGATCGTGGGATTTTTAATCATTCTTTTTGTCTTTCCCACCATGTTTTTCTTAAGCGGCGCATTGGAAGGCGGCGCCGTCGTCTGGTTTGCGCTCGGTCTTTTTTATGTTTTTTTGATGTTTTCCGGCAAAAGGCTTGCTTTTTTCCTCACCTTATCGCTTGTCGTGGATGTTTTTACCTATGTATACGGCTATTATTATCCGCAGAGTATAACGCCTATGGACTCCAGAGCGGCGGCTTATATGGATTCGATCTTCGCCGTTCTTGCGGTAGGACTTGCCGGCGGTGCTATTTTGAAAGTACAGATGAAGATGTTTGAAACGGAGCGTGCGATCGCCCGCAAACAGCAGGAAGAACTGGAACAGATCAGCGAGTCCAAGAACAGTTTCTTCGCCAGTATGAGCCATGAGATCCGTACGCCGATCAATACGATCATCGGACTCAATGAAATGATCCTGCGGGAAAGCAGGGAGGAAATGACGAAAGATTACGCGGAAAATATTCAGAGCGCAAGTAAGATGCTTTTGAATCTGGTAAACGATATTCTGGATCTGTCGCAGATGGAAATGAAAAAAATGGAGATCATTCCGTTGGAATATAAGACGGTCGATCTCTTCGGCGATCTGATCGATATGATCCAGGTACGCCTGAAAGAGAAAAAACTGGATTTTCTGGTAGACATTGACGAAAATCTCCCAACGGTGCTGTTCGGCGATATGAAAAGGGTCAATCAGGTTGTTTTGAATATTCTGACCAATGCCGCCAAATATACGCGGGAGGGTTCCGTTACGTTGTCAGCGCATATGGAGCCGCTTACGGAAGATGAAATATCGCTTAAAATTTCCGTATCGGATACGGGGATCGGCATCCGGAAAGAAGACTTGCAGCATATATACGATTCTTTTAAAAGAGCGGATGCGAGAACGAATCTGAGAGTGGAAGGAAGCGGACTGGGACTTTCCATTACGAAGCAGCTTGTCGATCTTATGGACGGTGAGATCACGGTAGACAGTATCTATACGAGAGGGTCTGATTTCACGGTCACACTGCCGCAGAAGGTAGTGGATAAGACACCGATCGGTTATGTAAGGTTCCTGTCAAGAAGCAGAGGAAAGACCGAACAGTACAGGCAGAGTTTTGAGGCGCCGGAGGCCCGTATCCTCATTGTGGACGACAATCCTATGAACTCCATGGTGGAAAGTAAGCTGTTAAAGGAGACCAAGATCAATGTCGATATTGCCGAAAGCGGTACACAGTGCCTGGAGATGACCAGAAGAAAATATTATCATGTGATTTTAATGGATTATATGATGCCGGAGATGGACGGCATGCAGACGCTGAAAGAGGTGCGCAGACAGAAGAACGGTCTGTGCCGGGACTCTGCTGTCATCGTATTGTCCGCCAATTCTGCGGCGGAAGCGGGCAGACAGTATCTGGAAGAAGGTTTTGACGGCTATCTGGAGAAACCGATCCAGGGAACCGCGCTGGAAACGGAGATCTTAAAATTCCTTCCGGAGGATATCGTTGAATACCGGCTGTTGAAATCGGCGGCGGAAGAGGAAGAAGAGATCCGCAGGATATCCCGGCATAAAAAGAGGAAAGTTTATATTACGACGGACTGCGTCAGCGATCTGCCGGACAGTATCATAGATAAGTATGATATCGGTGTGATCTATCTGTATATCAAGACCGAAAGCGGCCGCTTTGCCGATACGCTGGAAATCTCTTCGGATAATCTGATTCAGTATATGACGGATACGACAAGCAGCGCGGTGTCGGATGGCGTTTCCGTCGATGAGTATGAAGACTTCTATGCCGAGTCACTGACGCAGGCGGAACGGATTATTCATATTTCCATGGCCAGAAATGTGGGAAGAAGTTATGAGGTTGCGGTAGCGGCGGCACAGGGATTCGATCACGTGCATGTGATCGATTCATCCCAGATATCCTGCGGGCAGGCATTGATTGTCATGTATGCCGCCAAACTGGCAGCGGAAGGCAGCAATGCAGGAACGATATGCGAAAAAATAGAAAAGATGAAGAAACGTATAGAATCCTGCTATATGCTGCCGTCGGCAGAGCTTTTCTATCAAAGGGGATATACCAATATCGCAGTGAAAAAGTTATGTAAACTTTTCAACATGCATCCTGTCATAAAAATGAATCAAAGCAGAATGTGCATGATCGGTGTAAGATGCGGCAGACTGGAGGGGGCATGGAAACGGTTCATCCATCTTCATCTGCTGCGCAAAAGCAGGATCAGTACGGATATCGTGTTCATTACGCATGCCGGGTGCAGTGTGGAACAGCAGGAGCTGATCCGCCGGGAGATATTGCGGTGCATACCGTTTAAAAAGGTGATCATGCAGAGAACGTCCGTATCCATTGCCTGCAACGCCGGTATCGGTACGTTCGGAATAGCATATTATTTGAATCAGAAGGACTGATCCTGACGCATCGGCTGGAAAAGCAATGGATCATAAAAGTACGTTCATAATCTCGTAAAGTATATTTTTTTATAAAAATTATTTACAAACCCGCATTTTTGGTATATTATGGTTGTGGAAAACGATTTCCGGAAAACCTTTTCCGAGCTCTTCCGCAGAGAGGAAAGACAATGGTATCGATCAAAGATGTGGCAAAGCGGGCAGGCGTAGCGATTTCAACAGTTTCCAAAGTCTTGAATAACTATCCGAATGTCAGCGAGGAAACGAAGAAAAAAGTAAATCAGGCAGTAGAAGAATTAAATTTTGTGCCCAATTCCGTAGCGGCGGCGCTTTCTTCCAAACAGTCCGGCAGGGTGGCGATCCTTTTAAATCTGGATAATACCGCCCAGACCGTGGATGAGATCAACATGCAGTATCTTGCGGGAGCGATCAATCAGGCAGTGGAAATGGACCTGGATGTGATCACGGTTTTTTATTCCATGATCAAAAGCATGACATTGGATGAGATTGTCCGGTACTTAAAGGCGCAGAGCATTACCGGCCTCATTATCTTCAATATGTCAAAAGACGATAAAGTGCTGCACCGGTTAATTGCAGCTGAAATTTTTAAAATAGTTGCCGTGGACGCGCCTCTGATAAACGAGAGTACTTCGTGTGTCTGGATCGACCAGCAAAAAGCGCAGTATGAGGTGGCCAAAAAGACCGTGACAGAGAACGGGAGTAAGAGCATCCTCTATTTCGCAGGAAAAAAGAACGGCTATGTGAGTGAAGAGCGTCTAAAGGGTGTCCGGATGCTGGCGGAGGAAATGGGACTGCCGCTGTTTGTAAGAAACGGTAATTTTTCCGAACTGGAAGCAAGGAAGCATACGTTCCGGTATGCCAGAAAAAAAGATGTGGTAGTCTGCGCATCCGATCTGATGGCCATCGGTGCGATGAAAGCGCTGATTGAAATGGACATTTTTCGTCCGGTCTGCGGTTTTGACGGCATTACTTTAATGGGATATGCCGGAAAGCAGATGAACACGGTCCGTCAGAACTTTGCAGGGATCGCGGCAAGAGCCGTCAGGGAATTGAAAAGGCTCTTAGAAGGCGGAACGGGCGAAGAAGTTGTTTTGGACTATGAACTGATCCGGATGCAGTATTTGGATATTATCTGCTAAGATCAGCCAAAATAAAAAGCAAAAGAAAAATCTATGAAAAGCAAAAAGGAAATGAAATAACAGGAGGTATTTTATTATGGCACAGGCGAGCAACCTGAAAAGAGATGTGTTGGTGATGAATCTGGAAAAAGAACTGGAAGATCAGGCAATGAGCACATACGGCAAAAATATTGCAGCATGCAGCAATGAAGAGCTGTACTACAGTCTCCTTCTTTTATCCAAGAAGCTTATGACGGTTTCCGAGCCGATCGAGGGCGAGAAGAAGATCTATTATATTTCTGCAGAATTCCTGATCGGTAAACTCTTATCCAATAACCTGATCAATCTGGGGATCTATGACAAATTAAAGGATATTCTGGAAAAGAACGGAAAAAGTTTAAGCGCGATCGAAGAAGCGGAGCCGGAGCCGTCATTGGGAAACGGCGGTCTGGGACGTCTGGCGGCATGTTTCCTGGATTCTATCGCTACATTGGATCTGCCGGGCGAAGGAATCGGATTGAACTATCATTTCGGTCTTTTCAAACAGGTATTTAAGGATAAACTGCAAAATGCCGAGAAAAACGACTGGATTGAAGACAAATCCTGGCTTACCAAAACAGATGTTACGTTTGACGTACATTTTGGAGACAGGAAAGTAACATCCAGATTATATGATATCGACGTGATCGGATATGACAGCGGCGTAAATAAGCTCAGACTGTTCGACATCGAGACGGTAGACGAGAGCCTTGTGAAAAAGGGAATCGATTTTGATAAAGAGGCTATTGAGAAGAACCTGACCTTGTTCCTGTATCCGGATGATTCCGATGAAGCAGGCAATCTGCTGCGTATTTATCAGCAGTATTTTATGGTAAGCAATGCGGCACAGCTCATTTTAAGAGAGATGAAGGAGAAAAAATACGACCTTCGCAGAATGTATGACCATGCCGTGATCCAGATCAACGACACGCATCCGACGATGGTTATTCCGGAACTGATCAGGATTCTGGTAGACGACAAAGCCTTTACGATGGATGAAGCGATCGACGTTGTCAGCAGGACCTGTGCGTATACAAACCATACCATCCTGGCCGAAGCGCTGGAAAAATGGCCTTTGAAATATTTAGAGAAGGTTGTTCCCCAGCTTGTGCCGATCATTAAGGAACTGGATAAGAGGGTTGCGGCCAAATATAAAGACCCTAAAGTACAGATTATTGATAAAGACGACAGAGTGCATATGGCGCACATCGATATCCATTACGGTTTCTCTGTAAACGGTGTGGCGGCGATTCATACGGAGATTTTGAAAAATACCGAATTAAATGCTTTCTATAAGCTTTATCCGGAGAAATTCAATAATAAGACAAACGGCATCACATTCAGAAGATGGCTCTTATCCTGTAATCATGAACTGGCATCCTTCCTTTCCGAAACGATCGGGGACGGTTATAAAAAGGATGCGGATAAGCTTGAGAAATTACTGGAATTTAAAGACGACGAAAAAGTATTGGCAAGAATTGCAGAAATTAAGATGAACCGTAAGAAAGACCTGGCCGCATATGTAAAAGAAGCAGAAGGCGTTACGTTAAATCCTGATTCAATTTTTGACATCCAATCCAAGAGACTGCATGAATACAAGCGTCAGCAGATGAATGCGCTCTATATCATCCATAAGTATCTGGAAATCAAAGCCGGTAAGAAACCCGCAAGGCCGATGACTTTCATATTCGGTGCAAAGGCAGCGCCTGCTTATGTGATCGCCCAGGATATCATTCATCTTCTGCTCGTACTGCAGGAGATCGTCAACAATGATCCTGAAGTAAGTCCGTATATGACGGTTCTTATGGTAGAAAACTACAACGTATCCTATGCGGAGAAAATGATTCCGGCCTGCGATATTTCCGAGCAGATTTCTCTGGCTTCCAAAGAGGCTTCCGGAACCGGTAATATGAAATTCATGTTAAACGGCGCCGTAACGCTCGGTACATCCGACGGTGCAAACGTGGAAATCCATGAGCTTGTCGGAGACGAGAACATCTATATCTTCGGCGAGAAGTCCGAACAGGTCATCAGGCATTATGAGAAGGCAGACTACGTTTCCAGGGACTATTACAAAAAGAGTCCGGTCATCAAAGCGGCGGTTGATTTTATTGTCGGCAAGGAAGCATTGAAAGCCGGCCATAAGAAAAATCTGGAGAGACTGCATAAAGAACTGTTAAACAAAGACTGGTTCATGACGCTGCTCGACTTAGAAGACTATATTGCCGCCAAAGATAAGATGATGGCGGATTATGAAGATCAGGATAAGTGGAGAAAGATGATGCTTGTCAATATTGCCAAGGCAGGTTTCTTCTCATCCGACAGAACGATCGCAGAATATAACAGAGATATCTGGAAACTGAAATAAGAGTTGATAACGCAGGCGGGCGCTTGGCTTCGCCTGCGCTTTTTGAAGGAAGGAATGGTGATGGGAATGGCGAATATCAAAAAAAGCGCGATAGAACTGATCGGGCATACGCCGTTATTGGAAGTGACAAATTATGAAAAGGCAAACGGCATTGAGGATGCGGCGATCCTGGTAAAACTGGAATACTTGAATCCGGCGGGCTCGGTAAAAGACCGTACGGCGCTTAATATGATCGAAGACGCCGAGCAAAAGGGAATCTTAAAGCCGGGTGCAACGATCATCGAGCCGACTTCCGGGAATACGGGCATCGGTCTTGCGGCAGTGGCGGCGGTCAAAGGATATCGGACGGTATTGACGCTTCCCGAGACAATGAGCGTGGAGAGAAGGAAACTTTTACAGGCATATGGGGCGGAACTTGTCTTGACGGATGGAGCAGAGGGGATGCAGGGTGCGATCGATAAAGCGCAGGAACTGCAGGCGTCCACACCGGATTCCGTTATTTTGGGACAGTTTGTGAATCCGGCCAATCCCGAGGTCCACAGACGGACGACCGGCCCCGAGATCTGGGAAGATACGGACGGGAAAGTGGATATTTTCGTGGCCGGAGTCGGTACGGGCGGCACGATCACCGGAACCGGCAGTTATCTGAAAGAAAAAAACCCCCATATAAGAGTCGTTGCAGTAGAGCCAAAGAGCAGTCCCGTGCTCTCCGGCGGGGCGCCTGGGCCGCATATGCTGCAGGGGATCGGCGCCGGATTTGTGCCGGAGGTGCTGGATGCGGATATCTATGACGAGATCATACAGGTTGCCAATGAGGATGCTTTTGAGGCAGGGCGGGCGATCGCCGCGAAAGAAGGCGTGTTAGTCGGCATTTCCTCCGGTGCGGCGCTTCATGCGGCGGCTGAGCTTGCGAAAAGGCCGGAAAACAAGGGAAAAGTGATCGTGGCTTTATTACCGGATTCCGGGGACAGATATTTGTCAACACCGTTATTTTCCACAAAGGATTGACGGCTTATTGCACAGAATTAAGGACTTGACATTTTCGGGAATTTGTAATATAGTGGGACACAATAAAGAAACAGACGATTACGAAACTTACGAAACGCCGCGGCAGAGGAAACAGACTTCTGCTTCGAGGCACGCTTTCGCTCCATTAAAAACGCAACGGTGCTAAGTTCGAGAGGCATTTCATGCCCCTCTCACCAAGAACCGGCGTTTTTAGAGGGCCCTTCAGCAGAAGTATTTTTCCTCTGCCGCGGCGTTTCGTAATCGTCTAAAGAAAAGCGGAAGGGAGATAACACCATGAGAACACTCTTCATGCAGGCTATGGATATGATGATGTGCTGTAACGGAATGCAGATGTGCGGCGTTATGGATGTTTTTCGTGTGTGTTATATAGCCTGAAGCGAAAGTATTATTGTGATGAAAGTCCACAGGTGCATGACACTCATGCACCTGTTTTTTTGTCGAATAAAGCGCCCTGCAGACCATGCCGGCGTCTGAGTGAAACAGGCGGCTGCGCAATTTTGATTTCACAGCCGGATGCTTGGCAAAACGAATAAAATAAGGGGTGACTTGCCACTGCATCGGAACCCCGTTTTTATTCATTTTGACAAGTTCGTGACATGAAAATCCAGCTGCGCAATCGCCTGAAAATGAAAAAGTGAAAGGATGAACCATATGTCGGGAATTATTGAAGTGCGGGATCTTACGAAAGTCTTTACGACCGAAGAATCCGAAGTGGAAGCCTTACATGATATTAATCTGTCCATACAGGCCGGAGATATTTACGGGATCATCGGCATGTCCGGCGCGGGGAAAAGTACATTGGTCCGGTGCCTGAATTTCCTGGAACGTCCGACGAAAGGAACCGTGGAAATCGGCGGCAGAGATTTAAGCGCTATGTCCGAGAGGGAACTCCGGGGACTGAGAAGCGAGATTGCCATGATCTTCCAGCATTTTAATCTGCTGATGCAGAAGAATGTGACAGACAATATCTGCTTTCCCCTGATAATCGCGGGAATGAAGAAGAAAGACGCGAGGAAAAGAGCGGCGCAGCTTCTTGAGATCGTCGGTATGACGGAAAAAGCCAAAGCCTATCCGTCGCAGTTATCCGGCGGACAGAAACAGCGTGTGGCGATCGCAAGAGCGCTTGCCGGGAACCCCAAGATCCTGCTGTGCGATGAAGCAACGAGCGCCCTGGATCCGCAGACGACCCGTTCGATCCTGACCTTGTTAAAAGAGATTAACAGACAATATGGAATAACAATTGTTATTATAACGCACGAGATGGCGGTGGTCAGAGAGATCTGTTCTCATGTCGCGATCATAAGCGGCGGCTGTCTGGCAGAACAGGGCAGGGTTTTCGATATTTTCTCCCATCCGAAGACGGATGCTGCCAAAGAGCTGATTGTAAAGAGGGGCAAAGAATCCGAGCTGAATCTGGAAAGCCGCCAGAGGAGCCTGATGGACGGAAAATGCTGTATCCGAATTGTCTTTTCCGTGAATTCGTCCTTTGAACCGGTCATTGCCAATATGGTACTGAAATTCGGGCAGCCGGTCAACATCCTGAAAGCGGATACGATGAATGTGGAGGGCATTGCAAGAGGCGAAATGATCCTTCAGCTGCCGGATGAAAAGGAGATGCAGGAAAATATGAAAGATTATCTGATAGAAAGAGGTCTTGCGGTAGAGGAGGTGAACGGTTATGTGGACTAAGGAGATCACTCTTATGATCGCGGCGGGCATCAGGAATACGCTGTATATGACGCTTGTTTCGACGCTGTGCGGATACATATTGGGGCTGCCGATGGGGATCACCCTTGCGGTAACGGATAAAGGCGGTATCAAACCCAATCCGGTCGTCTATAAGATACTGGACGTGACTGCCAATATCATCAGGAGCATACCGTTTCTGATTCTGCTGATCCTGTTGATTCCTTTCACCATATTTCTGGTAGGGAAAAGTTACGGTGCTACGGGAACGATCGTTCCGCTTACGGTTGCGGCGGCTCCTTTTATCGCCCGTATGATAGAATCTTCTTTGAACGAGGTGGATAAGGGCGTGATCGAAGCGGCGCAGAGTATGGGTGCGGATACATTTACGATCATTTGGAAAGTCATGTTGGTGGAGGCGCGGACTTCGATCCTTGCCGGCGCTACGATAGCGGTCGGAACCGTACTCGGTTATTCCGCTATGGCGGGTATCGTCGGCGGAGGCGGCCTTGGCGATATTGCGATCCGTTACGGATATTACAGGCGCCGGACCGATATTATGTTGGCTACCGTCATTCTGCTCGTCGTACTCGTGCAGATCTTCCAGACCATCGGCATGCGGGTGAGCAATAAACTGGATAAGCGGAAACGATAAAACGAGTAAGAAGCTAAGGGATCAATTGAATATATAATATCGCATGTTATCTATAGGTAAAGCGCTATGAAAAAGAGCAGGACTCTTTTGAAATAGAAAATTCTGTATAGATTACAGGAGACAGGAGGAGAAAGTTATGAAGAAAAAATGGATTGCAGGTTTACTTGGCACGGTATTGGCGCTTGGCGTCCTGACAGGCTGTGGCAGCGATACGGCGGCCGGCGCAGGGGCGGATACGGCAGGTGAAAACGGGACACAGACAAAAGGCACGATCACGATAGCGGCTTCTTCAACGCCGCATGCGGAAATTCTGGAAGAAGCGAAGAAAATTTTGAGTGAGCAGGGTTTTGAACTGAGCATCACGGTTTTTGACGATTATGTGCAGCCGAATCTGGTAGTGGACAGCGGGGATTTTGATGCCAATTATTTCCAGCATATTCCGTATCTGGATTCCTTTAATGCGGAGCATGGGACGCATCTTGTCAATGCGGGCGGCATTCATTACGAACCTTTTGGAATCTATCCCGGTACAAAGACGGATCTGTCTGCGCTGGAAGCCGGGGATGTGATCGCGGTTCCGAACGATACGACCAACGAGGCGAGGGCGCTCTTATTATTACAGGATAACGGGATTATCACCTTGAAAGATGGCGTCGGATTGGAAGCTACCGTGAATGATATTACGGACAATCCGAAGGATATTACCATTCAGGAGCTGGAGGCGGCACAGGTATCCAGAGTAAAGAATGAAATGGCATTTGTTGTTTTAAACGGGAACTATGCATTAGAAGCAGGATTCTCCGTAGGAAATGATGCGGTCGCTTATGAGAAATCCGATTCGGAAGCCGCGAAGACTTATGTGAATGTGATCGCCGTAAAAGAAGGGAACGAAGGAAACGAGGGTATTCAAGCGCTGGTAGATGTTTTAAAATCCGACGAGATCAGGCAGTTTATCAACGATACCTATGACGGGGCAGTTATTCCCTTTGAATAATCGGTTTCATATGATAAAATGAATCTATGAAAATGGCGCTGGATCACTGATCAAATGCCGGCCGGAGCAGACAGCGTTTCGGTCGGCTTTTTTTAACATTTTGAAGCGGGCGCGGGAGGGACAGGCATGGAAAATACACAATATGATTTTCTAAGAAGCTATGATTTCATGAAACTTGGACAGGCGCTTAATCACAGGAACTGGCAGATTGCGATGTTAACACTGCAGCGGATGCAGAGAGAGGCGAAAGAGGCAGGACTGGAGATCTTTGAGAGACAGTTTGGAAATCTCAGGCAGTGCATCATAAGCAGACAGGATAAGCAGGCCAAGGATATTCTGGCGCTTGTAACAGCCAAGCGCGCACAGCTTCTGCGGCAGGGTGCGCCGAATGCAGGCGAAAGAAAAGAGGAGTAGACTAATATGGCGCTTCAATTCTATTTCGGCGGTTCGGGAGCCGGAAAAAGCAAGAAACTTCATCAGGATATGATAGATGCCGCCCTGCATGCGCCGGAGCGGAATTTTCTGCTGATCGTGCCGGATCAGTTTACGATGCAGACGCAGATGGATCTGGTTTTGGAACATCCCAACAGAGGGATCATGAACATCGACGTTTTGAGCTTCGGCAGACTGACACACAGGATTTTGGAAGAAGTGGGGTATGAGGAGACGCCTGTTTTGGACGATACAGGCAAAAGCCTGATCTTGCGCAAGATTGCGGAGAAAGAGCAGGGAAATCTCTCTGTGATCGGGAAACATCTGCATAAGACCGGCTATATCCATGAGGTGAAATCGGCCGTTTCGGAATTCATGCAGTACGGTATCGGAACGAAGGAGCTTTCGGAGATTGCGGTATGTACGAAGGGCCGGGGAGCGCTTTATTATAAACTGAAGGATCTGGAAGTCTTATATGCTTCCTTTCTGGAATATATCAGGGAAAAATTCATTACGACAGAAGAAACGCTTGACAGACTGCGGACCGCCCTGCCGAAATCGGAGATCATTAAAGACTGTGTGATCGCGTTTGACGGATTTACGGGCTTTACGCCGATACAGTACCGCGTTATACAGGAACTGATGCGGCTTGCCGGACAGGTTATCATTACAATAACAATTGATATTAAAGAAAATCCCTATATATTGGACGGAGAACAGAAACTTTTTCATTTGAGTAAGAAGACGGTTGCGGATCTGAGAAGGCTTGCGAAAGAAGCCGGGACGGATATGCTTGCGGATGTTGTCTGCGGACAGATTAAGGAGGAAGGAGCGGCCGGAGCGGGGGAGACGGATAAGCCGCAGCGCCGGGAAATGCCGGCGGAAGCCTCCGGTGTTCTTCCGCGGTTTACCGGAAATCCGGAACTTGCGCATTTGGAACAACACCTGTTTCGTTATCCGGTCGTACCGTATGAAAAAGAACCGGAGCGGATCCGGCTGACGGAATGTTCCACGCCGAAAGAAGAAGTCAGACAGACTTGTATCGAGATACAGCGGCTGCTGGAGCAGGGTTTCCACTTCCGGGATATTGCAGTCGTTACCGGCAGTATGGAAACATACGGGAACACGATAGAAGAGGAATTTGCCAAATTTGCGGTACCTGTTTACATGGACCGCACGAGAGGCATTTTGTTCAATCCGTTTACGGAATATATCCGCAGTGCGCTGCAGATCATTCTGCAGGATTTTGGAAGGGAGGCGGTCTTTCATTATCTGCGTACGGGACTGTGCGGGTTTGAAAGAGACGATATTGACAGGCTGGAGAATTATATCCGCCGGTTTCATATAGGCGGCCGGAAAAGATGGAGCGAGGCTTTTGTCTATAAGGAAGAAGACGGCGAGGAAGGCATTGCGGCGCTTGCCAGATACAATGTCATGCGGGAGGCTCTTATGGAGCAGCTTGCACCGTTAGCTGCGCCTATGGAGACGGCCGGGGAGCTTGTCCATGCACTCTATGATTTTCTTGTATCCAATCAGCTGCAGCAGAAGCTTGTCCGTTATGAGCAGAAGTTTAAACGGGAAGGAGATCTGGCCAAGGCCAAAGAATACGGACAGATTTACGGACTCGTTATCGATCTTCTCGATCAGATAGAAGCGCTTCTTGCCGCAGAGACGATGAATTTCCGGGAATTTGCGGAAATTCTGGATGCGGGATTTTCCGAGATCTCTGTCGGCACGATTCCGCAGAATGTGGACCGGGTAGTTGTCGGCGATATCGAAAGAACCCGTTTAAAACAGGTGCGCGCGCTTTTTTTCCTGGGGATCAATGATGGCAATATTCCGAAAGGATGCGGCGGAGGCGGTATTATTTCGGATATTGACAGGGAATTTTTGCAGGAATCCGGCTTCGAGCTGGCGCCGACGCCGCGTCAGCAGATGTATATCCAAAGGCTGTATCTGTATCTGAACATGACGAAACCTTCGGCATATTTGTATCTGTCTTATGCCAGGGTCGGGATCGACGGCAAAAGCATACGGCCCGCTTATTTAACGGATACCGTACGGAAACTTTTCCCCGCGCTTGTGACCGGGCAGCCGGAATACCAGCCGGTTGAGAAACAGCTTGCAAACGCCGGAGACGGGATCACATTCTTCACTGATCTGCTGCGGGAATATGCAGCCGGCAGATTAAAAAATGAAGATGAGCGAAAACTGTTTACCTTTTATCATACTTACCATAGAAATCCCCTCTGGAAGGATCAGGTGGATGCGCTGATCGATACGGCCTTTTACGGTTATCTGGAGTCGCCTCTTTCCAAAGAGGTGACAGCTGCGCTGTACGGCAGTATTCTGCAAAACAGCGTCAGCCGTCTGGAGAAATATGCGGCCTGCGCATATGCGCATTTCCTGCAATACGGCCTGTCTCTGAAAGAGAGGAAAGAATACGGCTTCGAAAATGTGGATATGGGCAATGTTTTTCATGGTGTGCTGGAACTGTTTGCGGATAAACTGAAGGAACATCGGTACACATGGTTTGATTTTCCGACGGAGGAAGGGGAGCGTCTTCTGGAGGAAGCGATCGAGGCATATGCCGTCAATTATGAGGAAACGATATTGTACAGCAGCGCCAGAAATCAGTATCTGCTGCGGCGCATGAAGCGGATTCTTGGCCGTACGGTGCGCACTTTGCAGACGCAGCTGCAGAAAGGTTCTTTTTTACCGGAACATTTTGAGATGTCTTTCTCGATGCTGGAGGATCTGGATGCGGTCAATATAGCGCTGACCGGACAGGAGAAGATGAAACTGCGCGGCAGGATCGACAGGATCGATACCTGTGAGGAGGCGGATACGGTCTATGTAAAGGTGATCGATTATAAGTCGGGCAGCCGGAAATTTGATCTGGCGGCGCTTTATTACGGCCTTCAGCTGCAGCTTGTCGTTTATATGAATGCGGCCGTGGAAATGGAGCAGAAGAAGCATCCCCACAAACAGATCATTCCGGCGGCCATGCTGTATTACCATATTGTGGATCCGGTCATAGAAAACGGACAGGCCCTGACACCGGAAGAACTGAACCGGAAGTTATTGCAGGAACTCAAAATGACCGGAATGGTCAATGAGAATGACAGGGCAATTTCCTTATTAGATGGAGAATTTACTGACAAGTCCGATATTCTCCCGATAGAGCGGAAAAAAGATGGCAGTTTTTCCGCATATTCCAGTGTCATAAAAGAAGAGCAGATGACCCTGATATCAGATTATGTAAACCATAAGATCAAAGAATTAGGGAGCGGCATCCTGCAGGGAAACATTGGGATCAATCCGTGTGCGTTAAACGGGGACAGCGCCTGTACGTACTGCACATACCAAAGTGTCTGCGGATATGATACGGAGACGCCGGGATATGAAAAGCGGGAATTGGAGAAACTGTCACGGGATGAGGCGCTGATGCGTATGGAAGAGGAAATGACGAAAGGATAAGGTTATCGGAAATGGGCGTTTCATATACGAAAGAGCAGCAGATGGTGATCGATACGCACGGCTGTAATCTGCTGGTGTCTGCGGCAGCCGGATCGGGCAAGACGGCGGTGTTGGTAGAACGTATCGTGAAGATGGTAAGTGATGCCGGACATCCCGTAGATATTGACAGACTTTTGGTCGTGACGTTTACAAATGCGGCGGCGGCAGAGATGCGTGAGCGGATCGGCGCTGCGATAGGGGAGCGTCTGGTCAGAGAGCCGGAGAATGAGCATCTGCAGCGGCAGATGACGCTGCTGCACAATGCACAGATCACGACGATAGACAGTTTCTGTCTCTTTGTGATCAGAAATCATTTTCATACGATAGGATTAGACCCTGCTTTTCGGATCGCAGACGAGGGCGAACTGAAACTTTTGAAAAACGATGTGCTGGGAGAGGTGCTGGAGTCCTGTTATCAGGAAGGAGAGGGCGCTTTTTTAAACTGTATGGAATATTTCAGCACCGGCAGCAGGGACAGTGTGGTAGAAGAGGCGGTCTTGAAGCTGTATGAGTTTGCCATGAGTCATCCTTTTCCGGAAAAGTGGCTGTCTGACCGGAAAGAAGACTACGACGTGCCGGAAGCGGCCAAGGACCTTACGGCGTTAAGCTGGATGCAGGGACTCCTGAAAGAAACCGGACTTTTGCTGCAGGGGGCGGCCTGCCGTATGACCCGGTGCATTGCGTTTTGTGAAGAAGCCGATGGGCCGTATATGTACGGCGAACTGCTTGAAAAAGAAAAAGAGCAGATAGAGAGACTGACTGCGGCACAGACATACGAAGCGCGCTATACCGCCTTTACGGCGTTGTCTTTTGGCAGACTGCCGTCTAAGAAGGACGAAACGGTTTCACCCATCAAAAGAGAACTGGTCAAAAATACCCGTGCGGGAATCAAAGAACAGCTGCAGGAGATGCAGAAAGACTATTTTGCGCAGTCCGCAGAAGAAATCATGGAGCAGATGCATTCGTGCCGGGAAGCCGTATGTGCGCTGATAGATGTGACGCTGCGGTTTAAGAAGGCATTTGAGCAGGTAAAAAGAGAGAAGAACATACTGGATTTTGACGATATCGAACATCTGGCGCTGTCGATTCTGCTGCGGGAAACACAAGACGGCGGGACACAGCCTACGGAGACGGCGCAGGAATACAGAAGTCATTTTGCGCAGATCCTTATAGATGAGTATCAGGACAGTAATCTTGTACAGGAATATCTGCTGTCTGCGATCTCGGGAGAAGAGCAGGGGAACGATAACCGATTTATGGTGGGGGACGTCAAGCAGAGTATTTATAAGTTCCGTCTTGCGAGGCCGGAGCTTTTCATGGAAAAATACCATACTTATCCGGAAGAGGCAGGCGGCAGGACAATGCGGATCGATCTGCATAAGAATTTCAGGAGCAGGGAGCAGGTGTTAACCGCCGCAAACGCGGTTTTTTCCCAGATCATGAGAAAGGAACTCGGCGGTATCGAATATGATGAAAAGGCGGCGCTCTATCCCGGCGCGGCTTATCCGGATACGGAGGATTCCTGCGAAACAGAGCTGCTGCTATTTGAAGGCGGAGAAAAAGAGGCAGAAGCGCTGGGGATTGCCGGGAGAATTAAAAAACTACTGTTATCATATAAGGTGACGGATAAAGAGAGCGGGATGCTCAGGCCGGTTTCCTATAAAGATATTGTGATCCTGCTGCGTACGACGACAGGATGGGACGAGGCGTTTAAGAAGGTATTGGAGGAAGAAGGCATTCCGGTGCATGTGACGTCCAAGACCGGTTACTTTGCGGCGGCGGAAGTGCAGGAGCTGCTTCATTTCCTGCGGATACTGGATAACCCGCTGCAGGATATCCCTTTTTACGGCGTGGCGCATGCGTATCTGGGCGGATTCTCCGAAGAAGAGATCGCAGCCGTGAAAGCGGCCTGCCCGTTGGCAAAGTATCTATATGACGCCTTCCGGGAATATGCGGGCATGGGGACAGAGCAGCAGATGGATTCGGACAGCGTGGCTGAGGGACAGTCCGGCCCGGACGATGCGCAGGAAGAGAGGGAAACGGGGAAACTGCGGCGGGACCCGGTGTTACAGGAACGCCTGCGGACATTCCTTGTCAAAATAGAAACGTATCGTGAGATGGCCGTTTATATGGCCGTACATGAACTGCTGCAGACGATCATCAGAGAATCGGCTTATCTTTCTTATGTTTCGGCCAAACCGGGAGGCAGCAGAAGATGCGCCAATGTGGAGATGCTGCTCGTAAAGGCGTCCGATTATGAGAAGACGAGTTATTACGGCCTGTACCATTTCCTGCGTTATATCGAACAGCTGGAAAAATATGACGTAGACTACGGCGAAGCCAATCTGCAGGACGAAAATGCGGATGTGGTGCGGATCATGAGCATCCATAAAAGCAAGGGACTGGAATTTCCGGTCTGCTTTGTCGCCGGACTGGCCAAAAGTTTTAATATGCGTGACATAAACGCACATCTGGTCATGGATGTGGAACAGGGGATCGGTGTGGACTATGTGGATCCCGTAAAAAGGATCAGGAGCAGGAATCTGCGCCGCAACTTTATTGCGGCAAGTTTGAAGCGGGATAATATCGCAGAGGAATTTCGTATTCTTTATGTCGCGATGACAAGAGCCAAAGAAAAACTGATCCTGACGGCGGCTTTAAAAGAGCCGGCCAAAAAGATCCTGCCGCTTATGCTGCTGCAGGGCGTGGAGGAGAGGACTTTCTCCTATGATATCCTTCTGGGAATAAAAAGTTTTCTGGATGTTCTGCTTTATGCCTCATTACGTAACAAGTGTTTTGATACGATATGGCAGATGTGCGAAGCGGAACCCAACCGTCAGAATCCGCTGTATCAGGAAGATATGTGCCTGGACGTGCAGATCGCGGCATGGGAAGAAACTGTGCGCGGAAAGCTGACGGAGTCGGTTGCGCGGGAAGCAAACCGCCGGAGACTTGTCCTTTTTGATATGCTGCCGGATCCCGGAAAAAAAGACGGTAAAGCGGACGGAGAGGAAAACGGGGAAGAACAGGGGCGGTTGGACGAAGGACTTCTGGAGATTATGGAGAAGAAGTTTGCCTGGCAGTATCCGTATGAGAATTTAAAGGATCTGTATACCAAAACGACCGTATCGGAGTTAAAGAAAGCGGGCATGGTACAGGAAACGGAATTTGCCTTTCCATTGTATGAAGAAGAGCCGGTCGTGCCGTATCTGCCCAGATTTATCAGACAGGAGGAAACCGTCAGCGGAACCGACAGGGGAAGCGCTTTTCATAAAGTGATGGAATTATTTGATTTTACAAGGCTCGCCGCAGCAAAGGAAGAAAAACAGGAACTGGTGCGCTCCGAGATGGACAGAATGCTTGCGGAAGGGAAATTGTCGAAGGAATATTACGATGCCGTTTCCGTATCTAAGATCACGGCTTTTTTGGAAAGCGGTATTGCCGGGCGTATGGCGCAGGCTGCCGTTTTGGGAAAACTGTATAAAGAACAGCCTTTCGTGCTCGGACTTCCCGCCAGCCGTCTGAACGAGAATTTCCCGGCCGGCGAGACTGTGCTGATCCAGGGAATCATCGACGCTTTCTTCCAAGAAAACGGCGCGTATATCGTGGTGGATTATAAAACAGACGCCGTACGGACGCCGCAGGAGCTTGTCAAAAGATATCAGACCCAGCTCGATTATTATGCCGAAGCCCTGGAACAGCTTTCAGGATACACCTTCACAGGAAACGGAAAACGTACGGCGGAAAAGATCATTTATTCTTTTAAACTGAACCGGGAGATCAGGCTGTAATGCAGAGGAGGAAAAACCCCCGAACAAAAGCGCCGGAACGAAACCGGCAGGGTGAAAAAAAGTTTCTGTTGTCAGGCGCGCTTTCGCTCCGTTAAAAACGTAACGGATGCTAAGCTCGAAAAAACCTCGCTAACCACCGACGTTTTTATAGGGCCTTGCAACAGAAATCTTTTTTCACCCTGCCGGTTTCGTTCCGGCGCTTTGGCCGTCTTCCGAACAGGTTCAGTCTGCTTTATAATTTACGATTTCATCGAGCAGTTTCGGCAGTTTCTCATCCATTTCCTCGTCAGAGAACTGACAGGTTCCGACTGCCTTATGGCCGCCGCCGCCGTATTTTAACATCAGGCTGCCGACATTGACATCGGAAGTTCTGTTGAGGACACTGTAGCCGACCGCTGCCGAACAGCCGAGTCCGCCTTTACCGTTTACGATCCATACGGAAATGTTCTGGTCAGGATACATACTGTAGATCAGAAAACGGTTTCCCGAATAAATAGGATCGACACCGCGCAGATCGGAAATGATAACGTCTTTTTCCACTCGGGTATGCGCTTTCACCATTTCCTTAAACTTGGCATCCTGCTCATGATAGACTGCGATACGTTCCTGCACATCCGGCAGAGCGAGGATCTCTTCCGTATTCATTGTCCTGCAGCATTCCATTAATTTCTCCATTAACTGATAGTTGGAGATCGTGAAGTTTCTCCATCTGCCCAGACCTGTTCTGGGATCCATGAGAAAACCTACCAGGATCCATCCGGTCGGATTCTGGATCTCGTCGATGGTCAGATTGCCGGAATCTACTTTATCAACGGCGATCATCATATCGTCAAAATGAGAGAATCGTTCTTCTCCGCCGTAATATTCGTATATAATACGCGCGCAGGAAGGGGTGATCCGGCTCTCTCCTTTATATTTGCCTGCTAACTGATTGCGTTCGTGCTCGCTGGAGTGATGGTCAAACCAAAGTCCGCAGCCTTCTACGAAGGGCACATTGGCAAGGACATCATTTTCCGTAATTTCTACAAGGCCATCCTGCAGATCCTTCGGATGTGCGAATTTCCAACTGTCGATCAGGCCGATTTCTTTTAATAAGGCGCCGCATGCTAAACCGTCAAAATCAGAACGGGTAACTAATCTCATAATGAACTCTCCTTTTCTACGATAATCTCTTCGGTGTGGAAAACCGGTCACATAAAATTATAAAGGAAAGCGGAACGTTTTTCAAGTCCTGCCGCTGTGAAAAACGGCTCGTGCCGCAAGCCTGCCGCATACGCCATCAGGCAGGAGAAAATGGCGGGGAAAATACGCAAGATTTGACAAATAATCGCATAGATAGCAATACCGCAGAAAAATCCGGAATGGGTATAATGAGAGCAGAAGGTATCACAGGGGGGAAGGCGTGGGATATTATGAAGAGTTCCGGAACGGTAAAAAAGCAAAAAACAACATTATACAGTATCAGAGGAAAGCTGTTAATCAGTTATCTGATCCCGATCGTTTTAATCGTGGTTCTGGGTATTATTTCTTACCGGAAGGCGGCCGGGATCATTGTCGAAAGCTATGAGACATCCATGGAAAATACCATTGAAAAGACGGCGCAGTATTATGAGATCATGATGAATACCGTGGCCGGAAGCTGCAGCCAGATTGCAATTGAAGACACGCTCCGTACGTATTACAGAGGCGGATATGAAGACGATCCGCTGCAGGAGAAGAAAGTTTTTCGTGAAATGAGCAAGAGTATGCTGCGAAATGCCTTTTCCGGAGACTTCGTAAGCGGCGTTTATGCGTTTGGAGCACATGGGGACGCCTGCACCTCCTATCTGGACGTCAAAAAGCTTTCCTATGGCGAATACGGTGAAACGGGCGAAGGAAAAGCGATGGCACAGATGAAGGAGAATGTCGTTTTTTCCGGTTATCATGACGATCTGGACGCTATGACGGGACATCATTCGGACGAATATGCTTTTACGGTAAAAAGAAACATCACGAATCAGGCATCCGCGCCGGTGGGCGTCATTATTATGGATGTATCCATGGAATCGGTAAGGGATCCGCTTTTGCAGATGGATCTGGGAGAAGGCGGTATCTGTGCACTGCTGTCTGCCGATGGCAGGCTGATTTCCAATCTGGAGGGAGAGGAACACGATGCGTTTACGTCCATGGGACTGGATCTTCAACTGCCGGAAGGGGAAGAAGCATGCAGTTCCGGTTATATTGAACTGGAAGGGAAGCGTTATCTTCTGCTGCTTTCTAAAGTGGGCAGTACGGGTTTTAACGTCTGTATGATGATCCCGCAGGCGCTGATCACGGCAAGACTGCAGGATATCGGGACAGCGACGGTCATTATTGTGATTCTGGCATTGATCATATCGATCTGTACCGGAGCGGTTATTTCGACGGGAATCGATACGTCCATAAAACGGATCAGTAAAGTAATGAAGTCTGTGGCGGAAGGGGATTTGACCGTAACAGTCAATATGAAGGGCAGGGACGAATTCAAGAAATTGGGAGATCATGCAGGGGATATGCTTGCCAATACCAAAGAACTGATCCGGAAAAGCAATCTGCTCTCGGGGCAGGTGCTGACATCGATAACGCATGTGGCGGATACGTCAGGGCGTATGTCGGTAACTACAGACAATATCAAGGATGCGATCTTTAAAGTAAACGAGGGAATTTGCAGGCAGAATGAAGAAGCCGCGCATTGTCTTGCCAAAATGGACGAACTGGCGGTACAGATCGAACAGGTCGATAAAGAGACGGAAGGCGCGATGAAACGTGCCGATAAGAGTAAAGCGGTAATGGAAAAAGGAATGTCGGCCATACATTTATTAGAGAGCAAGGCAAATGAGACGGCTAAAGTGACCGGACAGGTGATTGAAAAAATAGAGACCTTAGCCGAGGAAACAAAGGCGATCACGGATATCATCGTGTCAATCAAGGGGATTGCGGCCAAGACGCAGCTTCTGTCTCTCAACGCGAGAATAGAAGCGGCCCGGCTGGGGAGTATCGGCGATGGGTTTGCAGTCGTGGCGGAAGAGGTGAGGAAGCTCTCCGAGGAGTCCGTAAGATCGGTGGAACGGATCGGAAGTATCGTCGAACGGATCGAAAGCGGCACGCAGGATACCGTTACGGTGGCAAGAAAATCAGAGAAAATCGTGGAAGAGCAGGAAGAAGCCGTCGGCGATACGGTAGAGGCTTTTCATGAAATGAGCGGCAGTGTGGAAGGCTTAGCCGGGAAAATAGAAAAAATCGCAGGCAATATGCGCAATATGGAGAAAAGCAAAGATATGACTATGGCAGCGGTAGACAATATTTCCGAGGTATCCGGTCATACATTGGAATCCATGAATCATATGACCGAAGCTGCACAGAGCCAGACAGAAGCCGTGCAGGAGCTGAACGAGGCTACGGGACGGCTGGATGAGGAGGCACAGAAGCTGATAGGAGCGATCGGACGGTTTAAGGTACAATAGAAATACAACAAATGGGCAGACAGTCAGTCTGCCTATTTGACTTCTGCCGGAAAAAAAGGTACAGTATTTACATGGTCCGGTGAGCCGGAAAATGAGTGCCCGCAGAAGCGGGCAAATTGACGAGCAGAAGGTGGCAGGAGAGCATTATGGCGCATATACGGGAAAATATACATAAGAAAAATGTATCTACGGTAAAGGATATGACTGTCGGCAATCCCTATGCTTTGATGCTGGGATTTGCAATGCCGACGTTTTTAAGTCAGGTCTTTCAGCAGTTATACAATACGGCGGATGCTTTTATCGTCGGCAGATATCTGGGGACGAATGCGCTTGCGGCGGTTACTTCGTCGGGAACGCTGATCTTTCTTCTGACCAGTTTTTTCATCGGGACGGCTATGGGCGGCGGTGTTGCGATCTCCCGCTATTTTGGAAGCGGAAACGATGAAAAAGTGTCCCGCGCCATACATACGATCATGGCATTCGGTATAGCCAGCGGGGCAATTCTGACTTTGATCGGCGTGGCCTTTACGCCTACGTTTCTTGCCTGGATGCAGACTGATCCGGAAGTAATGCCCGAGGCGGTGGAATACTTCCGTTATTATTTTCTGGGATCACTTGCTATGGTTTTATATAATATCTGCCGCAGCATCATGAATGCGCTGGGAGACAGCAAACGTCCGCTTTATTATCTGATTTTTTCCTCTATTTTGAATATCGTGCTGGACTTGCTGTTTATTGCCGGGTTTCACTGGGGCGTATGGTCGGCGGCTGTGGCGACGGTGATATCGCAGGCGGCGAGCGTGGCCCTGTGTATGATCTATCTGCTTCGGAAGGGAAATGTCTATACCGTAGATCTTCGGAAGATCCGTTTTCATAAAGATATGCTGATGGAGATCATGCGGTACGGATTTCCATCAGGGGTGCAGAATTCGGTAATCGGCTTTGCCAACGTTATCGTACAGTCCCAGATCAATTCTTTCGGGCGGCTTGCGATGGCGGCGTATGGGACGCATTCCAAGATTGACGGTTTTGCGTTTCTGCCGATCACAAGTTTCAATATGGCGAGTACAACCTTTATCAGCCAGAATCTGGGGGCCAAACAATATGACCGTGCCAGAAAGGGCGCGCGGTTCTGCATTTTGGCGGCGGTTCTTATGGCGGAGGCGATCGGTGTCTTTTATTATCTGTTTGCACCGCAGCTCATTGGGTTGTTTGATAAAACACCAGGCGTTATTGAACTCGGTGTGCAGCAGGCGCGTACCGTGGCGCTGTTCTATTTCCTGCTGTCCTTTTCCCATTCGGTGGCGGCTGTCTGCCGCGGTGCGGGAAAGGCTTTCGTGCCGATGGTTGTCATGCTTTCCATATGGTGCGTGCTGCGGATCACCTATATTATCACGGTCATGCATTTTATAGGAGATATCCGGTATATTTACTGGGCATATCCGCTTACATGGAGTATCAGTTCCGTGATCTATCTGATCTATTATCTGCGTTCCGACTGGGTACACGGGTTTGAGAAAGCGGCATAGAAACAGCGGAAGAACAATGCATAATAGGAACTGGAGGCGCTTATGAGCAGAATAATAGGAATCGATTTGGGAACAACGAACAGTCTGGCGGCGGTCTGGCAGGATGGCGGGAGCAGATTGATCCCGAATGCATTCGGAGAATATCTGACGCCGAGCGTTGTCAGTATAGGAGAGGATGGTACGGTTTACGTCGGGAAAACGGCGAAAGAGAGGCTGGCCTCCCATCCGGATGCAACTGCCGGCGCTTTTAAACGTTTTATGGGAACATCCCGGAAATATATGCTGGCAGGGAAATCTTACTCTCCGGAAGAACTGTCCGCTTTTGTCCTGAAAAAACTCAGGGAGGATGCCGAAAGGTATCTGGGAGAGCCGGTAGAAGAGGCAGTTATCAGCGTCCCGGCCTATTTTAACGATATGGCGCGTAATGCGACGAAACGGGCGGGGATCATTGCCGGTCTGAGAGTGGAGCGGATCATCAACGAGCCTTCCGCGGCGGCGCTGGCCTGCCAGAATCGAAACGAAGAAGAGGACGCGGTGCTGCTCGTATTTGATTTCGGCGGCGGAACGCTGGATGTTTCTTTGGTGGAGTGTTTTGATAATGTCATTGAGATACAGGCGGTCAGCGGAGACAATCAGCTCGGCGGACAGGATTTTGACGAAATGATAGAGAAGCATTTCATCCGCTCTATGGAAATCTCTGCAGAAGGTCTTTCACCCGAGACGAAGGCGATCATCCGTAAGAGCGCGGAAAAGTGCAAAAAGGATCTGACACGGGAAAAGACTGCGGAAATGGTGGTCAATTGTCAGGACATTCAAAAAAAGATGGAAATTTCCAGAAAAGATGTCGTCAATATCTGTGCTCCGTTATTTGAACGCATGGGGAAACCGATCAGCAGGGTGCTTATGGACGCCGGCGTGAGCGCCGATCAGATCAGCCATATCGTACTGGTGGGCGGTTCCTGTAAGATGCCGGTTGTCCGGCAGTATATCGGGCATCTGCTTGGAAGAAATGATATGGAGACATTGGAGCCTGATCATATGATTGCACTCGGCTGCGGCGTCTGTGCCGGGATCAAAGAGCGGGATGAAGAGGTAAAAGATATGCTGCTTACCGATATCTGTCCGTTTTCGCTCGGTGTTGATATCATGAATATTCAGAATCCGGCCAAACCGTTTATGTCCTTTATCATTGAACGCAATACGGCATTACCGGTAAGCCGGGAATCTATGTATGCAAATGCGCTTGATAACCAGCCGGAAGTGAGAGTCAGGATTTACCAGGGAGAGGCAATGTATGCTGAGGATAACATGCGGCTGGGAGAACTTGTGTTTAAGATTCCCCGGATGCCGAAAGGAAAAGTGCAGTGTTTTGTCCGGTTTACCTATGATATTAACGGCGTTTTGGAGGTAGAAGTGCGCATTCCCGTAACCGGTGAACAGAAACGTCTTGTGATTGTCAATAAAGAACTGGGTATGTCGGAAGAAGAGGTCGCAAAAAAGCTGAAGGAATTCGAAAAAATCAAGGTAAATCCGGCCGACGAGGAAGAAAACCGTTATATCCTGGAATGGGGACAGCGGCTTTTTATGCAGACAAACAGTGAAAAGATCAGGGAAGAGCTGGTTAAAAAACTGCAATATTTTGAATATGTCATGAAGAATGATCCCTATCATCTGTCGAAAGTAAGAAAATATACGACCGTATTTTTTGCATCAATAGAGGGGATCCTGAACCAGTATGTCAGTTTTACGGATGATGTTCTTTCGGATGGAAGCTGGTACCGGGAAGAAGATGAGGAGGAAAGGGAGATCGACGATCTTTTTAAAGCGTGGGATAATAATGATCAGGAGAGGGAAGACTGAAACGGTTATTTACGCATATAAATAACACGCGTTATGCAGAGGGCAGAAAATGCCGTGTGCATAAGCGGCGGAATTACTGTTTCTGCCGGATGTTGTATAGAGGAACAAGATCGGAGCATAAGAGAAAGGCGGTATCATACGGATGAATGGCAGAGACATTTTTGCAATACTGGAAACAGAGCCGACAGAAGATAAAAAAGAGATTAAAAGAGCGTACGCAAAACTGGTAAAAAAATATCATCCGGAAGAGTATCCCGAAAAGTGGAAAGAGATTCATGATGCCTATGAAGCGGCGCTTGCGCGGGCGGAGAGAGGCAGGGGGAACTATGACAACGTAATCCCTTCTGTGCAGGAAGAGAAAATAACGGCTTTTACGGTGCAGAAGACAGAAGCGGAGAAGGCAGGAGTGTTTTTTGAACTGCCGGAAGAAAAAGCGCCCGAGCCGGTCATAAGATTCGGGAAGCCGGAAACGCCGACGATTCTGCCGGAACAGAAGAAAAGACCGGGCGAGTTTGATGATCTGTTTGATAATATAGGAGCATTATCACGGGAACGGAAGCAGCAGGACCGGGAAATGTTCAAGCAGGAACTGCAGGAAGTGATAGCTGATTTCCGGAAAATATCCGCTCAGAAAGAATTTGATTTAAAAGAGTGGGAAACATTCTTCTCGCAGGAGACGAAGCTGCCGTATTTTAGCACAAGAGAATTTCTGGAGATACTGGGGAATTATTTTGAAAACAGAACGATAGAGAGGGAAGCGTACCGGTTTTTGAAAGAACAGCTGGCGGTCATCGCAGGATACATCCGGGAAAACGGTATTGTGCTGCAAAATATCGGTCTGTTTACTCCGGTGGATTACGCGGAAAAGAAGATCTATGACGCTTATGTCAATGAAAAACCGGGAGGGGGCAGGAAAAGACCTGACAAGTCAGGCAAAACAGCCAGGAAAACGGTGTGGATCATACTGATTATCGTCGGTATTATAATACGTTCTTACAGCAGGCATATGCGGCAGTCGCCAAAGACACCTGAAATCCCGGAATTACCGAAAGAGGTAATGGAAGATATGATGGCGGACAATACCGTTGAAGAGAATGAGGATGTTGTACGCACCCATATACCGATGATTCCCGATAAGATACAGATCGGAGATGCAAGAGAGATAATGATCGAGACTATGGGGGAACCTGACCAAATGCGGGAATCACAGGAGAATGGCGGTTATGAAGAGGCAGTCTACCTGTTGTCGGACTTAGGAGACAGAGTGGTCGTTGTCCTGGAGAATGAGGTCATAACAGATATCTATGTGGAGTATGAGCTGGAATAGGACGTAATTTTATCCTTCTAATAACAAAATAGCACAGAAAAGCAGGAAAATAAGAAGCACAGGCAAAAGACGCGCTATGCCGTAAAGTCTGGAACTTGTGCTTCTGCGTTTTTTCAGAAAAGACTTCAGATCCCTGAGATTTCCTTTGCGGAATCCGGCTTTGTCTAAGATCAGGATCCGGCGGTCCGTGAAATACAGCAGATACAGTCGTCTGGTTTCTCCGGTACGTTTTAATTCGCGGTAAGGCAGTTCTTTGCGGAATTTCCCTGCAACGACTACGTGGTCTTCATAGAAATCGATCTTCCGGTTCGTGCCGGGCACCAGTTTCATATGTTCTTTGAACTGCTTTTCACCGACGAGTTTCGGGAATACTTTCAGGAAAGCGATGACCACTACGACAGGAGAGACAAAAGTAATGCCGGCAGCGCCGGAAAGCTGCAGGATTGTTGAGGCAGATGGCGCCGCAAAATAGTTCTCTACTGCGTTTTGCAGGGAAAAGGCGGTTTCCGAAGCGGATTGGAGCAGGACAAGGAAGACAAACAGAAACGTTATGCATATATAAGCGATGCCGATGTCGATGCGGGATAATTCCGCTTCCGCGCACATTTCTTTGGTAAGGACATATTGGTTTGTAAAAGAGGAATAGACAGCATTTATGGGAAGTTCATTTTGTTCTTTTGGGGTATTTGCAGACATTGTCCGATTTCCTTTCGTATATTAAAAACACATATTATTGAATGTTTTTCTTTGGTGTTTACTATATTCATATTACCTTAAAACAGAATGCAGTGCAAGAAAGAAGAGACATTATTTGACTTTATCTTACTTTATTTGTACAATAAAAAGCAGATTCCGGCTCTTATTACATGTTAAGAGAAGAAAGGCGGTGCTCAAAGTATGAATGAAGACATAAAAGATGAAGCATATGATGAAAAAAAGAGGGAACTGATATGGAATCAATATTTTCCAAGAGTCAGACTGGCAGTATGGATTAATTGTATAGCGGCCGTTGTATCGTATGTGATTCTTGTTATTTTGACACCTGCTTTTACTACCTGGCTTAAGCCGGATCACGGGCATTATATCGGAATCATATTTCCTTTTGCAATCATTTTGACACTGACCAATGTAATAGCAGTCTGCCGAGGAAAAGAACACACACGTATGGATATTGTTTTCAAATTGTCATTGCTTGAAACTTTGTTCACTGTGATCACTTTTCTGATATTTTGGAGCCGGTCGGGCGGCCATTTGTCTCTTTATGAAATAACGGGTATCAGGATAATGGTGATGAAATCAATTATCAGCATTGTCTGCTGTTTAGGTATTTATTCAGGCTATAGAAATCTGGGAGCAAATGATACTGAAGCATAACGTATGTTATATATGCTGGCATCATTGCCTTCAAATCGCTTTCAAATTTCATTTTTTACTTTCTATTTTGCAGAGCCTGTGGTAATATAGTGATAGTGGGTCAAAAGGAGGTAATATAAGCTGCTGCGATGCCGCGCTGCGGACTGTGGCAGAAATGAAGATTATGGACGAGAAAACAATGACATCAGGGGAAGAAAAAGAAGTTGTTTCCAAAAATTTCATTGAACAGATTATAGAGAAAGATTTGGCAGAAGGCGTTTGTAATGCGGTATGTACGAGATTTCCGCCGGAACCGAACGGTTATCTTCATATCGGACATGCGAAGAGCATACTTTTAAATTACGGACTTGCAAAAAAATACGGCGGCCGTTTCAATATGCGTTTTGACGATACGAACCCGACAAAGGAAAAATACGAGTTCGTGGAGTCGATCAAAGCGGATGTGGCATGGCTTGGAGCCGATTACGAAGACAGACTCTTTTTTGCATCCGATTATTTTCAGGAAATGTATGAGGATGCCGTGAAGCTGATTCAAAAGGGTAAGGCGTATGTTTCGGAACTGACTGCGGAGGAAATGCGGGAATACAGAGGCACTCTGACGGAGCCGGGGAAAGACGATCCGAACAGAAACAGGAGCATAGAAGAGAATCTGCAGCTTTTTGAAGAAATGAAGAACGGAAAATACGCGGATGGTGAGAAAACGCTTCGTGCCAAAATTGATATGGCGTCTCCGAATATGAATATGAGGGATCCGGTTCTTTATCGTGTAGCGCATTTATCTCATCATAATACAGGCGATGCGTGGTGCATCTATCCGATGTATGACTTTGCACATCCGATCGAGGATGCGATCGAAGGTGTTACCCATTCGATCTGTACGCTTGAGTTTGAGGATCACAGGCCTTTGTATAACTGGGTAGTGGAAGAACTGGAATATCAGCAGCCGCCCAAACAGATCGAATTTGCCAAGATGTATTTGACCAATGTAGTCACTGGGAAGCGTTATATTAAGAAACTGGTGGAAGACGGTATCGTGGATGGCTGGGATGATCCGAGGCTTGTATCGATCGCAGCGCTTCGAAGAAGAGGACTTACACCGGAATCCATTCAGCTTTTCGTTGATCTGTGCGGCGTTTCCAAAGCGAACTCTTCGGTAGACTATTCTATGCTGGAATACTGCATCAGAGAGGATCTGAAGCTTAAAAGACCGCGTATCATGGCGGCTCTGGATCCGATCAAACTTGTGATAGACAATTATCCCGAAGGGCAGACGGAGATGCTCAGCGTAGCCAATAATCTGGAAAACGAGTCGCTTGGGACAAGAGAAATTCCTTTTGAACGAGAGCTTTATATCGACAGAGAAGATTTTATGGAAGAGCCGCCGAAGAAATATTTCAGGCTTTTCCCGGGCAATGAAGTCAGACTGATGCATGCTTATTTCGTAACCTGTACGGGATTTGAAAAGGATGCGGAGGGGAATGTTACAGTCGTTCACTGCACCTATGATCCGGCGTCTAAAGGCGGCAACAGTCCGGATGGACGGAAAGTGAAAGGAACGATTCACTGGGTACCGGCATCTTCGTCCGTAAAAGCGGAGGTCCGCCTTTACGAGAACATTATTGATGAAGAAAAAGGCGTTTATAATGAAGACGGCAGTCTGAACCTGAATCCGAACTCCCTGACCGTGCTGCGCGATTGCCGTATGGAGCCTTCCGTAGCAGATGCGCAGGCATTCGAGAGTTTTCAGTTTGTAAGACAGGGATTTTTCTGCGTAGACTGCAAAGATTCCAAACCGGGCGCCCTTGTGTTCAACAGGATCGTTTCGTTAAAGAGTTCTTTTGTTTTGCCGAAAAAATAAAAAGTAAGAAATAAGAATAAAAGTATAAGGATTGGGAGGAAGATACGAATGGCAGATTTATTGTCGGGATTGGATCAGTTTGGACTGGGCAATCTGAAGAATATGAATTTATATGATGAACCGAAGAAGGCGGAAGAAGGCGATGGCAAAGGAGCGGCGCCTGCGCCCGTTATGCAGGAGCAGGATTATTTGTTTGATAAAGCATTTAAATGCCCGATCTGTGATAAAGATTTTAAAGCCAAAACCGTAAAGGTCGGTAAAGTGAAACTGGCGGGAACGGATCTTGACCTTCGGCCCAAATATGATCAGGTGGATCTGATAAAATATGACGTGATCATGTGTCCGCACTGTGGTTATGCGACACTGAGCAGATTCTTCAAATTTGTAACGACCCCGCAGGCCAAACATATCAGAGAGTCGATTTCCGCATCCTTTAAACCGCAGGAGGAGACAAAGGAAATCTATAGTTATGACGATGCACTGGAACGTTACCAGCTTACGCTTGTAAATGCGATCGTAAAACAGGCTAAACCGAGCGAAAAGGCATATATCTGTCTGAAGACGGCCTGGCTGCTGCGTGGTAAAGCAGAGCATATGGATACTGCGGCGCCTGATTATGAAGCACAGAAGAAGAAAATGGAAGAGGAAGAAAATGAATATCTTCACAATGCGCTGGAAGGCTTTTTGACAGCAAGACAGACAGAAAGTTTCCCGATGTGCGGTATGGATGAGCCGACGGTCGATTATTTGATTGCCGTGTTGTCTATGCGCTTTGAACAGTATGACGTATCTTCCAGACTTGTAGCGGGTATCCTGGTCAATCCGTCAGCCAATCCACGTATGAAAGATAAGGCAAGGATGATTAAGGAAATGTTGGTAAAGAAGATCAAAGAAAAGAACGCAGCCAAGAAATAACGGCCGGGCGGAAGAAAATCATATAACGGAACATAAGAAAAGGAGCAGTCATCTTGGTGATCTGCTCCTTGCTTTTTGGCCGGCAGGACTGGTCCGCAGAGCGGACTGCCCGTTGTCTGATCGGTCATATATGTAGGAATCCTATTTTTTACGATAGGCAATCTGTTTCATCATCATAAGATAGCCGACAGTCTCCTCATAGAGCATTTCCGGATGGAACGACGAATCCTGAAAGCGTTCGGTCATAAGACCTTTGATCGTATATTCTAACATGGTGTCCAATTTGGCCACATCGAGATTGTCTGCAAAAAGCGTTTTATCCGCCTGCGCCAGAATGTCTGTATAGACTTCGGCCAGAACGTTTCGCTGCTCTTCGATGGCAAGCAGCGCTTCTTTGACATTTTCAAACTTGGAACGGTCCAGAAACTGCTGCATATAAGGGTAATTTTTCAAAACCTGCATCTTGGCGAATTCTATCTGCTTACGAAGTTCAAAATAGTCTTTGGATGCTGCGGCATCCAGGACTCCGCGGGTCAATTCCAGTTTCATGAATCTGACACTATAGTCATATAAGAACGAATACAATCCGAGTTTGCTTCCGAAATAGTGGAACAGCAAGCCTTTACTGATGCCGGCTTCTGTGACGATGTCGTCGGTGCTGGCATGTTTATAGCCGTTTAATGCAAAAACTTTTAGCGCGGCATTGATCATCCGATCTTGTTTTTCTTTTTTCAGATCAAAAAATTTTTCGTTCATTTAAATATCCTTCCGAAATAAACTGCTGCATGAAACGCAGGCCGGTAAGGGACAGTCGTTCATGAAAAAAACAGTGCAAATTGACCTTATGAGTCGAATCTTAATATAGCACAAAAACGGCTCAGATTCAATGATTTCCAGAAATTAGTACCAGGTTTTTTTTCATCTACAAGATGTTGTAGCGCGAATTTGGGCAGATGGAAAATTAATTCTTTTTTTATACATATTCCCTTTTCATTTTCGCAAAATAGTATTAATATTAATATATTGGTATCAGTAACGATAAAAAGAAACGGTGAAGGGAGACTTCCACATGGCAAAAAAGTTTGGTAAATTTTTATTGACTACGGCAACTCTGGGAGCATTGGCTGCAGGCGCATATTATTTCTTCTCTAAAAAAGAGGCCGGAATGGACGACGAGTTTGATGATGAGGATGATTTTGACGAGTTCGATGAAGATCTGGACGATGATGAAACTTCCGGAAAATCCGAAGCAGATCGTAAATATGTTGATTTAGACCTGGGCAAAGCAGCGGATGCTGCGGCGGAAAAAGTCGAAGAAAAAGCGGAAAGTTTTAAAGAAGGTCTGGAAGCGGCGAAAGCTGAAGCAACCGATAAGATCGTCGGCGCGGCAAACGAAGCAGCCAAAGCGGCAGAGGGTGCAGCGACGAAGGTAGAAGAATTTTTTGATGACGATGATAATTCGCTGGATGCAATGTAGAATACGAAAAGAAAATTTAAGGCGCTAAAGCACAGTGCCTAAGATCTTCTACCGGTTCCGCCCATAACGGGCGGAACTTTTTTCATATGGAAGGACGGCGTTTGTGGAGCAGGTGTTTGGCTGACAGAGCGCGGAAGCGCGTTTTATTTGATAAGCAGCCGGAAGGAAGCGCATCGTCTGTGATCGGAGACCCTGAGAGGATGCCGGTCCTTGGGCTGTGTTTTTTACAGCCTTAGTACCGCTGCATCCGAATATGGAGCGAAAGCGTGTCTCCGATCACAGACGTTGCGCTTCCGTTGTACGATTTCTTTTATTCCCTTTTCCGCAACGCCGTCCTTCCGGACTATTTATTCATTTTATAGGGGGCGTCTGCAGGGTAGCCGCCTTTTAGTTTCTGCATGCCTCTTTGGATGGCATCTTTTGAATTTTTCCAGTCGGCGTCTTTGTTGCGGTAATCGAACTTTTCTACAAGCCAGGCGACGTCGCCGGCCAGTCTTTCCATGTTGCTTTCCATGAGGGTGAAGCACATTGCAAAGAATTCGGCTTTTTCCTTATCATTTAAGCGGCTTTCGGCGGCTTCGCACAGATCGCCGAAGTGATGCAGGCAGAATCCCTTGCTGTTTTTAATTTTGCCGCGAAATTCCGCGTCTTTTTTATACATGACAAAAAAGGTATCCATGTAACGTTCATAAGTGTCTTCAAAACGATTGCATATATAACAGGAGCGTTCTTTGTCTGCGATCCACATTCCGACCGGGTTGGTCCGTTCGGTCTGTTTTCTGAACTTGTCCTTCAAAGATGTTTTACCGGGTTTATAGTTTTTGAACTGTTCTTTCATTTCACGGTTCATCTGTATGTAGTGCGTTTTTAAGATCCAGGCATTGCCCAGGGTGTTGCCGTAATCGAACATCTTTTTAAAATGCGCTCTGCAAAAACCCGCGTGATCCGTTGCTTCCCTGATGTCGCTTTCCATATAGGAGGAACCCGAACCCAGTACAAAATCCAGCAGATCCTGTTCGACATTGCGTTCAATGAAGCAGAACGGGCACTCGTCTTCGGCATTGATGGCATCGTTAAGCGGTATTGTATATAATTTTTCTTTCATTGGCGTCTTCTCTCCCTTGTTTTGTGCTGCAGACTGTTTCTAAAATTCTAGCACATATTTCTATGCAGAACCAGCCTTTTATGATAAAATAAAAGAACTGAATTTCTATATTTTTCGGCCGGGAGGACTTCTAAAATGTCAGACATCATTCCCATAGTGAACCAGGATAAAGAACATATTATAAAGAACATACGTTGTTTTGCACTGGACATGGACGGAACGATCTATTTGGGAGAAAAGTGGATCGCAGGCGCTGTGGATTTTTTGGAAAAGATAGAGGAATCGGGGCGGCAGTATGTGTTTTTAACGAATAATTCGTCCAAAAATGCCGCGGTGTATGTGGAGAAGCTGCATCGGATGGGACTGGATGTGGGAGAAGAGAAGATCATTACTTCCGGACAGGCCGCGATCGATTATCTGCAAAAGCATTTTTCCGGGAAAAAGGTATTTTTACTGGGCAATCCGCTTCTGCAGGAAGAATTTGAGCAGGCCGGCATCTGTTTGAGCGATACGGTGCCGGATGTGGTCGTAACAGCGTTTGATACGTCTCTTACTTATGAGAAGATGTGCAGAGTGTGTGATTTTGTCAGAGAGGGACTGCCCTATCTGGCAACGCACCCGGATTATAACTGCCCGACAGAAACGGGATTTATTCCGGATGCGGGCGCAATCCATGCATTTATTCATGCTTCGGCGTTTCGCTATCCGGACCGTGTGATCGGCAAACCAAACGGTGATATTATCGATTATCTGGTAAGCCGGTGCGGCGTGGAAAGGGAACGGACCGCCATGGTCGGAGACAGGCTCTATACCGATATCGCGGCAGGCAAAAATAACGGATTAAAAAGTATCCTTGTTTTGAGCGGTGAAGCGGCGCTTGCGGATGTCGCATTATCCGACGTGAAACCGCATCTGATCTTTGAATCGGTACGCGATATGATACCGCTGTTATAAACAGGCATCTCCAAACCCCCGGGGCAGGCAGGCGGACAGCGGAAAAGATTTCTGCCTCAGGGCACGCTCTCGCTCCGTTAATAACGCAGCGGTGCTAAGTTCGAACTGCATAGAATGCAGCTCTCACTAAGAACCGGCGTTATTAGAGGGCCCTTCAGCAGAAACTTTTTCCGCTGTCCGCCTGCCTGCCCCGGGGGTTGCAATTGTCCGAACGATAATAAGAAAAGGAGAAAACTATGAGCAGTCAAAACGAAGCATTTGTGATCGAGAATTACGGGAAGAAATCAACGTTTGCCAGCTTTCTGCCGGGAATCGCCGGCGTGCATGGGATTCCCAGCTGGTGCTATTATGTAAACCGAGGGCAGTGCGTTTCCTGCTTCGGCGTGGAGAATAAAGATCATGCCATTATGGAATTTTATCCCGCGCATCAGGCTTATCAGAATGTGAAGCGTACCGGTTTCCGTACGTTTCTGCGGATAAACGGAGTCTGTTTCGAAGCGTTTGCGGATGAAAATGAGAAGCAGAAGATGATGATTTTCCAGAATGGCCTGGAGATAGAAGAGATCAACGAAACACACGGTCTGCGTACGCACGTGACGTATTTTACGCTGCCGGAGGAAAAGGCGGGGGCTCTTGTTCGGAAGGTCACGTTTGAAAATCTTTCGGATGCACCGGCAGAACTGGAAGTACTAGATGGGATGCCTGCCTGCATTCCTTACGGTGTCAGCAATGAAGACCTGAAAACAATGGGTTCGCTCGTGAAGGCATGGATGCAGGTGGAACATGTAGAGACAAGGGTGCCGTTTTATCGTGTAAGAGCGAGTATTGTCGATACGGCTTCGGTGACGGAAGTAGTGGGCGGTAACTTTTCGTTCGGCGTCCTCGAGGATGGCAGCAGACTGCCGGCAATCGTGGATCCGGATGTGGTGTTTGCGTATGATACGACACTGACTAACGCAGTCAATTTTGAAAAGTATGGAATAGACGGCATACAAAATATGGAGCAGGTGACACAGAACCAGTTCCCGTGCAGTTTCTACGGGACAAAGAAGAAACTGGCGCCCGGAGAACAGCTAAGCATCTATGAGATGATCGGACAGGCAGAAAGCTATGAGGTATTGAAAAAGTTCAGTGCCGGGAAAATGGATGGCGCTTATTTCGAGGCCAAACTGACGCGTACAAGGCAGATTGTCGACGACTTGTGCGGCCGTATCGATACGCACACGGCTTCGAAGGCTTTTGACGCCTACTGCCGCTATACTTATATGGATAACGTACTGCGCGGCGGTTATCCGATTGTGCTCGGACAGGATAAGATCTTTTACATCTATTCCAGAAAACACGGCGATCTGGAACGGGAATATAATTACTTCAGCATGCTGCCGGAGTTTTATTCGCAGGGAAACGGCAGTTACAGGGATGTTAACCAGAACCGGAGATGCGATACTTTCTTCTCGCCTTATGTGGGAACCGAGAATATCAGGACTTTTTATAATCTGATCCAGTTAGACGGCTATAATCCGCTTTCTATCGAGAAGGTGACTTATGTACTGGATAAAGAAGCGGGAGAGCGTATTTTTGCATCCGCTGCGGAACCGGAGAGGGAGCGTATGGTATCGGCTTTGCAAAAACCCTTCACGCCGGGCGCTTTTTTCCGGATCGCGGGTGATATGGACGCCGAGAAGGCACAGGAATTGTTTGAAGAGGTAATGACGCAGGCGCACAGTATGCTGAACGGCAGTTTCGGAGAAGGCTACTGGTCGGACCACTGGACCTATAACCTGGATCTGATCGAAAGCTATCTGCATATTTATCCCGAAAAAGAAAAAGAGCTTTTGTTTGACAATAGCTATACCTGGTTTTTATCCCAGGTGGCGGTCAATAAACGGAAAAAACGATATACGAAGACGCCAAATGGCATCAGACAGTATCATTCCCTAAAGGAAGACAGCAAAAGAAATACGCCCGAAAAACTGGTGCGCGGCGCTTACGGCAAAGGAGACATCGTATATTCTACACTGCTTGAAAAAATACTGCTTCTTTGTACGACGAAATTCATGGCGCTGGATGCATACGGTATGGGCGTGGAAATGGAAGGCGGAAAACCGGGCTGGTATGATGCACTGAACGGTCTGCCGGGATTGTTCGGCTCTTCTATGGCAGAGACGTATGAACTTGGCAGAACGTTGGAATATGCGATAAGCGTTTTAAAAAAATATTCGGGAACACTTGTTATGTTAAAGGAGACGGCGGCGCTAATGGAACAGGCAGCGGCGCTTGCGGCGGACAACAGGGCGCTTTTGCAGCAGGAGCAGGAAGTCGTATCGTATTGGAATCAGATTGGCGACGTGAAAGAAGCCTATTGGGAGAATGTCTATGATGGCGTTTCCGGAGATACGGTAGAGATGGATACAAAGAAGCTGTCGGATATGCTGGAGCTTTTTCATGAGATCGTCCGTATCGGGATCACGAAAGCCTGTGCAGTGGAGAACGGTATCTGTCCGACTTATTTCAGCTACGAAGTGACGGACTATGTGGAAGATGAAGAAGGCATTCTGCCGGTGCATTTTGCACTGCGTCCCATTCCGTTGTTTCTCGAAGGTCCTGTCCGCTTCTTCAAACTGGAGAATCCGCCGGAAGAGAAAAAGAAGCTGTATGAGAGCGTGAAAAACAGCGATCTGTATGATGAGAAACTGTCCATGTATAAAGTGAACGCTTCGTTAAAGGATGCGTCGTTTGAGATCGGGCGTGCCAAAGCTTTTACACCGGGCTGGCTTGAGAACGAATCAATCTGGCTGCATATGGAATATAAGTATCTGCTGGAGATTTTAAAATGCGGCATGTATGAGGAATTTATAGAAGATTTCCGTAAGGCGGCGGTTCCCTTCTTAGATCCGGAAGTATATGGCAGGAGTATTTACGAGAACTCGTCCTTTATCGCGAGCAGTAAGAATCCGAATACCCGTTTTCATGGAAAGGGATTTGTGGCAAGGCTGAGCGGTTCTACGGTGGAATTTATCCATATGTGGTCGCTTATGATGTTCGGCCTGCATCCGTTTAGCGTAAAAGAGGGAGAACTGCAGCTGACGTTTGCACCGGTGATCCCTGCTTATCTGATCGGAGACGATCTGAGCGTATCGGCGGTATTTTTAGGAAGTACGCAGGTCATATACCATCTGGCAAAGCAGAAAGACCATATTCCGGGTGCATATGAGATCCGGGAGACCGTATTATATGGAAAGGATGGAGGATGCCGTAAAATAACAGGTGCAACTATTACGGGAGCCGATGCGGCGGCAGTCAGAGATGGTAAGGTGGAGAGAATTGAAGTGATGATCGGGTAATCTGTTTCCGTAAGCGGCGGGCGATAACCCAAAAAAGGTCAGGCTGTTTAGCCTGGCCTTTTGTGTATTTTTCACAATTATAATACACTACATTTTATCATTATCACGAAAAATGAATTCGCATGAAATTGTTATTGTCAAGGCAGAAGTTTAATGCTATGCTAAGGGCAATTGATTGGTAACGTTACCGGAAACAATTCCGACGTCGTTACGGATGCATTGCGGAAATAGAGAGATATCCGCTGTTTACGATTATATTTTATTGCAGGGGGGACACAAAAAATGAGAAAAAGCGGTGTATTATTACCTGTTTCCAGTATTCCATCGAAATATGGGATCGGGACTTTTTCGAAACAGGCATATGAATTTATTGACTTATTAGCGAAGGCCGGACAGTCATACTGGCAGATTCTTCCGCTCGGGCCGACAGGATACGGCGATTCGCCCTATCAGTCTTTTTCCACCTTCGCGGGGAATCCTTACTATATCGACCTGGAGATGCTGATAGAGGATGGATATCTGACGGCGCAGGACTGTGATCAATATGATTTCGGCGATAATGAGGAATATGTTGATTATGAGAAGATCTATTTATCCAGATTCAAGGTGCTGCGTACGGCATTTGAGAACAGTCATATAGAAGAAGACGAAGCCTTTCAGGAGTTTGTCCGCAAGAACAGCTATTGGCTTGATGATTATGCGCTTTATATGGCAGTGAAGAATTCTTTTGACGGCGTAAGCTGGATCGAGTGGGATGATGATATCAAACTGCGTAAAGAGGATGCGCTTGCCGCATATCGGGAAAAATATCAGACAGAGATTGCATTTTACCGTTTTCAGCAGTTCCTTTTTACGAAGCAGTGGTCTGCCCTGAAAGCTTATGCGAACAAAAAGAAGGTAAAGATCATAGGGGATATCCCGATTTATGTGGCATTTGACAGTGCCGATACGTGGGCGAATCCCGAACTGTTCCAGCTCGACGAGAACTCCGAACCGGTTGCCGTTGCAGGCTGCCCGCCGGATTCTTTCTCGGCGACGGGACAATTGTGGGGCAATCCGCTCTATAAGTGGGATTATCATAAAAACACGGACTATGCGTGGTGGATGAGACGGATCGCCTACTGCTATGAATTATACGATGTGGTCAGGATTGATCATTTCAGAGGATTTGATGAGTATTATTCGATTCCTTACGGCGATGAAACGGCGGAATTCGGACATTGGGAGAAGGGACCGGGATATGATATTTTCAGAACGATGAAGGAGAAACTCGGGAAAAAAGCCGTTATCGCGGAAGATCTGGGCTTTTTAACCGATTCCGTATTAAAACTTGTGAAAAAGACCGGATATCCCGGTATGAAGATCTTGCAGTTTGCTTTTGACTCCAGGGAAGAGAGCGATTATCTGCCGCATAACTATCAGGCCAACAGCATCGTCTATACGGGAACGCACGATAACGACACCGTGCTCGGCTGGCTGGATTCTTTGAATAAACATGACAGGACATTTGCCAGGAAATATCTGAATATCCGTTCGAATAAAGATGTGCAGTGGGAATTTATCAGAGCGGCTATGGCGAGCGTATCCGATACCTGTATCATTCCGATGCAGGACTATCTCGGACTTGGGGCCGAAGCGCGCATCAATATCCCTTCCACGCTCGGAACGAACTGGAAGTGGAGAATGCTGTCCGGAGCGTTTGATGAAGAACTTGCTCTGCGCATGAGAAAGATGACCAAACTATACGGAAGATTATCATAAGTTGACCGAGGTAGACAATGGCTGAAATTACCATAAAAGATATTGCCAGAAAGTGCGGCGTAGGCGTCAGCACGGTTTCCCGTGCGATCAATGACCATCCCGATATCAATCCGGCGACCAGGCAGATGATCATGGAGATGATCGAGCAGACCGGATTTATTCCGAACAACAGCGCCAGAAACCTGAAAAGAACGGATGCCAAATGTATCGCATTGCTTGTGAAAGGAATCAACAACCCGTTTTTCGGCAGTATGATCCGAATTATCGAAGAAGAGGCGCAGAAGAAAAAATACGCGCTGGTGCTGCGCCACGTAGAGGCTTATGAAGATGAAGTGGATGTGGCGTTGGAACTGGTGAAGGAAAAAAGGCTGCGCGGCATTATTTTCCTGGGAGGCGCGTTTCATCATGCACAGGAAAAGCTGGAAAAACTGACGGTACCCTTTATCTTCAGCACGATCGGCGTAGAAAAGGCGGAAGGAACCAATACAGCAAACTACTCTAATATTGCGGTGGACGACCGGGTGGAAAGTAAGAAAATGACGGACTATCTTCTGGATTTGGGGCACCGCCGCATTGCCATCATTACGGAAGGATCGGAAGAACCGAGCGTAGGACAGCTTCGCCTGGCAGGATATGAAGATGCGTTTGTGCAGCGGGGACTTGACGTCGATCCGGATCTGATCTATTATGTGAAAGAAGAAATAGAGCATTACTCCATGGAAAACGGATATCTGACGACCAAAAGGATACTGGCGGAAAACGAAAACGTAACGGCTGTCTATGCAACGGCGGATCTGCTTGCCGTGGGCGCCTGCAGGGCCATTTTGGAGGCCGGCAGAAGAATCCCGCAGGACATTTCCGTGGCGGGGTACGACGGCATTTCACTCGGCGAATACTATAATCCGAAACTTACGACGATCAGACAGCCGGCAAAAGAGATGGCCAGAGAAACGATCCGTTTGATGTTTGATGTGATTGCCGGCAAAGAGAGACATAGACAGATCGTTTTCGAAGCCGAGCTTGTAGAAAGAGAGTCTGCAGGCCCGGTTTCCTGAGCAGCCATAGCTGCATGGCGGCGTCTGTTGACTGCGTGGAGAGCAAGGAGGTCAGTCGAAATGAAAAATAACATGATCGATCATGGGCGTGCGTTCGACTGGGGATGTACATCCTCAGACTATGCCAGATACAGGGATATTTATCCGGAGGCATTTTATCAGAAGCTGCTTACGAAAAATATCGGGACAAAAGGACAGAAAATACTGGATATCGGAACCGGTACGGGGGTAATTCCACGGAATATGTACCGATACGGTGCTGCGTTTACCGGTGTCGATATAGCAGAGAACCAGATAGAGCAAGCTCGGAATCTGGCGGCCGCACAGAATATGGAAATAACGTTTCTATGTGCTCCCGCAGAAAATGCGCAGTTTCCCGAGCAGACGTTCGATGTGGTGACTGCATGCCAGTGTTTTCCCTATTTTCGGCATGAAGAACTGGCAAAGCATCTGCATACAATACTGAAATCCGATGGACGTTTTGCCATCATGTATATGGCGTGGCTGCCTTTGGAAGACAGGATTGCCGCTAAAAGCGAAGAATTAATACTGCAGTATAACCCTGACTGGACGGGATGCAATGAAGTAAGGCGCCGCATCGGGATACCAGACGCTTATGACGCCTATTTTACATTGGAAGAGGAAGAACTATTCGATATTGCCGTGCCGTTTACCAGGGACAGCTGGAACGGCAGGATCAAAGCCTGCCGCGGGATCGGCGCATCATTGTCCGAGGCGGAAATTGAGGCGTTTGAGAAGGAACACAGAAGCCTTCTGCAGGAGATTGCACCGGAAGAATTTGAAATTCTGCACTATGCTGCGATCATCGTTATGAGAAAGAAACCCGGCTTAGATTAGAATTATGATAGGCCGGATCATTCGTAACGTCGTCCGAGAACCAGTCCACGGGGAGAAAGGCATTAGCGGTTTCTTCGTCCGGGAATTCCACTTCCGCAATGACAAGATCCGAGAACGGAGCGTCAAAAATATCCAGTTCTATTGTTAGACTGACAGAGTCAACCATAGACTGATTATTTGACAGAAACGTCGGATTTTCGATCGGAATGAGATACCGTTTTTTAGAGATTACATTTCCGTCCGCTTTTTCCCGCAGATGAAGATAGGATTCTTCATTTAGCGGGAGATTGTACTCTTCTCGGGCCAACAGTCCTTTCCCTTTATACGTAAGATAATACCGTTCGTCCTCTTTGCGGATCCTGACAACAGGGTCAGTGTTCAAATAGGCCTGTTCGATAAGATGAAAGGGATACTGTTCCAAATTGACCGGCAGAGTCTTTACTTTAAATTTTCTTTCTATTTCCATAACAGGTGTCTCCTTATTTATAAAGTTGTCTGTGAACGCAAGCCATCAGGTTTGCGTTTATTATAGCATGTTTTTGGAAAAGCAGAAATATGCATAGATCATACTTGCCAGAAAAAGGATTGTGTCATATAATATATCACATATCATACAAAATATTTTTGTGTGAATCTTATATTCCGTCAGGAATGGCAGAGATACATTCCCGTATCCTCTGTAGAAATCCACATTGAAGAAAATGGAGATACAGTTGTTTATTTCTTGCAGGACTCAGGTGCCGAAGGGTACTTTTTATAAATGGTGGAGGCATAATGCGCAGGACTGCTTCGAAAACATTTTGTGCAAATTCGTGATTCTAAAAGCCGGTTTAGCGGCTGACGAGTGAGTGTCTGAAAATTTATAAAAAGAGCAGAATATATGACAAGCAGCTGGTTTCCGGGAAAGGAAGTATGCGATGGCAGGAAAAAACAGACAAAAAAGAAAAAAACTGCAATACGAAAAAAGTGTGAGTGAAGAAAAAAGGCAAAGGAAATGTAATGCAGGCAGGCGGCATATCCATAACAGAAAAATTTATGACAGCAGCAGTAAGATCATTTTTGGGAATGCACAGTTATGTTCACAATTCCTAAGCAATTATATGGACATGCCGATGCTTAGAAATATCAGACCTGAAGATATTGAGGACGTATCAGAACGGTATGTTCCGATGTTTACGGAAGAAAGATATGCAGATACGGTAAAACGTGTAAAAATATCAGAAAATAATACATTATTTTTTATTTCTCTTATTGAACATAAGACAAAAGTAGATTACAATGTAAGTATGCAGCTGCTTCGATATATGGTCTACATATGGGAAGATTATGAAAAGGAGATGGAGAGGGCGCATAAAGGGATCACGAAGACGAGAGACTTTAAATATCCGCCGATTCTACCCATCGTATATTATGAAGGAAGCGGAGAATGGACGGCTGTCCGCAATTTTCAGGACAGAGTATTTCTTCCAGAAGTATTCGGTGCTTTCACACCCCGGTTTTTGTACAAATTGATTCAACTGCATAAGTACAGTATGGAAGACCTTGTTGATAAAAATGACGAACTTTCTTTTGTCATGTTAATCAACAGGCTGCAGGGAACGGAGGAGTTCAGAGAGATGAATTTACCGGAAACGTATTTAAAAAATCTGTCGGACCATACTACTGATGAACTGATGGCTGTTATCGTAAAAGTAATTTCGGTAATGTTGCGGCACCTGAATGTTCCGGAGGAAGAAATAGAAGAATTCACCGGACAGGTAAAGGAGTGGAAAATGGGAGAATTGTTTGAACATTTCAGAGATTATGATCTGCCTGCTGCCAGAAAAAAGGCACAGGAGGAGGGAAGAAATGAAGGGAGAGCAGAAGGAATAGCAGAAGGTCGAAGCGAGGGAGAAGAGCGTATGGCATGTTTGGTCCGTATACTAATGGAAAATGACAGACTGGATGATCTGCGAAAGATTACGTTGGACAAAGCGTATCGGGAGACATTATATCTGGAGCATGGATTAACTTAGTACAGTTGCCTTTATATTAAAATAAAGAAAGAAGAGGGAAAAAATGAGCAAGGTATGTGTTTTTTTTGCAACGGGATTTGAAGAAATTGAAGCGCTTACGGTCGTGGATATTCTGCGCCGGGCCAAAATTGATGTGGACATGGTCTCCATAACGGAGGAAAAAAGAGTGACCGGCTCGCATGGGATTACGGTGGAAATGGATACAGTGTTTGCGGAAGTGGATTTCGAAGGAACCGATATGATCGTTCTGCCGGGCGGTATGCCGGGCACTGTCAATCTGGAGGCTTTTTCGCCGCTTATGGAACAGGTGGAAAAATTTCATGCAAATAAAAAATGGATTGCGGCAATCTGTGCGGCTCCGAGTATTTTCGGACACAGAGGGATGTTAAACGGAAAGCCGGCCTGCGCCAATCCGGGATTCGAGAGCCATTTAGAAGGCGCGGATGTGAAAAGTGATCCGGCTGTTGTGGCAGGACATATTATTACAAGCCGGGGCATGGGAACGGCGATTCCGTTTGCACTTGCCATTCTGGAACAGTTAGAAGGCACGGACGCGGTTGTGCAGATGAAGAAAGGAATCGTTTTTTAAAAACTGATCCCCTTTTCGGAATTGTGTACCCAGTGGGAAATGACTTATAAATATATATGGTATATGACAGATAAAGATTTTACAATCAAATATATAAATCTGCGTTTATAGGAGCAAAAATGATAAAGGCGATATATTTTGATTTATTTTTCACATTGATAGTTCCCACATATGAAAAAACAAACAACGAATATGAGATATTGAACTTATCTGTTGATGAGTGGGAACAATACGCTGAAAACGATATATTGTATCATGAAAGAGCTTTGGGTTTTGTGAAAACTGAAAAAGAAATGATAGATAAGATCGTATCCCTTATGCCGTTTGAAGTTAGTGCTATCCAAAAAAAGCAAGTACTATTTGCCCGTGAGCAGAGAATGAAAAATGCTCTGAAAATGATATCGAAAGAAATATTAGATACTTTAGAAAAACTGAAATTAAAAGATATCAAATTGGGGCTGATAAGTAATGCAGATTGCATTGATTGTAAGTATTGGAACCAATCACCATTATTTAGATATTTTAATGATTCTATTTTTTCGTGCAATGTGGGATTATTAAAACCTGATAGGCAAATTTATGAGTTGGCAATGCAGCGGTTGAATGTATCGCCAGAGCAATGCCTGTTTGTCGGAGATGGCGGCTCAAATGAATTGTATGGCGCGAAGTCAGCAGGTATGGGCACCGTTTTTTCAGAAATGCTTGAAACGAAAAATGCTGCACAAAGAGAATCTGTCATCAAATATTCAGATTATCATATTAAGCATATTAACGAACTATTTAATTATCTGTGACGAAAATTCCGGTTTATAGAACCGTTAAGTTGTTGCAGATTACATAATTTGCATAGAAATATATTTTAAAAAGGAATATTTATGCACCGGGAACACTTTCCCGAAAAGGGAGAAAACTGATTAGAAAAACTTACCAAAATATTTTTCCGGAATCCGTTTATACTAACATCAAGATAAGTGATAAAAACACGCTTAAACAGATGACACGATCCTTTTTGGACTGCCATGAAAACTGAGATAAGCGGTGTTGCAATCGCTTATCTCAAATATAGATAAAAGATGAAATGTATTTTCGGAGGTGAAAGAAAATGGCAAGTAACAAAACTAATAGAGTTGAAGTTCCGGAAGCGAAAGCAGCAATGGATCGTTTCAAGACAGAGGTTGCTTCTGAATTAGGTGTTAACTTAAAAGAAGGTTACAACGGTGACCTGACATCTAAAGAAGCAGGTTCCATCGGTGGTGAGATGGTTCGTAGAATGATCAAGAAACAGGAAGAGCAGATGAAATAACAGCCGCTTCTAAATAGAAATGATCTTTTGCGGTCATTTCTGAAAAAGTGAGAACGACCCGCTTGGTAACAGGCGGGTTGTTTTTTGCGGGTAAATATAGTAAAATATGTTATACATGCAGATTACCTGAAGGGTTCGTCCCGACGGGGCATCGCAGTTTTGATTCTGACGCTCGAAGATTCGTTCTGAGAGGAAAGGCCGCCAATAGGACATATTTGATACAGTATGTGTGCGTCTCCTGTCAGGAGGCGCTTTTTATATGCTGGGAAATTATGCAGGCAGCAGCGGAAAACCGGGAAAGCTGACGGAAACCGTTGGATGTATTTGATGCCTGTGCGCCTTTGCCAAAGAAGATAAGAAGCGGCTGCAGATCGTATGCATGGCTATTAGGATGAAAAGGGAAAGGAGCATGGTTACGGGAATGAAGAAGAAAGTATTAGCGGTAATGATGAGCATTGTGTTTGGACTGTTCTGTTTAACGGGCTGCGGCAGCGGCGTTCAAAAAGAGGCGGCGGGTGAAACCGCGGCACAGACGGAGGAAAAAACGCATATCAATGTCGCATCGTTAAAAGGACCGACTTCGATGGGGCTGGTGTATTTGATGAACAGGTCGGACAAAGGGGAAACCGAAGAAAACTATCATTTCAGCATGGCAGCGGCTGCAGATGAATTGCTGCCCAAGGTTGTTTCCGGGGAGCTGGATCTTGCGCTCGTACCGGCCAATGTGGCAAGCATTCTATATCATAAGACGCAGGGCGGTATCGCGGTCATTGATATTAATACGTTAGGCGTTCTTTATATGGTATCAGGAGATGATACAAAAGGATCCTTTGAGTCGCTTAAAGGCTCAACGATCTATCTGACAGGAAAAGGCACGACACCCGACTATGTGCTGCAGTATCTTTTAGCGGAAAACGGACTGACTTTAAAGGATGTAACATTGGAATACAAATCGGAAGCGACGGAAGTTGCGGCGGTTCTGACCGAAAATCCGGAAGCCATCGGTGTGCTTCCGCAGCCTTTTGCAACGGCGGCCTGTATGCAGAATGAGGCGCTTGCAGTTGTTATGGACTTTAATGAGGAGTGGGCAGCGCTGCAGGGAGAAGGCGGCAGCAGTTTTGTAACAGGTGTTACGATTGCCAGGAAAGATTTTCTGGAAGAAGAGCCGGAGGCAGCTGCCGCTTTTATGAACGAACATCGGCAAAGTGCGGCTTACGCCAATGAAAATACGAAAGAGGCGGCAGAACTCGTGGTTTCTTACGGAATTATCGAAAAAGAGCCGGTAGCGGTAAAGGCGCTGCCGTACTGTAATATTACCTATATGGATGGGGAAGCTATGAAAACGGCGCTTTCCGGCTATCTGGAAGTATTATATGAGCAGGATGCATCCTCTGTGGGAGGTTCCCTTCCGGCGGATGATTTCTATTATATTCCGTAAAAATATTACTTGGAGAGGTGTCTGGTGGATCATAGACGGAATGACAGGAGAAAAAATATATTCCGGAAAGGAATCGTTATTTTATTTTGGCTGTGCGTCTGGCAGTCTGCGGCTGCCATGACGCACAACCGGATTCTTTTAGTCGGCCCTGTACAGGCGGGGGCGGCTTTTTTGGAAAACCTTGTCAGACCGGATTTTTATAAGATTGTGCTCTTTTCTTTTGCCCGGATCGGATCGGGTTTTTTGCTGGCTCTTTTCGCGGGTGTGTTTTTGGGGGCGCTCAGTTACCGCTGCCGGGTATCGGAGATTTTTCTCTCTCCGCTTATCACGACGTTAAAGGCCATTCCGGTAGCATCTTTTGTCGTTTTGCTGCTCATATGGTTCGGGTCCGGCAGGCTTTCTTTTTTCATCAGTTTCCTGATTGTGTTTCCCAATATTTATGTCAGTACGATGGCAGGACTGAAAAATACAGACAGGAAGCTTTTGGAAATGGCACAGGTATTTGGCATGACGGGAAGGAATCGTCTTTTCTATCTTTACAGGCCGGCGCTGATGCCGTATCTGGTTAGCAGTCTGGAAGTATCGCTCGGGATGAGCTGGAAGTCGGGCGTGGCGGCGGAGGTGATCGGTATACCGGCCTTTTCGCTTGGAGAGCGGTTGTATATGTCCAAAATATATTTGGACACCGCGGGCCTGTTTGCCTGGACTTTTTTGATTATTGTGCTGAGTTTCTTATTTGAAAAGGCAGTATTGTATATCGTAGAAAAATTTGCGGACTGGAAACCATATCCCAGGGTTGAAAGCAGGCAAAAAGGATGGATTGGCCGGGCAGAATGGAAGAAGGACAGGGCACAGAGACCGGAAAGGATACGGGATCAGGCAGCGCAGGACAATCGGATCCGTCTCCGGGATGTAGGTAAGACCTATGGAGAACAGACGGTTCTTAAGGGGATCTCGTTCGTGATCGAACCCGGCGGACATTATTGTCTTATGTCGCCCTCCGGCGGCGGTAAAACGACGCTGCTGAATCTGATGAACCGGATCGTCCGCGCGGACGAGGGAACGATAGAGGGGATTCCTCCGCGCATCGGCATGGTTTTTCAAGACGACAGGCTGTGTGATGCCTATGATACAATAACAAATGTTATGATGACAATGTACGGAACCGGTAAGGGAAATGAAACAGATTCGTGCGGGTCTCAAGGAGAAAGGCGGAAGGAAACAGCGGCATGGATCAAAGAAGAGGCGCTTAACATCCTGCCCGCGGACTGCCTGAACAGGCCTGTCAGTGAATTGAGCGGCGGGATGAAGAGACGGTGCGCCATCCTGCGGGCAATGCTTTCCGGTGCAGATATCATCATTATGGATGAGCCGTTCACCGGGTTGGATGAAGAGAACCGCAGGAAGACGGCGGCATATATTTTAGAGAGACTGCATGGCAGGACGCTGTTTGTGACGACGCACAGAGAAGAGGATACGGCGCTGCTTGAGGCGGTAAAGATAGAATTATAGCAGGCAGATGACCGCGAAACGCCTAAACGAAAGATTATGAAAGGAATAACGCATATGGAAACAAGAGTGGCTCTGGTCGGGATTATAGTGGAGAATACGGAGGAAGTCGAGAGGCTGAACCGGATATTGCATGATTATGCTGCATATATTATTGGAAGAATGGGGATTCCTTATAGTAAAAAGAATATGAATATCATCAGTATCGTGCTGGACGCTCCCGAAGAACAGATCAGCGCATTGTCGGGAAAGATAGGGATGCTGCGCGGGATCAGCTCAAAAGTGATCTATGGACGCAGCAGCCGCAGGGAAGCCAAATAGGAGGCGGATACATGGCAGAGGCCGGGGCAGTACGTATTTGTCTGCGGGGGTGGACCTGCAAACGGGAATTTTCTAATCGGGCGTGAAAAGTTTTTTCTGCGTCCGGGCCGGCATTCAGGTACATCCGTGTACCATAATGCCTAAATCGCACATCCTGTACGATTTTCCCTGGGTTGTTATTTCACCCGATAAGAAAATATCACCGTTTTCCGTTACCCCCCCCGCAGACAAATACGTACTGCCCCGGCCTCTGCCATGTATCCTTTGTCTATTTTGTTCCCCAAGAAGGCATTCGGAAGGTCCGCCATGGATTTATGGAAAGAAATGCTAGTATTTTCGCATGGGTTGTGCTATAATTTCTAAATGACTGTGACCGGGAATGTTATATGGGTTCCTGATAAGATACATGTTGCAGAGGTAATTGAAGGAGGAAACCAATCTATGAGTTTACAGGTGGAGAAATTAGAAAAGAACATGGCAAAAATGACGATTGAAGCGAGTGCGGAGGAACTGGACAAGGCAATCGAGTCAGCGTATCAGAAACAAAAAGGTAAAATCAGCATCCCGGGCTTTAGAAAAGGGAAGGTACCCCGCCAGGTCGTTGAGAAAATGTACGGCAAAGAGGTGTTTTATGAGGATGCGGCAAATGAGCTGATCCCGAATGCTTATGAGAAAGCACTGGAGGAGTGTGAAGAAGATATCGTATCTTCTCCGAAGATCGAAGTGACGCAGATCGAAGCCGGCAAGCCTTTTATCTTTACGGCAACAGTTGCTTTGAAGCCGGAAGTAAAATTAGGAAAATATAAAGGTGTTAAAGTAGAGAAAGCCGATACGAACGTAACGGACGAAGAAGTAAACGAAGTGATCGAAAGAGAAAGAGAGAATAATGCAAGAAGCATTTCCGTAGAAGACAGACCTGTAAAAGACGGAGATATGACTGTGATCGACTTTGAAGGATTTGTTGACGGCGTGGCTTTTGAAGGCGGAAAGGGAGAAAATTATCCGCTGACAATCGGTTCAGGCGCATTTATTCCCGGTTTCGAGGAGCAGCTTGTCGGTGCACAGATCGGCAATGAGGTAGAAGTGAACGTGACGTTCCCTGAGGATTATCAGGCGGAAGAATTAAAAGGGAAAGCTGCGGTCTTTAAATGTACGGTAAAAGAGATCAAAGAGAAAGAACTTCCGGAACTTGACGACGAATTTGCAAGCGAGGTTTCCGAATTTGATACGCTTGACGCATATAAGGAAGACGTAAAGAAAAATCTGGAAGAGAAAAAAGCAAAAGAAGCAAAAGATGCCAAAGAAGAAGCCGTGATCGAAGCAATTGTGGAAGATGCCGAGATGGATATTCCGGAAGCAATGATCGAGACGCAGCAGAAACAGATGGTAGATGAATTTGCCCAGAGAATGACCATGCAGGGTCTTTCCATGGAGCAGTATTTCCAGTTTACCGGAGCCAGCTATCCGCAGCTGATCGAGCAGGTAAAACCGCAGGCGGAGAAACGCATTAAGGCCAGACTTGTGCTGGAAGCTGTCGCTGCGGCTGAAAAGATCGAGGTAAGCGACGAAGAATACGACAAAGAGATGGAATCCATGGCGGAAGTTTATCAGATGGAAGTTTCAAAAGTAAAAGAGATACTTGGCGAAAAAGAGGCCAAGAATATCAGACAGGATCTTGCCGTAAGAAAAGCAGCCGAATTTGTCGTAGAGAATGCAAAAGAAAAATAAAAACAAGCTGGTAGAAGGCAAGGAGGGATTGTTATGGCACTGGTACCTTACGTCATCGAGCAGACTTCCAAGGGAGAACGCTCATATGATATTTATTCCAGACTTTTAAAAGAAAGGATCATCTTTCTCGGAGAAGAGGTAAATGAGACAACGGCAAGCCTTGTTGTAGCACAGATGCTGTTTCTGGAGTCCGAGGATCCTGAAAAAGATATAAATTTGTATATTAACAGTCCGGGCGGTTCCGTAACGGCAGGAATGGCGATCTACGATACGATGCGTTTTATCAAATGCGACGTTTCTACCGTCTGCATCGGCATGGCAGCAAGCATGGGCGCGTTTTTGCTCGCAGGCGGAACGAAAGGGAAAAGAATGGCGCTTCCGAACGCGGAAATTATGATCCATCAGCCTCTTGGCGGAGCGCAGGGACAGGCAACCGAGATTGAGATCGCTGCGAAGCATATTTTGCAGACCAAAGAGAAGTTGAACAAGATTTTAGCGGAAAATACCGGGCAGGATTATGAAGTGATCGCAGCGGATACGGAACGTGATAACTGGAAATCCGCTGAAGAAGCGCTTGCATACGGCTTAATTGACCGTGTGATCACCAATCATGTCGAGGCTGCCAAAAAGTAGAGGTCCTGCAGTTACGGTTTTCTGTTGTTATTATGAAGAAGAAAGGCATGGCTATTGAAAATGACAGGAAGGAATTCTGACGACAAGGTAAGATGTTCTTTTTGCAATAAAACACAGGATCAGGTCCGGAAAATGATTGCCGGACCCGGTAATGTATATATTTGCGATGAATGTGTCGATATTTGTGCGGATATCATCGAGGAGGAATATGAGGAAGAAACGGAAGCTGGAGAGATGGAGATCAATCTCTTAAAGCCGGTTCAGATCAAACAGTTCCTGGATGATTACGTGATCGGACAGGAAGAGGCCAAAAAGGTACTGGCCGTGTCCGTATATAATCATTATAAAAGGGTTATGGCGCCGCCGGATAACGATGGTGTGGAATTGCAGAAAAGCAATATTATCATGATCGGCCCAACCGGTTCCGGCAAGACCTATCTGGCACAGACGCTTGCCAAGATCATCAATGTGCCGTTTGCGATCGCGGACGCAACAACGCTCACCGAGGCAGGATATGTCGGTGAGGATGTGGAAAACATTTTGCTCAAACTGATCCAGGCTGCAGATTATGATGTTGACCGGGCGCAGTTCGGCATTATTTATATTGATGAGATTGATAAGATTACGAAGAAAAGTGAGAATGTGTCCATTACGAGAGACGTTTCCGGAGAGGGCGTGCAGCAGGCGCTCTTAAAGATCATTGAGGGAACGGTTGCCAGTGTTCCGCCGCAGGGTGGAAGAAAGCATCCGCACCAGGAGCTGATCCAGATTGATACTTCCAATATTCTGTTTCTTTGCGGCGGCGCTTTTGATGGTCTGGAGAAAATCGTGGAAGAGAGACTGGATAGAAACTCGATCGGTTTTAATGCGCAGATCACCGAGAAAAGCAGCAAGGAGATCGGCGCTGTTTTGAAAGAAGTGGCGTCTCAGGATCTGATGAAATTCGGTTTGATCCCGGAGTTTATAGGGCGTGTGCCGATTACGGTCACATTGGAAGGTCTTGATAAGGAAGCGCTTATCAGAATCCTGAAAGAACCCAAGAACGCTCTGATCAAACAGTATCGGAAGCTGTTCGAGTTTGATGAAGTGAAATTAGAGGTAGAAGAGGATGCGGTAGAGGCAATCGCCGAACTGGCATACGAGAAGAAGACCGGTGCAAGAGGACTTCGTTCGATCATGGAAAGTGTTATGATGGATGTTATGTATGAAATACCGTCAGATGATAACATTGCAGAATGTATTATTACGAAGGATGCGGTAGAAGGAAAAGAGCAGCCGCTTGTGCATTACCGGAACAGATTATTACAGGCAGAATAGTTTGGGATGCCTGACCTGCTATGAGCAGGGAAGGTTAATTTTAGGTAACGTCGTCGGGTTTTTGGGCGGCGTTTCATGCAATTATGGGGAAAAATCGGTATGAGCAGAGAAAATGAAGCAGAATTGAAAACCGAATCGATAATAGAATCGGAAATGCCTGCAGTGACGCTGCGGGGACTTACGATCCTGCCGGATATGATCATCCATTTTGATCTGAGCCGGTCTAAGTCCATTCTGGCAATCGAAGAGGCCATGCTGGGAAACCAGAGGCTTTTTGTCGTGACGCAGAAAGATCCGAATGAAAAGGAACCGGACCTTTCCGGACTTTATTCGGTGGGGACAATCGTCATGGTGAAACAGGTGACGAAGCTGCCCAATCAGATGATCCGGATCCTGGTAGAAGGAATATCCAGAGCAAAACTGCAGTCCATACAGGATGAAGAAGGTTTTATGACCGCTGTGGTCACACTGATAGAAGACGACTGCGGGAGTTTCGATGCAGCACAGACAGAGGCAATGCTTCGTACGGTAAAAGAGACATTTACAAAGTACACAATGTGTTTTCCCAAAATCGGCGGGACGATCAGCAGTCAGGTGGAAGAATGCATAAGCCTGAGAAGGCTGATCGATCTGATCGCGATCAATATTCCGTTATCGTTTCAGAAGAAACAGGAGATTCTGGGAGCAGTTTCGCTGGAGGAGCGTTTTCTGGTCTTAACGGGGATCCTGACGAATGAGATTGAAATTGCACAGATAAAGACCGATTTGACTACTCAAGTCAAAAAGCGTCTTGATCAAAATCAAAAAGAATATGTTCTGCGGGAGCAGCTTCGTTATATCCGTAAAGAAATTGGGGAAGACGATGTTTTTTCGGAGACGGCGCAGTTTGAGGAGGCTCTGGAGAAATTAAAGGCGGGGAAGGAAGTCAAAGAAAAGATCCGTAAGGAGATCGCCCGCTTTAAGAGTGTTGCGGGAAGCAGTTCGGAGAGTGCGGTAGAGCGTGCCTATATTGAAACGTTATTGGAGCTTCCCTGGGATAAAATGTCCCGGGATGGCGTGGATCTGGATAGAGCACAGGAGATTCTGGAGCGGGAACATTACGGCCTGGACAAGGTCAAAGAACGCATACTGGAATTCCTTGCCGTGCGGATTATGACAAAAAAGGGCGAAAGTCCGATTATCTGTCTGGTCGGACCGCCGGGAACCGGTAAAACATCCATTGCTAAGAGCATTGCGGAGGCGCTGCATAAGAAATACATACGAATCTGTCTGGGCGGCGTGCGGGATGAAGCAGAAATCAGAGGACACCGCAAAACATATGTCGGCGCTATGCCGGGAAGGATCGTAAGCGGTCTGCGGCAGGCAGGAGTGAAGAATCCGCTAATGCTGCTTGACGAGATCGATAAAGTGAGCAGCGACTATAAGGGAGACACTTCATCGGCTCTTTTGGAGGTTCTGGACAGCGAGCAGAACAGCCATTTCCGGGATCATTATGTAGAAATACCGATGGATCTGTCGGAAGTGCTGTTTATTGCAACGGCCAATTCGACCGAGAAGATTCCCAAACCGCTGTTGGACAGAATGGAAATCATTGAAGTTAACAGTTATACGGCAAATGAGAAATTTCATATTGCCAGAGAACATCTGGTGGAAAAACAGCTTGACCGAAATGGTCTGTCTGCTGATGTTCTGCAGTTTACGGACGGCGCGCTGAAAGATATGATCCTTCACTATACGAAGGAGGCAGGCGTCCGCGGCTTAGAGCGTAAGATTGCACAGATCTGCAGAAAGTCCGCAAGAGAGATCGTACAGAAGCAAAAGAAAAAGATCAGGGTGACATCCGCCAATCTGAGCGCTTATCTGGGAAAGCCGAAATATGACAGCATCAGGGCGAACGAAAAAGACGAAGTCGGTATCGTCCGCGGACTGGCCTGGACGAGTGTGGGCGGCGACACATTGCAGATAGAAGTCAATATGATGCCGGGGAAAGGTGAACTTGACTTAACTGGTCAAATGGGAGATGTGATGCAGGAATCTGCTTTGATTGCCATGAGTTATGTGCGCTCTGTCAGCCGCACCTATAAAGTGGCGGATAAGGTCTTTAAAGAGAACGATTTTCACCTTCATATTCCCGAGGGAGCCGTACCCAAAGATGGCCCCTCAGCGGGCATTACAATGGCGACGGCGATACTTTCTCTCGTAACGGAACGCCCGGTGCGTGCGAAAGTGGCCATGACGGGAGAGATCACACTGCGGGGCAGAGTGCTGCCCGTCGGCGGTCTGAAAGAAAAAATCCTTGCAGCCAGGACAGCGGGAATAGAGACTGTGCTTGTGCCGAAGAAAAACGAGAAAGATATTGATGAAATTCCCGGAGAAATAAAGAAGGGACTGTGTATTCATCCGGTCGAAACAATGGAAGACGTCGTCAGATATGCTATGGCGGAATGACAAGAAAGTAATGAAGAAGCGGGAAGATGCAAAAGGAGGTGTATGTTATGGTCATTAAGAGTGTGGAACTGGAGAGAGTTTGCGGAATTACAAGTAAATTACCGGACAACGAACTGCCGGAGTTTGCTTTTGCGGGAAAGAGCAACGTCGGGAAATCATCGTTGATCAACGGTCTGATGAACCGGAAGTCTTTGGCAAGAACAAGCGCCAAACCGGGGAAAACGCAGACGATCAATTATTATAATATTAACGGACAGATGTATTTTGTGGATCTGCCGGGATACGGTTATGCGACCGCCAATGAACAGGTAAAGGCGCAGTGGGGAAAACTCATTGAAGATTATCTGCACCGGTCAAAAAAAATAAGCGCGGTTTTTCTTCTGGTGGATATCAGGCATGCTCCTTCCGAAAATGACCGTATCATGTACGACTGGATCGTAGAAAGAGGTTATAGACCGGTCATTATTGCAACAAAGCTTGATAAGATCAAACGCAGTCAGGTAGAAAAACAGAAAAAACTGATATGCGATGCGCTGCAGGTAGAAAACGGCACGATCGTCATACCCTATTCCGCCCTGTCAAAGCAGGGAAGAGACGAAATATATGAACTGCTTGATGGAATGCTGCCGGAAGAATCGTTTCAATGATGTCTATGAAAACGGACAGGGGGTATCGTTATGAAAAAAGAAGCTGTCACATATATAAAAGTAATCCTTAATTTGTTGACTGCATTGGTTATTCTTCTGCTGTCCATCTTTTTACTGCCAAGAGCCATCTTTTTCTTCATGCCGTTTATCATAGGGTGGATGATCTCACTGATCGCATCGCCGCTTGTCAGATTTCTGGAAGAGAAGCTGAGGATCCGGAGAAAAGCCGTTTCGGCGTTCGTGATCATTGCGGTTTTGGCGGTCGTAATCCTGCTTGTATACAGCCTTGTCGTCAAACTGGCCAGAGAGACGGCGGCTTTTGTGAATGAACTGCCCATTATGTGGAAGGGGATAGAGGCTGAATTTGCACAGATCGGAGCCAACCTGGAAGGGGTATATAAGCGCCTGCCGGTTGATGTACAGGAGAAACTTGCTGCTTTCGGCAGCAATCTGGGAGACTATTTTTCCGATTTTGTCAGCGGCATCGGAACGCCTACTTTTACGGCTGTAGGCAATTTTGCCAAACAGCTTCCCGATATTTTTATGGCAGTCATTATGACACTGCTTTCTTCGTATTTCTTTGTGGCGGATAAAAATTATCTTGCGGAGTTTACGAAAAAATATATGCCGGGAGCGGTTTACTACCGGCTGGGTCTGATCCGGCGGAGTTTTACGAATGCTATCGGCGGTTATTTTAAAGCACAGTTCAAGATAGAAGTCTGGATCTATATATTGCTTTTGATCGGCCTTTTGATCCTGAAAGTCGACTATGCATTTCTGATCGCATTCGGAATTGCATTTATAGACCTTCTGCCGGTGTTCGGCGCAGGGACGATCATGGTTCCCTGGGCGGTTGTCGAAATTCTGAGCGGTGAATATAAGATGGCGGTCGGTCTTGTGATCATCTGGCTGATCAGTCAGCTGATCAGACAGGTCATTCAGCCAAAGATCATGGGAGATTCGATCGGTTTCGAACCTATTCCGACCATATTTCTGCTTTATATCGGATATCGCCTGGGCGGCGTTCTCGGAATGATCATGGCGCTTCCGATCGGCATCATCATGGTCAACCTGAATGAAGAGGGGGCCTTTGATACAACGAAAGAGAGTTTCAGGATTTTGGTGGCCGGATTTAATAAGTTCAGGCGGCTGCATTCGGAAGATACGAAAATTGTAAACGAATATGAGGAAGAACTGAAAGATTCTTACCAAAAGGAGGAAATTGACCATGAAAGTCACCGTTTATAATTGCAGAGAATTTGATGAAAAAGAATTGTTTTTACAATATGAGAAGGAACTCGGCATGGAGCTGATACTCTGCAAAGATGCGCCCACACTGGAGAATGTGCATCTGACAAAAGGCAGCGAATGCGTTAATATTATTACATCCAAGATCACAAGGGAGCTTATGGCAGCCTTTCATGCAAACGGCGTGAAATATCTGACGACCAGAACGATCGGATACGATCATATCGATATGGATGCGGCCAAAGAGTTCGGTATTAAAGTTGGAAATGCGCCATACGGCCCAAACGGTGTGGCGGATTATACGGTCATGCTGATCCTGATGTCCATTCGGAAGATGAAACGGATCATAGAGCGCACCAATATACAGGATTATACACTGGCAGGCATTCAGGGCAGGGAATTACAGGATTTGACTGTTGGAGTCATTGGAACGGGAAGAATCGGCAGGACAGTGATCCATGATTTGTCCGGTTTCGGCTGTAAGATGATCGCTTATGATCTGCATGTGCAGGAGGAAGTGAAACAGTATGCGCAGTATGTGCCGCTTGAACAGCTCTTTGCAGAGGCGGATGTAATCACGCTGCATACGCCGCTTACAGGGGCGAGCCACCATTTGATCAATACGCAAAGCATTGCCAAAATGAAAGATGGCGTCGTGATCATCAATACGGCCAGAGGCGCCCTGATCGATACGGAGGCGCTGATCAGCGCTCTCGAATCCGGTAAGATCGGAGCGGCAGGTCTGGATGTTGTAGAAAATGAGTTCGGACTATACTATTATGACCACAAATCGGATATATTAAATAATAGGGAGCTATCTATTTTAAGAGGATTTCCGAATGTGACCGTATCGCATCATATGGCTTTTTATACGGATAACTGCGTGGAAACCGTAGTACGTGACTCCCTGCTTGGCTGTAAATTTTTTGTTGAAGGAATGGAAAATCCGTGGGAGGTCAGCTAATTGCGAAAGTGGATCAAACTTTTGTTCGTCGTCTATATTTTACTGGTCATTAAGGTGATCATTTTCAAATATCCGTTTGAACAGCTCTATGCCATTGCGCAGACATGGCAGAAGGATGTTATTCTCGAAGGACTCGGCAGCGCAAATTTTATACCATTTAAAACCATTAAAATGTATATAGAATATGCCGATAAATTAAATAGTGTAGAGAATCTGGCGGGGAATATCCTGGTCTTTGTACCGTTTGGCATTCTCTTCCCGCTCACCCGTTCGGATAAGAGCGGTTTTTCGGATGTGTTTGCCAATGCGCTGTTTTTCGTGCTTGGCATCGAAGTGTTCCAGCTTTTCAGCGCATTTGGAGCTTTTGACGTAGACGATATTATTCTGAACTGTTTCGGTGCGGTCTTAGGTTATATCGCATATCGAAAGAGCAGGGATCTGTTCCCGGGTTTTGATAAAATAATCAGGATGGAGGAAGAGGAATATGGAGCATATCTTGAAAAAAATTAAAACGAATATCATGGCATCCGCCCTGCTTTGCATCGCTCTTGGCGCCGTACTCGTCATATGGCCCGATATGTCCGTACAGATTACCTGTATGGCGATTGGTGTGGTGCTGATCATAAACGGTATCAGCAGACTGGCCAATTTCATTTTCCGAAGAGACGGCAGCCTTTTTTCACAGATGAATCTTGTTATGGGGATCATCATTGCCGTGATCGGTGTATGGATCCTGCTGCAGCCGGATAAGGTCATTGCCATGATACCGATTCTGGTGGGAATCATTATTATCATTCACGGCATCAACAACTTACAGCAGGCTTTCCACCTTTTCCAGAGCCGATATGACAAGTGGTGGGTGGCGCTCTTATTAGGTCTTGTGACGGTGGCATTCGGCATTTTGCTGATCCGTAATCCGTTTAAGGCAATCGATACACTTGTTATGTTTATCGGATTGTTTTTAATCTATGATGGCATTTCGGATATTTGGATCATTTCAAGGGTATTCCGAATGGCAAAGCAGATGAAGCAGGAAGTGGAAGCGATAGAGACCGAAGGCAGAGAGGTAGATTGAGAAGTCAAAGAAAGGAAGGGCAGTCAAAGTGAAGATCGGCGGAATTTTTAACATTTACCCTACATATGTTTATAATCCGAATGCAGTCAGTTCCAAAAGTCTGAACAGATTATCCAGAATATCGGATGATGTGCTTGACAAGAAAGTAGATTATTCGGAGACTTACTCGGAAATGCGTAATGAGAATCCGTTGAAAAAGGGCCAGACGAGAGATTTTGAGGGAATACTGGCAAAACAGATGCAGCAGGGACGAAACCGCGCTGCTCTGATCATGAAAGGATAATGAATAGCATATGTTATTTACTTTGAAAGTCTGATATCCGCGGTTTTATGCGTATATCAGACTTTTCGCGTAATTCGATAACAATTGATCTTGGGCGCTTCGAAATCCAAAAGAGGGATTTTCCTGAGAGCTTTTCGCTCCACATAGGGAGCGGCGATATTTTCCGGCACGAAGCTGATACCGTTTGACGTAAGCAGGTAGGGGATCAGTTTCGTGCTGTTGTCAATTTCAAAACCGAACTGATAATGCGGCGGAAACAATTCTTTTATAAAAAGACCGACATCCTGCAGTGCGAAGTTGCAATATAAATAATCGGCATGGATAAGGTTTTCCTTGGTGATGCCTTCGCGGTAGGAGGCATTGTCAAAGCGCGTGACCAGCACAAGGTCATCGGTAGCAAATACTTCGCAGTGATAGGCGCTGTGATAAAACGGCAGATAGGAGTAGGCGGCGTCCAAAAGATTATCCTGTATTTGCTGCAGCAGATCATTGGAATGTCCAAGCGTGATCTTGACGGCATGCGTCGGATGAGATGCCATATATTCCTGTATGACAGGGAACAGATGGCATTCATAGATCGTATTGGTCGAGCCAATCCGGTAAGAAGCTTCATATTTTTTCATGGAATTGACATCCTGTATGCCGTTATCGGCAAGCTCCAGGATGCGCCTTGCATAGGACAGGAAAAGCTCGCCCTCCATGGATAAAGTCACTTTCCTTTTATTTCTTTCAAAGAGTTGTTTGCCGATCTCCTTTTCCAGTTCGGATATGCGGTTTGTAACGGTGGACTGCGCGATAAAAAGCGCGTCCGCCGTTCTGGTAAAGTTTCGATATTCCGCTAAAGTTACAAAAGTCAACAGTGACTGTGTGTCCATAGATTTCCTCCATCTTCCGGTATGGTATCCGGTACCGGCGCCGCCGCGGTCATTCTGCGGCCATGTTTCTGATCCTGGCCATAGCATGTTTTACCGGCGGCAGCATTAAAATAACGATTGTTACAATTCCTTCGGCAAGAATATAAGCATAATTATACGCAATTGGATAGAGCGGCGCAAGCGATGTCGGAAAATTTTCCGGCATATATTCCATCCAGTACAGATAACCGCCGATACTGTGGAAAAGTCCTCTTGCCAATATGGCGGCAAGATATCCTTTTAACAGTCCGTTCTTTTTCTGATTAAAAAAACCGGAGAGGCCGAGTGCGGCAAAGGCGAAAATATAGTCCATGCAGGCCTGTGCGGGAGAGAGGATATAACCGGCGCCGTCCTGTACAAACTGCAGGATGGCATAGGCAAATCCTGCGGTCAGACCGATCTTGGGACCATACCAGTAACCGATCAGGGTGACAAAAAGCATGGAACAGAGCGTTGCAGAGCCGCCCCAGGGCATGTCGATGACCTTGATATAGGAAGTAATGAAACCGAGAGCAAGCGCCATAGCGGAAAAAACAAGCTGCCTGGTGGAAAATGTTTTGCGCTCTGCCGCTTCATTTTCAGCTTTTTTCCTGTTTATCGCGGTCAATATGACCAATGCAATGATGACAACGATCAACGTGATCGTTCCGGTCTTTGTCAGGGAATAATATCCCTCTTCCTGTTGAAAAAATAATGACATAAAAAATCCTCCTTCGTATGCGCGAGGAGGGACAACATCTTGCATGCCGAAAATAACAAATAACGCAAGTTATTATCGGCAGAATATGCTTCCCTACGCCGGTATTATCCGGGTCAGGTAATGAGGGTTAGGAATTCGCGAAAATAACTTATGAAAGTTGTCCTGCGAAGCATTCCAGTCTCAGCGATGTGCTCCCCTAGCGAGTTATTTGGTTGTTCCGCACGGATAAGTGCGGATTTAGATTACGATATAACTATAGAAGGTCTTTCTATGATTGTCAAGTAAAAACATTTTGAGGGGTGCGGAGGCGGTATAAGTTTTTCTTGCAAAGCCCTGTATGATTCTCTATAATAATTGCATATGATTTGAGCGATAAGAAAGGATACCACAATACATATGAAAAAGCAGACAGATTCATTTCAGTACTTGTTGTTTGACTTGGACGGAACGCTCACAGATCCGAAACCTGGTATTACAAGATGTGTGCAGTATGCGCTGCGTAAGTTCGGGATCGACGAGCCGGATCTGGATAAACTGGAGCCGTTTATCGGGCCGCTTCTTTCGGACAGTTTTCGGGAGTTTTACGGTTTCGACGAACAAATGGCGGCAGAAGGGGTCGCGGCTTATCGGAAGCGGTTTGCCGATACCGGTATCTTTGAGAATGAGATTTATCCCGGTATGAAAGAGATGCTTGCCGGTCTGCATGATGCAGGCAGAATACTGGCGGTGGCGTCCAGTAAGCCGACAGTATATGTCAAACAGATCCTGACGCATTTTGGGATAGATCAATATTTTACTGTGATTGTGGGAAGTGAATTAGATAACACTCGTTCTAAGAAAGAAGAGGTCATAGAAGAAGTATTACGACAATTACATCAGGGTAAAAATGGGGACAACGACAGAACTGTCATGATAGGTGACAGGAAGTTTGATATTTTGGGAGCAAAATTGTCCGGTTTGGTCAGTGTGGGAGTTACCTTTGGATACGCGCTTCCCGGTGAGTTGGAGGAGGCGGGAGCCGACTATATTGTGGATACTGTTGCACAATTGGAAAAATTGCTGCTGACAGGATCGTCAACGGAGTAGAAGCGTGAGAAAATAGAATAGCAATTGTTTCTGTTGTGATCTGACAAAAGGAGTAAAAAATAAATAACATCAGAAATACTTGAAAATATGACCAGGGGAAAAAGAAATTGTGGATGAAAAAAATAACTATAGAAATTATATTTGGATTGCAAAAGATATTTTAATACCTGCCGTTATCTATATTTTGCTGTATGCAGCGGCTAATTCAATCATAACATCCATTCTTTTTGGTGCAGTCAGGGAAATGACGACACAGGGGAAATGGAATAACATATGCAGTGTTATTGTATCGTATGAAATGACTGTCAAGGGAATCATCAGCGGAATTTCCATGCTGATCGGAATCCTGCCGCTTTTACCGGTATTTGTCAAAGAGAGAAAAAAAGAACAGGAAAGCGGACGCTGTCATGCACGAGGGGCATTTGTAAGCATACCGCTTACCGTGCTTCTGGCGGCAGCCAGTTCCATAACGATCAATATTTTATTTATTAAACTGCAAGTTCTCGAGCAATCAGAAACATACGCAGATGTTGCACAGAAACAGTACGGCGTAGTGTTCTTTTTAGGGATCATTCTATACGGCATTGTTTCTCCGCTTGCGGAAGAAATCGTCTTTCGCGGTATCGTATACAATCGGATAAAACGGTATTTTGCCGTTCCTTTGGCGGTCCTGCTGTCGGCGCTTATGTTCGGTATGTATCACGGGAATCTTGTACAGGGCGTTTATGGACTGCTGATGGGTATATTGATCGCTTATATTTATGAAAAGTCCGGCGATTTTTTCCATGCCTTTCTGTTTCATGCGGCGGCCAATGCAGTTGTCTATACCGTTACAAGTTATGAAAGTATATATCGGCTTGTTATGACACCGTATTGCGGTGCAGTCTGTGCTTTGCTCTCGATTGCCGTGACAGGCGTCATTGTCAGACTATACAGAACAAAAGTATGAAAATTCAGACTATCTGACAATTTAATAAAAATTCTTTATTTACAACATTGAAAAACAGGTGTATAGTAGTTATAGTTTTGAAGCCGCAAAGGTGCGCTCTGAAAAGAGGATATCTTTGCGGCTTTTTTGTATACGATCGGGAATCTCCCGGGGCGGCCGGGCAGAGAAAAAGGTTCTGCTTCAAGGCACGCTTTCGCTCCGTTACAGATAATTTACGGAGTAAATTTTCTGTTTAACGCAAACGGTACTAAAAATTTTGACCTGCAGGCAGTTCAAAATTTAAGTGCTGGCGTTTTTATAGGGCCTTTCAGCAGAACCTTTTTCTCTGCCCGGCCGCCCCGGGAGATTCCCGACCACCGGATTTTCTTTAAACGGAAGGAGATAGAATCATGTTTGATGCAAAACTGACAGTTCCAAAGGCGCCTCTTCACAGAGCGGAGTTTGAGCATGACAACTGTGGTATCGGGGCATGTGTGAATATTAACGGACAAAGGAGCCGGGCGACGGTAGAGAATGCTTTAAAGATTGTGGAAAATCTGGAGCACAGGGCCGGTAAAGACGCCGAGGGCAAGACAGGGGACGGCGTCGGTATCCTGACACAGATCCCGCATAAATTTATGATAAAAGTGACGAAAGAACTCGGCATACAGATAGGAGGGGAAAGAGAATACGGCGTAGGCAGCTTTTTCTTTCCGCAGGATGAACTGCAGCGGAATCAGGCCAAAAAGATGTTTGAGATCATTGCGCAGAAAGAAGGTCTGGAATTTCTGGGATGGAGAGCCGTACCGACGAATCCTTCGGTGCTTGGACATAAGGCGGTGGAGTGTATGCCCTGTATCATGCAGGCTTTTGTGAAAAAGCCCGTTGGGGTTGCGGCCGGACTTGATTTTGACAGAAAACTGTATATTCTAAGACGGACATTTGAACAATCTACAGACATGACCTATGTCGTTTCCTTATCGAGCAGGACGATCGTTTATAAAGGCATGTTTTTAGTCGGACAGCTGCGGACTTTTTTCCGGGACTTACAGGATAGGGATTATGAGTCGGCGATCGCCATCGTCCATTCCCGCTTTTCGACGAACACGAATCCGAGCTGGGAGAGAGCGCATCCAAATCGGTTTATCGTACATAACGGGGAGATCAATACGATCCGCGGAAATGCGGATAAGATGCTGGCACGTGAGGAAACTATGGAGTCGGAACATTTAGCGGGGCATCTGCATAAGGTTCTGCCTGCAATCAGCGCTTCCGGTTCCGATTCGGCGATGCTTGACAATACGCTGGAATTCCTTGTGATGAGCGGAATGCCGCTGCCTTTGGCGGTGATGATCACGATTCCGGAACCGTGGGAGAACAATAAGACCATGTCGCAGAAGAAAAAGGATTTTTACCAGTATTATGCGACGATGATGGAACCGTGGGACGGCCCGGCATCCATTCTCTTCTCCGATGGGGACATTATGGGGGCGGTGCTTGACAGAAACGGTCTGCGTCCGTCCCGCTATATGATCACGAGCGACAACATGCTGATTCTGTCTTCCGAGGTCGGTGTTTTGGATATCGATCCGACGAAGATTGTGATCAAAGAGAGGCTGCATCCGGGAAAAATGCTTTTAGTCGATACGGTGGAAGGACGGGTCATCGATGACGATGAGTTAAAGGAAAAATATGCGTCGGCACAGCCTTACGGGGAGTGGCTGGATAATAATATGGTCGCACTGCAGGAATTAAGGATTCCGAATCAGCGTGTGGAGGAATTTACCTGTGAAGAAAGACAGCGTATGCAGAAGGCTTTCGGCTATACCTATGAAGAACTCAAATCCGGCATTCTGCCAATGGCAAGGGACGGTTCGGAGGCGATCGCGGCGATGGGCGTAGACACGCCGCTGCCGGTGCTTTCCAAAGCACATCATCCGCTGTTCCATTATTTTAAGCAGCTTTTTGCCCAGGTGACGAATCCGCCGATCGACGCAATCCGTGAGGAAGTCGTGACTTCCACAACGGTATATCTCGGCACGGATGGCAACTTGCTGGAGGAAAAACCGGAAAACTGCAATATGCTTAAGGTGCACAATCCGATCCTGACCAATACGGATCTGTTAAAGATCAAACATATGAAAACGGACGGTTTTAAAGTGGATGTCGTTCCGATTACTTATTATAAGAATACGAGCCTGGAAAAAGCGATCGAGAGACTGTTCGTGGAAGTGGACAGGGCATTTCGCGGCGGCGTGAATATTCTGATTCTTTCCGACAGAGGGGTGGATGAAAACCGTGTGGCGATTCCCTCATTGCTTGCGGTGTCTGCTTTGCAGCAGCATCTTGTCAATACCAAGAAAAGAACGAGCGTGGCGATCGTCCTGGAATCTGCGGAACCGAGAGAAGTCCATCATTTTGCAACGCTGCTTGGCTACGGTGCATCCGCGATCAATCCTTATCTGGCACAGGAGAGCATTAAGGAGCTGATCGATAACCATATGCTGAATAAGGATTACTATGCGGCAGTGAACGACTATAACGACGCGATCTTACACGGTATTATCAAGATTGCCTCCAAAATGGGAATTTCCACCATACAGTCCTATCAGGGCTCCAAAATATTTGAAGCGATCGGTATCGATAAAGACGTGATCAATCAATACTTTACCAATACGGTATGCCGTGTCGGAGGCATTACCTTAAAGGATATTGAAAAAGAAGTGGATATGCTGCATTCGATGGCGTTTGACCCACTTGGTCTATCTACGGATCTGACATTGGATAACCCCGGACATCACCAAATGAGGAGCGGTGCGGACGAACATCTGTATAATCCTGAGACGATTCATTTACTTCAGGAGTCAACCAGACGGGGTGATTATGAGATATTTAAACAATATACCAAAGCGGTCAATAACGAATCAAGTATTAAGACCCTGCGAGGACTTTTAGACTTCAATTTTGCAAAGAAACCCGTATCAATAGAGGAAGTAGAGGGAGTTGACAGTATTGTCACAAGATTTAAGACCGGTGCGATGTCCTATGGTTCGATTTCCAAAGAAGCACACGAGACAATGGCCATTGCAATGAACAGACTGCACGGGAAATCCAATTCCGGAGAAGGCGGGGAAGATGTTGAGCGGCTGACGCCCGGCGCGGACGGACTTAACAGGTGTTCTGCAATCAAGCAGGTGGCGAGCGGACGATTCGGCGTTACAAGCGAATATTTAAACAGCGCACAGGAAATCCAGATCAAAATGGCGCAGGGAGCAAAACCGGGAGAAGGCGGACATCTGCCGGGCGGTAAAGTCTATCCGTGGATCGCAAAGACGAGACATTCCACGGCAGGTGTCAGTCTGATCTCACCGCCGCCGCATCATGATATTTATTCGATCGAAGATCTGGCACAGCTTATTTATGATCTGAAAAATGCCAATAAGAGAGCAAGGATTTCCGTGAAACTTGTTTCGGAAGCCGGTGTCGGTACGGTAGCGGCCGGCGTGGCCAAAGCCGGCGCGCAGGTGGTTCTCGTATCCGGTTATGATGGCGGCACGGGCGCGGCGCCGAAAAGTTCCATTCACAATGCCGGACTGCCCTGGGAACTGGGACTTGCCGAAACACACCAGACATTGATCCAGAACGGACTCAGGAACAAAGTACGGATCGAGACGGACGGTAAGTTAATGAGCGGCAGGGACGTGGCCATTGCGGCGATCCTCGGTGCGGAAGAATTCGGTTTTGCCACGGCGCCGCTTGTTACCATGGGATGCGTGATGATGCGGGTCTGCAGCCTGGATACCTGCCCGGTCGGCGTGGCGACGCAGAATCCGGAACTGCGGAAACGTTTCAGGGGAAAACCCGAGTATGTGGAGAATTTCATGCGCTTTATCGCGCAGGAACTGCGGGAGTATATGGCGGCGCTTGGCGTGCGCAGCGTAGATGAACTGGTCGGCAGGACCGATCTGTTAAAAATGAAGAGCGGACTGCCGGAGAAACTGCAGAAGGTCGATTTAAGCCTGATCCTGGCCAATCCCTATGAGAAAAGCAAAGAAAAAGTGACCTTTGATCCCAAGCAGGTATATGATTTCGGACTGGAGAAAACATTGGATGAAAAGGTCCTGTTAAAACAGCTTGCCGGGGCGCTGGACAAAGGGAATAAAAGAAGTCTGGAAGTTGACGTTACCAATACCGACCGTGCATTCGGGACGATCCTGGGATCGGAGATCACCAGACGTTTCGGCGATGCCCTGCAGGAAGATACGTACCGGATCCTCTGCAGCGGTTCCGGCGGGCAGAGCTTCGGCGCTTTTATCCCGAAAGGACTGACTTTGGAGCTGGTGGGTGATTCCAATGATTATTTCGGCAAAGGACTTTCCGGCGGGAAACTGATCGTATATCCGCCGAAGGGTTCCACGTTTAAGCAGGATGAGAACATCATTATCGGCAACGTGGCCCTTTACGGCGCTACATCCGGAAAGGCTTTCATTAACGGCGTGGCGGGAGAACGCTTCTGCGTCCGCAATTCAGGCGTGCTTGCCGTTGTGGAAGGCGTGGGAGATCATGGCTGCGAATATATGACGGGCGGCCGCGTAGCAGTGCTCGGAGTGACCGGCAAAAACTTTGCGGCCGGTATGAGCGGCGGAATCGCCTATGTGCTGGACGAAAACAATGATCTGTATACAAAAGTCAATAAAGAAATGGTTTCGTCCTATGAGATCACATCCAAGTATGATGTTTCGGAACTGAAACAGATGATCAAGGAACATGTCGCTTATACCAACTCTCTTAAGGGCAAGGAGATCCTCGATCATTTCGGAGAATATCTGCCGAAGTTTAAAAAGATCATTCCGCATGACTATGAAAGGATGCTCAAACTGATCGTGCAAATGGAAGAAAAAGGTCTCAGTGCAGAACAGGCTCAGATCGAGGCCTTTTACGCGGATAAAAACTGAGATAAGAGGATAGACGATTGCGAAACGCCGTGGCGGGGCAGAGAAAAAAGATTTCTGCTGAAGGGCCCTCTAAAAACGCCGGCACTTAGTGAAAGTGGCATTTTATGCCGCTTGAACTTAGTACCGTAGCGTTTTTAATGGAGCGGGAGCGCGCCTCGAAGCAGAAACTTTTTTCTCTGCCCCGCCACGGCGTTTCGCAATCGTCAGGAGATAAGAGAAGATTGAAAGGAGCATGGTTTACAATGGGAAAACCTACTGGATTTTTGGATTATGAGCGTAAAGTTTCGGCGGATGTGGATCCGAAACAGCGTATTAAAAATTTTAATGAGTTTCACGGGCATCTTTCCCTGGAAGAGCAGCAGCTTCAGGGAGCGCGCTGTATGGACTGCGGCGTTCCCTTCTGTCAGTCCGGCATGACATTATGCGGTATGACTTCGGGGTGTCCTCTGCACAATCTTGTGCCGGAGTGGAACGACCTGGTCTATACGGGAAACTGGGAGCAGGCTTATAACCGCCTGCATAAGACCAATAATTTCCCGGAGTTTACGGCGAGGGTCTGTCCGGCGCTGTGCGAGGCGGCCTGCACCTGTAATCTGACGGGGGAGCCGGTAGCGACGAGGGAAAACGAATATGCGATCATTGAGAACGCATATGAGAAGGGCTATGCGGCAGCCAGACCGCCCAAAACAAGGACGGGGAAAACGGTGGCGGTCGTAGGAAGCGGCCCGGCCGGCCTTACCGTGGCGGATCAGCTGAATAAAAGAGGACACCTTGTAACGGTTTTTGAACGTTCCGACAGGATCGGCGGACTTCTGATGTATGGTATCCCGAACATGAAACTGGACAAAAAGGTGGTGGAGCGGAAGATCAAAGTGATGGAAGAAGAAGGGATCAGGTTCGTAACCAATGCCGATATCGGAAAGAATGTAAAAGCGGATAAGCTGTTAAAGGAGTTTGACCGCGTCGTACTTGCCTGCGGCAGCGCCGATCCAAGAGATATAAACGTACCGGGACGGGATGCGGATGGTATCTATTTTGCGGTGGATTTCCTTGGCAGGAATACGAAAAGCCTTCTGGACTCCGGCTTTAAGGACAAAAAGTATGTGGATACGAAAGACAGGCATGTTATCATCATCGGCGGCGGAGATACTGGAAACGACTGTGTTGCGACGGCCATCCGCCACGGCGCCGGATCCGTGACGCAGATCGAGATGATGCCGAAGGCGCCCGATGAGCGTGCACAAAACAATCCCTGGCCGGAGTGGCCGAAAATCTGTAAGACGGATTACGGACAGGAGGAAGCGGCCGCCGTATACGGACATGATCCCCGTATTTATGAATCCACGGTGAAGGAATTTATCAAAGATAAAAGCGGTAAGTTAAAAGGAGTCAAAACAGTACGGTTAGTCTGGGAAAAAGACGCCTCCGGACGGATGATCAACAAAGAAGCGGCCGGCTCGGAAAAGGTTCTGGATGCCGATATCGTACTGATCGCCGCCGGTTTTCTGGGAGCGCAGAAGTATGTAACGGATGCTTTTCAGGTAGAGGTCGATCAAAGGGCGAATGTAAAGACTGCGTCCGGTGCGTTTCAGACAAGCGTGGAAAATGTTTTTACCGCAGGCGATATGCATACGGGCCAGTCTCTGGTCGTAAAAGCGATCCGACAGGGCAGAGAGTGCGCAAGAGAAGTAGACGGGAGCCTGATGGGGTATACGAATCTGTATATCCAATAAATAACATATGTAATGTTTTAGACTTTTGACGTACATAAAAACCCTGTAACTGTTAAGTGACAGCTACAGGGTTTGAAGACGACATGACGTCTGTTTTATGAAGTGGCGAGCGTGAACTGATTCACCAGCTGTTTAAGGCCTGCCGCTTCGGCGGAAAGCTGTTCGCTGGCTGCTGCGCCTTCTTCGGCTGTTGCACTGTTGTTCTGTACGACAAGCGATATCTGATTGATCCCTTCGGATACCTGCCAGACGGCATCTGACTGTTCATTGGATACGGAGGCAATGCCGTCGATAGAATCGACTACGGTCTGGATGCTGTTAACAACATTTAACAGGATATCCGCCGTATTCCTTGCAATTTCCGTACCGGTATGTACTGCGTTTGTGGAATGTTCGATCAGTTCCGATGTATTTTGTGCGGCCTGTGCGGATTTACCTGCCAGACTGCGGACTTCTTCTGCGACAACGGCAAATCCTTTGCCGGCGCTGCCGGCCCGGGCAGCTTCTACTGCGGCATTCAGAGCCAGAATATTTGTCTGGAATGCAATATCGTCTATCGTTTTCAGTATTTTTTCAATTTCATTGGAGCTGGTCTGGATTTCATCCATAGCCTCCACAAGATGCTGCATTTTCTGATTACATAGTGATACTTCCTGACCTGTCTGGTGGGTCTGGCTGCGGACGTTTAATGCGCCGGCAGCCGTGTCTTTCGCCTGTTCGGAGATCTCCGTGATCCGTTCCGCGAGTTCCTGCACGGAACTTGCCTGTTCTGAAGTTCCCTGACTGAGCGTCTGGGCGCTTGCGGATAACTGGTCGCTGGCGGCGGATACTTGTTCTGCGGAATGATTGACCTGCCGCATGGCGTCGCTTAACGATACTTTCATATGCCGCATGGAAAGCAGGATCTCACGGAAACTGCCGACATAGACATCTTCATGCTGTGTATGTACATCCAGATTCTGATTGGCCAGTTCGGTCAACAGATGTTGGATATCTTTGATAACGGTACTCAGACCCTTGACAAGAGATGCCGTGGAATTTGCGAGCATACCGGTTTCGTCTTTGCTTTTTATCTTCGGCATCGGGGTTTCCAGATCGCCTTCCACAAGCAGTTTCATCCGTTTGGCACAGGCTTTCATCGGTTTACTGATACTGCCGGCCAGAATCAGGGCTACTATAATGGAAATAATTATGGAGATGATGATTACCGCGATATTAATGACCATAGCGTCGCGCGTAGCGGTCAGATAATTCAGCTGCGGTGCGGTAACGGCAAGGCTCCATCCGTCCGTATCATTGACGGGAGCATAAGCGGCGAACATTTTGTCTTCTCCGTTTTCATAGCTGCCGAATCCGACTGCGCCCTGGCGCATGTTGGCATGAATGGCGGCCAGTTCGCCCAGCGACGGATCGCTTTGCGCTTCAGCCTCAATATTTTGAACGGTAATCGTATCGAGGGTAATATCGGCAATCGTATCGCCGGATTTATTGATCATATAGGCCCTGCTGTTTTCGCCAATCTGGATAGCGGATACGATATCGTTTAGAAAGGTTTCGTGCGGTACAAAATAGACAACGCCTGCAATGGAAGATCCGTAAATACCATCAGTATAAAGAGGCGCTGCAACCATAATGGACAGTTCTCCGGTGATCTTACTGATCAACGGCTCCGACACATAAATATTGCCCTGCATGGCCTGCATGACGTATTCGCGGTCGGAATAATCTTTGCCGTCAAAGATACTGATGCCGTCCAGGCCGATGATATTGCCGCGCTGGAAATTGTGCATGTCGGCACGTTCATTGATAATGGCCTGTTTTTCTTCGGTTGATACATTGGGATCCGTTAGCTGCGGAATGCAGCCTGCGTCCATGACGGCGTTTTTGTAGGCCATTAATTCCTGCTCTACGCGTCCTGCCGCTAAAACGGCGGTTTGGCTCATCATATGTTCTACCGTAGTCATAGTGCTGTTGTAATTGGGTATGATGCTGGAGATTCCAGAAGACACCAGTCCTATCAGAACGGTTAGAATGAGACATAAAGTGATTTTGGTTCTAATGCTTTTCATTTTATCGTTCCCCCTGTTTTGCTCAGATATTTTCGTGATAATATCCGGCCCTTTTTTATCATTATGGCCGGCTGTAAACCTGCAGCCGCATAATGATTCCCTAATAATTATAGTAGGCAGGGTTTATCCTTGTCAACCATATCACACGCTTTGAACAGACATGAGGGCAGAGAAATCTGATCGGATTTCTTTGCCCTGTTTGTTCTATAATAATTCGATTCCGTTTTCTGCGGCCGCCTGCATAACTTCTGCGGGCCATAATGAAGACTGCACTTCTCCGATGTGCGCTTTTCGCAGGAAAAACATACAGATACGTGACTGTCCGATGCCGCCGCCGACCGTGAGCGGTACTTTATCTTCCAGGATCGCTTTCTGGAACGGCAGATCGGCTCTTTCGGGGCAGCCGGCCTTGTCAAGCTGGCTGAGTAAAGAGTCCTTATCGACGCGGATGCCCATTGAGGAAAGCTCCAGGGCGATGTCAAGTACCGGGTAATAAACGACAATATCCGCATTTAACGTCCAGTCGTCGTAATCCGGGGCTCTTCCGTCGTGCTTTTCTCCGGATCTTAGAAGGTCACCGATCTGCATGATGCAGACAGCGCCTTTTTCTTTTGAAATCCTGTATTCCCGTTCTTTCGGGGAAATATCAGGAAACATGTCTTCCAGTTCCTGTGTGGTGATAAAGAAAATATCATGCGGCAGGATCTCTTCTATGTAATCGTAGCGGATTGCCATATATTTTTCCGTTTTGCGCAGGACTTTATAGACTGTGCGCACCGTTTCTTTCAGGAAATCGATGGTACGTTCTTCTTTCGAGATGATCTTTTCCCAGTCCCATTGATCGACATAAATGGAATGAATGTTATCGGTCTGTTCGTCGCGGCGGATGGCGCTCATATCCGTATAGAGGCCCTCACCATAGGAAAAACCGTATTTATGCAGGGCAAAACGTTTCCATTTCGCAAGCGAATGAACGATCTCGGCCTGTGCGTCATTCTGCTCTTTGATGCCGAAAACGACCGGACGTTCCACACCGTTTAAGTTGTCATTTAAACCCGAAGACGGTTCTACGAACAAAGGCGCCGAGACGCGAAGCAGATGCAGACGCTCCGCAAGCAGATTCTGAAAGAAATCCTTGACTGTCTTGATACCGATCTGCGTATCGTGCAGATTCAGGGCAGAACGGTAATTTGGGGGGATAAGTAAGTGATCCATGTTAAACCTCTTTTCTTCTTTATAATAACGGGATGACTGCGAAACTCTAAGGCAGGCCGGCAAGTGAAAAAGTTTCGCAATCGCCTGCTTTTCATAAACAGAGTATACCAAATTTTTTCATGAATTACTACACTCTATTTAGTTGACAAACGGAAGAATCGGGTGTATAGTATATTATATAAATGCAAACGTTTGCATTTATATTTTTCAAAGATCGTGCAAACGTTTGCACATAAGGGGGGACAGCATGGCAGCTACAATTAAGGATATTGCCAAAAAGGTGGGAGTCAATCCTTCTACCGTGTCGAGAGTGATCAACGGTACTGCCGCCATATCGGAAGAAACAAAGAAAAAAATTACGGAGGCTATGAAGGAGCTGGATTATCATCCCAACATTCAGGCAAGGAGTCTGGTAAACGGAAATACCTTTACAATAGGACTTGTCATGGATGCAGGCAATAGCGACGCTTATGCCAATACGTTCTTTATTCAGTCCGTTACCGCGATCGAAGAGGTGTCACAGCGTCTGGGATACAATCTGCTGATCGCCAACCATACGGAGGCCGAAACGGGGAATGCCGTTAAAAATCTGGTCCTGGAGCATAAAATAGATGGCATCATTTTGCCGGTATCCGGGATTACGCAGGATTTGGTCGGCCTTTTAAGAGCAAATCATTTTCCGTTTGTCGTTATGGGGGAACCGGATGAGTCCTATACCGGACACAACTGGGTAGATATGGACAACGAAGAGGGGGGATGTCTGGCCGTAAGGCATCTGCTGCAGAATGGTTACCGGCATCCGGTCCTGTTTGTGGAAAACAAAGGGACTCTCTTTGAGCAGAAAAGGACGTTCGGATTCAAAAGGGAACTGCGTGAAAACGGAATAACGCCCATGAAAGACGACCTGATAGAATGCGGCGCCGGACAAACGCAGATTGCGGATAAAACAAAAGAACTGTTAAAAAAATGTCCGCAGGCTGACAGTATCATCTGCCCCAATAATATCGTAGCATATCATGTGCTGCAGGAACTGAAACGGAATCAGATCAGGGTGCCGGAACAAATGGGTATCATTACGTTTGATAATTATCCATTGGCAGAATACCTTGATCCGCCGCTTTCCGTTGTAGATATTGACACGTATCTGCTGGGAGAGCGTGCCGCAAGCACATTATTCGATATGATAAAACAACCGGAAGGAAAGGAGGAAGCCGCTTTAATCAAAACGAGCATCATAGCAAGAAAATCTACGAAGAAGAGGTGATAACATGTGAAAAAAGAGGCAGTTTACCATAACGGCACGGAGGAATTTGTCTATCCGATATCCAGAAACCAGTTAATTTTTCGGATCAGAACTGCCAGAAAAGAAATTGCAAAATGTCAGATAATTTATTGGAACAGAGATGATAATAAGATAAAAAAGCAGGACATGGAATGTTTTGCAAGAGATGAATTATTTGATCATTTTCAGTGCAGGATCGATTTTACGAGAGTGGCCAGGTATCAGAGGTATTATTTTATTCTGGAAGAGACGAACGGAGAGGAATGGTACTTTTCCGCTTACGGAGTTTCCCAAACCCCGCCTGATTCCGGTTTTTTTGAATATCTGTATGCAAACGGGAACGACGTCGTGACAGCGCCGGACTGGGCAAAAGGGGTCGTCTATTATCAGATATTCCCGGAGCGTTTTTGCGACGGAGGACGTAAAGAAAAGACAGTGGATTTTGAAAGCTGGGGAAGCCGGCCGACCAGAGAAAATTATATGGGAGGCAATCTTGAGGGAATCCGCACAAAGATTCCTTACTTAAAGGAATTAGGCGTGGAATGTCTTTATCTGAATCCTGTTTTTGCAGGAGACTTCAACCACAAATATGCCACAACGGATTATTTCAGGATCGATCCTCTTTTCGGCACGAACGAAGAATTCAGGGAATTTGTCAGACAATGCCACGAGCAGAATATCCGTGTTGTACTGGATGGCGTTTTTAACCATACCGGCGTGCATTTCCCCTATTTTCAGGATATCCTTGAAAAGCAGGAAGAATCGGCATACAAAAACTGGTTTCTGATCGAAAAGTATCCGGCTGCCGTTACCGATGCGGATGCTGCATATGAATGTGTAGGCGCTTATCCGTATATGCCGAAATTGAATACCGCAGATGTAGAAGTGAGAGAGTATATCATAAAGATCATGGATCACTGGCTGGGAGAATATCAGATAGACGGCTGGCGGCTTGATGTAGCAGACGAGGTGGATTCCACTGTCTGGGAGATGGCAAGACTTGTTCTGAAGGAAAAATATCCGGCGTGCATTTTGATCGGGGAGACGTGGGGATACGGCGGCAGAATGCTCCGTGGAGATCAGCTTGACAGCGTGATGAACTATCTGTTCCGCGATGCGGTCTGGGATTATTTCGGGAAAAAGAGTATTTCGGCCGAAACTTTTGACAGCCGCATCAATAAGATCGTTGCAGGATATAAGAGTGAAACCTGTCATCTGCTCTACAATCTGATAGACAGCCATGATACGGAGCGGTTTCTGTACATCTGCGGCGGCAGTCTGGAAATACTGAAACTGGCCGCAGCATTCCAGATGTTCTTTATCGGATCTCCCGCGGTCTATTATGGAGACGAGGTCGGCATAACGGGTCGGAATGATCCGGACTGCAGAAAATGTATGATCTGGGATGAGCAGGCTGACCAGAAACTGTTACAATGGTATAAAAAACTGATTTTTTTAAGGAAAACGCATGTCTGCATTCGAAAGGGCAGATACAGGACGATCCTGGCGGACGATCAGAACGATACGTTTGCTTTTTGCAGAATCTATGAAGAAAAAGGAAGCGCAAAGGTCATTTATATGATCTTCAATAACAATTCCGAACATAATAAGGTGCTGTGCCCTGTGTTGGATCAGGGGGAATACATCGACCTTTTGTCGGATACCGGTGCGGTATATACGGCGGGGTCCTTGGAGGGAAGGTTTTATAATCAGGACATAACGGCATACCAGGCGGCAGTGACCGTGGAAATGCAGCCCTATGCTGTTAAGGCAATCATGAAAAAGGAGGAAACTTAAATGAAGAAAAGTAAAAAAGTACTGGCGCTCATACTCACAGCTGCGACTTGCTTGGCGGCGTTGGCAGGATGTGGTAGTTCTGCGCCAGTACAGACAAAAAACGACTATGAAAGTCAGGAAACAACCAATGGTACAGAAACTGCAGCAAAGGAAGAAACAACTGCAGACAATGATCCGGTGACGATCAACTTCTGGCATCATTACAGTGCGCAGTCTGCCGAGAATGACACGCTTATGAATGTACTGATTCCCAAATTTGAAGAAGAAAATCCCGGTATTAAAGTAAATGCAGTCTCCCATGAATGGGCCGATCTGCATGAAAAACTGCTGATCAGTGCACAGTCAGGTACGCTTCCCGATGTGGCACGTCTGGACAGTGCATGGATACCCGAATTTGAAAAAATGGGTATTTTAACGGCGCTCGACGAAGAGATGTCCGATTATGCCGATATCGCGTCAGGACTGCTTGACAGTGCAATGAGTACGGCGCAGGTAGGCGGACACTCCTACGGTCTGGCGCTCAATACAAACTCTAAAATACTATTCTATAATGTGCAGGCATTTTCCGATGCCGGAATCGATGTACCGCAAACCATGGACGAGTTTGTCGAAGCTGTCCGTAAACTGGCCGGAACCAACGAAAACGGGCAGCAGGTATGGGGGTACAACGAGCCTGCGCTGGCAGGATGGAACCTGTGTCCTTTTATATGGAGCATGGGCGGAGCCATTACCAATGAAGAAGGAACGGCGGCGTCCGGTTACATCAACAGCACGGAGACGATAGAAGCCATTCAAATGATGGCGGACCTCTATGCCGAAGGCGCTATTACCGGCTGGAACAGCGGCGATATCCCCATGACGGACGGTTTTGGCACCGGCCGGTACATGATGCTGCTGGAAGGCCCATGGAAAATAGCCGAAATGGAAGGCGCATATCCTGATTTCGAATATGCAACGACCGGGATTCCGGCAGGCAAAGGCGGTTCCGTATCCGTTCTTGGCGGTGAAGACATCTCTATGTTCAACAGTGCAAATAAAGAAGCTGCCTGGAAGTTCATGAAATTCATGACAGATTCCTTTGCACAGGAAGAAATGGCTAAATGCGGGCAGATCCCGGTAAATAAAGCTGCTCTGGAAAGCGATACAGTCAGGAATGCCGATTTTGCTCCGTTCATCGATGCCATTACAACGGCTAAATCCCGTCCGACAACCGCATGCTGGTCAGAAATGGACAATGAACTTTCCGTTGCCGTAACCGCAGTCATGAATGGTGAAAAAACGGCTAAAGAAGCAATGGATGAACTGGCGGTTACATTCGATGAGATGTTAGCCGGGCAGTAATAGAGACGGCCTGACATCTAAAAGGATACATTCTGATATTGTTAACATGAAACTATTATAGTAAACACTTGTATAAAAGTCAAATGAAGACTGCCGCATGATGATCTGTACTGCGGCAGTCCTCTAAAGAAAGGATATTTATGAAAACATCCAAAACAGGGAAATTTCAGATCGTACTTCTGCTTTTGCCGGGATTGCTGCTGTTTAGCGTTTTTACGATATATCCTATTATCAAACTTTTCCTGATGAGTTTTTTCGAATGGGATTTCGGCAGCATATTCGGACAGCATTTTATCGGGCTTAAAAATTATCGGGATGTTTTAAGCGATGGTTATTTTCGTATTTCTTTTACGAATACGCTTGTTTATACGATCGTGACCGTGCCGGGACAGATGATCCTGGGTTTTTTGACGGCGTATCTGATCAATCAGGTCACCCGCTTTAAGGTGGGATACAGAGTACTGTATTATCTCCCCGTTATTACATCCTGGGTCATTGCATCATTGGTATTTAAGTATGTTTTTAATACGGAAGGCCTGTTAAATTATTTTCTGGTGAAGGTCATCCATCTCATTCCGCAGAATATCCGCTGGCTGGACACCAGGTGGAGCGGTCTGCTGATCGCCATGTTTCTTGGTATCTGGAAAGGGATCGGCTGGAATATGGTGGTATTTTTGGCGGCGCTGCAAATGGTTCCGGCTGATCTTTATGAAGCGGCTTCCATCGACGGAGCAGGCGCCGTTAAAAAACTTTTTCATATCACGCTCCCCAGTATGAAGGGGACGATTCTTTTTGCTTTGGTCATGCTGACGATCGGCGGTTTTAACGTATTTACTTCCGTGAAAATGATAACCGGCGGAGAACCCGGGCATCAAACGGATGTGGTTTTAACATGGATGTATTATAAAGCGTTCAGCACGGGATCATTCGGCTATTCCGCAGCGCTGTCGTTTATTATCACAGTCGTATTGGCAATGCTGGCGCTCGTTCAGTTCAAAATGATGCAGCAAAAAGAGTAAGAAAAGGAGGCCGGTTTGAAAAAAAATTATCCAATATTGATCGGCATGCGTGTTAGAGCGTGCCTGGGGGTGTAAAAATGAAAAAGACAAATTTAGTGCAGGCGCTGCTGCATCTTTTTCTGGCAGGAGCATTGATTATCGTCGTACTTCCCATGATCTATATGATCAGTACATCATTAAAGCCCAACGGGGCATTATATCAATATCCGCCCAGGTTTTTTCCGGCCCTTGAAGAGATTACGTTAGAAAATTACGCGTATATACTCGGTCAGGGGAAATTTTATATGAACTTTCTCAACAGTATTTTCGTCGCAGCCTGTTCCGTTCTGGCAGCGGCGTTTATCGCAGCGGCATTGGGATATGTGATCGCCCGCTTTACATTTCCCGGACGGAACTTTCTGTTTTCTTTTATTGTATTAACAATGATCATTCCGGGACTCACTTTGATCATTCCGCAATACCAGCTGGCAGTCAGGCTCGGCGCCATCAATTCTCTGCTTGGCCTGATCCCGTTTTATACGGCTTGGACGATACCGTATTCCACTTTTATGATCAAAGGATTTGTGGAAAATATTCCGAAAGAACTCGATGAAGCCACTTATATGGACGGCGGAAGCGTATTGACCGTATTTGTGAAGATCATCATTCCGTTAGCCAAACCCGGTATTGCATCTGTGTCAATTTTTAATTTTCTTACAGCATGGGAAGAATTTCCGTGGGCCAATACTGTTATCAACGATAATCTGAAAAGAACCATTCCGATTGCCATATCCGGCTTTTTCGGGCAGCACCAGTTTACACAGTGGGGATATGTATTTGCCTTATCGGTTTTCAGCTTGCTGCCGATCCTGTTCGTTTTTATTTTCTGCCAGAAGTTTTTTGTAGCGGGACTGACGACCGGAAGTGTCAAGGGATAGAATGCACGTTGTCTGCACGGGCAGACAGCGTTATTTGAAAAAAGAACAAATGTTCTAATAAAACTTGCATTCCTGCTCCGACTATGATATCATGTAAAAGAACATACGTTCTAAAACGGATTAAGTCGGAGGGGAATATGGAGTTCAGAATTCAGACAGAAATGTCTATTATGGACAAATTGAATATTCTGGCGGATGCGGCGAAATACGATGTTTCCTGCAGTTCCAGCGGCTCGTCGAGACGAGGGGACGGCAAGGGGATCGGGAATACGGTCAAGGCAGGACTCTGTCATAGTTTTGCGGCGGATGGACGCTGCATCTCGCTGTTGAAGATTTTATTTACGAATGAGTGTATTTTTGACTGTAAATATTGTATGAACAGACGATCCAATGATGTGCCGAGAGCTTCTTTTACACCGGATGAAGTCTGTGAACTGACGATGGAATTTTACCGCCGCAATTATATAGAAGGTTTATTTTTGAGTTCCGGTATTTTATACAGTCCCGATTATACGATGGAGCTGATCTGTCAGACGGTCTATAAACTGCGGACGGTCTATCGTTTTCAGGGATATGTGCATGTGAAGGCGATTCCGGGAGCCGATCCGGCGCTGGTAAGGAAGGCGGGCTTTTTAGCGGACAGGATCAGTGTGAATCTGGAACTGGCAACGGCGGAAAGCCTTAAGAAACTGGCGCCGAACAAGCACCGGAAGAATATTCTGGGGCCGATGAAGCAGATTCAGAACGGCATTATACAAAGCCGCAACGAAGTTGTTTTATACGATCATGCCCCGCGTTTCTGTGAAGCCGGGCAGTCTACCCAGATGATCGTCGGAGCGACGCCGGAAAGTGATTATCAGATCATGGCGGTAGCGGAAAGCCTGTATCAGAAGTTTTCGTTAAAGAGAGTGTATTATTCGGCGTTTGTGAATGTGAATCAGGATAAGGACTTACCGGCGCTGCCCGGCGGACCGCCGCTGCTTAGAGAACACAGGCTGTATCAGGCGGACTGGCTTCTGCGCTTCTATGATTTTACGGTGGATGAGCTGCTGACGCAGGACCGGCCGAATTTTAATATGATGATCGATCCGAAGGCCGATTGGGCTGTCAGGCATCTGGAACTGTTTCCGGTGGAAATCAACCGGGCAGACTACCATTTGCTGCTCCGGATACCGGGCATCGGTGTAAAGAGCGCCAAACGGATCGTGAGCGCCAGACGTTTCGGCGCTCTGACCTTTGAGGATCTGAAGAAAATAGGCGTTGTATTAAAGCGGGCGCTGTATTTTATTACATGCGGCGGCAGAATGATGTATCCGACTAAGATAGAGGAAAACTATATTGTGCGGAATCTGACGTATCAGGGGCCTGACGGCAGAAAAGAAAAGCGGCTTTTTGCTGCGGACGGCATGCGGTATGAGCAGATGAGCCTGTTTTCGTAAGACGCGGCGGCGCTGCCGGAGCCACGGCGGATATAGAGGAGACGTTTATCATGCAGGAAGAAAAGTATTTGATCTGTGAAGATTCTATCGAAGGTGTTTTTTCGGGCATTTATGATGCTTATGCCTTGCGGGAGGGGCATAAACATCTGCATTTGCAGATCGGAGAAGAAGAAAATCTCAGACTATTTGCTTATTATCTGAATATTCAGCCGGATTCGGTCAAAACTAGGAAGGTAGCGGAAACGATACAGAGACGGTTGGGAACGGAAACCTATATGAGTATCTGCAGGGCGCTGGCAACAGAGGATGCGGGGAAAGGCGAGGCCGTTTATAAGGTCGTTGTCGATGGCATTACCGGAGGAAGCGGCAGACGGGTGATGGAGAACGCGGCCAATCCGCATGTTGACCTGGTATTCCGTCTGGCAAGAAAGGCATCCAATGAGATTACGCATCTTTTGGAATTTATCAGATTTCAGGAGTTGAGACAGGGTATTCTGTATGCCAGAACAGGACCGAAATGCAATATTGTTTCTTTTCTGATGCCTCATTTTGCGGACAGGCTGCCGTTTGAGAATTTCATTATCCATGATGAGAAAAGGCAGTTATATGGTGTCCATCCGAAAGGAAAGGAGTGGTATCTGGTCTCCGGCCCGGAAGAAGTAACGAAAGACGTTATGCAGATGTCGGAGAAAGAGGAAGAATATCAGGAGCTGTTTACCATGTTTTGCCATACAATTGCGATAAAAGAGCGCATAAACCTGAAGCTGCAGCAGCAGATGCTGCCATTGCGATTCCAAGAATATATGATAGAATTTGCCAAATCATGATGAAAACGCGCTTTTTTAAATTAAAGCAACAGTGTAATAATGAGCATAATTACCAAATTAAGGTTTTTGAAATAGGGAATATTATGTAAAAATGTTTAATATAAGGAAATTTTATATGTTTTGCTACAATAATTCGTTCTTTACAAATGAATGGAAAAGGGTATAATAACAGAAAATGACTCAAAGGAGCCATAGTAACTGGAAACCAAAAAGGGAAAACGATTTCCGTAAGGGCATTATCCAAGTAAAAATGACAAGGAGGGTGTTTATGATGATGCAGCACAGAATTAAATTAAGACCGGATGAAGTAAAAGAATTTGTAGCAGCTGCTACGAGATGTTTGTTTGATGTAGATATTTCCTATAACAGTTTCATAGTAGATGCCAAGTCTATCCTTGGTGTATTGGGACTGAACTTTGATCAGATCCTCACTGTGACCTGTAACGGTTATGATAATGATTTTGAAAAATATCTGCAGAAATTTGCAGTAGCATGCTAAAACAAAGAACAAGGAATGTATACTTCATTGACTCCCTATGCAGGATATCGTAATATCTTGGTAGGGAGTCTTTTTTTACCTGGCAAAGAAGCCTGCCGCAGGCCTGGCTCGGAAGCATGGAAAAAAGGTTTTCAGAAGAGAAAGGACAGGCGGTATATGGAGATTCGGATTTCAGTCAGGAACCTTGTGGAATTCATTCTGCGTGCGGGAGACATCGACAACCGGCATGCTTCATCGGCAGACGCCATGCAGGAGGGCGGACGCATCCACAGGATGATCCAGCGGCGAATGGGGGCGGGATACCATGCAGAGGTCGGACTTCGTTATGTGTATCCGACGCAGAGCTATGAGATCATGATCGAAGGCCGTGCGGATGGCATTATCATAGAAGCGGCGGGAGATAGGAGCACCATACCGGAACTTACGGATACGAAGCTGCCCGTGGATGCAGCGGCGTATGTTACGGTGACGATTGATGAAATTAAAGGGACCTATCATGACCTTGCCAAAATGCAGAAGGCCGTACCGGTGCATCTGGCGCAGGCAAAGTGCTATGCCTATATCTATGCCGCTCAGAATGGGCTGAGATCGATCCGGGTCAGAATGACGTATTGTCACATGGAAACGGAGGAGATCCGTTATTTTCATCATGAATATACCTTTCCGGAACTTCAGGAATGGTTCGAGGACGTGATGGCGCAGTATAGAAAGTGGGCGGATTACAGCTTTGCATGGCAGAAAACAAGGCAGGAATCGATCAAAGCGCTTTCTTTTCCCTTTGCCTACCGGGAAGGGCAGAAGGAATTGGCTTCTTATGTGTATCAGACGATCTATCACAAAAGAAAACTGTTTATTGAGGCGCCGACCGGCGTCGGGAAAACGATCTCTACGATCTTTCCGGCGATCAAGGCAGTCGGAGAGGGACTTGGCGAGAAAATCTTTTATCTGACGGCGAAGACGATCACCAGGACCGTGGCGGAAGACACGTTTGCCCTTTTACGGCAAAAAGGATTGCAGTTTAAGACGGTCATTTTGACGGCGAAAGAGAAGATCTGCTTTTTGGAGGAAACGGAATGCAACCCGGAAGCCTGTCCCTATGCGAAAGGGCATTATGACAGGATCAATGATGCCATGTATGCGCTTTTAACGGCGCAGGACAGTTTTCACAGAGAGAAGATAGAAGAATATGCCAGGGCGTATCAGGTTTGTCCTTTTGAGATGTGCCTGGATATGAGCCTTTTTTCCGATGCCGTTATCTGCGACTATAATTATGTGTTTGATCCGCATGTTTATCTGCGGCGTTTTTTTGCCGATGGGAACAAAAGCGGGCATTTGTTTCTGATTGACGAGGCACATAATCTGGTGGAGCGCGGCAGAGAGATGTACAGCGCCGTTTTATGCAAGGAAGATTTCCTGAAGCTGAAAAAAGAAGTAAAAAATTATGCGCCGAAGATGGAGAAGCAGTTGGATAAGTGTAATAAGGAACTGCTTGCTTTTAAAAGAGAATGTGAAAACTACAAAATACAGGAATCGATCGCTTCTTTTGCAATGGCGCTCGGCCGTTTGAACAGCGGAATGGAGGATTATCTGGAAGAGCATGAGGAGAGTCCCGTGCGGCAGGCAATCCTGGAATTCTATTTTGAAGTTTCGCATTTCTTAAGCATTTATGAGATCATCGATGAAAATTATGTGACGTATTCCGAGACGAAACCGGATGGCAGTTTCATTCTCAAACTTTTCTGTGTCAATCCGGCGAAAAATTTAGGGGAATGTATGATGCGGGGCCGCAGTACGATCCTGTTTTCGGCGACTCTTTTACCGATCCAATATTATAAGACGCTGCTTGGCGCGCAGGAGGGAGACTACGAAGTCTATGCGAAGTCCGTTTTCTGCCCGGAAAAGAGAGGGCTTTTTATCGGGTGCGATGTAACGAGCAAGTATACAAGACGCAGCGAGATGGAATATTACAATATTGCGGCCTATATTTATGAAATAGTCAGAAACCGGCATGGTAATTATATGATATTTTTTCCATCGCATGCCTTTTTAAGACAGGTGTATGATATTTTTATGGATCATTTCGCCACGAAACAGTTCGAGTGCATCGTGCAGGAAGATCATATGAACGAGCGGTCCAGGGAAGAGTTTCTCGGCCGTTTTACCGGAAATGAGGCATTTGATCTAAAGGATGTGATCCATATGGATATCGAAGTGGAAGAAGAGAAGATCCTGTTAGGATTCTGCGTTATGGGCGGGATTTTCAGTGAGGGCATTGACTTAAAAAACGATGGACTGATCGGAGCGGTCATTGTCGGCACCGGTCTGCCGCAAGTGTGCAACGAAAGGGAGATTCTAAAGAATTATTTCGACAGTTGGGGGGAAAACGGATTTGACTATGCCTATCGGTATCCGGGCATGAACAAAGTATTGCAGGCGGCGGGACGTGTGATCAGAACCGTCGAAGATGTCGGAATCGTCGCGCTGCTCGATGAGCGATTCCTAAGTCCGGCTTATCAGAGGCTGTTTCCGCGGGAATGGAAAAATTATGAAGTGGTCACGACCAGACAGATTGCCGGGAGGGTGGAGCGGTTCTGGAATGAGTGGCTGTGAAAGCGCCTTTTGACGCCCGGCGGCTGCTGCAGGTGCAATCCGATTCGTGAGAGCACATGCAGGGCGGCCATATGGGAAAGAAACCGAGGGGGGACAGAAGCTTGACGGTTACCCGAATTATTCATGCATGCTTCTATTCTTCGTCAACAAAAATCTCCAGATAGGACTGGATTCTTGCTTTATGATACAATTCCTCCATGAGTCCGAATTCCGGGTCATAATATTTTCCATCGTAGTATAAGATCCAATGACCGTATTTGGGCAGGAGAACTTTCAGAATACATACATTTGGCAAAACAGAAGTGTTATCGGCTTTTGTCATCGTTTTTGCCTGCCTTATTCCATAATGGTTCAGAGCCTTCTCGATATCTTTTTTCCCCGTACCTTTATCATTTCTCATAACAGAAACTACTTCTTCCACCGTTACACCTGCAAGCATGGCAACACAGGACTGCCCGCATAAGTACTCTGTAGGCTGCTTAATATAATTAATCTTCTTCATTGCATTATCATCCTCCTGTTTCCTGTCCCTTATTTGTTACATAAAGAAAAAGCATCCGATTTTGTCACACTGTCCACATGGACAAACACATCCATATAGGTAATATCATTTTTCCGATACTCATGTTCAAAGCAGCTGAGGATATTCTCCTGATTCTTTTCTTTGAAATGGTTGGCCTGAAGGTATTCCATGATCAGCTTATAGGCATTTGGAATTCTTTCAAACGGCTGAATGAATGGCTCCCTGATCGTTATTACGGCATAATCGGCTTCTTTATTCTCTAAAAACATTACGTCGGAACAATCTGCTTTGAAATCATCCGGGATCACACACGCCGCAACATATCCGTGAAGTCCGAATCTGTTCTGCAGTTCCTGTGATACATAAGGGAAATCCCATCCAATAAGCTTAACCTCAGGAGATATTTTTTTAAGGCCGCAGCTTTCCGCCCACTTGTCCATATGCTCCAGAGCATCGCTTTCCGGAGCCGGAGAAATCATCACATAGCAGGCCATCTTAAACGGTGCTGTTCTTTGAATCCTTATTTCCGAATAAATGGCGCTTTGGTCAGATAAGTCTTCTCTCACCAGGGAATCAAGCTTACACATAAAAATTTCACACATCGATACAAGTCTGTCCAGTTCGGGAACTACTTCGTCGGATTCCCATCTTGACACGGTCTGTCTGGTTACATTCATCTGATCAGCCAGTTGTTCCTGTGTCAGTTTTTTCTGTTTGCGTAAATAATTGATATTATTTCCTAAACTCATTTTTTTCATCTCCGTTCAAATTATTGTCCGCCGGTCAATGCCAGTGGCTATCCATTATTATGTCATAATGGGGAATATGAATCTACCAATCGCGGTATGCTTTTTTGGACATCGATGTAACACGTCATGTTACTTTTATGAAAAAATGAATTTACCATTCCGCAGGCTTTAAGTAATCCATGATCAGGCTTAAAGAGAAAGATCATAACAGCATCCGGATTTCTTCCTTATAGGGAGCGGTTTTCTTCTCCGGATTTTCCAAAGAAGGAATATAGGGCGTTTCCAGGATCTTTGGAAGCTCCATGAAGTCCGGATGATGCACGACGTAGCGGATGGCCTCTAAGCCAATGGTACCCTGCCCGATATTGGCATGGCGGTCCTTGCCTGCACCTGGCGGATTTTTGCTGTCGTTAATATGAATGACTGCAGCGTTTTGCTTTCCAATCAATTTATCAAACCGGTCAATCACACCGTCAAAGTCGTTTTTTACATCGTATCCGGCATCATTTAAGTGGCACAGATCCAGACAGACTCGAAGTTTATCGTTATGAACTACGCCATCATAGATGCGGGCGAGTTCTTCAAAGCTTCGCCCGATCTCCGAACCTTTCCCGGCCATTGTCTCTAATGCAATACAGCAGGAATCGGCATCCAGGACTTCATTTAATCCTTGAGTGATTTGGTCAATACCGGCTTGTACGCCGGCGCCTACATGGGAACCGGGATGCAGGATCAGGATGTTGCTGCCCATGGCAAGGGTGCGTTCTATTTCCAGTGCCAGAAATTCTACGGCAAGCTGATAAGTTTCGGGATTGACCGTGTTGGCTAAATTGATAATATACGGTGCATGTACGACAAATTCTTCTATCTGATGCGCTCTCATATATTCCCATGCGGGTGCGATCTGTAATGCGCAAATTTCCTTCCGTCTGGTATTTTGCGGCGCGCCGGTATAGAGCATAAAGGTATTAGCGCCGTAAGAAACCGCTTCTTTGGCGGATGCGAGCATCATTTCTTTGCCGCTCATGCTGACATGAGAACCGATTTTGATCATGGGGGTACGTTCCTTTCTATGGAAATTATGGCAAAGAGCGCCAAGCGTCCGCTGTGTTTTTAACGGAGCGAAAGCGTGCCCGAAAGCAGAAACTTTTTTTGCGGTCTGTTCCCGCCTCTGCCCTCTGTTCCGGACGCTTGGCTCTCTTTGTTGTATTACAGATCATTATACTATGGTTGCCGCTGTAGTGCATAGGGAATTTTTATAAAATGATGTTTTTGAGGGACAATTGTCATACAAAGGAAAGAGGGTCATAATTATATGACATATATGTCAAATGTGGATAACTCTGTGGAAAGTGGGGATTTCTCATGCTTTTTGGAACATTTCATGTACAAAATCGTCATAAAAGCTGTGGATAAGTCGGTCAATGTAGTTTTTTTATAAAAAAGGGAACTGATCTGGTCAATGAGGGAGAAAGAACATTTCCTTTCTATTTTATGGTTTTTGTGGTACAATAAATCCGTCGGCTGAGGTGTCAGCCGGATTGACTGTACGATACAGTACATAGACAGATTATGAAAATAAACAGTGTAATAGAAAGGGAAAGAAAATGTGGTCATATGAAAGTGTTTTTTATCAAATATATCCGTTAGGATTCTGCGGCGCGCCGTTTGAAAACGATGGGGTACCGGAATCCCGGATCTTAAAAGTGAATGACTGGATTCCTCATATGAAGAAGCTGGGCATGAATGCAATCTATTTTTCTCCTGTATTTGAATCCGATACGCATGGATACAATACGAGGGATTATCATAAGATTGACTGCCGGCTCGGAACGAATGCGGATTTTGCGGAAGTTTGCAGGAATCTTCATGAAAACGGCATTAAGGTGATCTTGGATGGGGTGTTCAACCATGTGGGCAGAGGTTTTTGGGCATTTCAGGATGTTTTGCAGAAAAGATGGGATTCTCCCTATAAGGACTGGTTCCATATTAATTTCGATGGGAATTCCAATTATAACGATGGTCTCTGGTATGAAGGCTGGGAAGGCAATTATGACCTTGTCAAGCTGAATCTGCGTCATGAGGATGTGATCGCGCATATTTTTGACAGTATCAAAGGATGGGTGGAAGAGTTTGCAATCGATGGCCTGCGTTTAGACGTGGCTTATTGTCTGGATAAAGATTTCCTGCGCAGGCTCCGCAGTTTCTGTGACGGCTTAAAACCGGACTTTTATCTGCTCGGGGAGACGCTGCACGGCGATTATAACCAGTGGATGAATGATGCCATGCTGCATTCTGTTACAAATTATGAGTGTTATAAAGGATTGTTCTCCAGCTTTAACAGCATGAATATGTTTGAGATCGTCCACTCGCTGCTGCGGCAGTTCGGACCGGAGAACTGGACTTTGTACCGTGGAAAACATCTGCTTTCCTTTGTGGATAACCATGATGTGACAAGGGTAGCCAGCGTACTTACGAACGAAAAGCATCTGCCGCTTATTTATGCGCTTTCTTTCGGTATGCCGGGAATTCCCTGTGTATACTACGGCAGCGAATGGGGAGCAAAAGCACAGAAAAGCGAAGGCGATCCGGCGCTCAGAGCCTGTTTTGAAAAGCCTGCATGGAATGAACTGTGCGACTTTATCGGCAGACTCGCGGAGGCGAAGAAAAATTCCGAGGCGCTTAATTACGGCAGTTTCCGTTCGGTCGTACTGACCAATAAGCAGTGTATCTTCGAGAGAAAATCGGAAAACGAGCGTGTGCTTGTAGCCATCAATGCCGACAGCGAGAGTTACACGGCTCATTTTGACGCGGGATGCGGCATGGCGGTAGATCTGATAAGCGGGGAGAAGCATGACTTTGGCGGAGGCAGCGAACTGCCGCCTTACAGTGCATACTTCTGGAAGATGGAACATTGACCGGGAAGGCGTGTCGAAAATTTTTTCAAAAATATTCCAAAGGGTGGTTGACTTTTAAATCGTAATCCTTTAATATAGCAAGTACGTTGTAAAAAGATATTACAAATATTGTAACTGATGACCGGATTTAAAAGAAAGGAGGTAAAAAATGTTTACACATATGAATACAGGATTAAATAATAAGCAGAATCAGAATAAAGTGATAAGACATGAAATTGCCTCCGTATTTTGGATGTGGTGAAGGCTTTTAGCCGGATGCCGACATTATTAAGACGGGTCTTTTTAGACAGCCACGGTAGTTTCTGCCGTGGCTGTTTTTGTATGCAGTCAAAGCTCCCGCAGGCAGCCGCCCGGCTTACCGCCTGCGGGAATCAGGCGTTGTGTGCAGTCACTTTGACATAAAATACAGGAGACAGTAAGGTTCGGCATAATGGGCAGCCGGGCCGGAGAGGGGTGTGAGAATCAGAATGAAAAAAATATCAACGTACGTATGGGAAAATAAGCTCCGGTACTTTCTGGCAGTAACCGCGATCTTCATTGCGGTAACATTGGATATGATGTCGCCGCGGCTGACGAAGTCTGTCGTGGATGATGTTATCGTCGGCGGCGACATGGGAAAATTGAAATATCTTCTGTTTGGCTTTCTGTGTATCGGTGTGGGGAGGTGCGTATTCCAGTATGTGAAGGAATACACATTTGACGCTACGGCGTCTAAGATCACGGCACAGATGAGAAGGGATCTGTTTGTACACATTCAGTCGCTCTCTGCGGATTTCTTTGACCGGACGAATACCGGAGAACTGATGTCGCGTGTAAAAGACGATATCGATCATATATGGGATGCGCTTGGATTTGTCGGCATGCTGATCATCGAAGTCGTATATCATACGAGCATTATTTTGATCAGTATGTATATGCTGAACTGGAAACTGGCGCTGATACCGACCGTTTTCATGATCTTCTGCGGTGCGGTAGCGCTTATTATGGAACGGAAGCTTGGGGCGGTTTATGAAGAGATCAGTGAGGAAAACGCCGTCTTAAATACAGTGGCCGAAGAAAATCTGGCCGGTGTACGGACGGTAAAAGCGTTTGCAAGAGAGAAGCATGAAATCTCCAAGTTCCTCTCGCATAATAAACGGTATTATGATCTGAATATGGCACAGTCCAAAGTATTTGTAAGGTTTTATCCGTATTTTTCTGTTGTTACGAAGGTACTGCCTCTTTTGACCATATTGGTCGGCGGCGGTTTTGTAATAAAAGGTGAAATGACGCTTGGCGGGATGACGGCATTCGTGGAATACTCCACCAATATCGTATGGCCGATGGAAATGCTCGGCTGGCTGACGAACAGCTTTTCTTCAGCGGTGGCGTCCAATAAGAAAATACGGAAGATCTATCAGGAGACTTCCAGCATCAAAGAAGCGGAAGAGCCAATCATACTGGATAAAATGCAGGGAAAGATCTGTTTCGACCATGTTTCATTCCATAAAGCGGATATGTACGAGATCCTGCATGATATTTCCTTCACATTGGAGCCGGGAAAGACGCTCGGCATCATGGGCGCGACAGGTGCGGGAAAAACTTCTATCGTACAGCTTCTGCAGCGTATGTATGATGCTACGGACGGAAAGATATCCATAGACGATGTGGATATCAGGGAGCTTTCGTTAGAACAGCTCCGGACCGGGATCAGCTATGTGATGCAGGACGTTTTCCTCTTCTCCGATACGATCAATGAGAATATCAAGCTCGGCAAGAAGAACACGACCGATTTCAGTACGGTGCGGAAAGCATCTACGGATGCACAGGCGAGCGAGTTCATCGAGCGGATGGAATGGAAGTATGATACGGTCATCGGAGAACGGGGCGTCGGCCTTTCCGGCGGACAGAAACAGCGGATCAGCATCGCCAGGGCGTTGTCGAAAAAAGATCCGATTCTTGTCATGGATGATTCCACCTCCGCCCTGGATATGGAAACAGAGCATCTGATACAGGAAACCTTGTGGAAACTGGAAGATACGACGAAAATTATCATTGCGCACCGCATCAGCGCGGTACGCCATGCAGATGAGATAATCGTTCTGGAAAACGGCAGCATCGCCGAGCGGGGGACACATGAGAGCCTGCTTGCCGGGAAAGGCTTGTATTATGAGACCTATCTTGCCCAGTACGGAGATTTTCTGGAAGGAAAGGAGGCGTAGACTATGGCAGTCAATTCATATAAAGATGACGAGGTAAGCGTAGAGCGGAGCAAAGTCCAGACATTAAAGCGGCTGTTCGCCTATCTGTTTGCCTATAAGTGGCAGATCATACTGGTGCTTTTGATCATGGGATACGGCGTGGTGATCAGTCTGGTCAACCCGCTCATCATGGAAGAGGCGATCGACGGGCATATTGCAGTCGGAGATCTGAAAGGACTGTACAAACTGCTGCTGATCGCGCTCGTACTCAATATAGCGCTTGTTTTTATGATCAAACTCAGAATGTATGTTATGGCGAAGATCTGCAATAATATCCTGCTGACGATCAGACAGGAGTTATATACGCACATTCAGAAGCTGGATTTTCAGTTTTTTGACAGCAGACCGACAGGTAAGATCTTATCGAGGATCATCGGGGATATCAATTCTTTAAAGGACGTGCTGTCCAACTGTGTTACAACATTGATACCGGATGGACTTACGGTCATTGCAGTTGTGGTGATCATGGTCTGGAAAAATCCGAAGCTTGCGCTTGCGTCCATGTTAACGATTCCGTTTATGGCGGTGGCTATGGTATGGATCGAGTTAAAGGCGCATCCCCGCTGGCAGATTTTCCGCAAAAAGTCAGCCAATCTGAATGCGTTTATTCATGAAGACATGGCGGGTATCCGTATCATCCAGAGTTTTCATGCGCAGGAAGAGACAAGGGATACATTTGACGGGCTGGTAACGGAGCATAGAGGTTCTTTTCTGCATGCTGTCAGAGTCAGTGACGCATTTGGTTCCGTGATCGATTTTTCATGGGGACTTGGCTGTATTCTCCTGTATTTTACGGGAATCGTGATCATCGGCGTCGATAAGGTGTCGATTGGCACGTTTATTGCCTTCAGCAGTTATTTGAATATGTTCTGGCATCCGATCCAGAATATCAGCAATTTTTATAACCAGCTGGTAACGAATATTGCGGGGGCGGAGAGAATCTTTGAGATCTTGGATACGCCGCCGGCCATTGCGGATGCGGATGATGTGGAAGAAATGCCGGAGATCATCGGAGAAGTGACGTTTGAGCATGTGAGCTTTTCTTATGACGAACAGGTAAAGGTATTGAATGATGTAAGCTTTTGTATCAAACCGGGAGAGACGATCGCGCTCGTAGGGCCGACCGGAGCCGGAAAATCAACGATCGTGAATCTGATCAGCCGTTTCTATGACGTACAGCAGGGAAAGGTTATGATCGACGGCAAAGACGTGAAAAAAGTTTCCATAGAGAGTCTGCGGAGACAGATGGGGATCATGACACAGGATAACTTCCTGTTCTCCGGTACGATCAAAGACAATATCCGGTACGGTAAACTGGATGCAACGGATGAGGAGATCATAGCGGCGGCCAAGGCAGTCAATGCACATGATTTCATTATGAAACTGGAAAAAGGATATGACACGGAGCTGTCGGAGCGGGGCGGCGGTCTTTCGATCGGACAAAAACAGCTGCTTGCGTTTGCGAGGACGATGGTTTCCATGCCGAAGATCCTTGTTTTGGACGAGGCGACTTCGAGTATCGATACGAAGACGGAACTGCTTGTACAAAGCGGCATCGAACATCTTCTGCAGGGCAGGACTTCTTTCGTGATCGCACACAGGCTTTCCACCATTCAGCGGGCCGACCGCATTTTCGTGATCGACGATGGACGTATCGTGGAAGAGGGAAATGCGCAGGCGTTACTGCAGAAAAAGGGTATTTACTATCAGCTTTACATGGCGCAGTTTTCTGCGTAAATGGTGACAGTGCGGCGTGATGCGGATGGCAGAGGCAGCCTGTATGGGCCATTGCGTCAATGATCATGCCGATGGCTGCTGCGGTATTTGCCGGGGGTTGTGTCTTTCCACTTCCTGAATGTTCTGATGAAGTGGCTGCAGTCCGCAAATCCGATTTCCTGGCTGATGACAGAGAGGGAAGAATCTGTGAAAAGAAGCAGTTCTTCCCCTTTTTCTATACGGATAAGCTCTATGTAGTCCTTGCAGGAGCGGCCGTACAATTCTTTGAAACATTTCGCGAAATGAGAGTAACTCATATGACACATATCTGCAAGCTCTTCTACTTTGACAGGCTCATGGGAGTGTCTGTCGATAAATTCCGTAATATTGCGCAGAGAAGATTCCGTTTCCGCACAAAGCGGAGCAAGCTCCCGTATCTGTAAGCCATCCGTCTGCCAGATACGGATGATTTCGATCAGGAGAGAACTGATCTCGCCGTGAATGCGTATATCATAGCCATATTCTTTTCCGCAAATCTCCTGAATACAGGTTTCAAACCGCTCTTTTACCGGCAGATGCTGCAAACGGGAAGCCGGAAAATAGGTATCGGCCTGCCCGGATCTTTTGGCATACTGCAAAATGGCGGAGAGCTTGGGCGTGTAGTTGCTGTTGATAGCAAGTCTGTTGCTGTCAAATTTAAGGACCAGATATCGGAGCGGCATTTCGGAAGCGGTATAGATAGCATGAACGTCTCCCGCATAGAAAAAGAGCATGTCTCCGACACAGGCGAGATATTCCTTCTGATCACACTCCACCAAAGCGATTCCTTCTATTATATAAATGAGTTCTACAAAATAGTGCCAGTGCGCTCTGACAGGAAATATTTCTCTGGAAGCATCAAATAAAAAGGCCTCATAAGGCGCATTCAGGATATCGTGGTTTTCATACAGATAGTTCATGGAGAAAAGTTCCTTTCAGAGATTTGTACAATTTTCGTATTGCTTTATTATAGCATTCCGGATGGGGAATTGCTATAGTAATTTCTGTAAGGGTAAGCAGCGGGGCCGAAGCATCGGGACAGTCAGCAGAGGAAAGGGAACGCAGGGAAAAAGATTTCTGCTGCCAGGCCCTCTAAAAACGCCGGCACTTAGTGAGAGCAGTGTTCCACGGCTCGAACTTAGTACCGCTGCGTTTTTAACGGAGCGAAAGCGCGCCTGAAAGCAGAAACTTTTTCCCTGTGTTCCCTTTCCTCTGCTGACTGTCCCCATGCTTCGCTATACGAAAAAGAAAGGATGACGGAAATGGAATATATTAAAGGCATGACATTTGCCCCTTTTGCAGGCAGAGGAAGTTTTGAAAGTAAGGAAGCGTATCAGAGTCTGGATACTTTAGTGGAGCGCACCGGCGCCAATTTTATTATGCTGGTACCGAACGGTCTGCAGGAGACGCCGCAGTCCGAGACGATTGACTATCAGTCGCAGGCATCTATGTCGGATGAAGAATTGACCAGAATGGTCGATTATATACATGAAAAAGGTCTGCGTGCAGCGCTGAAACCGACGGTTAACTGCAAAAACGGAACATGGCGTGCCCATATCAGTTTTTTTGATGAAGATGTGCCGTGCGAGCCGAAATGGAGCAACTGGTTTGCTTCTTATACGAAATTTCAGTGTCATTATGCGAAACTGGCCAGAGAGACAGGCTGCGATATGTTTCTGGCCGGCTGTGAGATGGTCATGGCGGAGCGCCGCGAAACGGAATGGAGAAAACTGATTGCGGATATCCGCTGTGAATATACCGGAACGGTTTCTTATAATACGGATAAATATCAGGAAGATCGTGTGAAATGGTGGGACTGTGTGGATGTGATCTCATCCAGCGGTTATTATCCGATTCATGACTGGGAGAGTCAGCTTGACAGGATCGAGAAGGTCGTTCGTAAATTCGACAAGCCGTTTTTCTTTGCGGAGGCGGGATGCATGTCAACGAATACGTCCGCGCTGACGCCAAACGACTGGAAGGTACGCGGCAGTCTGAATCTGCAGGAGCAGGCTGACTGGTATAGTCAGATGTTTGAGACAGCCGGAAAACGTGATTTTGTGCAGGGATTCTGCATGTGGTCCTGGGCATGGAAACTGCCTTCCGCGCAGGCAGCGTTAAAAGATGGCGGATACGATATCTATGCAAAACCGGCTGAAGCTGTGGTACGGGAGTTTTATACCCGTGGAAAAAACGGACAGATGTCTGCGGAAAATAAGCGGGAAGGGAGCGGATCGGAGTGAAGACAGAATATCATAAAGAACGGGAGAAAGAAAAGTATCAATACCGGATTCAGGAAGAAAATGACCTTGATGAGACGGAACAGAAGCTGTTAGAGACTTTTAAAAGAAATAAGAACCATTCGTTAAAGACACTGATCGGCATTTATAAAGGGCATCATCTGGAACTGGTCTTATCGGTGGTATTTTTTGTCATTAAACATTCGCCCGTGTGGGTCCTGCCGATCGTAACGGCCAATATTATAGATATTGCGACGAATCCGCCGGAAGATGCGGGAAGGAAAATATTGATCGATGTAGTCATAATGGTTCTTGCGCTGGGACAGAATATTGTGACGAATTATATCCATACGCTTTTTTACGCCAGAGCGATTCGGAATGTGGAACGCGATTTGAGGAGCTCTCTCGTGCGGAAGCTGCAGCAGCTTTCCATTACCTATCATACGCAGATGCAGTCCGGCAGGCTGCAGTCCAAGATCATGCGTGACGTGGAGCAGATTGAGACGTTATCCTCCCAGATATTTATTACCGTGTTAAGTATCATTATGAACGTGGTGGTGGCGTTTGGCGTTGTCGTGACCAAAAGTCTGACGGTTTTTCTTTTTTTCCTTGGGACGATACCGGTTGCGGTCTGCATTATGGCGGCTTTCAAAAGCAAGATCAAAAGCTACAATAAAGAATTCAGGCGGGATATGGAAGAGACCTCCGTGCATGTCATGGAGATGATCGAGATGATCCCGGTCACAAGAGCGCATGCGTTGGAGAAGAAAGAAACCGATAAGATGGACAGACAGCTCCATCGTGTGGCGAAATCGGGACTTCGTCTGGATATGGTGCAGGCCTATTTTTCTGCCATAAGCTGGGTTGCTTTTCAGATTTTCCAGGTGCTGTGTCTTGGATTTACCGGCTATCTGGCAAGCAAGGGGAAGATCAGTGTCGGAGAGGTCGTTATGTACCAGACCTATTTTTCCTCCATTGTGGCACAGATTTCCAGTGTGATCACATTACTGCCGACGATCGCCAAAGGACTGGAATCCGTGGATTCCATCGGAGATGTTATGCTCTGCCATGATGTCGAAGACTATCATAATAAGAAGAAACTGCCCGCACTGCAGGGGGATATCCGTTTTGAGAACACGGCTTTTTGTTACCAAGATGGGGTCAAACCGGTATTCAGGGATCTGGATCTGCAGATCCACAAGGGGGAAACGGTTGCCTTCGTCGGCGAATCCGGGGCCGGGAAAACGACGATACTCAATATGGTGATCGGATTTCTGCATGCCACGGAGGGGAAAGTTTTCATTGACGGATATAATATGGAAGAAATCGATCTGCGCAGTTACCGTTCTCACATAGCCGTCGTGCCGCAGACGCCGATTCTTTTTTCGGGGACGATACGGGAGAACATTACTTATGGCAGAGAAGATATTTCCGAGGAGAAACTCATGGAGGTGATCCGGGCGGCCAATTTAGAGGAATTGATAGAACAAATGCCGGATGGCGTGGATACGTTGGTAACGGAGCGGGGCGGCAATCTTTCGGGCGGCCAGCGTCAGAGAATTTCCATTGCGAGAGCGTTTATCAGAAATCCCAAAATACTGATCTTAGACGAGGCGACTTCGGCGCTTGACAGTATTTCGGAAGAAAAAATACGGGTCGCTACAGATCATCTGATACAGAACCGGACAACGCTCATTGTGGCGCACAGGCTTTCTACGATTAAAAATGCCGATCATATCGCGGTGATCGGTAAAGGGGGATTGAAAGAGTACGGTACATATGAAGAATTGCTGGAGAAAAAGGGAGTGTTTTATAAACTGCGGCAGATGCAGATGTAGCGGAAGCGGCAATCCCGGAAATTGAAAATAAGCTACGATATTGCAAGGCAGAGCCATACAGCGGCTCTGCCTTATTTTTGATCACCCTGCTTTTTCCGGGATATCGGATAGCCGTTTCCCTGTATGTCGGTAGTGATATCGTTGAGATGTTCTTTTCCCGAGGGTTGCTCCTTTTTATTAAGCGTGCCGCTTTCCCAGGCGCTTTCCGGAACGGTGGGAATGTGCTTATCTTTATAGGCTGCTTTCATTGTGGCCTCCTGCATTTTGATAAAATTGATAAAATTAGTATAACCGGAAAATGAAGAAATATGAGAAAATCTGAATATATTGTCTGAATGCATGATATGAGAAGGTTGAATAAATTCTCTGATGAGCAATTTATTCAGCACAAAGCGCTTCGGAATGGAGGAAAAAATGAAGCAGCCTGTCAAAGGGCGGAAATGAGTGGATAGAGCCGGCGCTCCTACAGGAATATTTTGGGGATCGTCCAGACATTCTCAACTTTATGGTAAATAAGGATTAACGGTTTCAGGCAGTCATGATCGATCACTTTGCATTGAAATTCCATGAGTCCCTGAAAAGAAGGCTTTAGCCACGAGGAATGTATTTTGAGTGTATCCTCGTGAATTCTTGCATACAGAGGCTTTACGCGGCCATCGGTATCAAAAGACGCAATAACAGAGACGATATCGGCATTGGAGTGATCGTATGATGTGTTTGACACAAATCCCGGCATGAACGGCACCTCCTCCATAAATTTAGTAAAAACATTATACAAAACAAATGTTCGAAAAGTAAAGAGGTAAATTGTGGTTAAAATGTAGCGTACCGGTGACAGACAATGATCGGAATGTTCGAAAATAAAGGTAACTTTCTTTTGTAATTTTAAGGATTTTTTAATAATTCCTGTTTTATAATACTCCTGTACACCAAAACAAAGATAAAAAGGAGAAAGATCATGCTGTTACATATATTGCGGAAAGATTTAAAAAGAAAGCGTACGATGAACATTATTTTGTTTTTATTTATTCTGCTGGCAACGACTTTTCTGGCGGCAAGCGTGAACAATTTTGTCACCATTACCGGCGCAGTGGACAATTTTTTTGAAGTCGCCAAAGTTCCTGACTGCGTCATGATGGTTTTAAGCGAGACAAAGAGCAGTCCGTTAGATGCGTTTCTTGAGGACTGTTCTTACGTGACGGAGTACGAAGTACAGGATATGTATACGCTTGTAGAGGATGAAATAGAGATTGTTTCCTGTGCGGATGATCCGGATAAACATGTTTATGAAAAAGGCAATCTGCTCATGATAGAGGCTGTTCCGGAGATTTTTTCAAAGGTTTTTGATGAAAAGGACCGGCCCCTTGCCTTAAATCCCGGTGAAATAGCGCTTCCCAGGCAGCAGGCGGAGCTGAACGGTCTGAAAAAGGGCGACCGCATACAGATAAGCGGCCCGGGAAAAACTATGGAATTTACGATCGCGTCCATTATGAAGGATGCGGTCTTAGGAGCGGAAATGATCGGGGCGAAGCGCCTGATCATAGGGAAAGAAGATTATGAGATACTGATGGGGGAGCAGGCAAGATATCATACATTATATTATCAAATTAACTGTTCGGATGCAGAGAGTTTCTTAAAAGAATTAAAGAAACAAAATATAGAGAACATTATGACCGTTGAAAAATCGATACTGAAGATGTGTAATTTTTTCGATATGCTGATGGCCGGGATTCTGGTCGTGGCCGGTATCTGTATGATCCTGATCTCTTTTTTGATACTGCGGTTTACGATCGTATTTACCCTACAGGAAGACTATAAGGAGATCGGTATCATGAAGGCGATCGGCATCCGGGATATCCGGATCAAGGGAATTTATCTGTTAAAATATTTTGCAATTGCGCTTGTCGGAGCGGCGGCGGGGACGGCACTCAGTATTCCGTTTGGAGATTTATTGCTTTCCCGCGTGATGGAACGGTTTGTGGCATTACAGGATGGAAGCGGAATGATCATTAATTTAGCCTGTTCGGGACTGATTGTTCTGATCGTAGTCGGTTTTTGCTACAGCTGTACGGGGAAAATCAGAAAATATACGGCGATCGAAGCGATCCGTAACGGCGGGAACGGGGAACGATACAATACAGGCGGAAAACTCAGTCTTCATAAGCAAAAATGGATGTGCCCAAGCGTTTATTTGGCCTGTAATGATGTTGCCGCTCATATGAGGCGGTATCTGGTATTGGCAGTTATATTCTGTATCGGCACACTGGAAATATTGCTGCCGCTGACTGCGGTGCATACGTTAAAAGATGAAAATATCGTGCGTAATTTCAGTGTGCAGCCGTCTTCTTTCTATATTGATACCGGACACGCGGAAGCGTATATAGCACAAAAGGATGATACGCTTATAAAGGCCGAAATGCAGGAAATCAGGGAAAAGCTGGAAGATGAAGGAATCAGGGCGGAGGTATGGGTAGAATTGTGGTATACACTGCCCTGTTATGGGACCGATATAGAAAAGCAGATGTCAAATACGACTTATACAATGCAGCAGATCGGTAAAAGTGAAGATGATTATGATGTTTTAGAGGGGAGTCTTCCCGTTCTGGATAATGAGGTCATGGTAACCGAGAAAACGGCGGAGGATCTGGGGGTTTCCATTGGGGATTCCCTGTATTATCAGTTTCCGGAGGGAGAAAAGGAATTTATCATCACGGGAACGTATCAGAGTATGATGAATATGGGATACGGCATACGGGTCGGCAGGGCGGCGAAGATGCCTTACCAGATAGGCGGCACACTTGCATTTCAGGTATTGCTGGAGGAAGAGCGGGAGATGGAAAAAATGCAGGAACGTCTGCAGGGCATTTTTCCGGATTATAAGATCAAAACTTCCGGAGAGTGGATGAACTCCATGGTAGGTATTATGGAGCAGCTGGATACGCTGCAGTTGTTTATCACGGTGATAGTGCTTTTCCTGAATATACTGATCACGGTTTTAATGGTAAAGACACTGATCGCGAGAGAACATGGAGAAATTGCCATGTTAAAGAGTATCGGATTTGCCGATCGGACGATCAGAGGATGGCAGAGCATACGGATCGTTATTGTTTTAGTCATTTCCATCTTGGCAGGGACGCTTTTGACAGGCATACTGGACTCTGTCCTGATCGGAGCAGTTTTTTCCGTCATGGGCGCTACCAAGATAGCGTTAGTGAGAAATCCGCTCGAAACATATCTGATCTATCCGCTTATCCTGATCTTGGCAACGGGAGCTGCGTCATATCTTTGTGCGGCGGAGGTGAAGAAAGTGGATCTAAAGGAGATCAATACAATTGAATAGAAAACTGCCGGTTTGCACGGCGGGGACAGCATAAAATGCAGATTATGGGAGAAACATCTGCTATGGAAAAGGAGAATTGCAAATGAACGGACTGGAAGTAAAGGACTTGTGTAAGACGTATATTGTAAATAAGCGGCCGAACAATGTGCTGCGGAATGTGAATCTGACAGTGAAAGAGGGAGAAATGGTAGCGGTCATGGGGCCTTCGGGTTCCGGAAAATCTACGCTGCTGTATACAGTCAGCGGTATGGATAAGGCCAGCGCCGGAAAAGTGGAGTTTTTCGGTCAGGAGATCGGACAGTTATCCGCCAGAGAAATGAGCAGGGTGCGCCTGACACAGATGGGTTTCATTTTTCAGCAGATGTATCTGTTAAAAAATCTGACGATTTATGATAATATTATTTTACCGGCCTATCAGGCGAATGAAGGGGCAGGAAAAAGAAGCCGCGCGCAGATCAATGAGCAGGCCGGAGAGCTGATGCGGAAATTGAATATTCTGGATATAGCGGAGAATGACGTTACGGAAGTGTCCGGCGGAGAGGCGCAGCGCGCCTGCATTTGCAGGAGTCTCATCAATGAACCGAAAATGATTTTTGCCGATGAGCCGACAGGCGCCCTGAACCAGCAGAATTCCAGGGAAGTCATGCGGGAGCTGAACCGTATCAACGCAGAGGGAACAACGGTCATGCTGGTAACGCATGATGCAAAGGTGGCGGCAAAGAGCGACAGAGTGCTTTATATAGAAGACGGCAATATCAAAGGTGAGATGGCGCTTGGAAAATTTACAGAAGGAAGCGAAGTCAGGGACAGGGAAAGAAAATTGTCGGGGTGGCTTTTGGAAATGGGATGGTAGGCAGGGAATGACAGACATTTTACTGGTAGAAGATCATGTAGAACTGGCAGAGCTGATTGCAGCTTTTTTAAAGCGTGCAGGGTATCAGGTCGTGAAGAAGACAAGCGGAGAAGAGGCGCTTGACTTTCTGGAAAAGGACAGGACGAAGCTGATCCTGTTGGATATCATGCTGCCGGGAATAGATGGGTTTGCCTTTTGTGCGGCGGTCCGCAAAAAGAGCAACGTACCGGTTCTGATCATGAGCGCCCGTGCGGATAAGGAAGATAAGATGAACGGATTTGCGCTGGGGGCGGATGATTATATGGAAAAATCTGTCGATATGGATATCCTTTTAGCCAAGATCAATGCTCTGATGCGGAGGAATTATGATCTGAAAAGGGAAAATGTGCTGCTCGTATCCGGCGCGCTTTCTATTGACAAAGAGGCGAAACGGGTATATCTGCACGAAAAAGAGGTCGTAGTGACAGGAAAGGAATATGAGCTTTTGCTTGTGCTCGTGGAGAATCCGGGCAGGACGCTGAATAAGGAATATCTGTTTGACAGGATCTGGGGGGCGGACAGTTTCAGTGAGAGTCAGACGCTTACGGTGCATATTAAGATGCTGCGGGATAAGATCGAAGACAATCCGGCGAAACCGGAACGGATCAAAACGGTATGGGGCGTAGGTTACAGATATGAAGAAAATTAACGGGATCATGGCAGGCGTCTGCATTTTCTGGCTTTTGCTGCTTCTTACGGCGGAATTTCTGTGGAGCAGGCAGGAGAACGAAGCGGGCAGGGCGTATCTGGTAGAAGTGAACAGGATGATGAGAGGCATGGAAGAAAAGCAGGGTTTTTCCATGCCCGATCTGCAGGAAGAAAGGCAGATCAGAGAGATTTCATTTCTGCCGTATGAAAAGCTTGGAGATGCCGGTGCGGCGGCAGATTTTCTGCGGCATCATAACGGTTCATCGGTTCATATCGAGCCGCTTGTGATAGATCAAACCGTTTTGGGACTGGTGCGGTTTGACTATGGCAGTCTGCCGAAAAATAAAGAGTTTCTGCGGATTATGGAAGGACTGCTCACAGCGGTCGTTCTTTTTGTATTGACTATATTAGTCTATATAAGAAACCGCATATTGAAGCCGTTTGCGGCGCTGAGCAGTCTGCCGTATGATCTTGCCAAAGGGCATATACAGATGGAGATAGAAGAAAATAGAAACCGTTTTTTCGGGAAATTTATCTGGGGCATTTCCATGCTGCGGGATCATTTGCAGGCGTCGAGAAAGAAGACGCTGCAGCTCGAACGGGAAAAGAAAATGCTGCTTTTATCCGTTTCCCACGATATCAAGACGCCGCTTAACAGTATCAAACTCTATGCGAGGGCCCTGGAAGAGGATCTGTATGACAGCAGAGAAGAGAAACGCCATGCCGTTATGCAGATAAGGCGGCTTTCGGAAGAAATAGAGGAGTTTGTGAAAAAAATCGTGCAGACATCGAGCGAAGAGATCGTTCCCATCGAAGTGGAGAATGCGGAATTTTATTTGGAAGACCTCGTTTCCATGATAAAAGAATATTATGTGCCAAGATGCAGGCTGTTGATGATTAAGTTCACGGTTGCACCCTTTGAAAACAAACTGATTTCCGGCGACATGGACAGAGCTTTTGAGGCAGTGGAAAATATTATGGAGAATGCGATTAAATACGGCGATGGGAAGTCGATTGACATAACTGTTACAGAGGAAGAAGACTGCCAGCTCATACGGATCAAAAATAGCGGAAATCCTGTCAAAACGGAAGAATTACCGCATCTTTTCGACAGCTTCTACCGCGGAAGCAACGCCGGGACACAGGAAGGAAACGGCCTAGGACTCTACATCTGCCGCGAGATCATGTTAAAGATGCACGGTGAGATCTTCGCACAGCCGGAAGAGGACGGCATGTGCTTTGTACTGGTCTTTTCCACATAGCATAACAATACCGTTCGCCCGGCTCCACGCTGCCGGTCAACATTTTTTTAAATATCGACTCTGCCTGTTGACAATTTCGCGGATTACTTTATAATTTAAGTTAAGTGATTAAAATGTAAACACCAGGTAGCTGCACCCCTGAAAAAAACGGGTAGAAGCTTTGTTCCGCGCTCCGTTTTTTCAGGGGTGCGATTGTCTGGCGTTAAACAGGAGACAGAGGTCGTGACATGGCAAAAGCGGTAAAAATGGCAGATATAGCGAAAGTAATAGGAGTCAGCACGGTTACGGTATCCAAGGCGCTGTCCAATCAAAAAGGGGTCAGTGAAGAACTGCGTGCCAGGATCAAAAAACAGGCGGAAGAGATGGGGTACAAGACCAATTCGGCCATCTATCAGGAACGTGTCAAAACGGATATCAGCTATGATATCGGTGTCGTGATATCCAGCCGTTTTCTGGATAAGTACAGTTCTTTTTATTGGGAATTGTATCAGGAAGTGGCGAAGGCAGCAGTGCAAAAAGGCTGTTTTACCATGTTGGAGGTACTGGAAGCGGAAGATGAGCGTAACTGCGTCATGCCCAAGCTTTTACAGGAAAAAAGAGCGGACGGTCTGATCATTCTGGGTCTTTTGGAGGAGGAATATCTGCTCCGCCTGCATGAATATGCATCGCTGCCGTTTATTTATCTGGATTTTTATGATAAGAACGGAACGTGTGACGCAGTCATTTCCAACAGTTATTTCGGGATGTATAAGATGACCAATTATCTGTTTGGAATGGGACATAAAGATATCGCTTTTGTCGGGAACCTATTATATACGGGAAGCATTACGGACAGATATTTCGGTTATGCCAGATCATTGTTTGAGCATGGTGTGGACGTCAGAAAGGAATGGATACTGGAGGATCGAGATTCGGAAACCGGGCGGACCGACGGCGGCTTTGAGATAAAACTGCCGGAGGAAATGCCGACGGCGTTTGTCTGCAACTGTGATGTGGCGGCGGCTCTGCTGATCAATAAGTTAGAGGAAAAAGGATACCGCGTGCCGGAGGATGTTTCCGTGGTCGGTTACGATAATTACCAGCCGCCGGGATTATGTGACATCCGCATCACGAGTTACGAGGTGGATATGACGGAAATGGCCAGGAAGACGGTCCGCAATATCATCCGTAAAATATCCGGAGAGCATTACAAACAGGGCGTTCTGATCGTGGAAGGCCGGATCGAGTATAAAGACAGCGTGGCAAAGTGCAGGAAATAGCGTCTGCGTCTTAAAACATATTTCGATAGACCAAAGGAGTCAATCCTGTTTCTTTCTTAAATAAGTTAATAAAGTGGTTCGTGTTTTCATAACCGACATCCGCCGCAATTTCATGGATGCGCTTATCGCCGGACAGAAGCAGGTTTTGAGCCGCTTCTATCCGGCGTTTGTTCAGGTATTTTAACGGCGGCAGGCCGAAAGCTGCCGAAAATTCCCGGCAGATCCGGTATTTACTGATATGATACTGCTCTTCCAGTTCTTCCAAACTGAACGGATCCATGAAAAATGTATCTAACGACTGTCTGATCTCCAATAACCAGGAAGGGTGCCTTTCTTCCGGTGTCTTCAGATGAAATCCCTCTATCCATAAATTCGTAAGGATGCTGTGCAGGATCTCGGAATCCGTCAGTTTGCTGCGTAAAACGGTTCCGTTTCCGTGCTGCAGCAGCTTTTCCAAACCGGCTAAGGTGACGGAATAGGGAGCAGGGGTGAAAAGGAACGCATGGGAAAAAGACGTCAGTCTTTCATAAGCGGAAAGTGCGTCTCCTTGTATGAAAAATACCGTATACTGCCAGATCGGGCCGGAAATCTCAAAATGCAGAGAGGAGGGGGACGTACAGTTCAGATAAAGAAGCGTGCCTTCCTGCAGATGGTATGTTTTGTTTGGAATACGCAGGGCGCCGCTGCCGCGTTTGGTGTAAAGAAGCATCCGGCAGTCAAACGGAAAGAGGGAAAATGTGTATTTATCCCGGGCTTCTATTGTCCCTCCGGATAAGATGGTCAAAAAAGCATGCGATGTTTCTTCTATAACAGTATAGGGAGAACCCAGGAAGACGAGCGGTGAGATGCCCTTTGGCAGCAGCGGCTCGTTTTGTATTGCCTGTAAAAAAGAAGCTGAAAAGTCCATATGGAATCCTCCTGTGCAACTCATTCTACAATAATGTGGGTTAGAATGCAAGAATGTTCTATATTTCTGCAGGATTTTCATCAGGATGGAATATAATACCACAAAAAGGTCATCATAAAGAAAGTACGAGAAAAGGATTAGCTAATAATTAAGGTAAATTATGTCGAATTTAGCTTATTTTTTGTTGTTTACCTAATGGTTTCTAAATAAACTGTAGGAGAGGTTTGTTAATTATGCACAAAAACCATATATAAAAATTAGTAAAATAGAAGAAAATGGCAAAAATGACAAGAATGATATATTAATAACAAGAAAGATTGATGATTAAAAAATAAAGTAATGTATACTTAAATTAAAGTTAAATATTAAAAGAAATTGAAAGTAAAAATACTTCAATGAAATATTTATTTAACTGAAACCCGTAACGAAAAAGGAGGATATTTATTATGAAACTGAAAAAAGTTTTGGCGCTCAGCTTAGCAGCAGCAATGACATTTTCATTGATCGGCTGTGGTTCCGATGACGGTGCGGCAAATGACACACCGGCAGCAGACAATACGACAACCGAAGACAGCACACCGGCAGCAGATGACACAGCGGCGGATGACACAACAGATACTGCAGCAGACGATGCGGCAGATGATGGCGCTTCTACGGAAGCCACAGGTGTTCCGACGTACTCACAGCTGAACGTTGGTACGGATTATACGGATTTAACGGCATCCATTAAGTGGATCCACCACAAAACAGACCGTGAAGAAGACGGTACGATCGCAGCAATGGTTGAAGCATTTAATCAGGTATATCCTAACATTACTGTAGAAACAGAAGGTGTAACGGATTATGCGGAAGATTCTCTGCTTCGTCTTTCTACAGGCGACTGGGGCGACATCATGTTCATCCCTGCAGTAGACAAGTCCGATCTGGCAACATACTTCCAGCCAATGGATTCTTTGGAGAATATGTCAAACGAGATCAACTTTGCTGATCAGTGGGAGTTTGGCGGCACAAGCTACGGTGTTCCTTATATGGCAAACGCACAGGGCGTTCTTTACAACAAGGCAGTTTTTGAAGCAGCAGGCATTACAGAGCTTCCTACCACGCCTACAGAGTTCCTGGACTGCTTACAGAAGATCAAAGACAATACAGAAGCTATTCCGCTTTACACAAACTATGCGGCAGGCTGGACAATGGGCGCATGGGATGCGTACCTTGGTACGGTAGCAAATGGTGATGCTGCATACCAGAACCAGAAGTTCGTTCATACGGCCAATCCGTTTGACGATCCGGGTGATGACACAGGTATCTACAACCTTTACAGAATTCTTTATGATGCAGTGGCAAACGGCCTGACAGAAGACGACTATACAACGACTGACTGGGAAGGCTGTAAAGCAATGATCAACAACGGTGAGATCGGAACTATGGTACTTGGTTCCTGGGCATATGCACAGATGGTAGAAGCAGGCGAGCATGGCGATGATATCGGTTACATGCCTTTCCCGATTACCGTTGGCGGAACACAGTATGTTGCAGCAGGCGGTGATTACAACTTCGCTATCAATGTAAACTCTTCTGATGAAAACAAGACGGCAGCTATGGTATTCATTAAATGGATGACGGAAGAATCCGGATGGTGCTTTAACGAAGGCGGTTACACAGTTGACAAAAACGGACAGAATCCCGATATGTATTCTGCATTCGACGGATGTACGGTAGTAGCTGACCAGCCGGCAGTTGCAGGTGAGGAGACACTGTTGAATGATATGAACAGTGAATCGGAACTTTCCTTCAACGCAGGCGGAGACGCTAAGGTTCAGGAAATCGTTGAAGCGGCAGCTACAGGCTCCAAAACATTCGACGACCTTATGGCTGAGTGGACACAGAAATGGAACGATGCACAGGATTATCTGGAGATCGAAGTAAATAACTAAGATAAGCCTGACATGAAAATAGTGATTGACGTTTGATCAATATTTGAGCCGGGGGGAGGTCTCTCCCCGGCTCAATCTATCAGAAGGAGGGAATGTATGGCAGCAATGACGCAAACGGTAAATAATTCCGGAAGACATAAGAAGAGAACATTTGGGGAATGGGCGAGAAGCAGAGACGGACAGAAGGTATTTGTCATGGTTGCGTTCATGATCATACCGCTTGTCCTGCTGTTTGTCTTCACATACCTGCCTTTTGCCGAGATGTTCGGATTCAGCTTCTATAATATGAAGTATACCGGAGATAGGAAATTTGTCGGTCTGAAAAACTATATAAGGGTATTCCAGAGAAGCGACTGCTTCGGCGCTTTAAAGCTCAGCCTGTACTATATGGGCGGTTCTATCGTTCAGCTTGCGCTGTCGTTATATCTGGCGACGGTTCTCAGCTTTAAAGTAAAAGGCGGCAGTGTTTTTAAGGGGTTCATGTTTTTTCCTTATTTGATAAATGGTATTGCGATTGGTTTTATTTTTAAATTTTTCTATACAAGAGGGTTCGTATTCGATACCGTACTGCAGTGGTGCGGTTTCTCACTTGACAATCTTCCGTACTGGTTAAAAGACCAGAGTATTAATAATATATCGCTTGTCGGAACTTCCGTATGGCGTTATTTCGGACAGAATATGGTGCTTTTTATCGGCGCTATCATGTCTGTGGATGCGGAACTGTATGAAGCGGCCATGTTAGACGGCGCAGGCAGATTCCAGCAGTTTAAGTACATCATTCTACCGAGTATTAAGACAATCATTACACTGAACGTTATTTTATCGATCACAGGTTCCCTGAGCGCGTTTGAGCCTCCTTACGTTATCACGGACGGCGCCAACGGCACGGGTACTTACTTCGTGGTTATGCATGAGATATCACATACGCAGCAGAAGGTAGGTCTTGCTTCCGCGATGGCGATCATTCTGCTCATGATCATATTTGCAGCGACGATTCTACAGAAGGTATTCTTTAAATATGTATTTAAGAGCGCCGAGGATGAGGATCTGAATGCGACCGCAAAACGTGATAAGAAGCTTGCTAAATTAGCGCAGAGAAAGGCGGGGAGATAGATGAACAGTAACGGATCAAATAAAGGTTTTCGATATTTTATAACTTTTTTGAAATATTTATCGTTGGTATTCTTTTCTTTTGTAGCGGTACTGCCGATCATATCCTGTGTCATTACGGCGTTTAAAACGGATACGGAATATCAGCAGACGAACGTTATGGTACCGCCGGAAAGCTGGTTTAACTTTACTAATTTTACACAGGCATTCCAGAGAGCAAACATGGGAAGAGCTTTCTTAAATTCCACGATTATCCTGATTTGCGTATTGGTTGCATCGGTTTTGATCGGCACACAGCTTGCCTATGTGTTAAACCGCTTTAAATTTCCCGGCAACGGACTGATCAGAAATCTGTTCTTATTTGCGACCCTGCTTCCCGGGGTAGCGATGCAGATTTCCGTTTATGAGATTATGTTCAAATTACACTTTATTAATTCTCTTCCGGGGTATATTATTATGATGTGCGGTACGGATGTTATTGCCATTTATATCTACATCCAGTTTTTTGAGAATATATCTTATTCGGTTGACGAGTCGGCGATCATGGATGGCGCTTCCTATTTTACGATCTTTTACAGGATCCTGCTGCCTCTGTTAAAACCGGCAATTGTCACTTCCTGTATTTTAAAGGGTGTAGGAACATATAACGAATATTATTGTGCGAATCTGTATTTACAGGATAAAAAGAAATATCCTACGGTAGCGACCTCACTTTATACTTTCGTAGGACCTCTGGGAAGTAAGTATAACCTGATCTGTGCGGGTGTTATTATTTCCCTTCTGCCGGCGCTTATTTTATTCATATTCTGTCAGAAACAGATCTACAGCGGCCTTACGGCCGGAGCGGTCAAAGGTTAAAGCTGCGGTTTCCTGACCGGAAACAGCGACTGTAAGAACATCCCGGGAGCCGCCTGTATGAAACGGTTTCCGGGATGTCTTTATATACTGCGGAAAGTGCTGTTATCGGGGTGATACGGAAATATTTAAAAAAAGGACATTTTATAGTATCATATATTAAAAAAACGACATATTGTCATGTTTGGACAAGAAGGGGGCGGAGCGAATGGTTGAGGAAATAAGGGCACACCTGACAGAGGGCATCATACCTTTTTGGAAAGCGCTGCGAGATGATGAAAACGGCGGTTACTACGGGTATATGAATCACGATCTGCAGGTGGACAAAGAAGCGGTCAAAGGCTGTATCTTAAACAGCCGGATCACATGGTTTTTTGCAAATGCCTACATGCTTTTGAAAGACGAAAGCCTTTTGGAAGAAGCCAGGCACGGTTACGAGTTTATGCAGAAATACTGTGTGGATAAGGAAAAGGGCGGCGTTTACTGGTCGGTAAAGTATGACGGTACGCCGGAAGACACGACAAAGCACACCTATAATCAGGCATTTTCCATATACGCTTTAGCGTCTTATTATGATGCGTCCGGCGATAAAACCGCACTTGATACGGCTATGCGGCTTTTTGAGATCATAGAGGACCGCTGCATGGACGAGGTCGGTTATAAGGAAGCCTTTGACAGAGATTTTACGGAGATCGAGAACGATAAACTTTCTGAAAACGGCGTGATTGCCGATAAGACGATGAACACGCTGCTTCATGTTTTCGAGGCTTATACGGAGCTTTATCGTGTCGGGCGAAACGATAAGGTAAAGGCAAGGCTTGCATGGATCCTGGATACGTTTGCCGGTAAGGTCTATAATCCGAAACTGCATCGTCAGGAAGTCTTTTTTGACAGAGAAATGAACTCGATCCTGGATCTGCACTCTTACGGGCATGATATCGAGACGGCCTGGCTGATTGAAAGAGGCGTGGAGACGCTTGGAGAAAAGAAATATCAGGATAAAATGCTGCCGATTATCCTGGATCTGACAGATCAGATTTACCGGACGGCGTTTGACGGCCGCTCCCTTGCCAATGAATGTGAAAAAGGCGTGGTAGATGCGAACCGCATCTGGTGGGTACAGGCTGAGACGATCGTGGGATTCTTAAACGGTTATCAACTGGCGCCGGAGAAAAAGGAATATCTGGAAGCGGCGAAGGCGGAATGGGAGTTCATCAAAGAGCATGTTATCGATAAAAGGCAGGGTTCCGAGTGGTTCTGGGATGTGACGGCAGAGGGGGAATCCGTAAGCGGCAAACCGATTGTGGAGCCATGGAAATGCCCGTATCATAACGGCAGAATGTGTATGGAAGTGATAAGGAGGAGCAGTGATGTTGCATAGCAGATATTATGAGGAACTGGCAAAGTATCATAAACTTGTTTCCAGGAAAAATATCAAATCAGATTTTTATAATGGGATCTATGACAGATATGAATATCCCGTTTTGACAAGAGAACATATCCCGCTTACATGGAAATATGACTTAAACCCGGAGACAAATCCGTACTTTATGGAGCGTTTGGGGATCAATGCGGTCATGAATTCCGGCGCAATTCTCTTGGATGGTAAATTTTATCTGGTAGCCCGTATTGAAGGAAACGACAGGAAATCGTTCTTCGGCGTGGCGGAGAGCGATAACGGCGTGGACGGCTTCCGTTTCTGGGATTATCCGATCCTATTACCGGACACTTGCCCCGAGGAGACCAACGTATATGATATGCGTCTGACGAAGCATGAAGATGGCTACATTTACGGTGTTTTCTGTTCCGAAAGTAAAGATACATCCGTAAACGATCTTTCCGCGGCGGTCGCGGCGGCGGGCATCGTCAGGACGAAAGACTTAAAGAACTGGGAAAGACTGCCCAATCTGATCACGAAAAATTCTCCGCAGCAAAGAAACGTAGTGCTGCATCCGGAATTTGTAGATGGCAGATATGCTTTTTATACAAGGCCGATGGATGACTTTATTGAGACAGGTTCCGGCGGCGGTATCGGTTTCGGATTGTGCGACGACATTACGAATGCGGTTATTGACGAAGAGAAGATGACGAGTCTTCGTAAATACCATACGATCACGGAAGCGAAAAACGGTGCGGGCGCGGTGCCGATCAGAACCGAGAAAGGCTGGATCCACATTGCGCATGGCGTCAGAAATACGGCGGCAGGTCTTCGTTATGTCATCTATGCATTTGCGACCGATCTAAAGGACCCTTCCAAAGTGATTGCGGAGCCTTCGGGACTTTTGATCGGGCCGAGGGAATGGGAACGCGTGGGGGATGTTTCCAACGTTGTCTTTACAAACGGTGCGATCGCGACACCGGACGGGGAAGTTTATATTTACTATGCGTCCAGCGATACCAGAATGCACGTGGCGACGACTACGATCGACAAACTGATCGATTTTGTCTTCAACACACCGTCGGATCCGTTACGGTCCGTTGAGTGCGTGGCGCAAAGATGTAATCTGATCAGAAACAATCTGAAATTTTTGGATGGACAAAAAGACTGCATACGCTAAATGGCGGACAGGAAATTTATGAAGGAGGATACTATGAGCGAAATTAAAATGATCAGTCCTGCAGTGAAAAATGTTCCCTGGCAGGAAAAACCGGAAGGATTAAAAGGCGCGCCGATCTGGAGATACAGCGAGAATCCGATTATCGGCAGAAATCCTGTAGAAGGAGTGGCAAGAATCTTTAACAGTGCAGTAATGCCTTACGGAGATGAATTTATCGGTGTGTTCAGAGGCGAACAGACGAACGGTATACCGTATATTTATCTGGGCCACAGTAAAGATGCGATTCATTGGGAGTTTGAACCGGATAAGATTCCTTTTAAAGATGAGAACGGGAATGATTTTATGCCGAAATATGCATATGATCCCCGTCTGGTAAAGGTAGAGGATACTTACTATATTATGTGGTGTCAGGATTTCTACGGTGCATCGATTGGTATGGCAAAGACGACAGACTTTAAGACTTTTGTGAGAATCGAGAACCCGTTTATTCCTTTCAACAGAAATGCGGTACTGTTCCCGAGAAAGATTAACGGTAACTATATGCTTCTCAGCCGTCCTTCGGATTCAGGCCATACGCCTTTCGGAGATATCTTCCTAAGCGAGAGTCCGGATATGGTATATTGGGGAAGACACAGACATGTTATGGGAAATAGTTCTTCCTGGTGGGAGAATGTAAAAATCGGGGGCGGTGCGGCGCCCATTGAAACAACGGAAGGCTGGCTGTTATTCTATCATGGGGTAAGCGGAACCTGCAACGGCTTCGTATACAGTATCGGCGGCGCGATCCTGGATATCGACAACCCGTCCAAAGTGCTTTACAGATGTGAGACTTTCCTGCTGACACCGGAAGAGTGGTATGAAGAGAGAGGTTTCGTTCCGAACGTATGCTTCCCGTGTGCGACGATCCATGATTCGGAAAGCGGAAAGATCGCTCTGTACTATGGCTGCGCAGACAGTTATGTGGGTCTTGCGTTCACCAAACTGGATGAAATCGTGGACTATATCAAAAAGAACAGCCGCCTGTCGGAGACAGATACGGAGATCGGCGTGCGGTAACAAAGGTTTTCGCATGAGCGGGATAAGGGAGTGTTAACAGATAAAAGGGCGGCCGCAGACAGGTAAGTCTGACGGCTGCTTTTGTATAACTGCGGGAATCCGGGGCGGACGGGCGGAGGAAAAAGTTTCTGCTTCAGGCGCGCTCCCGCTCCGTTAACAACGTAGCGGTACTAAGGATTTTTTGCTGCAGGCAGCGCAAAATCCAAGTGCCGACGTTGTTAAAGGGCCTTACAGCAGAAATCTTTTTCCTCCTCCCGTCCGCCCCGGATTTCCGCAGTTTTTTGAACAGACATCAGGAAAGGAATGTGATGAGTATGATCGTTTTACCGGATTCGCCGTATTTGCAGTACAGCGGCAGAATTGATTTTGAAGATCCGAAAGCGCCGGAGTTTGTGTATCCGTGCAGTTATGTCAGATTGTGCTTTACCGGAAATTTTATCAATATAATCGTAGAGAATCATGCGGCCTATTGGAGCAATTATCTCGGATTTATCCTGGATGGAAGACAGGGAAAGATCAGGCTGCCAAAAGAGGGAAAAGTGACGCTGCAGATCGCCTCTGACCTGGATAACGGGATGAACGAACCGGCGGGGCAGGAACTGGAAATGAAAAAACATGAAATGCTAAAGCATGAAATGCTTTTGTTTAAGAGAATGGATTCCTGTCATACGTTCCGCTTTTACGGATTTGAAGTGGAAGATGGAGCCGTTCTCTTAGAAGCGCCGCCGGAACCGGATCGCAGAATAGAGGTTTATGGAGACAGTGTATCGGCCGGGGAAGTTTCGGAGGCTGTTGACTATGTAGGTCAAGCTGATCCCGAACACGATGGCGAGTTTTCCAACAGTTATTATTCTTATGCATGGATGACGGCGAGAAAACTGGATGCCCGGCTGCATGACATTGCACAGGGCGGAATTCCCCTTTTACGGCATACAGGCTGGTTTGCGGCGCCGGAATATATCGGTATGGAAGATATTTATGATAAGATCCAGTATAATCCCGAACTGGGAGCCGCCAAGCCATGGGATTTTACGAAATACCGCCCGCATGTTGTGATTGTCGCGATCGGTCAAAATGACAGCAATCCCGAAGACTATATGGCTGAAGATTATGAAGGAGCCAAAGCGGCGCTCTGGAGAGCGCAGTATAAGGCATTTATCAAAAAACTCCGCGGTATTTACCCCCAGGCGGTCATCATCCTGGCAACGACAATTCTGGAGCACCATGCAAATTGGGACAAAGCGATTGACCAAGTAAGTCATGAACTGGATGACAGCAAGATACACCATTTCCTGTATTCCAATAACGGGCGCGGAACGCCCGGACATATCAGAATCCCGGAGGCGGAGAAAATGTCGGATGAACTGGCCGCATTCATACGTTCTCTCGGGGAAGAGATCTGGCAGGACGAGTAAACAAAGAACGCCATGCCTGGCGTTGATAAAGAAATAATTTCAAATTGGGCGGTATAGTCAGAATTGCAGGGACTGTACCGTCTTTTTCTGCATTGATTTATATTTTTAATAGCGTTAAAATTCCACATGGAAGGCCGTCGGCAAAAATGCCGTTGACTTTACCCTTACGGCAATGTGTATCATGTAGGAAAGAAAAGGTGGTGATGATCGGTGCTGTCTATTGGTGAGTTTTCAAAAATATGCAGAGTGTCTGCCAAAACGCTCAGATATTACGCAGAAATAGGACTTATTCTGCCGGGTGAAATCAACCCGGAAAACGGATATAGATACTATGCTATTGAACAGTTGGAAACGATGCTGTTTATTATCCGTCTGAAATCCTACAATTTCTCATTGGAGGAAATAAAGCGGATCATAGGATCGGGAGAACAGGGCGAAGAAAAGTTATATTCTGCCCTGATCCAAAAAAAGGAGGAGATGAAAAAGCAGCTGCATGAACAGGAAAAGAGCCTGTATCAACTGGAATGCGATATATCAAACCTGAAAAACGGGAAGCCCATTATGTCATATTTAGATGATATCGGCGTAGAACTTGTGGAAGTTCCAATGATGTGTCTGCTTTCTGTCCGCAAAATGGTTCAAGCAGATCGTTTTTCCGATGAATACGGCATTTGTTTTGGGAAGTTACTCGGCAGGATAAGAAAAGAAAATTTAACCATGGCTAATCCGCCAATGGTCCTATTCCACAGCAGCGAGTTCAGTCCGTTTGGCTTTGATACGGAGTTTGCTTACAATGACCGCCCCCTATAAGTATAAATTGAACCCTTATCCCAAATTTTTTTCCAGTGAGGATTGGGTACTATCCTCTCTTGATTTTTTGGGCGGGAAGGGAAAAATTGGAAATTTCAGATATGCGCCCATAATCGGAATGGATATTTTGTCGGGTATCCTTATCAATACTACGGGGCAGTCCGTTTTAAAGTTTGCACAGGACAATCTTTTTTCTCCGTTGGAAATTTCCGTTGATAAAAATATATATTTTCAAAGCAAAGAAGAACAGATGGATTTTTATCGATCGAAAGGTGCAAACGGATGGGTTGCCGATTCAAACGGAACGAATACGGCGGGCTGGGGATTGTCTCTTACCACTATGGATATGGCTAAATTAGGGCAGTTATATTTGAACGGGGGATGCTGGAACGGCAGACGGATAATTTCCGGGAAATGGATTGCCGAGAGCACACAGGTACAAAGCGTCTGGAAAGCACGCGATTTAAAATACGGGTATTTGTGGTGGATTATAGATGAAGCAGAACATTCTTTTGCCGCTTTAGGAGACGGCGGAAATGCGATATATGTCAATCCTGAAAACAGAACAGTGGCTGCTGTTTCTTCTTTATTTGTAAAAAGAGCTAAGGACAGGGTAGATTTCATAAGAGACGAAATGGAACCTTTATTTCGGTAAAGCGGAGTATATGGCAGAAAGTAAAAGAAGTTCCTATCATCGGATTTTTAATACAGCTGACCTGACGGCGGTTTTGAAATAACAATCAAAGCCGCCGTTTTTTGTGACAGGACAGCAGGGCGGCGGATGGCGGATGACGTAACGGGATTTGGCAAAATGATGCAGGTAGGGTCTTGCAATCGTAAATAAGGATGTGTAAAATAATAGCATTAAGATTGGCATAAAAAAATAAGCAACGGGGAGGCGAGTGCTTTGGCCGGTCAGGGACCGGCAGGCGTAACAATGAAGAAAATACAAACGAAAATCATTCTTTTAGTCATGGCAGCAGCAGTCGGTATCTCTATTCTGAGTTGTATGCAGAGTGTGATCATTACCCGCAGTTCAACGACGTCGGCAATCGACAGGAATCTCATGGAAACGACGGAACTGGCGGCACTGGCGGCGCAGAATATGATCTCTACTTATACGTTGGTAGTCTCGGAGGTCGCAACCAATCCGATCCTTACGGATGATACGGCGGCACCGGAAGAAAAGCAGGAATTTCTGCAGACGAAAGTAGACGCTTATTATATGCGTTTCGGCGGTATGGCGGATACGTCGGGGATCGATGAAGTGCACGGTTTGGATATCTCCATGACGCCGTTTTTTCAGGCATCCATGAGAGGGGAAAAATATATGTCGGTTCCTTATTTTGACCAGGAGGAACCGTATCTTGTCGTATCTTCCCCCGTTATGAAAGACGATACGGTGCAGGGCGTGATCTATTTTTACTGCGATTCGAATATATTACAGTCTATCGTTGAGGGGATCCAGATCGGCGAAGAAGGGGAGTCCTATATTCTGGATAAAGAAGGAACAACGATTGCCTGCGGGGATATCGATGCCGTCCTGGAACAGGAAAATGTGATCCGTGCTGCCGCACAGGACCCTGGTGATAAAGACATGCAGGTTTTAGCAGCGGTGGAAAGCAAGATGGTGGCAGGAGAAAGCGGTATCGAGCGGTATACATATGAGGCGGATGATTCGAAAAATATTCAGGGATATACGCCTATTCCCGGAACGGATGGCTGGAGTGTGGCCGTGACGCTGGACGAAGACGAATTTATGCAGTCTGCCTATGACGGGAACAGGATGCAGGTGATTCTTTCGGCGCTGCTGTGTGTGTTCGTTATTTTGGTTTCGGCGGCTGTCAGCCGTTCTATTGCCGGTCCTATCGTGAAATGTACGAAAAGGCTGACCCTGCTTTCAAAGGGGGATTTAAGCAGTCCCGTACCGAACGTAAAAAGCCGGGATGAAGTTCGTATTCTGGCAGATTCCACGACACAGCTGGTACAGAATTTCAAGACGATCGTCGATGAGATTGGTAAAGTGCTTGGCAGTATAGCCGGCGGTGATCTTACGCAGGATATCGTCAGTGAAAATTATCCCGGTGATTTTCAGGAATTACAGAATTATCTGGAAACGATCAACCGGAAATTAAACGATACGCTGCGCGGTATTGTAGAGTCGGCAATGTATGTGTCAGACGATTCCGACAAAATGGCGCAGACCAGCGCGGAGCTGTCCAAAGGCGCAGTGGCGCAGTCGAGTGCGATAGAACAGTTGTCCGTGACAATTGCGGATATGGACCGTGACGCGAAGCAGACGGCCGATATGGCGGAGCAGACCAAAAATGCGGTAAATAGTGCCAAAGAGCAGCTGCAGGAAAGCAGCAGACATATTGACGGCTTAAATGAGGCGATGAAAGAGATTACGGCTTCATCCAACGAGATCGGCCGTATTATCGAAGCAATCGAGAATATCGCTTTCCAGACGAATATTCTCGCTTTAAACGCCTCTGTGGAGGCGGCGCGTGCCGGATCGGCAGGGAAAGGCTTCGCAGTTGTGGCCGGTGAGGTAAGAGAGCTGGCTTCCAAATCGGATCAGGCGGCCAAGGCGACCAAAGATCTGATCCAGAGATCCATTACAGCGGTGGGAAGCGGCAGCGAAGTTGCACAGAAAGTTACGCAGTCCGTGACAAATGTTGTAGAATTGTCCGCACAGGCGGCGGAGCAGATGGACACGGTAGCGGAAGCGGTGGAACGGCAAATGGGTTCGATCGGACAGGTGACAGAAGCCATCGGACAGATTTCCAATGTCGTGCAGTCCAATTCCACAACGGCGCAGGAAAGCGCTTCTACAAGCAATGAGCTTTCCGTACAGGCAAGCGCATTGACCGAATTGGTTAATACATTTACTTTACGAAGACGATAAACACGTAAGACAGGGCGTGGGAAAAGCGTAAGAAAAATTAGGAGAAGGCTGTTGCAGGAACAGATCAACGATCTGCTTCGCAGCGGCCTTTTTGCTTGATAGAAAGGCAGCAGGAGAGCCGCCCTTAACAGATTAAAATTTTTTTATAATATATATTGACAGATAATATTATATGGCGTATAGTATCAATAACAACAATATTATACGTCATATAATATTATGCATTTTTCAATATTATGTTTGTTTATCATATTATGAAAGAGTACAGTAAGAGATATGACGTTCATAAAGCTCTAATATAAAATGAAGCTTGAAAGCAGGGTTGTCTATGAAATATGTAAAAAGAGGGAGAGGAGGATATAAAATGGTTTTTAATACGGGCGCTGCATTATTGGATGCAATCGTTCTTGCCGTTGTGTCAAATGAGATGGAAGGCACCTACGGATATAAGATTACACAGGTAGTACGGCAGGTCATAGAGATTTCCGAATCTACATTATACCCGGTGCTTCGCAGGCTGCAAAAGGATGAATGTCTGGAAGTATATGACATGGAATGTGCAGGAAGAAACAGGCGTTACTATAAAGTGACGGAAAAGGGACGTGCGCAGCTCAATTTGTACATCAGCGAGTGGTATCGCTATTCTGCGAAGTTAAACAGTATTTTTGAGGGAGGATTGAAGCAATGAACAGAGCAGATTTTATGAAGAATCTGGCGGAATTGTTAGCAGATATGTCACCGTCGGAAAGAGAAGAGGCTATACAATACTATAATGATTATTTTGATGATGCGGGAGCGGAAAATGAGCAGAGCGTGATCGCGTCTCTCGGTACGCCGCAGCAGCTTGCAAGAACGATCAAAGCCGGACTCTCCGGCAGTGAAATGGTTGGGGAATTTACGGAAAAAGGATTTTCGGGATATGAACAAAAGAAAAGCAACGAAGTTTTGAATCCGAACCAGCCGCAGCCGGAAACGGGAGACGGCGGAACCTGGCAGCAGAATAGCGCAAACGGAACATGGGAGCAAAACGGCCGTGCATACCAGACGGCAGGCAGCGGCCGGATGGAAAACGGAAGCACAGGAGAATACTACCGGTCGGGAAACGGATATCAAACGTATCGGGATCCGTATAACGGGCAGAATACTTATCAGGATTCTTATGCCGGAAAAGATGGCGCGTCAGGTAAGGACGGTAAAAAGCAAAAGTCGGCCGGCTCCGTTATTCTGCTTATTATATTGTGCATTTGCGCTTCACCGATCGTTCTTGGTATAGGCGGCGGTATTCTTGGCGGAGGCCTTGGGGTGCTTGGCGGATTGTTCGGCTGTATTGTAGGATTCGGCGCGGCAGCGGTGGCGCTGATCATTGTAGGGATATGCCTTTTTGTATACGGTATCGGATTGCTGTTCAGCGTGCCGTTAGGCGGATTGTGTATGATGGGCGCTGCGATGATCTGCATGGCCCTGGGACTTTTTTTTGCATGGATTATCGTAATGATCTGCGCCAAAGTGATTCCGGCGCTGATCAGAGGAGTTGTCAGACTGATTCAAAATATTTTTCATAAAGGAGGGGCAGCGGCATGAAAAAGTTTACAAAAGGTTGTTTGATTACAGCACTGACGCTGTTTATATTTGGAGCCGCCTTTTACGGTATCTGCGGGTTTATGGGCGGTTTCAGCCAGCTAAGGGAGCGGGGCATTATGCGCGGCAACGGCATGTTCTCCATAGGGATACCGGGATATGAGTGGGGGCTCAACAGTCAGCTTTTTTCATTCTGGAATTGGAGTGATGACTGGGACTGGAGCGATGACTGGGATGACAGATGGGATGACTGGAGTAACGACGCGTATCGTGAGCTGCATCTGTTAAAAGACGGAGAGAGCGGGCAGACAGAGTATACCGCATCCGACATCACGGGAATCGACATTGAACTGGGCGGGTGCAGTCTTGTCATTGCTGAATCGGAAGATTCCTATATCCGGATCGAAAATCTTACCGATAAGCAAAAAGTAAAATACGGTGTGAAAAACGGCATCTTTAAATTGTACAGCACAGCGACATATCGCTTTTGGGGAAGCGTTTCCCGGGGAACCGTTTACCTGTATCTGCCGCAGGACATGAATTTGAATATGATCGACATCGAGTTGGGAGCCGGAAATCTCGAGAGCATTGACCTTTCGGCGAATGAGATCAATCTGGAGGCCGGAGCGGGCGGCGTTATCGCAGAAGGGCTCTACGGCAGTGAGATAGATGTTATGATCGGCGCCGGTAAAGCGGAAGTCGGCACGATCACGGCCAATATGCTTAGTATAGAGGCCGGGGCAGGCGGTATTATCATAGGAAATGCCGATGTAAAGGAACTGGATCTGGAAGCGGCAGCGGGAATGATAGAATTGACTGGAACAGTCAGAGGAAATATCGGTGCAGAATGCTCTGCAGGAAACATCGGCCTGACATTGTATGCGTCGGAAAATGATTACGATTATGAGATAGAGTGCTCAGTCGGCGCTATAACGATCAACGGCTATGAGTACAACGGACTGGCGGCAGAGAAAAGCATCCGGAACGGCGCAGGGAAAGAAATGGATCTTGAGTGCGCGGCAGGCAGCATTACGGTGGAGTTTGTCAGATAGTCCCGCCCGATGCGGGATGACGCAGGAATGAGATTACGAAAAGCAGGATATGGTGATGCGATTGGAACAGAAACGGAAAAGAACTGTTCCGGAAAGGAGTAACTATGGGTAATGATTACAGGAAATTGACACGTTCAAGAGCTAACAGGATGATATGCGGTGTATGCGGCGGTTTGGGAGAGTATCTGAACATCGATCCGACGATCGTCAGGATCATATGGATCTTCTGCGCACTGGCAGGCTGCGGTACGGGCGCGCTTGTTTATCTGATCGCGGCGATCATTATACCGGAAGAAGGGTAGGAGCTGTGTAAGGCGAAAAGAAAGACGGATGGGAGAGACCTCTGCATTATGCATAGAGAGAGCCGTCATGATACGGATTCTTCATCATATGTTATCCGTTTAAATAGACAGGTCTTTTCTTTCAAAAACCATAATTCCCGCTGCATACAATATAACGGCGCCTGCCAGAAGGATAAAAATACCGGCGATGGCGCTGTTTTCCCCGGCAATAAGACCTTCCGGATGAAACAGGGTGAAAAATGTAAAATACTTTGCCCATTCCGCCTTTTCCCCGGCATTCGCAAGCATCTGAAGAACATACATAAGCGCCGGAATCCCTGCACCGAGCGCAACGCTGTATCTGGTATCGGAAAAGATGCATGAAGAAAGAAAACAGATGCCTCCGATAAACAAATGCAGGCACAGCAGTCCGCCGTTTAATATCAGTAATGCCGTTATATCCAATTCTCCCTGAAAACTGCTTCCGGCACAGATTAATTCTACGATGGTACTGTAAAAAACAAGCAGTATGATTCCGCTTACGAGTACATTCATCTGGGTAAATGCAATGGTCCGCCGCTTTATGGGCGCGGCAGTAAGCGAAACCATGGAGCCTTTGTCCACATACTTTGCGATCAGGGCATTTCCGCGCAGTATGCAGAACAGCATCGGAAAGATCAACAGGATAAATCCATAGAGATAAGATACCATAAAGCCCAAAAGACTGGCAGCACTTGTTTTCATGCCGACAGCTGCCATAAGCTCCGGCATAGCTTCCACAAAACCGTCCAGCATTTTCATCATCTGAGGGTCATACATCGTGATGATAATGGAAACATACATGGTAATGACCGCGCCGAAAATGATAAGCAGTTTGATACTTCCCTTCATTTCACGTTTATATAGTGCCGTGTTGATCATTTTCTTCACCTCCGTAATAGTTCATGAAGATTTCTTCCAGACTTTGCTTTGTTGTAACGGTAACCTTGGTCCCGCTGCATATGCCGTCAAAATCTGCGGCAAATGCTTCCGCGGCAGTTTCGTTTTCAAGGGTTACCGTGTAACTGCGGGTATGGCGTTCATGCAGCGCTGCAGCAGAATCTACGGCGATCATCCGGCCCTTGCGTATAATACCGATACGGTCGCAGGTTCGTTCCACTTCTTCAAACATATGACTTGACATCAGAACCGTTTTGCCATGTTTCTTTTCTTCTGCAACGAAACTGACGAATCTGCTTTGCATTAACGGGTCGAGACCGCTGGTTGGTTCATCGAGGATCAGAATATCGGGGTCGTGCATAAATGCGGCGACGATGCCGAGTTTTTGTTTGGTTCCCTTGCTCATTTTTTTGATCTTGCTTTTGGGATCGAGTTCAAAGCGTTCCAGCAATTCTTCCTTACGGCTCTGTGTGCTGATTTTACGGTATTGTGCAATGAATTTCAAAAACTCCGTACCCGTCATATCGTCAAAAAAGCTGATTTCACCGGGAATATAGCCGAGTCTTGCCTGCACTTTTTCCCTTTCGCGCCAGCAATCCAGTCCATCAATGGTACATTTTCCGGCTTTTGGTTTTAAAAATCCCATCAAATGGCGTATAGTCGTTGTTTTGCCTGCCCCGTTAGGCCCCAAAAAACCAAAAGCTTCGCCCTGATCTACATGGAAAGATATATCAAATACTCCTTTCCCGTCCCCATAGTCACGTACAAGGTTCTCGATTTCAATGACGCTCATAAATACTCCTCCTTATGTGAGATTTGTGTAAACGTTTCAGGCCAATTTATTCTCATAATCTAAATATACCTGTTTGACGCAAATTTACAAGACCTTCTTTATGAAAATAAAACAGGAAAAAGCGGCAGAGGAATTCGGAGGGCAAAGATGCAAAACTGCCTCTTGACAGGATCTTCCAAAGCACAGTATAATCGTTAACAGGTTAATAATTAACGCGTTAACTATCAATCTGTTAACAATTAACCTGTTAATGGATAGATGGAGCAATGAAAAAATGCTGCAAATTGAGAGAAAGGCACGGTATTCCCATGAAAGAACAATATATGGCCGCATCAGAGCTTTTCCGCAGGACCGACGGTATGCTGCGGCGGTGCATTGAGAAGAAATTAAGAACGTTAGAGGAAGAAATTTATAGAAGCCAGCACAGGCTCCTGATGATGCTTGACAAAAATCCCAACTGTTCGCAGAACGAGCTGGCGGCGATCCTGGAAATATCGCCTGCCGCAGTTGCCGTTTCGCTCGGCAAGCTGGAAAAGAGCGGTTATATTGCCAGAGAGATCAATACGGATGATCACAGGAGTAATCAGGTCGCGATTACGAAAAAGGGCGATCATGTCATCCAGAAAAGCATCAGGCTTTTTGAAGAAGTGGAATGTATGATGTTTGAGGGGTTTGACGAGGAAGAGATGAAGCGGTTTTGTGCATCTTTACAAAAAGCCTGTGGAAATCTGGAACGCATGCAGCAGATGGACAGTATGAAAACAACGTCACAGGCGGAAGAACAGGGAACGGTGAAACAGGCGGCAGACCGGAGAGGAGAGAATGAAGAATCATGAAACGTTATTTTAAGTATGTAAAACCATATCTGGCGGCGTTTATTCTGGGGCCGCTCATGATGATCGTGGAAGTCATAGGGGAAGTACTGCTGCCTTCCATGATGGCGGATATTATCAATATAGGAGCCGCGGATCATAATATTTCCTATATTGTTTCGAAGGGCGTTATGATGATCCTGACAGCGTTTATCATGATGGCAGGCGGAATCGGGGGAGCTTATTTTGCAGCCAGGGCGGCCATGCATTTTGGCAGAGATCTGCGTAAGGACCTGTTTCAGAAAGTTCAGCGGTTTTCTTTTGCCAATATCGACAGCTTCAGTACCGGATCGCTGGTGACGAGGCTGACGAACGATATCACACAGATGCAGAATGTGATCATGATGGGACTGCGCATGATGCTGCGCGCGCCGGGTATGCTGATCGGCGCTGTCATTATGGCGTTTATGATGAATGCGTCCCTGGCGGTCATTATCCTGATCGCTTCGCCGCTTCTGGCAGCCGCGATCGCTGCGATTATCCGCATCGCATTTCCGCGTTTTGAACTGATGCAGAAGAAACTGGACCGGTTAAATTCCAATATCCAGGAGACATTGACGAATGTCAGGGTCATCAAGTCTTTCGTGCGGGGAGAATATGAGGAGGAGCGGTTTTCAAAGTCCAATGAAGAATTGAAAAATTCCGGCTTAAACGCTTTTAAAGTGGTGATTATACAGATGCCGATCATGACATTTGCCATGAATGTAACGATTATGGCGGTGGTGTGGTTCGGCGGCAATCAAATTCTTGGCGGGACGATGCCGGTCGGTGACCTGACGGCTTTTACGACTTATGTGACACAGATCCTGATGTCCCTCATGATGCTTGCCATGGTACTTTTGCAGAGTTCGAGAGCGGTGGCATCGGCCAGGCGCATCGGTGAAGTGCTGGATACGCAGATCGATCTGACGGATGAAGAGGCGTCACAGAAGGAACGAAGCGTAGAAGAGGGCAAAATAGAATTTAAACATGTTTCGTTCCGGTATTATAAAAACAGTAAGGAAAAGGTCTTAAACGATATCGATCTCACGATCGAAGCCGGGCAGACTGTAGGAATCATCGGTTCCACAGGTTCGGGAAAAACGACGCTGGTACAGATGATCCCCAGACTTTATGATGCAGACGAAGGGGAAGTACTGGTAGATGGCGTTAATGTCAGGGATTATGCATTACATCATCTTAGAAACGGCGTCGGCATGGTATTACAGAAAAATGTGCTTTTTTCAGGAACGATCCTGGAGAATCTGCAGTGGGGAGATGAAAACGCCACAAACGAGGAAGTGGGCAGGGCAGCGTCTTTCGCACAGGCGGATGCTTTTATACGGAATTTTCCGGCCGGTTATGAGACGGAGCTTGGACAGGGCGGCGTGAATGTCTCCGGCGGGCAGAAACAGCGGCTTTGTATTGCCAGAGCGCTTTTGAAAAAGCCGAAGATCCTGATCCTGGACGACAGCACGAGTGCGGTCGATACGGCGACGGAAGCCAGAATAAGAGAATGTTTCCGGACAACGTTAAAAGATACGACCAAACTTATCATTGCGCAGCGCATCAGTTCCGTTATGGATGCGGATCTGATCCTGGTTATGGAAGAAGGACGGATCACCGGAATGGGCCGGCATGAAGAGCTGCTGACATCCTGCAGCGCTTATCAGGAGATATATGAATCTCAGATGGACAGAAAGGCGGGGGCGTGATGGAACAGGCGAGAATAGAACGTTTGGAGAAAAAATATAAAAGAGATATGGATGCAATGCCTCCGGCAGGCAGAGGACCCGGGCCGGGCAGAGGACCTCACGGCAGAGGGATGGGCGGTGCGCCCGGTGCAAAACCGCAGAATGTTGCGAAGACGGTAGGCCGTTTATTTTCTTATGTGGGAAAGGACAAATGGAAGCTGTTTGTCTGCGTTTTCTGCATCGTACTCTATACGGCAGCGAGTCTGGCGGGTTCCTATATGCTGCGGCCGGTCATCAACGGACTGGTTTCGGAAGGCGGGAGCAGCCGGATGCTGCGGCAGTCTCTTGTCGTAATGGGGAGTATCTTTGCGGTCGGTATTATCGCACAGTATCTGCAGTCCCGCATCATGATCGCGGTGTCCCAGAATGCCTTGAAAAAGCTGCGGGATGATCTGTTTTGTAAAATAGGCAGACTGCCTGTCAGATTTTATGATACGAATAACCACGGAGATATCATGAGCCGCTTTACGAATGATGTGGACGCCGTGGGAGAAATGATGAATAATACGATGACACAGCTGATATCCGGAGCCATTAATATCGCAGGGACTCTTGCGCTCATGATCTATACCAATATTTATCTGACAATCATTACGCTTGTGATGGCGCCGCTCATGATACGTGCCGGAAAGGCGCTGGCCGGCAGGAGCCGCAGATATTATAAACAGCAGCAGGCGGCGCTCGGCACTTTAAACGGTTATATAGAAGAGACGATTACCGGACAGAAGGTTGTCAAAGTCTTTTCTCATGAGCAGATTGCGGAAGAAGAATTTTGTTATTTAAATGACGATCTGTGCCGGAAACAGATAAACGCGCAGTTCTTCGGGGGTATTATGGGACCCGTGATGGGAAATCTAAGTCAGGTCAGTTATTCCCTGACGGCCTGTATCGGCGGTATTTTATGTGTTTTGAAAGGATTTGACCTGGGCGGTCTGACGATCTTTGTCAATTATTCCAGACAGTTTTCCAGGCCGATCAATGAGATTTCCATGCAGGTCAATACGATTTTTTCCGCACTTGCGGGCGCGGAGCGCGTGTTTGATATTATGGACAGAGAGCCGGAAAAAGAAGACGCCGAAGATGCGGTGGCAATTGTGGAAAAAGAAGATGGATTTTATTATCAGAAGGGAAGGAAAGACGCAGGGCAGATGATGGGCGGTGTGACGCTGGAACACGTTACCTTCGGCTATGTGCCGGAAAAAACGATCCTTAAAGATGTGTCTTTGTATGCGAAACCGGGACAGAAGATTGCGTTCGTCGGTTCTACGGGTGCAGGCAAGACAACGATAACCAACCTGATCAACCGTTTTTATGACATCGACGAAGGCCGGATTCTGATAGACGGCATCGACATTCATGATATCAGGAGAGACGATCTGCGCAAATGTATAGCCATGGTATTACAGGATACACACCTGTTTACCGGAACGGTCAGAGAGAATATCCGGTACGGCAGACTGGACGCTACGGACGAAGAGGTGGAGGCGGCAGCGAAAACGGCAAGCGCGCATTCCTTTATCATGCGTCTCGAGAACGGATACGATACGATGTTAGAGGGAGACGGCGCAAATTTAAGTCAGGGACAGCGGCAGCTTTTAAACATTGCAAGAGCGGCTGTTTCCAAGGCGCCGATCCTGATTCTGGACGAGGCGACGAGCTCCGTTGATACAAGGACGGAGAAACATATCGAGCACGGCATGGACAGACTGATGGCACACCGCACGACGCTTGTCATAGCACACAGGCTTTCTACCGTACGGAACGCGAATGCGATCATGGTCTTAGAGAACGGAGAGATCATAGAGCGCGGGGATCATGACGATCTGCTTGCGATGCACGGCAGATATTACGATCTGTATACGGGACTGCGGGAACTGGAATGATCGTCGGGAATAAAAAGACGTCCGGCTCCGGATACAGACAGCGACTTTCGGCGTACCGGAAACGATAGGGATATTTTTTATAAAACCGGAAAAAATAGCAGATATGAAGAAAAGAATCTCATTTGATTATTATATACTGCTGTTTTTTTCGGTTTCTTTTTTCGGCTGGCTGTGGGAAGTGTGCATCTATCTGGTGCGGGAGAGAAAATTCGTCAACCGCGGTATCCTGACCGGTCCGTGGCTGCCTGTCTATGGGGCGGGGGCGCTGTTTCTGTATTTTTTTCTATATAAGCTTCTGTTATCGGAAAAAAAGCTTTTTGACCGTAAAAAGTATGTAAAACCGTTTGCCGTCTTTCTTATTTCCATGACAGTCTGCTCAGCATTAGAGTATGCAACGGGTTATGTTCTGATGAAAATGTGGGGTGTCAGGTGGTGGGATTACAGCGGCATGTTTTTAGATCTGGATGGTCATATCTGTCTGATGAGCTGCCTGATGTTCGGCTTCGGCGGCGTTTTTCTGATATTCTTTGTATTTCCTGTATATACGGCTCTTTATGTGAAAATACCGGTAAAAACAAGAACGATCCTTGCTTTTACACTGCTTCTGCTTTTCGTAATGGACGCGGCTTACAGCGCTGATTTTCCGAATGCGGGAAGAGGGATTACCTACCGCGGTTAATCGCCCGGGAAAAGGGAGTCTGAAATAAAAACAAAATTTTTCATTTGCACTATCCAATCCCGCGTAAGGAACGTTATACTAATTAGAAAGTACTTTCTATGGCCGGAAGATTATGGAAGAGAGGAGGTTTTCATGCAGCAGGATACTCTTTTGGTGCGAAAAATGCAAAACGGCGACGAAGAGGCAATGGCGGTTTTCGTGCAAAAGTATTATCCGCGGATCCTGCAGTACTGCCGTTACCATTGTACGGACAGGGAGTCGGCGCAGGACCTGACGCAGGAGACGTTTGAGAAATTCTTCAGAAATCTTGCGGCTTATCATCACAGCGGGAAAATTTTGAATTATCTGTATACGATCGCCAGAAATCTGTGCATTGACTGGGGACGTAAAAACAAAGAGGTGTACATAGGGGATTACAGTAAAGAGCGCAGAGCAGGAGACGGCCGTTATGGAGAAGCGGGATGCGGGAATTCGGGAGAAAACGGTACGGAGGATCGAACCGACGGCATTGAAGATAAAGTATTGATAGAAGAAGCGCTGGGGAAACTGGCGGAGGAGCTGCGGGAAGTCGTGATCCTGCATTATTTTCAGGAGCTTAGCTTAAGAGAGACGGCAGCGGTGCTGCAGGTCGGACTGCCGTTAGTCAAGTATCGTATCGGGAAAGCAAAAGAAAAGTTAAAGGAGGTATTGTCATGCGTTCCATAGAAGAGCGATTAAGAACATACGGAAAGTCGGCTGTATGCAGACCGGATGAGTCAAAAATAAAAGACACAATAGTCATTTCCAGAAAATCTTTTTATGAAGGCGCGGAGCAGAGCGAGCCGCATTATTTTGCATTTCTCTATGAGCAAATGGGTTACATCCGCAAACGATGGTGGCTTTTACAGTTCCTGGTACTCTTTCTGACAGGATGGTCGGTCCATGATCTGGAAAGTGGATTTTATATGCAGAGAATACTGGGAATAGAGGCAGCCTTGTTTGTCATTATGGTAATACCGGAGATGTGGAAGAGCCGGAGCTCCTATTCGTTAGAAGTAGAAGGAGCCGCCTATTATTCCCTGCGGCAGATCTATGCGGCGAGAATGCTCCTGTTTGCGTTTGTGGATGGATTGCTGTTAGCCTCTTTTACCGGGATCCTTTCTTTGACCTCATCAGTCGATATGATGGAGATCGTCATTCATTTTTTTCTGCCGATGATCGTGACATGCTGTATCTGTTTTCGGACGTTTGGCAGCCGGTACGCCGCATCGGAATATACGGCGTGTTTTTTCGTGATGCTGTGGAGCGCCGTATGGTTTTTCATTGTCTTAAACGATCGTGTATACGGCGCTGTATCACGGCCTGTCTGGATAGGAGTCCTCAGTGCGGCCGTGTTATATTTGACTTATGCGGTCAGAAGAGTGATGCGGATGCATGTGGAAGAACTGGGGGAGCGCGGGGAATGGTAATGGGAGAAAAATATGGCGGGTATCTCCGGACGGAAGGAACGGATACCTGCGGAAACGAAAAGGAAAAGGAGAAAAAATGGAACTGCTCATAGATGGTTTGACAAAAACGTTTCAGGGCGCTGCGGCGGTCGATCATGTTACATACACTATGAAAAACGGCGTATACGGTCTGCTTGGCTTAAACGGCGCGGGAAAGACGACGCTGATGCGGATGTTGTGTACCCTGTTAAAGCCGTCGGATGGACGGATCGTGTGCAACGGGGAAGATATTTTTGCCATGGGGGCGCAGTACCGGAAGCTGCTTGGATATCTGCCGCAGGATTTCGGATTTTATCCGGATCTTACGGTGAAAGATTATCTGTTGTATATTGCGTCGATCAAAGGGGTACATAAGGCCGTGGCCAGGAAAAGAGTGAACGAGCTGCTCTTAAAGGTCGGTCTTTCCAAAGTACAGGAGAAGAAAATGAAAAAACTGTCAGGGGGGATGAAGCGCCGGGCAGGAATTGCGCAGGCCATGCTCAACCACCCGCAGATCCTGATCCTGGATGAACCGACGGCGGGACTGGATCCGAATGAGAGGATCCGCTTCCGGAATCTGATCAGCGAGCTGGCTGCAGACCGGCTGGTGCTGCTTTCGACGCACATCGTTTCTGATGTGGAGTATATCGCGGGCGAGATCCTTCTGATGAAAGACGGACAGTTTCTGCATACGGGAACACCGAAGGAAGTGGCGGCGGCCATGTCCGATAAGGTATGGAGCCTGGAGGTTCCCGCGGATGAGGTGTCAAAATATAACAGGGAGTATAAGGTGGCAAACAGCCGCGTGAATCCGGGCGGCATGCTGCTTCGGATTCTTTCACAGACTAAGCCGCATCCGGATGCATGGGAGGAAACGCCCTCTCTGGAAGATGTATTTTTATCCTGTATGGGAGAGAAAGCGGGGGAAGAAGATGCTTTATTATGAGTGGAAGAAGATCTGGGTGAGACCGGGAACGAAGACTGCCATGTTGATACTGGGGTGTCTGCTTGCGTTAGTCTGTTTCTTTGCGGTACGCAACGTATATTATGTCAATGAAAACGGTGATTCCGAGTATGGCATAGAGGCGGTCGGGAAGCTGAAAGCGGCTAAAAAAGAATGGAGCGGTGTATTGACCGAAGAAGTCATTGCAGAGGTGATCAGCGAAAACAGAAGAATCAAGGCAACGGAAGAAGGACAGTCCGACGATATCCGTCAAAGCAACATTGCCTATGGCTGGGGGCAGGGATTCCAGGATATCCGCTGGATGCTCATGTATTCTTTCTGCAGATTCCGGGAAGGGGATTACTTTAAACCTGACCGTCTGGTGCCGGAAGATGCAGCTTCCTTTTATGGGAACCGACTTATGCGTTTGCAGGAATGGCTGGAAGAGGATGAACAGGAGTATCTGTTCAGCGAAGCGGAGAGAGCCTTTTTGATAGAACGATATGCGGCGCTGCAGACGCCTTTTGTATATGATTATGCAGATGGGTGGAAACAGATCTTTGAACAGTCGTCTACGATTATTATGATCATGATGTTGGTTCTTGGCTTCACGGCAGCGGGTATTTTTGCAGGAGAATTCAGTTATAAAGCCGACGCGGTCTTTTACGCTTCCTATCATGGAAGAGGAAGGGCTGCAGCGGCGAAAATAGGAGCAGGTTTTCTTTTTATAACGGCGGTCTATTTTGCAGTCATGTTTCTGTATACGGTCATCCTGCTGACGATCCTGGGTGCGGATGGAGCCGGTCTGGTCATTCAGACGAACCGAATCGGATGGAAAAGCTTTTATCTGTTGACCAATATCCAGGAGTACTGGCTGATCTTATTTGGCGGATATATCGGAACCTTGTTCTGCATGCTGTTGACTATGCTGGTCTCTGCAATAACAAAGACAAAGACTCTGGCGGCCGCATTACCCTTTGTGTTATTGTTCCTGCCGGGTTTCCTGAACCGGGGAGCGGGCAGGCTTATGACGAAGATCATAGGTCTGCTGCCAGACCGTTTACTGGATGTGGCAAAGGAAGTCTCTATTTTTGATCTGTATCAGGCCGGCGGCAAAGTTGTGGGGGCACTTCCCACTATTTTTGTACTGTATACAGCGCTGTCGGCGGCATTATGCCCTTTGCTGTATCAGGTGTACCGAAAGAAAGAGGCGGGTTAGTGTGAGAAATAAAGTTTTCAAAAGTAGACAGGCAATATAATCTGGAGGGATATCGGCTGTGAAAAATGAATATGATAACGAAACATTCTTTAATCAATATGCCAGGATGCCGCGCAGCATAGAGGGACTGTCTGCGGCCGGAGAGTGGCATCAGTTAAAACCGCTGTTCCCGCCTCTTCAGGAGAAGAGTCTTCTTGACCTGGGATGCGGGTACGGATGGCATTGCAGATTTGCTAAGGAGCAGGGCGCTTCCCGGATTCTGGGAATCGATCTGAGCAGAAAAATGATTGAAGAGGCGCAGAAAAGAAACGGCGGCAGTGAAATAACCTATCGTGTCTGTGGGATCGATGAATATGAGTATCCGGAAAAGGAGTGGGATTGTGTCATTTCCAATCTGGCCCTGCATTATGTGGAAGACCTGGAGGCAGTCTTTCAAAAAGTATATGGAACGCTGAAATCCGGCGGAATCTTCCTGTTTAATATAGAACATCCGGTGTTTACATCCGGTATCGGGCAGGACTGGCTGTATGCAGCGAACGGGGAAATTCAGTGCTGGCCGATAGATCATTATTTCGTATCCGGGAAACGGCACACGAATTTCCTTGGCTGTGATGTGGTAAAGTACCATCATACCTTGACACAGATCCTGACGGGGCTGTTAAATAACGGTTTTTCACTGGAGGCAGTCGAAGAGGCCAAACCGCCCAGAGAAATGCTGGATATTCCCGGAATGAAAGATGAAATGCGCCGTCCCATGATGCTGCTTGTGAAAGCGGCGGTTAAGAAATGAACGCGTGCGGCCGGTCCTCTTCGGCAGACAGGAGCGGTAGAGGTAATTCGTCAGTCTGATCAGACCGGCAGGAGCGGTAATGAGAATATATGCCCAAAGCGCAGGACGGAGAAAGAATTTCGGTCTGCGCTTTTTCCTGTGTATCCTGATATTGGCAAAATTTTGCGGGAACCTTTTTATCCTGTAAACTGTCATAATAAGCAGAAGCCGGCAAACTGATAAGGAGGTGGAAGGCATGTCTGCAATAGATACGGAGAGATTCGTAGATCTGATCCGGGAATATACGCCTAATTTATACAGGCTCGCATATGGGATCCTGCATAATCGGGATGATGCCGAGGATGCGGTCTGCGAAACAATTCTGAAAGCATATGAGAAGCTTCATACGCTGCGGAAAGCGGAATGCTTCAGGGCCTGGATCATGCAGATCGCTGCAAATGAAGCGAAACGGATCTACGCCCGGAATAAGAAAAATACATCGGTGGAAAACATGGAGGACTATATGCCTGCATTTACGGACGATTACCATGAATTATGGGATATCGTAATGGAAATGGACCTGGTATACAGGGAAGTGGTCATTCTGTATTTCTACGAGCAGCTTTCCATAAAGGAAATTGCCAAAGCGCTCCGGATACCGGAAGGTACCGTGAAGTCGCGGCTTTCCCGGGGAAAATCACAGTTAAAGGCGTATCTGGAAAAATGATGGAAAGCGCATATCTGTTCGGACACAGAACACGTAACGTTTGATGAAAACAGGAGCATAGGAATAGGGTTCAAGTCAGGGAAAGGAGCAGGCTTATGAGTAAGAAAAAAAATAAGGCGGAGCAGACGCTGTTTCAGATGGCGAAGCAGGAACAGATCATCATACCGGTTTCGTTGCAGGAACGGGTAGAAGACATTCTGGATGGTCTGCCGAAAAAAGGCAGGGTTTTCAGGATGACATGGAAAAAGTCTGTCGTTCTTGCGGCGGCATTGATCTGTATGTTTTCCATTACAGTGACTGCAGCAGTCAATACATGGCGGCAGCGCATGGAAGCAATGAATGAAAAAGAAATGGAAGCATATTTTGTACAGCTCTATACAACACGGATCGGTGCCGACAACTACAACCGTCCCTATACGGAAACGGAAAAGGCACGTATGGAAGAACTGAAAAAGGATTACGAGGAAGCGGCGTTGTTTCCGGAAGCAGCGCTTAAAATGATTGCCGGGCCGGACGAATATAAAGGAAAGGGCGTGGGATTTTACGGCGCTTCGACGACATTTTTCTTCCCGGAGAATGAGATGAGCGACGAGGAACTTTTACAGATCATTGATTTTCTGCATAAAAGAGATTACAGCATACAGGCCATGAACGAAAAGATCGGGGCAGGGGAGATCGATTTTCCGGAAGATGAGATTGCCGGCAAAGAGCAGGAGATCGAAGCAACCGATGAGAATATCCTGCAAGGCAGCGCCGTATATGAACCGGAACAGGAACTGACGATTCCCTATACCGGAGAGCTGTCCATCAGAAATATGGCAATGGGGCAAAACTGCATTTTCCTGACAGGATGGAATGCGATCCATACGATGGAGATCGGCAGCAGTGATTCTAAGCTGTTTTTCGATGATTTTGATACGAAGACCGATGTGACGGCGCTGTATCAGGATAAAAAAGGAGATATTTATATCGCGCTTATGGAATTAACGGAAGGGGAAGAACACTGCGCGATCGTAAACGGTGAAAAGTACAAAAAGTCGCTCTGGATATTGAGTGCAGAGGGAGAGCTCAAACGAAAGATCGATCTGTCGTTCTGTCAGGATGAGGAGTATGGCACGAAGGATAAGATTTATGGTATCATAAGCAGAATGGTGGTTGACGAGGAAGGATACATTTATCTGCGCGGGAGCGGTATGAGGGATCTTTTGCTGGTACTGGATCCTGTGGGAAATTTTGTAAAAAGCATTACGTCCGGCCTGGAAAGTCCTTATATGCCGCATGCATCGGCAGGACTTGGAATCGGACGGGACGGGAAAGTGTATACGCAGGTGGAAGCAGGAGATACAGAGGATTATAAAATGGGAATTGCGTCCGTCGATCTTGAGAAAGGCACGATAAAAGATGTTTATTTGGGAATCGTGCCGGAGGGAACAATCATGCTCGATATGATCGCACCCGGGACCGATACGGATTTTGTATTCTGGGGATATGACGGGATTTTCACTTATAATTTGGGAGAAGAGAGTGCGGTCAATGTCCTGCCGGCCTACGAAGCGCCCTGCACATGGGAAGGATGCGAATACTGTGCGCTTCCCGATGGCAGAATTGTCTTTCTGGACTGCACGGAATATGACGATGCATATGAGCGGATTCCCGAAAAGTCATGCTTCTATTACAAATCGGGGCTGCGGAATCCGTAAAAATGTAACAGGCTCCGGATACCCTCTTCTTGGCATCCGGAGCTATCCGATTTACAACGCTTATTCCGGGAAAAGAAGGGCGCCTTCCGTATCCTGGATGATAATATTGTCCGTCGACGCATTGCCGATAGCTGTAGCCAGAAGATCGGCAAGCTCGGGGGCAGTGCAGGATGTAAGTTCGTCTGAAAGCTCCAGAATAACAGCGACATGCAGTTCACCGCCGTCTTTGTCCGCTGCTCCGGCATCCGTATTGCCGGATAATGTTACGGTGGCATTTGTAACATCCGGTAAATTCTCCAAGAGATCCTCCTCCATGTATTTTTCCAAATAGGCCAGATATTTCCGCTGCTTGTCTTCCTGCGTCATGTCGGAAGAGTCCATAAAGTTGTCTATGGAAATACTTTCTGCCGTGCCGCCGGCATTTCCGCATGCAGTCAGCAAGATGCCGCTCATTCCGGCCAAAAGCCAGATCTGCAGTTTTGTTCTCTTCATATTTGTTTCTCTCCTTTTTAAGCCGGATGTCAGTTTACCGGTACAAATGTCTTTTCCGTCTCTGCATTCCGGTATTCATGTTTCTCGTAATATCCGATCACTTCTTCGGATGAACCGCGCAGGGCAACCATATATACGTCTTTATTATCCTTTTCATTCCGGTAGGTATACATGATATTATGCGCCGGACTTTCCAGAAACCATGCCAGAACCTGTTCGATAATCTTTTTTGAATGCGCGTTATGACAGTCAAAAATACTTTGTCCGATTAAGCCGGCGCCTCCGCGCTTGTCATACCGTGACACGGCCGCCGGATTCATATAGATGATATCGTGCTTTGTATTGCAGATCACGATGGGACATCGATCCTGCTCCACGATACTTTGAAAATATGCCGCCATTTCCATAACGAAAAAGTTCCTTTCTAAATAAAAATTAAAGTAATATCTGATGAAAATATGATCTGGCAAATACGATTCCTTAAATATAATTCACCATGATCTCCGGATACTCCTTATACCCTTTATGCAGCTTTGTGATTTCCAGATTTCTTGTGCCATCGGTGCGGAACAGGTATTCGTTGTATGCTCCGCTTCTGTAGGCGAAATCTTCTCCGTTATCCTGATAATGCTTATAAGAACCGGTTCCCGGATATACGTCCAGGATTAACGCCGGCTCCTCGATCTCTCCCACATACATCTGGGCGGGCGCCTTCGGCAGGATGGTCCCGGCTTTGACGAAAATCGGACAGGTATCTAACGGCGCATCCACAATGTGATATTGTGAACCCTGATATTCTTCATGCGTCCAGTAATCATACCAGGTGCCCTCCGGCAGATAGACCATGCGCTTTACGGCGCCCTGCTCGATAACTGGTGCGACGAGGAGATGTTCGCCTGCCAGGAATTCATCGTTCAAGTTTCTGACATTAATGTCGTTTTCGTAATGCAGGACAAGCGGCCTGATCAACGGCAGACCGGTCAATTCACATTCACGGCACAGGTCATAGAAATAGGGAAGCAGGGAATAGCGCAGTTCCACATATTTTCTGTAGATGGCAAGCGTTTCTTCTCCGAACAGCCAGGGTTCCTGATTCATGCAGCCCTTCGCGCAGTGGTTACGAAACAGCGGCGAGAAACAGCCGGCTTCTATCCAGCGTGTCAGAAGCTCGGGTGTGGTATCGGCTCCGAAACCGCCGATATCAGCGCCGATAAATGCTATGCCGCTCAACCCTAAGTTACATTGCTGCGGGATTGCCATGCGCAGATGCGTCCAGAGGCTCTGGTTGTCGCCGGTCCATACCGTCGTATATTTTTGGGAACCGCTGTAGCAGGCTCTTGTAATGACAAAAGGTCTTTTGCCTGTCAGATTCTGCCAGCCTTCATAAGCTGCCCTGGCCATATTGTGGCCGTAGACATTGTGCATTTCGGCATGTGTGGAAGGACGGCCTTCATCCGTAAAGACAATATCGTCCGGGAGCGGTCCGTTGAAACTGGCCGGTTCATTCATATCGTTCCAGATACCGCCTACACCCAGATCCGTGTAGAACCGAAGATGTTCTCCCCACCATTTTCGTACGTTTGGGCTGCCAAAATCGGGATATACTGCGTCTCCCGGCCAGACGGCATTGACGTAAACGCGTCCATCGGGTGATTTGGCATAATAATCGTTTGCGATGCCCTCTTCGTAGATCGGGTAATCTTTCTCTACCTTAACGCCGGGGTCCAGAATGGTGACCGCCTTGAATCCCTGCTTTTTCAGATCGGAGAGCAGGGTGCGGGCATCCGAAAACCGTTCTTTGTTCCAGGTAAAGACTTTGTAGTGGTCCATATAGTCGATGTCGAAATGAAGCGCGTCGCAGGGAATACGGTGTTTTCTGAAGCTGTCGGCGAGGCCGCGGAAAGTTTCTTCACTGTCATATCCCCAGCGCGACTGATGATAACCCAGTGCCCATTTCTGCGGAAGCGGCATACGCCCTGTCAGGTACGTATAGTTTTGTACGACCTCCGGCATATCTTTCCCGCCGATAAAATAGTAATCGAGGTTGCCGTCATCACTGCCGAAGCAGTAGTAGCCGTCGTTTTCTTTTCCGAAATTAAAGTAGCTTTTGAAGGTATTGTCATAAAAGATTCCGTAAACGCCGTTTTCTTTTAAGGTAATAAAGAAAGGCACGCTTTTATAAAGCGATTTGAAACTGTCTTCATGAGGGTCCGGTATATCGCTGTTCCAGTTTTCGTATTCGTAACAGCGCTTATTGAGAACGCCGGTCTTATCGCCCAGGCCGTAGATGCAGTCGTGCGCATCCAGTTTTTTCACGCATTGAACAGGGTAATTCCCATTTCCGGCCATATTAATGTCATGTCCTTCTTTTTTGAGAAGTTCCAGAGCAGATTCATCGAGCTGGAAACGGGGGGTGCGTTGACCACGATAGTCAGCACAGAGTAAGACACCGTCCCGGTCGTAGAAGTCTATGACGAAGTTGTCGTAAATTTTGCAGATCAGGGATTCGGTTGTTAAGATCAGGCATCCGGAGCCTTTAGCCAGGGTAAATGAAACAGGGAGCTGCTTATCGCCCTCAATGGCTTTCGAACGGTGATCCTTTGAGACAAACGGTACAAAAACATTAATGACTTTGTCGGTCACTACCTGGATAATGGCAGTCCGTTCTTCATATCCAAGAATAATCGACTGTTCTTTCTGTTCATACTGTAAAAGAGGTCCAAACATAATTTTATGTCCTTTCTGCAATGTTTTCTGTTAGGCGATTGCGAAACGCCGAGGCAGGCGGGCAGAACGAAAAAGTTTCTGCTTCGAGGCGCGCTTTCGCTCCATTAAAAACGCAACGGTACTAAGAATTTTGAACCGCAGGCGGTCCAAAATCCAAGTGCCGGCGTTTTTAGAGGGCCCTTCAGCAGAAAGCTTTTTCGTTCTGCCCGCCTGCCTCGGCGTTTCGCAATCGCCTAATGTTTTCTGTCATTATTGTAGTAGAAAAGCTCTGCGAGTACAAGAACAACTTGACGGACGTGAAGAAAATGTATCATACTTGCATTTAGAGAATTGAGATTATGGCAAGATAGTGTTATAATAGCAATATCAATATTTTTCCATGAGGATATTGCAGGGTGCATATCCACAAGATATTGGGGGAGGTTTTCAAAAATGAGCTTTGATTTGAAAAAGGACGGAAAGAGGATTATAGTTATATGTATCGCCTCTGTGATCATGGCGGTCAATACGAAAACTTTTGTCCGGACAGGCGGGTTGTACCCGGGCGGCGTAATGGGAGTGACGATATTGATCCAGGGAATCTTTGAGAAGTTTTTTCATATGGAAATTCCCTATACGATCGTCAATCTGCTGTTAAATATGATTCCCATTTATATCGGGTTTCGCTACATCGGCAAAAAATTTACGCTGTATTCCTGTCTGATGATCGTATTGAGCAGTGTACTCACGGATATGATTCCCGGGCATGTCATCACATATGATACGCTTTTAATCAGTATATTCGGAGGCATTATCTGCGGATTTGTCATCAGTCTGTGTCTGTTGATGAATGCAACGACCGGCGGTACGGATTTTATCGCAATCTTTCTTTCCGAAAGAAAGGGCGTGGATTCCTGGAATCTGATCATGGGGGTCAATGTGATCATCATTTTGGCGGCGGGCGTATTGTTCGGCTGGGACAAAGCTTTGTACTCTATTATTTTCCAATATGCTTCCACACAGATTCTGCACATGCTGTACAAAAAATATCAGAAGCAGACGTTGTTCATCGTTACCAACAAACCCAAAGAGGTATGTAATGCGATCAATGTCGTGAGTATGCACGGGGCGACGATCCTGCGGGGAGAAGGGTCTTATGAGCATTGTGAAAGAGATATCGTATATTCCGTAGTTTCCAAAGAAGAGAGTAAGGAGGTTGTCCGTGCGGTCAAGGATGCGGATAACGGCGCTTTCGTAAATGCCATAAGAACGGAAGAACTGTTTGGAAGGTTTTATCAAAGACCGACAGAATGATAGGACAAGCGGACGTTTGTCTGTTACATATTTTATTTGATATTTTGATATTATTGTAACGGGGGAACTTGTATATGGAAAGGATAACGAATGAGGAAATAGAAGCGGCCTGGAAGGTATATCATAAAGCTTTTCTGGAAATGCCGTATACCGGGCCGAGAAAATACATAAAAAGCTGTGAGCACAGTATCAGGCAGTTAGAGAGAAGGATTGCAAGGAAAAAGACATTAGAGGCGCATCAGATTTTAAACGATATGGAGGATCTGCATAAAAAGACGGCCATCATCGGTTACACGGTCATTAACAGGGACCGCAGGCTTTTAGGCAAATTTAAACATGCCCTGCGCAGAATGATACAGCTCGATATTTCTTTTTTACACAGGATGGCGCCTTCGTCGTCTTACACGGAAATATTGAAGATGGACGGAATCTGTGAACTGCTGCGGGAAAAGTCCTTATATGAGATCTATAAAGACGACTATATGCAGTTCATGATCGGCCAGCGGATCGAAGAGCTGATGGAAGCGGAACCGGAGAAGCAGTATCCGGAGGCGCGCAGCATGCGGCGGCATTTCATTCTGCACATCGGGCCGACCAACAGCGGTAAGACATATCAGGCCCTGCAGCGCCTCAAACAGGCGTATCAGGGGATTTATCTCGGGCCTCTGCGGCTTTTGGCTCTGGAGGTTTACGACACGATGACGGCAGCTGGCATTCCCTGCAATATGATCACGGGAGAAGAGCGGATACAGACGCCGGGAGCTTTCTGTCAGGCTTCTACCGTCGAGATTCTGAATCTGAAAGAGATTTATGATATCGCAGTGATCGACGAAGCGCAGATGATAAATGACGAGAACAGAGGAAGCTATTGGACGAGAGCCATTCTCGGCGTACGGGCGGAGGAAATCCATATATGCGCTTCTCCGGTTGCGGAACAACTGCTTTTGGAGATGATCACGCGCTGTAATGATACGTATGATATTATTTATCATGAACGAAATACGAAGTTGGAATTTATTCCGGATAAGTATGATATGAGCAGGCATGTGGAAAAAGGAGATGCCCTGATCACTTTTTCCAAGAAAAACGTGCTGGCCATTGCCGCTGCATTGGAAGCGAGAGGGATCAAGGCAAGTGTGATATACGGGAATCTGCCGCCCAAGACAAGGCGGGAACAGGTGATGCTCTTTACACAGGGGATCAATGAAGTTGTGGTTGCAACCGATGCGATCGGGATGGGGATCAATCTGCCGATCCGCAGGATCGTTTTTATGAATACCGTAAAATTCGATGGTACGTCCAAACGCCGTCTCTATGCCGAAGAGATACGCCAAATTGCCGGCAGGGCAGGACGCTATGGTTTCTACGAGACCGGTTATGTGCAGTCTACATGGGATATGGGCTATATCGGGAAGAAACTGACGGAAGACTATAAACCGCTGAAAAAGGCGAGAATCGGATTCCCGGAAGTCCTTTTGGACATCAATATGGAACTTGACGAGATCATCGAAATCTGGGAAAGCGCGGGCGGCACGGAGCTGTATGATAAGATTTCCATGGCGGAGAGCGTCAAAAAATACCGTTACCTGAGAAATTACAAGCAGGCGAAGGCGAGCATGGACGATAAAAAGCTTCTTTTGTCGCTGATTACCTGTCCGTTTGACGTGGGAGACAGGGATGTCATCAGGCTGTGGCTTACTTATTGTGAGGAACCTTATTCCGCACAGGATTGCCCGCCGTATCCTATGGCTTCTTCACTGGAAGAACTGGAGTCTTATTACAAGAAGCTTGACCTGTATAGTCAATTTGCCGGCAGGCTGGGATGGCCGGTCGACAGGGATGTACTCGATGCCAACAGGGAAGCGGCGCAGCAGGCGATCGGCATGCTTTTGAAGGAAGACAAGAAGCAGTTTGAGAAAAAGTGCCGGGTATGCGGAAAACCGCTTTTGTGGGATTATCCGTATCAGATCTGTGAAGACTGTTTTATGGAATAGCGAAGGGTGTGGAATGCGGCGATGATAAAAACCTATATTATGGACTGCAGGCTGTTTGAGGATCAGGCTGTTTTTTCACAGGCGTTGGAACTTATCTCGCCTTACAGAAGACAGAAAGCCGCACTCCTGCGGCATGAAAATGATAAAAAAAGGAGTCTGGCTGCTTCTTTTGCATTAAACGCCGCTTTAAAGGCATATGATCTGGAAGAGAGAATGATGGAATATGACATCGGAAAACAGGGAAAACCATTTTTCCGGGATTATCCCGACATCTGTTTTTCCCTGTCCCATTCCGGAGATTATGCCATATGCAGTATCGGAGATCAGGACATCGGCAATGATATCGAGCGTATACGGGAAGGCAAAGAGCAGGTGGCGGAGCGTTTTTTTACCGGAGAAGAGTTGTCCTGGATTGCGGATGCCGGAACGGTTCGGGAAAGAGATGAGAGAATATTCCGGGTCTGGACGATGAAGGAGAGTTTTCTGAAAGTGACGGGATTCGGTATGGCGCTGCCGTTAACGGACTTTGCAGTGATCACGCAGACGGGCGCCGTAAGAAGCGTCAGACAGCAGGTCAATGATAAGACGTATTATCTCAGGGAATATGACATGCCGGCATCCTTTCGGGAAGCGAATGAGTATAAGATCTCTTTATGCAGTGAAAGTAAAGAGTTTGCGGAAGCACTGATCGTTTCTGTCCTGCCGCCGGGATAGAAATATGAAAAGGGCAGTATGAGGTTCACACTGCCCTTTGTGCTGCTATGTAGTAGGTTTTAGGATTCGGAACTCAGTACGCCTGATAATTTATCCATACCGTTTTGGACAATGTCCATGGCTTTCAGGATGCTTTCGATGCCGGAAGCCTGTTCTTCTGTTGAGGCATTGATCTCCATGGTGCTTTCTACCGATTTCTGTGAGATATTTTCCACGGATTCCATAGAAGAAGACAGATGCTCTTTGATATTGACAATATTGGAGAGCTCTTCTTTTAACAGGTCGGCCGTATGAATGACTTCTTCCGAGGAATGCAGCATTGCCTCAAAGATTTTGATCGTATCGTCCAGCTGTGTATTGGCTTCGTTTACGGTGGCGTTATTTCCCTCCATGACTTTCGTGATCTGTGTTACGGTTGTGATGATATCCTGCAAAATGGCATCGATCTTTTTCGTTGCGGAAGCGGATTCCGAGGACAGCGCGTTGATCTCGTCTGCGACAACGGCGAATCCTTTCCCGGCCTCCCCGGCTCTTGCCGCCTCGATCGCTGCATTTAATGCGAGCAGATTCGTCTGTTTGGCAATCTGGCTGATGCTTTCAATGATCTCGCCGATCGAGCTGGATTTCTGTGCAAGCAGTGTAACGCCTTCGGACGCTACTTTGGTGGACTCGATATTTTTGCTGAATTTCTGTGAGAGTTCCGTGATCGCGGAGATGCCCTGGTCATTCTTTTCTTTTAAGTGCGTCATGTTTTCGACTGTCTCGGCGACGCGTTCTTCGGAGCTGAGGATTTTTTCGTTCAGATCGTTAAATATTTCCAGACTGCCTCTTACCTGTTTGATCTGTGAGTCTGCGCTGTTGGTGATCTCTTCAGTGGATGCGGCGATCTCTGCCGCGTTTGCCTCAAAGTCATGCAGAGAGTCATAAATATGAACGGAAGACTGTTTTACCGATTCAAAAACTTCCCTGACATTGGTAAGAAGATTTTCCGCCTTAGACTCTTTGTCCGCCACTTCGTTGAATAATGTATGCGCCCTGGTAATGATCATGACCGAAGCGAGGATCGCAAGGACATATACCATGACGATGAAGATCCATATGGGAAAAGTGTACATGGCAAAGAAAGCCTGCGGAAAGAGTACCATACCGATACCGTTGGAGATAAGCAGCACGGCGGTATAAACTTTGATGACTGACAGATCGTAATAGGCAACCGACAGAAACAGGATCAGAAAGTAGGCTTCTACCATGGCGCCAAAGCCTGCGGGAGTACCTACGATGATCGTTACGGCGCCGATAACCGGTAAAATGGAAACATACAGGTATTTGGCATATCTGCCGAGCGGTTTTTCGAATATCTTCACCAGTACGCCGATCAGCACCATGATCAGAGCGATGCTGTCACGCATAGAGCCGCCGTTGAAAAAGAGGACATATAAGAATGCTACAAGCGGTATGGCGGCGTAAAATAGGAACATGATAAAGTTCATTCGTTTTTCTTCGTTTTTTAGAATTTCCGGGTTCATAGCAACATTCTCCTTTGCACATTATAATTGTTTTTTTACATTAATATAGTACAATAAGACGGACAAAAAGGCAATATTTTCCTGGCGCATATTTTCCCTGTATCTGCGCATACTGATGAAAAAAAGGAGTGCTGACAGATGTTGGGAAAACAAAGTATTCGGTTTGAAAATCCGCCGTATATCATTAACAGCGGATCGATCGTCGGAAGCAAGGAAGGACAGGGGCCTTTGGGGAAACTTTTCGATAAGGTGGGAACGGACGATATGTTCGGTGCACAGACCTGGGAAGAGGCCGAAAGCGCCCTGCAGAAAGAGGCGCTGCAGATCGCTCTCAATAAAGAAAATATGAAAAAGGAAGAGATACAGCTTATTTTTGCGGGTGACTTACTTGGTCAATCGATTGCGAGCAGTTTCGGTCTGGCTTCCTTTCATACACCGCATGTCGGACTCTACGGCGCCTGTTCCACATGCGGACTTTCCATTGCGGTCGGCAGCATTACCGTAGCCGGTGGGTTTGCCGATAAGGCGGCCTGCGTTACATCGAGTCATTTTGCCAGTGCGGAGAAAGAATTCCGTTTTCCGCTTGCATACGGGAACCAGCGGCCTATGTCTTCTACCTGGACGGTAACGGGAAGCGCCGCATTTATTCTGGCCTCCCAGGCCGGAAAAAGGGCGTGCGCACAGGTGGCCGGCGTGACTTTCGGCAAGATCATGGATTACGGGATCAAAGATTCCATGAATATGGGAGCCTGTATGGCGCCTGCCGCGGCGGATACGATCAGGCAGAATCTGGAAGACTTCGGCAGGACGCCGGGAGATTATGACAAGATCATCACAGGCGATCTGGGCAAAGTGGGACAGAAACTGCTGTTTGAGCTGCTTGGCGAAAAAGGGATCGATATTAAGAAACAGCATATGGACTGCGGCATCGAGATCTTTGACAGTGAGAAACAGAATACGAACGCCGGCGGTTCCGGCTGCGGCTGCGCGGCGGTTACTTTGTCCGCTTATATTCTGAAAAAGATAGAGGAAGGTGTCTGGAGGCGCGTTCTTTTCCTGCCGACGGGCGCGCTGCTCAGTAAGACAAGCTTTAACGAAGGACAGACGATTCCGGGCATCGCGCACGGACTTGTGCTGGAAACCTGCGGGTAACCGGGAACGGAAAGGCCATATGCCGCTTTGACAGGGGCTGCGTATAGGCGTAAGCAGAAAGGCAGGGGCGCTTTTCCGGTGCCGGTTGACAGTATTTGAAAGCGTGGATTACAATATGGGTAGACAGATAAACGCAGAGGGTAGATAGTCTTATCATACTGCCATATAAAGGAGAACGCATGGAGCAATTGTATACACGCTGGGGAAGAGAACTTGAGAGCGATCACGTTTTGCAGGAATACCCGCGCCCGCTTTTACGAAGGGAAAGTTATGTAAACTTGAATGGCTGTTGGGAGTATGCATTTACGAAGAAATTCCAAAGACCGGAGCGATACGATGGCAGGATCTTAGTGCCTTTCTCGCCGGAAAGTGTGCTTTCTGGCGTCGGCAGACAGCTAAAGCCGGACGAATACCTGTGGTATCGGCGTTTCCTGCCGGTTGAACAGGAGCAGCTGCAGAAAGGTTTCCGTTTGCTCCTGCATTTCGGAGCGGTGGATCAGGCATGCAGAGTCTATGTGAACGGAAAAGAGGCCGCAAGGCATACGGGCGGCTATCTTCCCTTTTCGGCGGATATTACGCAGTATTGCTGCAAAAAGGATTCGGATACGGAGAATGAAACGAAAGCGGCATCCGAGAGCCGGTCCGGAGAGACGGATGGAAAAGGCGTCGAACTTGTCGTTGCCGTACGGGATCTGAGCGATACGTCATATCACGCAAGGGGGAAACAGAAACTAAAACGCGGCGGCATGTTCTACACGGCGCAGAGCGGGATCTGGCAGACAGTCTTTGCGGAATATGTGCCGCCTGTTTTCATAGAAAAGCTGGTATCGGAACCGGATCTGAACGCAGGGGCGGTGCGTATCCGGGTCAATGCCAAAAAAGACATGACTGTCAGAATATGTGTGAAAGAACCGGCATTGTATCACAGACAGGAACCATGCGGAAAGTCTGCGCAGTACCGGGAAGCGGGGCCATATCAAAAGAATGTGCCATCGCAGGATATTTCGGAGCATGATAAAGAATATGACACATATATCGGAAATAACAATATAAATGACACAGGTGTCATGGTGGAAAAAGAAGGCCTGGCAAATCACGAAATAGAGATTCCGCTGCCCATAGTCCGTCCGTGGACGTGTGAGACACCATATCTGTACTTTTATACGGTGAAGATGGGGGAGGATGAGGCAGAGAGTTATTTTGCGCTGCGCACGTTTTCAATAGAGAAGGACCGCAGAGGCATTCCCCGCATCTGCCTGAACGGACAGGTACAGTTTCAAAACGGCGTACTGGATCAGGGATACTGGCCGGATGGCCTGTATACTGCACCTTCCGACGAGGCTTTTATATTCGACATCCTGGAAATGAAGAAACTCGGATTTAACATGCTCAGAAAGCATATTAAGATAGAACCGCAGCGTTTTTATTATCATTGCGACAGGCTCGGCATGGTCGTGTGGCAGGATATGGTAAACGGCGGGACGCATTATAAACACTGGTTTGTGACCTATGCAGCCACACTGATTTCCAGGAAGCGGTTCAGAATGCGGGATATCTGCCTGCCGCTTTTGGCCCGTACGCATAAAGCAGGAAGGTATGAGTTCGTACGGGAGATGAAAGAGACGATAGCGCTCTTAAAGGGCCATCCGTGCATCGCCGCATGGGTGATCTTCAATGAAGGGTGGGGACAGTTTCAGGCGGAAGAGATGACAAGGATTGCCAGAAGCTGCGACCCAGGCCGTCTGATCGACCAGGCAAGCGGCTGGTTTGACCAAAATGGCGGAGACATGCAGAGCATTCACCATTATTTCTTTTCCCTGCAGTTTGCGCCGGAGAAAGAGCGGGTGACCGTGTTGTCGGAATTTGGCGGATATTCCCTGCGGGTGCCGAGGCACAGCGCATATAAGAAGCTGTACGGATACGGGATACATAAGGATGTAAAAAGCCTGAACGCCGCATTTTATGAACGGATGCAGAGAATAGGCGGGAACATTCCGGACGGACTGTGTGCAAGCGTTTACACACAGCTGTCCGATGTGGAAGAAGAAGTGAACGGTATCTTCACCTGCGACAGAGAAGTCCGTAAGATCGACAGGCTGCCGGATTTACCAGATTCCAAGGAAATGCTGCATTGCAAGGCTGACGCCGGTAATGCCGATCCAGCAGCAGAACCCCATAATGATCGGTCTGCCTCCGGTTTTGATCAATTTGACGATGTCGGTATTTAAGCCAATAGCGGCCATGGCAAGGACGATAAAGAATTTGCTGAGTTCTTTCACCGGCGTAAATATGCCTGCGTCAATGCCTGCGGCGATCATTACGGTCGTGATCACGGACGCCGCGATAAAATAGAGAATAAAGAACGGAAAGATTTGCTTCAGGCTTACTTTTTTGCCTGCTTCTCCGTTCTTTTTTTCGTTCCTTGTGCGCAGCAGGGCAAGAACAAGCGTGATGGGGATGATGGCAAGCGTTCTCGTGAGCTTGACTGTGACTGCCGTATCCAACGTCGCGCTCCCTAAGTTCCACATACTGTCCCATGTGGAAGCGGCTGCCGTAACGGAAGACGTGTCATTGACGGCGGTTCCGGCAAAGATTCCGAAAGCCTCTCCCGTATCGGCCGCAAATCCGACCAGCTTGCCGAAAGCAGGGAAAATCAGGGCAGCCAGTACATTAAAGAAGAAAATGACGGAAATCGCCTGTGCGACTTCCTCGTCGTCCGCATCGATGACCGGCGCCGTAGCGGCGATGGCCGAGCCTCCGCAGATAGAAGAACCGACGCCGACCAGGGTGGAGATCCGTCCCGGAATATGCAGCGCCTTATGCAGAATATAGGCGATCAGCAAAGATACGGTGATCGTGCTGACAATGATCGGAAGAGACTGTTTTCCCGTTTGTAAAATGACGGTCAGATTCATGCCGAAACCAAGTAAGATGACAGCCCATTGGAGGACCTTTTTGGAAGTAAATTTGATGCCGCTTTCAAAAGGCTCTTTGTTCCTTAGAAACAGGGTGACGATCATGCCTGCGATAATGGCAATGACCGCGCCGCCGATGATGGGGAAGCGCTTGCCCAAAAGCCATGACGGGACTGCAATGAACAGGCATAACAGAATGCCTTTCCAGTTTTTGGTTATAAAATTTATCATGTTGGTGATCCTTTCTGAAGGCCTGCGGATACGGCCTTTTTAAATTGGTTGGCTCCGGGGGACGATAAGGCGTCTTTTGACACCCGGATTCCGGAGTTTATTATAAAAGCTGCGTGCCGGTTTGTCTATCGGAAAACGAAAATTTCCGCGCAGATTTTACGGATCTGGACGGAAACCTGTTCTAAACGATATTACAATAATAGACATTTGCAGCCGGAGGTGTTATAGTGTTGATAATGGGACCGGGAAAAGCTATGATTATGGATCAGGAAACAAAAATGATGTTTCATGCCGTCCCGGATGAAATCGGCAGAAGATGGCAGAGCAGATTAAGAAGGGGAAACAGACAGCGGAATGCGTGAAATGGAATTTAAGATGGAGCGTCCGGGACTTTTAAAGGAGGGCGACCATGTGACGGTAACGGAAGGCGTTCTGCCGAGCAATTATTATTATACGATCGATCCGTCTCTTGCAATGTCCGGCAATTATCCTTTTCGGGAGCGCATGTTGGAGCGCGAAGGAGAAGTGCTTGCGGTGATTGAGAACGAGAGAGGATTTTATGTGAAAGTCAGGTTTACATAACACAAGTTTTAGAGAGGAATGGTACAAGATATGTTGAAAAAAGTAGCGACAGACAAAGCGCCTGCAGCGATCGGGCCGTATTCACAGGGAATTATCGCAGATAAAATGCTGTTTGCATCCGGACAGATTCCGATCGATCCCGCGACAGGGGAGATCACCGGAGCGGATATTACGCAGCAGGCCGTGCAGGTGATGAAAAATGTAGGCGCCATTTTGGAAGCGGCCGGGACGGATTACGGGAGTGTTGTAAAAACAACCTGTTTTCTTGCGGAAATGGCTGATTTTGCGGCTTTTAATGCGGTATATGAGAAGTATTTCAGCGAGAAACCGGCAAGAAGCTGTGTGGCGGTGAAACAGCTTCCCAAAGACGTATTGTGCGAGGTAGAAGTCATTGCTTACCTCGGATGATCAAAAGGACATGCAAAATAAGAATAATATTGTGCTGATCGGTATGCCGGGCGCAGGAAAGAGTACGGTCGGCGTCGTGCTGGCCAAAAGACTCGGCCTTGTTTTTCTGGATTCCGATCTTGTGATCCAGGAAAAGCAGGGAATGCTGCTTCATGAGATCATTGAAGGAAAAGGGCTGGATGCTTTTTTGCGGATAGAGGAAGATGTTAACGCGTCTTTGTCGGCATCCGGCGCAGTCATTGCCACCGGAGGCAGCGCTGTTTACGGGGAAAAGGCGATGGTGCACCTGAAGCGGATCGGCACGGTCGTCTATCTGCAGCTGTCGTTTACCACGATTGCCGAAAGACTCGGCGATTTAAATGAGCGCGGCGTTGCCATGCGGGACGGACAGGATCTGCATTCTCTTTACGAAGAACGGGTGCCTCTTTATGAAAAATATGCAGATATCATACTGCCCTGTGAAAATAAAATGCTGCGTGAGATCGTTCTGGAAATTGCCGAGCAATTATGAATAACATTCAAAATATTGCAGAAAATAACAGATATCAATATCAAAAGATAGAGATATCTGTTATTTTTTTACAGGAAAGTGAGGTTATGCAAATGGATTATATAAATGCTTTCTGGGTAGGAGGACTGATCTGTGCCCTGGCGCAGATCTTAATGGAAAAGACCAAGATGATGCCGGGGCGGATCATGGTACTGCTTGTCTGCCTGGGCGCCTTGATCAGCTCAATAGGCTGGTATGAACCGTTTATGGAATATGCGGGAGCGGGTGCAAGCGTACCGCTTATGGGATATGGGAATATCCTGATGAAAGGCGTAAAGGATGCCGTGGATCAGGATGGATTCATCGGCCTGTTTAAAGGCGGATTTACAAACGGAGCCGTAGGATGCAGTGCGGCGCTCATTTTTGCATATTTGGCGAGTCTGGTGTTCCGCCCGAAGATGAGAAAGTAGGGGACATCTGCTTTCTTATTTTTCTGCTTCCCGATATAACAGGGTAAAATGATAAGGAATCAGGCAGTCGATCAAACTTAAAAATATATATAAAGATCAAATTGATAAAGATATTGTTTCATGACAGTATGTCTACCATAAAAATCCCATGAGGGAGTAGTGGTGTGTTATCCATATGCTGCGCAATTCTTTCAAATATGTCAATTACAGTGATCTGAAGAAGTTTTCTTCTGACTTTAAAGCCGTGTATCATTCTCCAAATGAGTCATCTGCACTGTCTGAGCTTGAAAAGATCAAGGAGAAATGGGGAAAGAAATACCCCTATGCGGTCAGTAACTGGGAAAATAACTGGGAGGATGT
>ERZ808028.38-NODE-38-length-163425-cov-9.474741_pt1 | contig 163425 bp, 146 predicted proteins | sample MGYA00380184_ERZ808028 | MGnify/ENA primary metagenome ERZ808028 (study PRJEB31490, sample SAMN06133397) | mouse gut metagenome | isolation source: J8_1 | host: mice | place: China: Chengdu | collected 2015-05 ...
GCATATGCTGACACTGAGATGAAACGCAAAGCGATTGAAAAGGCTTCGCAAAATGTTGGGGAAGTCGCCAGCCTCCCTACAGAAAAAGCGTTTTGGGAAGGTGATGACGACATCATCGGGCGACTTTGTAGGGGATACTAATCAAAAAGATTATTCCGATAAAATAACATAGACAGCCTAATTCATGTAGACTGCATATAGATTTCTTAGGCGGTCTATGTTAAAATCGGAATAATCAGAGAATCGGAATAATCCAAATAGAAATCCTGTCCTCCAACCTCTAAATGAACCTGCCGACCAACAAATGCAAATCCCTGTCCTAATTCTAATAGAAAACTTTGAATATGTTCTGTTAGTTTCTGTTCTATTTCCACTTCACGTCTTGGCATATCAGTTCCCAAAAAGTCAAACAAATAAGGATCTTTAAATATCTGATTAGCCATATCAGAATCGAGCGGTGGCAGTGCCACAGGAAAATTGTTGACTGTTTTTCCAGTACGTTCCATTAATTTACTTTGTATCTGTAACTCAAGTATCGTTTTACTCCAGCCATTTTCTATTGTTTTACCAGCATACCATATACGTTCTTCCTGTGTTTTTAATTTATCCATCAAAGCAATATTTGTCCGCCATGGTATTTGTGCAACGACCCGTTGCACCATTTCCTCATCCTCCCAACACTGGGCAAATTTACGCATATATTTAATATTACGTGGAGAAAAGCCGGACATTTCTGGAAAAGCAATTTTCAGATCCTTTGACATACGGTCAATAACCTTTGCACCCCATCCCTTTTCCTCTTGTTTTATCAAAATAGCCCTTCCAATATTCCAGTAAAGGCAAATCATGCTTGCATTGGCTTTCATTACAACTGAAACTCTCTGCTTCTGAATTTCTTTCTTAATTTCTTCTATAAATTGCAAATAACTATCGCTCATTTCAAAAAGATTTGGAGCAACCGGAAAAATAACTCCCTCTTTATCTTTTCCCATCCGCTTGCGCTTATCCATAAAACACCTCCCATATTCCTATTTGCCAATTACCATATTTACCTTTTTCTTATTCTTACATCCACATTTGGCAAAGCATAAATTGTTTTAGGTGTATTCTTAGGCAAAGTCAGTATTGGCCACCAAAATTCCCTACCTTTCCAACCTTTAGCAACACCGTTTTGATGCATTAAAGTTAAACATGGCATATCTATAGAAATTTCTCTGGCTAATTTTTGTTCATCCTGTCCAGTATCTGGAGAATCTATATACCTCATGCCCTCTTTATATTTTGGCATATTACGATTTCTCCTTACAATTAAATAGCATTTTTCCGACTGTTTTGAAACATCCCTTACTTCTTTATTCGAAATCGCTTTTGCTTTCGTCAAAAGCCAATAGGTAATCTTGCTCCTCATCAGACACCTCTTCAAATATAAACCTCCCTTGACTGTTCTCATCATTTGACTTTAAAAAATAATACTCTCCTCCTATATATTTTTCCCCAGATGGCACTAAAACTGTCTTTAGAGACTTTATAGGTTTTATTTCCATTCCTTCAAAATCCGGCTGTAAATACAATGCGTACGGTATCGCTGTAACTTGAACAAACACGCACCCCTCTAAACTTCCTCTAATTTTATCAACCTCAGCTGCTACAGTACGGAGATTAAAGTCTTCCATGGAATCTTTAATCTTTTCATAACCTATGCTCGCCGTATCTGCTTCGTCATCAATAATTAAACAATTTTTTAATCATCTTGTATCTAATAAAACTACTAATTCTATGCAAATTATCCTTTTGATTTTTTGCAATAATGATTAATTTTTTATCCAATTCATACGGTGATAGCTCATCTTGCAATTTCATAATATCATTCACATCCACTTTATCCTGGTCTATAAATGTCTTAAATTCCTTTCTCATTCGTTTATATGTCTGATCAACTAACGCTCTCCCTTATAATATGGATTTCCTGAAACTGTCGATTGCATATTATCAATACAATATTCACAAGCATTTTCAATACACTGCTTCAATTCATCACTATAACCTGTCTCTCTACATTTTGTTTAGTAGTATTCTCCTGAAATCATACGAAAATGTTCCAACGACTCTCTAATAGCCGCTTATTTCTCTGACGGACATTTCGGCTGTCTGAAAATTTCCTCATAGGTTGCCTTGCTCTCCGCCGCAGTTAAATCCATCTCGCTCATTTCCAATTCCACTTCTATATTCTGTTTTGTATGAAGTTTTGAAAGCAACACGATACTTTCTATATTCGCGGTCCAGGGAAACTGATCCACCGCCACAGCCTTCTCCACCTTATACCCCCGCGCCAGAAAAACTTCCAGATCCCGCGCCAGACTGGTCGGCTTACAGGAAATATACAGGATATGCTCCACACCATAACGAATGATTTTCTCCAACGCCTTCGGATGGATCCCGTCACGCGGCGGATCCAGAATGATCAGATCCGGCTTTTCTTCTATCCCATCAATCACCTTCAGCACATCTCCGGCAATAAATTCACAGTTATGTAAACCATTTAAAGCCGCATTATTTCTCGCCGCCTCCACGGCTTCCTCCACGATCTCCACTCCGATCACCTTTTTCGCCACCGGCGCCATCAGCTGGGCGATCGTACCGGTACCACTGTAGAGATCAAACACCGTCTGCGCCGCCTTCTCACCGATCAAATCCGCAATATACTCACGCGCCGTCTCATAAAGCACCTCCGCCCCCAGACTGTTGGTCTGGAAAAAGGAAAAGGCAGAGACTTTGAACCTGAGTCCCAACACTTCTTCATAGAAATGATCCTGCCCGTACAGGATCGTCGTCTCATCACTTTGCACTACGTCTGCCACCGCGTCATTTTGCACGTGAAGAATCCCCACGATCTTTCCTGCCAGCTCCAGCGACAACAACTGCTTCCGAAAACCATTAAGCAGTTCAGCCTCCGCCAGCTGCCGCTCTTCCTCAGCCGCCGCTGTCTGCTTCCCTGTCATCTTTGCATCAGTCACCGTCAGCCGTCCCTCAACCGCAGTAACTGCCTCACTCCTCCCCGCACCACCAGGCATCTGTGAAGTCGTCACAAGCGCGATCAGAATCTCCCCGGTCTTCGCGGCCTTGCGCACGAGGAGATGACGCAGATACCCCACGTGGCGCAGTCGGTGATAAAAGCTGACCGCCGTTCCCTGTTCCTGTAAGCCGGCGAAATACGCTTTCACACAGCGCAGAATCCGGCGGTAATCCTCGTCGATGATCTGGCAGTCGGTGACTGACACGATATCATAGAAGCTGCCTCTTTTGTGCATCCCCAAAGCCAGCGGCCCGTCTTTTACCTCATCGCCAAAAGAAAACTCCATCTTATTGCGGTAGCCAAAGCAGACCGGGCTGGCCTTGATCCCCTCGAACTTCCAGTTCGATGCCTGTCCGGCCAGTACGCTGTCAAGCAGTTTCTTCACCTGCGCTTCCTTGATCCGCAGCTGCTCCTCATAGGGCAGAGACAGATAAGTACAGCCGCCGCAGCTGCCAAAATGCGGACAGGGGCTGCCGCACTCCAGGCTGGAAGGCTCCAGCACCTGCTGAAGCCTTCCTTCTGCCTTTCCTTTCCGCACTTTGTTGATGGCGCACTGCACCCGCTGTCCCGGCAGTGCATTTTTGACCACGCAGATTCCTTCCGCAGATTCCACGATTCCTTTATTCGGAAAATCTACCCGCTGTACAATTCCTTCTATGATCTGACCCTTTTTCATTCCAAACCTCCGCTCAAGCTGTCCTGTCGTTTCGTCAGGCTTCCTCCATACAGTCCTTTTTTCTCAAAAAAAGCGGGATGTCCTGCACACATCCCGCTTTCAGTTTACATAATCTCATTCTATTAGACAACACATCACCAAACTACTATGCTTTACTTCTTCTCTTCACCGGCGTCCACTTCATCGTCTTCCTCATCCTCAAAGAAATCGTCGTCGAAGTCATCGTCAAAATCATCCTCGAAGTCTTCCAGATAATCCGGCTTGAAATAGCGGTACATCGCATAGGCGATTGCTGCGATCGCAACAACAGCGCCAACGATCGCGAATACCCACAAGAGCTTATCGCAGCATTTCTTCTCTTCTTCTTTCTTCCTGCCCAGAAGCTCATTTACTCTGGCATTGTCCAATATATCATCCAATTTATTCAGAATCTCTGTTTTGCTCATAATAGAACCCTCTCTTTCCTGTTTTACGTTTGTTCACGATACGAGTCGTCATTGTATATAATATACCACTTCTTTTTCTCTTTTACTATAAAAATATATAAATTTAATCAAAAATTTATACCAGCCTGTACAAAAAATCTTGTACCCGCTTCCATTTCTTCCGGATATACCAGAACCAGTTTCTGTTTCAGGAAAGGACTGAGCGCTTCCCGCAGTCTGCCCGTATCCTGCACCTGATAAACCTTCTCCTTATCGGGCGTCAGCAAAAGGATCAGCTTGCTCCGTGCGTGAAACTTTTTCAGATACTCCATGATTTCTATGACAGACCGGCCTTTTTGGCTCTCTGCCGCCTGTTCTCCGCCTTCCGGCAGGTTGTGTTCGGCCTCATAGCCATCGAAAAAGGTTCCCATCTGTACGTAGGCTGCGGCCACCGTTTCCGTGCGGATCCTGTCTTTTCCCCACAGGACCATGTTCAGCCGCACGTTGCGGAACACCTCGCTCTGCTTTTTACAGGAAGTGATGATATCCGCGCACAGCATCCGGGCCGTCTCCCTGTCATACGCCCGGTCCACCACGATGGCCATCTCCAGAGTGCCGCCCCGGTAATTCCCCGGCACATGCAGCACTCTCTCGATCTGATTATGCAGCTGCAGATTTCTCACCGCCGTCAGTGCCATAATTGTCCCTCATGTCTTTTCACATCTTCTTCAACTTCGCGAACCCCGCGTACATGATCTTCTGTCCAACCTCGTCAAACACCACCGTCACCTGAGAATCTCGCGGCCCCGGCTCAATCTTCATCACGGTGCCTTCCCCGTACCGCATATGGCGCACTCTGTCTCCCACGCCATACTCCAGCGTCCGGCTGCCCGCAGGTTCAATGGACACGGCGCCGACGCCCTGGGTCGCCCTGGTGATATAGGGCTGGTTCTCCACAGCAGTGCGTTTCGGCCTGACTATAGCCCTGGGTCTTACGCCGGCTGCCGCCTGTTTCGGCGCGGCTCCCGCCGGCTGTACCGTAAACTCTTTGCCGAAGCCCGGCCCTTTTGGTTTATCAAACACATCGTCCGGCACCCGGCGATAGACATTCTGTCCAGTATCCGCACCTGTCCCAAAGGGTTTCCGTTCAAAAGACGTTGTCTCAAAAGGTTTCGCCTTAAAGAAACTCTTTGGCGGCTGATCGTCCATGAGCATCGGTGGAATCTCTCTCACGAAACGGCTGACCGGATTATACTGCGTTTCCCCTCTGATCATGCGCTGTCTGGCGTAAGTGACCGTCAGTTCTTCCTTTGCCCTGGTGATTCCCACGTAGGCAAGCCGTCTCTCCTCCTCGATATCCATCGGATCATCGGACATGATCGTCATATAGCTGGGAAAAATACCGTCCTCCAGACCTGCCAGATACACATGCGGAAATTCCAGACCCTTGGCAGAGTGAAGCGTCATAAGCAGCACCCTGTCATCGGACTCCCCTACCTTGTCGATATCGGCGACCAGCGCCACTTCTTCCAGAAATTCACTTAAGGTCGGCTCATCGTGGGTTTCCTCATAAGACACCACCTTACTGACCAGTTCGTCGATATTTTCAATCCGGTCGGCCGCATCTTCCTCCTCGGACTCCTCCAGCTCCTTCACATACCCCGTGGTCTCCAGTATATCACGCACAAGCTCCTCCAGACTGTAGAATTCCAGCTTGCTGCGAAACGTCTGAATCATGGTCACAAAAGGCTTGAGCTTGGAGGCGCTTCTGCCGATGGTCATGATCTGATCCGCCTCTTTTAGGGCGTCATAGAAACTGATCTGTCTGCTGTCCGCATACTCCTGCACCCGCACGATCGTCGTCATGCCGATTCCTCTTTTCGGAATGTTGATGATACGCTTCACAGCCACATCGTCACGGCCGTTGTCTATGGTTTTCAGATAAGCCAGAATATCCTTGATCTCCCGTCTGGCATAGAAATTGACGCCGCCGATCACATCATAGGGGATTCCTTCCATAATAAACTTCTCTTCCAGCAGACGGGCCTGCGCATTGGTGCGGTAAAGCACTGCACACTCGCCAAACCTGGCCTCGCCGGCCCGCGTCTTTGCAGCCACATCGCCCGCTATGTACTCCGCCTCTTCATAGGCCGTGTCAAACTGACGCAAATGAATCCGGTTTCCTTCTTTCTGTTCCGTCCAGAGCGCTTTCTCCTTACGTCCCGTGTTATTCTTGATCACGGCGTTGGCCGCATCCAGAATGATCTGCGTGGACCGGTAATTCTGCTCCAGCTTGATCACACAGGCTTCCGGATACACTTTTTCAAAGTCCAGAATATTGCGGATATTGGCGCCGCGGAACTTGTAGATGGACTGGTCATCGTCTCCCACCACACAGAGGTTACGGTACTTATCCGCCAGCAGCCTGACCAGTTCGAACTGCGCCGTATTGGTATCCTGATACTCGTCCACCATGATGTAGCGGAATCTTTCCTGATAATTGTTCAGCACCTGGGCATCCGCCTTGAAAAGCTCCACCGTCTTCATGATCAGATCGTCAAAGTCCAGCGCGTTGTTCTTGTGCAGTACCGCCTGGTACTCCTTGTAGGCCTGCGCGATCTTACCCGCATGATAGTCGTAGCTGGCCGCCGCCTGCATCTCATACTGCAGCGGGTCGATCAGTTCATCCTTCGCCGAAGAAATGGCGCTCATGATCGTCCGTTCTTTTAACATCTTCGTGTCGATCTGCAGTTTCTTGCAGACTTCCTTCATCACGCCCTTCTGGTCGTCTGTATCATATATGGTAAAATTATTGTCATAGCCGATCCTGTCAATATATCTGCGCAGGATACGGACGCAGGTAGAGTGAAACGTGGACACCCAGATCTGTTCCGCACCAAAACCGACGATCTTATCCACACGCTCACGCATCTCCCCCGCCGCCTTATTGGTAAAGGTGATGGCCATGATATGGTAGGGGTTCACCCCCTCCTGATCGATCAGATAAGCCGCCCTGTGGGTAAGCACCCTCGTCTTACCGGATCCGGCCCCCGCCAGAATCAGAACAGGTCCTTCTGTCTGCATGACCGCCTGCTTCTGCCTCTCGTTTAACGTGTCATATATACTCATTGCTTCTATTGTTCCTTTACTGGATGATATTAAAACAGTTTGTTGCCGCAGTTCCCGCAGAATCTGGTTCCCGTGGTGGGCGTCCCGCAGTTCGGACAGAATTTCGGCCCGGCGCCGCCCTGCTGTGACGCCGCTGTCGCTTCTGCCTGCATATGCGGCGGCACTGTTCCCGCTCCTGACTGCATGTTCTGCGGCGGCATTGTTCCTGCTCCCGCCTGCATGTTCTGCGGCGACATTGTTCCTGCTCCCGCCTGCATGTTCTGCGGCGGCATTGTTCCTGCTCCTGGCTGCATGTTCTGCGGCGGCACCGTTCCTGCTCCCGCCTGCATGTTCTGCTGTGGTGCCATGCCCGCGCCACTCAGGTTCATCTGGTTCACCATCTGCTGTCCGATGGCCATGCCCATCTGCAGACCGACCATATCCGACGCCATGCCCGCACCGCGGCCTCCTTTTCCCATGCTGTCGGCCGCCGCGATCTGGGTATATCTGCCCATATCGCCGATCATGGACTGTGCCGCCGCCTTCTCCTGCATCCGTTTGATCTCCTCCGGATAAGAAAAGCTCTCGATCGTGAAATCCGTGATGCCGATTCCCAGCCTGCGCATATCCGTATCCAGATCGGACTCGATCCCCTGCGCGATCTTCCGGGCGTCGGCCTGCAGGTTGAACATGTCACGGCCTTCTCTGCTGATCCAGCTCATCAACAGTTGATCCAGACTGGCAATGATACGCTCCTTCACATCCTCCACAGTATAACGCTGCCTGATACCGGCCAGCTTCTCTATCATGATATCATGCTCCACCACCCGGCAGTTGAACGTGCCGAAGGCACGGATTGGCATACCGCCCGGCAGTCCCGGCGCCTGCAGGTTGATGGCATTCTTCGTTCCCCATTTCACCAGCAGTTCCTTCGTATTGATAAAAAGCACCTCTGCCCGGAGAGGTGTGTTGAATCCAAACCTGAAACTCTTCAGCGTGGTTAGAAAAGGCAGAATATCCGACTCGATATCATAGTCGCCGTCCTCCTCAAAAATCCCCTCCACTCTGCCGTTGTACAGAAAAACCGCATCCTGTCCCGGCCGTATGATCAGCCTGGAGCCCTTCTTGATCTCCTGCCCCGGCCATCTGCTGAAAATAACACCCTCATCGCTCTCGTTCCACTCCACCAGACTGGAAAACTGGTTTTTCAGAAATCCCATCTTATGCTTCCTCCGTTCTCTTTCTATCGACCCTTTCCTGTTCTCAGCTTCCGCTTGTCAATGCCCTGTCTCCAACTTGTGCTTACTGCTTTTCGGCTTTTCGGCTTTTCGCGTTCCCTTATTTCTTGACGCTCAGTTAAACCAGTATAGCACAGATTCCGATTCTCCCACAAGTTTTTTACCCAACTTCTTTACATTACCCCGATCACGATCCCTGCGATAATGATCAGCGCACAGACCATCTTATGCGCCGTATCTTTTTCCCGGAACAGATATTTGCCCGCCAGGATCGTCACCACGCATCCTGCCTGCTTGAGCAGCGTCATCACCGTGATCCGGCTGCCCGGCATACCGTTTGCAATAAAAAGCGCCCTGTCGGCGATCACAAACAGGATGCTCAGCATCCACACCCACCGGTTGCGCACCGCACTCTTTAAATCAACCGGCGTTCTCGTCAAAAAGATATATAATAAGTAGAACAACACCAGAAAAAGCATGTACCAGAACTGCAGCTGGGCGCTGCTGATATCCCGCATCAGAATCTTGTCAAGAAGCCCGGACAGCGCATTGAGCATACAGGAGGCAAAAGCCATCACCACATACACAAATCCCACGCCCTGTGACGTCTGCTCCGTTTCCGCCCGCTGTCCCCGGCGCGGCCTGTATTTCAGCAAAAGCAGTCCCGCCGATACGAAGAGCAGCCCCACCACCTGATAACCGCTCAACACCTCATGCAGTACGATCACCCCCAGCAGCGTGGCAAACATCACCCGGGACAGATCCAGCACGCCATAGAGGCTGATCGGCATTTTCCTGATCGCCTTAAAGCTGCACATCCATGCCAGAAAGATCACAAACGACTTGGCCACTATGTAAAAATAGAATCTCAGCTCCATTCCCGCCGCGTTCCCCGCGTCCGGCAATACAATTAAAAAAGAAAGCAGTGTATACATAAACAGTACCTCTATGGTAGAGTTTTTCTCCAAAGCCTTCTTTTTCAGTATCTCCCGGGCGCCTTTCAGTATTCCATACAGAAGGACTAAAAAAATCCATAACATTTTTTTGCTCAATCCAATCTTTTTGCTTTTCTTTTTGTAAGTTTGCTGTTATAATAAGTTCATGCGGATATAGTTCATCGGTAGAACGCCAGCTTCCCAAGCTGGAGAGGCGGGTTCGATTCCCGTTATCCGCTTTTTTTAGACCCCTGATTCTAAGAGTTTTCAGGATATCCGGTATTCTTGTCGCTACTCTTTCGGTTTCTATGATAATGGTTTTCTGTACATCGTCGGAATTTATGATACCACTTTGTATCATGAACTGCAATATATCGTTGGCCTGACCAGTATGGCCCGCAATAATTACAGCCAAGTATACTTGCCCCCTGCAGGGCAGGCCCCTCTTCAGAACCGGACGCGCCGCTTTTCCGCATCCGGCCGCAAACTGTAACCAACACAAAACACCCTGCTCATTGAATAGCTTTACACTTCCCAACAAAACCGCTATAATTAATGTAGCAATTAACAATCACATCAATTAAAAGGCGGTGGACGGATGGTAAAAGATATGGAAATGACAAATAAACAATTCCAGGGTTTTATCCGACTTGCTTTAGAACTTTTAGAAAGAGCAGCACAAAAGTCACCAGACAATGAAGATCTCAAGAAAGTAAGGGATATCTTTCAGTCAATGTTAGAAGATGGTAACTGATCAGCAATCAACATTAAAAATAAGAAGTGTAAAGCCTGTTGAATGATCCTTCAAAGGCTTTACACTTTTTATTAATATCCCCGTCACCGGCCCGCCAGCAGCATCTCCCCGCAGAACTTATTCAGCGACATCCGCAGCAATACCCACGCCAGTACACCCAGCCCCAGAGACAGACCTGCCAGTATCCAGGCATTGATCAGCATCGCGCCGATAAACTGTCCGGCGATCAGAAACACCACCGGCAGTACAAGAAAGGCTGCCTTCTGCTGTGCCTCCATCACATTCTGCGCTTTCGCCGACCCACGCACGATCAGGGTAATGGCGATCAGCGACACCGCCGGGGACAGGCATACCATCACCAGAACCCAGCTGACCCCCAAAGTCATCATACCGCCGGTCAGCACATAGAATTCCAGCCCCAGCACGAGGACCATCACCAGAAAAGAACTCCACGAAACAAGCATACTCATAAGAAAAGAAGCCAGCACCTTCGCATAGAACAGCTGTTTCACGGTCAGCGGACAATACAGAAGCGTCTCCAGCGTACTCTGCTCCTTCTCTCCGACAAAAGAGCTGGCCGCCATCACGGAAGCCGCCATGATCGGAATGATCAGAAAGAACATGGGCAGTATATTGTCAAGCAGGAGCTTTGCCATAAGCGCCTCCGCTCCCACCGCCTGCGCCTCCGCCGGCAGTAATCTCATAAGCTGCTGCAGCTCTTCCACCTCCTCCGGTGCAAAATGAGCTGTCAAAAAGTAGATAGTCGGCATCACCAACGTCAACACCAGCGGCACGACAACAATCGTCAAAAGCAGCTGCCTGTTCGCGGTGATCTCCCGCATGTCTTTTTTCACGATCGCACTGATTGCTCTGTTCATGCTCTTATTCCCTCCGTTCCTTTTTGTTCCGCTGTCAGCGCAAAATATATATCTTCCAGGGAAGGCTGCTTTGCAGACACATGATAGACCCTGCCGCCGCTTTCCACAATTCGGCTGACGATGTAAGGGATCTCCTCCTCCGATCCGATCTCAAGTGTAATATCCTGTATACCTGCCCGCATTCCCGACCGTGTCTCTGCCTGCACATCTGCCCGCATTCCCGGCTGTGTCTTCGCCTGCACATCTGCCTGCTTCCCCGGCCGTCCTTCCATCCGTCCCTCCTGTCGGCCCGCCAGCGCGTCCGGCAGACGGTCTGTCCGGATCCGCACCTGCAGACCGGAATTTACCCCGGCCCTCAGCTCCTCCAGCGTTCCCGCGATAAGCAGCCTGCCCTCGTCGATCAGGCCGTATCTGGTGCAGATTTCCTGGGCATAGCGCAGCTGGTGCGTACACAGAAAGATCGTCATCCCTTTATCCTTCGCCAGCGCAAGAATCATCTGATTCACATTGTGCGCACTCTCGGGATCCAGCCCGGAAGTAGGTTCATCCAGAAAAAGGATCTTCGGCTGGTGTATCAGCGCCCGGGCGATGGACAGCCGCTGCCGCATACCCGTGGAATAGGCCGACAGTTTCTGGCCTGACGCATCCGCCAGCTCCAGCTGCTGCAGAAGGTCTCTGGCCCGTTTCCTGCTCTCCTCCTCCCCGATGCCGAACATGGCGCCGTAGAACATAAGATTCTGCATACCGGTCAGATTGTTGTACATCTGTGCGTGCTCCGTCATAACCCCGGAAACAGCGTGCACCTTCTCAGGACTCCTGCCGGGATCCTCCCCGAACACCTGACACGTCCCCTCGGAAGGCTGCAGCATCCCGTTAAGTACTTTGACCGTCGTGGTCTTGCCCGCGCCGTTCGGCCCCAGAAACCCGAATACTTCCCCCTGTTCCAGCGTCAGGCTCATATCCGCCACCGCCGTCTTACCGCCGTCATAGATTTTAGACAAATGTTGCATCACTACTGCGTCCATTCCACGTCCTCCTGTTTTCTACTGATCTACAATCCCTTTTACAGTGCCTGCTCCTCACATGCCTTGAGCCGCCCCACCACCGCCTGAAACTGCGCATCCTCCGCAAGCGCCGCAAATACCGGGTTCCCGCTGACCGCCTCCACCATGCTCTTTCGCACGAGCTTCTCATCTCTGGGCATGTCATTTCCGAGGGGCATCGTGTCCTCCAGCCATTCGTCCAGCAGGGTAAAATAAGCGTCGCCGTGCAGCTTAAGCGGCCATTTTGTCATCCCTGCCAGCCTTTCATACCGTTCCAGATACTCACACGCCTTCCGAGTCTCGCCGAAGCCCGCATAGTTCTGTGCCATACACAGATAATAGGGAAACAACAGCGCCGGATGCAGTTCCTCTATCCGGAAGGTCTCCGCCAGCGCTTCCATTCTCTGCTGCGTCTCATCAAACATATGCCTGTCATCCCCGCACAGCCCCTGGTAGTAACTCATCAGACTAAACAGCGCGATCAGATACTGATAGATGCCGACCTGACATACAGCTTTGGCATCCTGTGTCTTCCCCGTCATCTCATATGCCATGGACAGCAGCGTCTCCTGAGGCGTCAGCACCGAATCCGGCCTGTCGAGGATCCCCGCCACCTCGTCCGGCTTTCCCAGCGAAAGCAGGCATACCGCCTCCATATTCCCGGCCTGCTTGATCAGCTCAATCTCCCCGCTCTCCGCCCTGATCCTGACAAAAAGCGCCCTGGCCTCTTCCAGTATCTTCTGCGGCTCTCCGCTGCCCGTCGCCAGCATACAGTGATTGACCAGCAGGATCCCCATCTGCAAAAGCAGCGGAAAGCAGGAATAGTATTCTTTTATGATCTCCCTGCACTGCCCCAGCACTTCCTCAAAAGGATCTGTCGCGAAACGCTCCGACAGCTGACAGTACAACGTCCGTATTTGTGTCTTCGTCAGCTGCGGCTCGTACCCCAGCAGCTCATCAATGCTGATGTTAAAAAGCGCCGCCAGCTGCGGCAGAAAAGTGATATCCGGATAACTCTGGGCCGTCTCCCACTTCGAAACAGAAGCCTTCGACACACCGATATAAGCAGCGATATCGTCCTGCGTCAGATGCCGTTCCTTCCTTTTTTTCTGAATGACCTTTGCGATATTGATTTCTTTCATATACCCCTGCGCTCCTTCCCGCTTCCTATCCAGTACTTTTTCCATATGCTGTCTGTATTATACAGGTTGATGAAATCAACTTGCAAGCGACCTGCACTCTACTTTTTTCAACAAAATCAACCATCAGGAAACTCCGGCATCTGCACCCTGTCCCCATACAGGCAAAGAAAAAACAGGCCCCATCGTGACCTGTCTTCTCTCTATTTTACGGCTTTGCCCATTTTTTTTAAAAGAATGCTGATATCGATCGGCTTCGTCAGAAAATCATCCATGCCGCTTTGCATCGCCCGCTCTCTGTCCTCCTGAAACGTATTGGCGGTGCAGGCATAGATCAGGACGCTCTGTGCATCCGCGCGGGCCAGTTTGCGGATCTCGACTGCCGCCGTACAGCCGTCCATCACCGGCATCTGCATATCCATAAGGATGATATCGAACTCACCGGGCGCCGATTCCTCAAACAGCTTAAGCGCCTCCGCTCCATTCACCGCATGAGCCGTCTCAAATCCCTCCATGGCCAGAACCTCCAACAGGACTTCCGCATTAAGCTCCACATCCTCCACCACCATGATCTTGACCGGCCTGCCTTCTTCCTGTCCGGATGCCGTCCCGGCATTTTCGACGACGCATTCCGCCTGTTCCTCTTTCAGATACTCCGGTATCTCCTCCACGATAACAGAGGGAATCGTGACCGTGAATGTGCTGCCCACATTCAGTTCACTCTCCACAAGGATATCGCCGCCCATGGCATTGGCCAGCAGCCTGCTGATCGCCATGCCCAGCCCCGTGCCTTTGATGCCCTGCGTTTGCCGGTTCCGCTCCTGGCTGAAAGACTCAAAGATCTTATCTATATACTCCTTCGAAATCCCGATGCCGCTGTCTTCACAGCGGTAGATCGTGAGCACGTGCTGTTCGTCTGTCCGTTTCTGGGAGACTGACAGCCGGATCCATTTCCCTTCCGGCGTGAATTTGGCTGCGTTACCGACAATGTTCATCAAAATCTGCTTGATCCTTGTCACATCCCCCTCGATACAGGGCACAGTGATCTCCTTCTCCACGATAAACTCCACGCCCCGGCTTCGTATATTATCCGCCTGCATGGCAGTGATCTCGTCGATCATGGTCGAGACAAGCAGCGGTTCATGGATGAGATCCACCTTGCCGGCCTGCAGCTTGGACATGTCCAGAATATCGTTCACCAGAGACAGCAGATAATTGGCCGTGCTGTGGGATTTGCGCAGCCAGTCCTTGATCTGTCCCTTACGCCCTTCATCATCAATATTGACCATGATCAGATGATTCATGCCAATCAGGCCATTAAGCGGCGTGCGGATCTCATGGCTCATATTGGAGAGAAACTCCTTCTGCGATCTGGCCCGCTCCGATGCGATCAGCGTTCTTTTCTGAAACTTCATCACGATCAGCAGCATACCGGCCACCGTCAACATGCTGACCGTCAGCATCACCATACTCATGGTGACAAAGGTCTTGCTCTGTTCCGTAAAGACCGCCTCATTCAGCGACATGATAAAGTACAGATTCATCTCCTTCTCAAAAGGGATAAAATAGAACAGCTCCTGATGCTCCTCCCCTTCGTGAGAATGATAGAATCCGAAAAGCTCCCGGTTCCTGAGCTTCGCCGCCACCTCTTCATTGGTCATCTCGGAAGACTCTGCCTCCCCCAGATGCTCGAAGAGATTGCTGTATTTGTTCCGATATCCTTTCTTACTGATATCGACGATATAATTCCCGTTCATGTCGATCAGCGCACTGTGTCCCCGGCTCTCACCGTCTTTGACATAGCTGTTGATGACCATTTTGTCCTGAATGGACGAGATATCGCTCACACCGATCATGGCAAGCATCCGCTTCCCGTCCACCTCATAGTCCTGCAGCCTTACGCCATACAGAATCCGCTTCGCATAACCGTCCTCTGCCGTCGGGTCGTCAAACCGGGCAACCACCCGCTCTTCCCCTTCCGCAAAATACGACATAAAAGTATCGGCATCGTTTCCCGCTGCATCAAAAGCATCTGCGCTGCACTGATCCGAATAGATCGTACCGTCCTCCGCCAGCAGATAAATATGCGCAAAACTGCTGGCTGCGCACTCCAGATCCATCCTGCTCTCGATATCTGCCGCCGTCTCGCAGCCATAGCTCACAAAACGCTCCTGTATCTCCGCAAGATCCTCCCAGCATATCTCGATATAAGTCTGGATCGTAGCCTTGTCATGTTCTGCGATCTCGCTGATCGTGCGGATGATATTATTCAGGATCGTTCTGTTTAACTGTCTGACATACGTAAAGGTAACGAGACAGACGATCCCCAGCGTGGAAACGATCAGCATCAAATAAAAATATCTCGGTTTCTTTTCCACCAATCCCAACCCCTTATTTTCGGCGTATCATGTACCTGCTTCGGTACAGACCGCAGTTTAATCATAGTCCTTTTGGATGAAAAAGTCTACATTTCCCTGTAAAAGTTTCCCCAAAACATCACAGCTGCGCCTTCCTCTTCCCTGTTTCTCCATCTGCCTGTTCCGAACCGCCTGCCCCAGTCACCAATCCTGCCTCCCTGCATAGCCTATAAGTAAATGTGCAAACAACACCAGGGAGAATTATGAAAAAAATCTTTTGTCTCTTTCTCACGATACTCATTGTTATGGGAACGCTGACCGGATGCGGCAGCCCCGCAGCAGACACAAAAAAAAGCGGTTCCTCCGCTTCCTCCGGCAAGACCACCGTTGTCTTAAACGAGGTGGCCCACTCCATTTTCTATGCGCCCATGTATGTGGCGATCGAAGAAGGCTATTTTGCAGAAGAAGGCATCGATCTGACACTGGTCACCGGATTCGGCGCCGACAAGACGATGACCGCCCTGCTTACCGACGAAGCCGACATCGGTTTCATGGGCAGCGAAAGCACGATCTATACCTATAAAGAAGGAGCCTCCGATTACGCCGTCAACTTTGCACAGCTGACCCAGCGTGCAGGTAATTTCCTTGTCTCCAGAGAACCGGTCGAGAATTTCAGCTGGGATATGCTGAAAGGGAAAGACGTACTGGGCGGCAGAGCCGGCGGTATGCCGGAAATGGTATTTGAATACATCTTAAAGAAAAACGGCATCGACCCGGCGGCAGATCTGGCCATCGACCAGAGCATCGACTTCGGTTCCACCGCAGCAGCCTTTTCCGGCGGCCAGGCTGATTTCACCGTCGAATTTGAGCCCCATGCGACTTCTCTGGAAGCCAAGGGCGACGGCCATGTGGTAGCCTCTCTGGGCAAAGATTCCGGCTATGTCCCTTACACTGCCTTTTCTGCCAAAAAGAGCTACCTCGAGAAGAATCCGGAGATCATCCAGTCCTTCACCAACGCTCTGCAAAAAGGCATGGACTTTGTCCAGACCCATTCTCCTGCCGAGATCGCCGAAGTGATCGCACCGCAGTTCGAGGGCACAGATCTGGAGACCATCACTACCATCGTGGAGCGTTATGCCGAACAGGACACCTGGAAGGAAGACCTGATCTTCGAGGAAGACAGCTTTACACTCCTGCAGAATATTCTGGAGGAAGCCGGAGAACTGGATGAGCGCGTCCCCTATGCCGATCTGGTGGATACCACCTTTGCACAGAAAGCCGCGCCCTGATAAACTGCAGATAACCCGATAAACCGAACGGTAAAAAACATCACAACGACACATCCTGCTTCATATGCGGCAGGTTCCAGTGATAGTATGCTGCCAGAAATCTGATCGCTATGACGAGCACAGACGACAGCACTACCGCCGGGATCTGCCCGAAGCTGCGATAGCTCCACACACAGCCGAGGGCGCCCACCACGGAAGCACAGGCGTAGATGTGCTTGACAAAAATATAAGGCGGCACACCCGCCATCATATCCCGCAGAAGACCGCCGCCCACACCGGTAAGCGTGCCGACAAACACCAGCAGAAAGGTATTGTCAAGATACCCGTTCCTGATGCCGGTCATCACACCCATGGCGGTAAAGATCCCAAGCCCCACCGAGTCCATCACCAGCATCACCCTGTCGTACAGCAGACCCGTCTTCCCCTGCAGCAGACCCTTTTTAAAATACAGTACCAGAAATACCAGCAGGGCCGCCGCTACCGCCACTGCCACATAGACAGGCCGCACCAGCGCGCCCGGGATATTGCCCAGGATCACGTCTCTGACCATCCCGCCGCCCACTGCGGTGACCACACCCAGCACACATACGCCGAAAACATCCATCCTGCGGTCGATGCCCACCATGGCGCCGGACGCCGCAAAAGCGATCGTCCCCACCAGTTCCATACAGAATATGATATACTCCTGAATGTCCATCTCTTTCTTCCCGCTGCCTGCCGGCACATGCAGCCGCCATGCTGCCTGTCCGGCTTTTCCTGCCGCAGCGGATTCTCCTTTAACTTTATTCCTCTGTCGGCCGGTTCTTCTGCCGCTTCTCGCCCCGGCCCGTCTCCTGCCCGCGCATGCCGTCTATCATCTTTTCGATCAAAAGTTTCTTCACATAGACATCAAAGCTCAGCATACAGATAAAGGCAAACGTCTGCAGAAATTCCCGATCCTCCTGCGGCGCGTCCCGAAAAGTCTGTTCCGACTTCCGAAACCGCTCCAGAATATCAGCTTTCAGGATATCAATCTGATCCTGCTCAAGCCCGAACGCCTCTTCGTAGATATCCTCCAGGCTGTAGTCTTTTGCCGTGTTAAAGAATTTGGCGGTGATCGGCCGCAGCAGCTGCTGTATATCGCTGATCGACAAAATCCCTTTGTAATAATAGATAAAGATAAGGAGCATCACATGTTCCCTGGAATATTTCTTCTTCACAGGCGGCGGCAGCAGATCATTCTTCGCATAATTGTTGATCATGGTCTTGGTCAGTATCTTGTCCGCCTGCGGGTTTCTCGTCGAATGCTTCAGGTGGGATTCCATAAAGGTAGTGACCTGATCCATATAAAGATCGATGTCCGGGATATCTTCCGCTCTGATATACTCGATCCTGTCAAGGCTTTCCAGTATGCTGTTCAGCAAATCTTCCGTGTTAATCGTCATAGCCTGCGCCTTTCTTTTTGTCTGTACTGCAAAACTGCGTTCTAAATCTCATTATATAGTTTTTATTACTACATGACAAGCATTTTAGTCTTTCTGCGGTTTCTTTGCGTCTTCTTTCTATGGTTCCTTTCGTTTTCCTTTCTTTTTACTGTCCGCCCATCCCTTTTTCAGATTTACAAATACCCCTCATTATGATATATTCATACATAGCGGCAGTGCAGTTTTAACGCAGCAAAGCACGAGACGAAATCTAACGTACACGCGCTGCCAATCCGGATATACAGGAGGCCCTTTTCGATGAATAAAAAGCTAAAAGCAGATGCCGTGGATCAGTTGTTTGATGCCGTACTTTGTCTGAAAACAAAAGAAGAATGCTACTCTTTCTTCGAGGACCTGTGCACTGTCAATGAGTTACTTTCTCTCTCCCAGCGCTTCGAGGTGGCGGCCATGCTCAGAAGCCATAAGACCTATCTCGAGATAGCCGAGAAGACCGGTGCATCCACCGCGACGATCAGCCGCGTCAACCGCTCTCTCAACTATGGAAATGATGGTTACAATATGATATTTGAGCGCCTTATATAATAAGGCGCTCTTTTTTTGTGCGGCCGTTTACCGGTCAGCCGTCGATATTGATCAGATCCATCGGATCGATATATTTCTCGTTGTACATGATCTGATATCCCAGTTCCGTGTTGTCTTCTCCGATCACATACAGGATCGCTCCCCTGACCACATCCTCTCCCTCTTTTTTCATGACGTCGCCGTCATTGCGGTAGATGCTGAAATAGCCGTTGCCATGGTCTATCCTGATGCAGTGGCGGTAAGCGCTGTCCGTCGTGATGGAGACGATCCTGCCGTCCGCGGAAGAGATCACGCTGCTCCCCTCGCTGCCGGTCAGCCTGACCATCGGATTTTCTCCCTCCGCCTCCTCCAGAGACGCCGAAGCGGACATCGGGAACCCCACCGGCATATGAGCCTGCGCCATCTCCTGTTCCAGCGCCTCCTCTTCCTCGACCTTCTGGTTGATCGTATCACTGAGTATCGTGACCTTATTCATCAGCTCTTCCCTGAGGGAGACCAGGTTGTCGTTCTCCTCGCTCAGCGCTTCGATATTCTGCCGCTGCTGCTCGTTCTGTGCCGTAAGCTCCTCGATCCGCCGCATCTCCCGGTAACAGATCACCCCCAGCGTGACGATGACCGCCACCGTGATGACCATTGACGTCTCTACCAGCCTTGGGCCGAACCCCATCTGGCGGATACGCCCCTCCTTCGAGTCCATGAACAGCATCAGCATGTAATTTATCTTCCTCTTTCTTCTGCCATCATTTGTCTCATTCATAAAAATCACCTCCGGCCCGAATTTAGATACTGTCGAATGGGCATTTTTACCTGTCCTATTGTATCATAAGTAACAGCCAAAAGACAATCCATGTTTACCGCAGCAGAAATCCTTCCTTCGCAAGCGCCTCCACAGCGGCTTCCAATATCTCTTCCTGCTCGGCTTCTATCGTATGAAAATGCACCCCCTGAGTCAGGTCCGTCAGCGGCTTCGTTCCGTATTCTTCCACCCTGCACATGAATTTGCGCACGTCGGCCCGGCTGCGAATGACCAGATCGCCCACAAGCCGGCCGTAGATCTCATGCTCCACGATCACATCAAGGATGCTTCCGCCGGCATCCACGATGCAGTCCAGCTCTCTCACGATATCCTCCCTGTCGTGCTTCACCTTGACGACTCTTCGGCACCGCCTGCGTTCCGCCGGCTCCGCATACAGCAAATAGCCTCTGTTTGTTGAGATGATATTCTGATAGGAAGCGCGAAGGAGCGCGATATCCTGTACGATCACCTGTCTGCTGACCCCCATACGGGCGGCAAGCTCCGTCCCCGAAACAGGCCCCTGCTCCCGCCGCAAAGTTTCCATGATCTTTTCTCTTCTTGCTTCACCTTCCATATTCTTCACCGTTCCTGTGTGTTCCTGTGATTTTATCTTATCATAATTGACTAAATAAGAAAAAACAATGCTTTACATTTGGCGAGACATATGTTATTCTATCAATGTTGACAAAGTCAGCTTATTTATTATTTTTTGGAGGTATGTACGATGAACAAAGGTACAGTAAAATGGTTCAATAACCAAAAGGGCTACGGATTCATTTCCGATGAGCAGGGTAACGATGTTTTCGTTCATTACTCAGGACTTAACATGGAAGGCTTTAAATCTCTTGAAGAAGGCGCTGCTGTTGAGTACGAAGTAGTTAATGGCGAAAAAGGTCCTCAGGCCGTAAACGTAACAAAATTATAAGAAACATCGTTCTTATAATCACATAATCACTATTACGATGTGCCTTTTCTTAAATATAAATGATGAATTTTATTTAGAATTTGCAATATTGTCATAACGGATTAGAAAAAACCTGTCTTGCGGCAGGTTTTTTTTATTGTCAAAATAATTCTATCCGGCGTCAATATTATGTTACTTTTAGCGAATACAGTCTCGTCTTCGCTAATATAGTGTTATCTTTCTGTAATATAATTATAGATTTTGTCGGTAAAAAATACTATAGTATATACAGGCTTGATCACGGAAGTCAAGTCGGTTATAGCAATTCCGGAAGAATTCCCCTTTTACACAAGCGAGAGCCTCGAAGGACCCAAACCTTCGAGGTTTTCGTTTTCGGGGAATCAACCTGACTGGCAGAACTGGAGGATACGCATGAAGATCACCATCATAGACGGACAGGGCGGCCGCATCGGCCGCACCGTCATCGAACAGCTTAAGAAAAAACACGAACATCTGGAACTTTACGCCATCGGCACCAACAGCGCCGCCACCGCCGCCATGCTCAAGGCAGGCGCAGACTACGGCGCCACCGGAGACAACGCGCTGATCGTCAACGCCGCCGACTCCGATCTCATCGTCGGTCCTGTCGGCATCGTCTTCGCCAACGCCCTCCTCGGAGAGATCACACCTGCTGCCGCCACCGCTGTCAGCGCCAGCAGAGCCTTCAAAATCCTGATCCCGGTCAACCGCTGCAATCATTATATTGCCGGCCTGCAGGAAGCTCCCATGGGCGACTACATCCGCAGCGCAGTGGAGAAGATTGAGTCCTTCCTATAGGCCTGTCCCTTTCTTCGGCGGATATTCTACGATACAGTACTCGAAGCCGTTGACAATGGTCGTCTTCCCGTAACTGTCCTCCCGCTTGAACTTCCTGCTGTAGTTGGCGTGCACATGGCCGTGGAAGAAGAAGGACGGCTCATACTTCTCAAGCAGCATCCGGAAGACCTTGAACCCCCTGTGGGGCAGGTCCTCCAGGTCGTTTACCTGATAGGCAGGCGCATGGGTCACAAGGATATCGAATCCCCTGTGCCTCCACAGCTTATACCGCAGTTTGCGCACCCTTCTGCACATACTTTTCTCCGAATACTGGTTGCTGGCCCGCGGAATATATTCCATGGAACCGCCCAGCCCCAGAATGCGGATGCCGTCGTGCACATAGATATCGTCTTCGATGCAGATACAGCCGTCCGGCGGCGTCTTCTCATACTTGTCGTCATGGTTCCCCCTGACATAGAGCAGCGGCACGTTGCATAACGTCACAAAGAACGACAGATAGGAGGGCGACAGGTCGCCGCAGGAAATGATAAGGTCAATGTCTTTCAGTTTATCCGGTTCATAGAAATCATACAGGTATTTTGATTTTTGATCGGCAAGTACCAGGATTTTCATGTCATGTAGCTCCTCCGTTCTCTGCCGCTTCGCCCTTCCCGGGTGCGGCGCTTTTCTCTGTGTCGGATTCGTCTACTCTGATCCCCTGAAACTCAACAAGCGCCCTGGCATCCTCTGTCAGTTCATCCACATCGGGAATCTTCCCGACCACGTTCTCCGCCAGCCAGTCCATGGTGATGATCTCGTCCGGCTGCAGACTCTGTCCCTTCTCACACTGCAGAACACCGCCCTGCGCGTAGATCGGACCGTCAAAAGGATGGAAAGCGCCGGCCCGTATGGAGCTTTTCAAAAATTCGATCAGTCTGCTTGTACCGTGCGGCATGGACTTCGAGCAGATGACGTCGATCACATCCGCCGACATCCCCCACCAGTAGTTGACCGCCTTCTTCCCCTTCTGCGCATCCGCCTCCGTGCTGCCGCCGCTGAAGATATTCCTCACCATCTGCTCATAGAATTTTCCCCAGTGCCAGATCGGCGTTGCCAGATTCTCCAGCGTCCCGTCATCCCGTTTCAGATAAATACCGTATTCTCTGGATGCATTGCCGGGCGTGATCATATCATTGTCCGATACGAAAACGATCCCCTCCTGATCCAGCTTCTCCCGCGCATCCGTTCCTTTGACCTTCGTCCACACCAGATGGATCTCCACATAGGGATTGATCATCTTGGCGCCCAGCGCGAAGGCGTTGATATTGGCCATGGCACCATAAATGGGATAGTCCGCCACATAACCCAGCCTGTCGGTCCTGGACAGCGCTGCGGCGATGGCCCCCAGCAGGAACTTGGACTCATACATCCTCGCATAGTAAGTACAGATGGAGGAATAAGACATCATGATCGAACAGTTGTAAATCTTCACCTTCGGATGCTGGATCGCGGAGCGCACACTCTGGTTCACCATCTGCGTGGCCGTGGTAAAGATCAGCTCGCAGCCGGCTGCCACCGCCAGCTCGATCGCCGCCTCCACCTCTGCTTCCGAATCCGCCTTGTCGAAGGCCATCGTCTTGATCCGGCCACCGAACGTCTGCTCCAGATAATGCCGGCCCAGCTCGTGAGCATAGGCCCAGCTGGAAGTCTCTATCGTTTTCGTGTAAATAAACGCTATTTTCAGGGAATCCGGCACGCCCGTCGATATCAGCTTATTCAGGAGCGTGGCCTTGACCTGTTCCGGATTCTGTACAAGCTCAACCTGGCTGCCCTGGTCGGCCAGCGTGATCTCTGTCCACATCTTCTGCAGCGCCTTTAAGATCTCTCCTTCCGACTGGCTCTTCACCTTATCATAGCCGTAGATCTCCACATAGATCAGGAAAGCGTCCGACACGTTGATATCCAGATTCTCTCCGTGCTCCTTCTGAAACGCCCGCTCGAAATTGTAGCAGGCAAAGTGCAGATTCATCCTGTCGTCGTCGCTCCAGGCCTCGTCCTCCTTCTTGCCCATCAGTTTTAAGAGCTTCTTATAGCTGCCCTCTCTCGTAAAGCAGACGTCATAGCTGCGGGACACCTCATAGAAGTCCAGAAACTCAAAATACAGGCGGTTCTCCTTATCCTCCGTCTTCTTGGGCACCAGACGGATGACAGAGGCCGCGATGCTGTACGTCTGCAGATACTTCATGACGCTGACACGCTTATTGCCCTCCTGCACATAGAACTGGTTCATAAATTCATAAGCCACGATGGGATCGCTGATCCCGTCCTCGATCTGATGCTTGTAGACCGCCGCCCACTTCATGCCGAATTCCGATTCCTCCGGAAGAAGCGGCATGAAATTATTGGCGAACGCATTCGAACGCCCTACCGTCTTCGTCCCTACGATCTTGGAAAGCGGAATATCCATGATGCCGATATTCTCCATCCCTGCCACTTCCGTGTAAGACATGATCTCATCCAATACCGGGAGATAAGGGTATTCGCCCTTAGTGAGCGCAGCCCGATAACTGCGCCGCCCCTGTCTTAACGCTGCTGTATAATCATTAGTTGCCACGGCATTACCCTCCTGTTTTCCTGTTCATTACTGGTTGCTGTATTTTTTCATGCATTCCTATCTTACCATCTCATTCCCGAATTGAAAAGCTGTTTTGCCGGAAAGCATATCATAGAGCTGTCTGCATGCTTCCTGTCTGCCTTCCGCGAAGGCCTGCCTGAGCCGTTCCGCGATCTGTGCGTCCTTGAGTCTTGCCGTCAGCAGCGGTGAAAAACGCCTGCCCTCCAGAGATATGGCCGTCCTGACCGCCTCGTCGAAGGTCATTTTCGCTCCGGTAAAAAGGTATTGGGCCTCGGTCACGTTCTCCAGCCAGTCGATCAGCCCGATCACATCCACCATCTGCCGCTCCGGGCACTGCAGCCTTCTGTAAGTCTCCGGGTAGCCGCCCGAGCCGTCATACCAGCTGTGATGTCCAAGCGCCGCCACCGCATAGGCCTTTGTGGACGCACACTGTGCCAGACAGGTGCTGCCCTGTACCGTGTGCAGGCCCGCCATCTCGTATTCTTCCTCGAACCACTGCCGTCCTGTCTGCGCATACAGATTGATAAAATTGATCTTACCCGCATCGTGGAAAAGGCCGCAGCCCCACGCATAATCCGACACCGCCTTCTGCCTGGCCGCCCTGTCCTCTATCACACTGATCTGTGGGATATCATCGAAAAAGGCCGGCTCCTCCGCCAGAATGATGCTGCAGAAAGCCGCTGCCGCCCTGGCCACGGTATAGGACTGGATATAGATATCCGGCGCAAACCGCAGCAGCAGTCTCAGCAGAAACTCCCCGTAGGTAACGCTGCCCTTTGTCTCCACGAAACTGCACGCCAGCTGCCGCAGATAAAAGAAAAGCATCTCATTCTCCGGCGCATCCGGAAAGACATCCACATAATCCAGTATTCTCTCATAAAGGCTTTCGATATATTCCTCCCGCGGCAAAACAAGCTCAGGATACTGAACCAGATACTGACAGTAAAAGGCCGGCAGGGAGATCAGGCCATACATGGTTTCCTGCGAAAAGTCGTTAATATCCGCCGCATCCATCAGCCCTTCCATCTTCGTCATCAGCCCGTCCAGCGTATCCAGCCCGCAATAGTAGGATATGGCATAATAAGAGAAGGCGGCATGGATCGGCATCTGTTCGCCCCGCGCAGCCGCCTCCTGCATACGCGTCTGATACACGATATAAACCGACTCCATGACAGCTTCCACATCCTCCGCCGACATGACATGATCCTTGTGAAAAGATATGCTGCTGGCCATCTGTCTGTGCACCATGAAAATATATCTGTCCCAAGGCAGATCCGGTTCCATCTCCTGATAATATTTATCCTGCAGGATCTGCAGGGACTGTTTCACACGCCGGATCTTCTCGCTGTGCGAAGCGAACTGCCCCAGCGACATATTGGCGCGGGCGCGCAGGATATAGGATCTGGTATCCGTGTCTTTCATCTCGTCAAAATATTTCAGATAGGCGCCGGCCTCCGTAAAGCAGAGCCGCATCCTGGACATATAGTGATCCACCATGGGCATCTCCAGCCCCAGCAGCCTGCTGCACAGGTTGTTCCGGCCGATCCCCAGCCAGTAAAGTTCCCGGATCATACCATTTTGGTCCTTCTTAAGCCTGGCCAGACTTAAGAGCGCCCGGTGGATCTGGCAGAACAGTCCCGTGTCCAGCTCTTCTCCCACCTGAAAAAGACGGCCGGCGAATTCCTGCAGCCCGGCAAGCTCCGCCTCCCCGGCCTCCGGCAGATTGTCCAGCAGCGGAAAAAGGCCGGCCCGCAAAAGTTCCATGTTACGCACGATCTTCCGCTCGATCTGCTCCCTGTCAGCCGCCAGTTTCGCGCTGTAATCCTCGAAAGAACATCCTTCCGTCTTCTTCCGCGCCGCCAGCACAGCGATATCTTTTAAATTTGCAATGTATTCTTCCTGATACGGCTGCATATCTTCCCCTCTCACAGACGGCTGCCGGCTGCTTATCCGCGGCAGCTGCTCCTGCACTGCAGGTATTATGTAAACTGTCTGTACAAAATCTCCTGCAGGCGGCTCGGTTCCACCGGCTTGGAGATATGTTCGTTCATGCCTGCTTCCTTCGCCTGCCGCACGTCTTCCACGAAGGCGTCGGCCGTCATGGCCACGATCCATACCGCCTGCGCATCCGCGCGCTCCATCTGCCGGATGCGTCTGGACGCCTCATGACCGTCCATCACCGGCATATGGATGTCCATAAAGATCAGATCGTAATAACCTTCCCGGGAGGCCTCGAATTTCTCCACGGCTTCGGCGCCGTCGCAGGCCACCTCCACCTGTGCCCCCGTCACCGACAAAAGCTCTAACGCAATCTCCTGATTCAGCTCATTATCCTCCACGAGCAGGATATGGCGGCTGCTGTAATCCCTGTTCCCGTCAGCCTGACTCTCCTCCTCACGGATACCGCCTGTCAGCTCCGCCAGCGTACTCAAAAGCCGGCTCTTGAACAGCGGACAGGGCACGAAGGCATTGACCCCGGCACGGGTCGCACGATATTCCGTCTGTATCCAGTCCGTCTCCGATACGAGCAGGATCGGGAATTCCCTTCCGGCCAGCTGCCGCACATGAGTGGCAAGGTTTAAGACGGGCATATCCGCAAGCTCCTCTCCCAGGAGCATGGCACAGGGCATATGGCCCTCGTACTGCGCCTCGGTCAGCCAGGTCACCGCCTGGGCGCCGTTCTCCATCTGTACCGGCACCAGGCCGCTCTCCCGCACATATCTCGCCATCTGCCCGGACCGCTCCCTGCGCTTCTCCGCGATCAGCACCTCCGCCTGCTCCGGCAGATGCAGAGCCGCCAGGGACTGCGGCGCAGTGGTCAGCGGGATGCGCACGGTGAAGCAGCTGCCTGCTCCCTCCTCGCTCTCCACCAGGATCTCCCCGTCCATGCGCTCCACCAGATTCTTGACGATCGACATGCCAAGCCCCGTACCTTCGATCTTACTGGTGGCCTCGCTGTGCACCCGCTCGAAAGGATCGAAGATCTTCTCCAGAAATTCCGGGCTCATGCCGATGCCGTTGTCCTTACAGTAAAAATCCAGCCACACCTTCTGCTGCTCCGGCTCCTCCGTCCCCGCGGCTTCGGCAAAATGCTGTGCGAACCGCACTTCTATTTCTCCGTCATTCTGTGTATACTTCACCGCATTACCGATGATATTCACCAGAATCTGCCGCAGATGGAGCGGATCTCCCAGCAGGCTTTCCTCCTCGATACGGCCGATCTCGATCCGCAGCGTCTGATTCTTCTGCGCCGCCTGCGGACGGACGATCACCGAGATATCATGGATCAGGTCCGCCAGTGAGAAGTTCTCTTCATTCAGGGTGATCCGGCCGCTGTCAATGCGCGACATATCCAGTACATCATTGACCAGACTCATCAGGTGGGCCGCCGCCGTCTGGATCTTCCCCAGACAGTCCTGCACCCTGGCCTTCTCGTCAATGTGGGACAGGGCAATGGAAGTCATGCCCATAATGGCGTTCATGGGCGTGCGGATATCGTGGGACATATTGGACAGAAAACGACTCTTGGCCTGATTCGTCTCTTCCGCCGCCTGCAGCGCATCCTCCAGCTCCCTGTTCTTTCTTTCAAGTGCTGCCATATACTGTTCCTGCGTTGCTGCAGGGTCCATGCTGCTTTTCGTGCTTTCCATACCGTGCTCCATACCTCTTCCATATGCAGATTCTTATCCGGTATCCCGAATCAAAAGTTTCCGGCCCTGCGGCTGGTCACCCGTCATTCGATGTACCGACATTCCTTTACGTGTTATTGTAGCATATCCGTCGTCAACATTCTATAGGTAACGACAGTAACCTTTTTTGCAAAATCAGATAAAATATAGTAATTGACACAGAGGTATTTTCCTTCATGTCCACCATACCTGTTTCCCTGCTCCTTTTCCTCACTGCCGTATCCATAGACTCCCTGACTGCCGGGCTGACCTACGGTACACAGCGGGTAAAGATCCGGCCTTTCGCCTACCTGATCCTCACTTTTATCCCGGCCCTCTTTATCACACTGGCCAACCGCATCGGCTCCTGGCTCTTCGTCCTTCTGCCGGAAACTGTACTGCCCTTTTTGTCTTTCACCCTGCTTCTGCTGCTGGGCTTAAGCAAGCTGACCGAAAGCCTGCTCAGACTGCTGGCGCGCCGATGCCCCAGTCTCACAAGAAACTGGGGCCTTAAGATCAAACAGATCAATATTATATTTACCGTATATCTTTCCCCCGAAGATGCCAATCAGGAGGATCTGCAGTTTCTGAGCGCAAAAGAAGCGCTGCTGTTATCGCTGGCCCTCTCTCTGGACAGCGTCCTGGCGGGGATGGCGTTCAGCGCCGGACCGCTTCCCGGACTCCCGCTCTTTTTGATGGCGGCCCTCTTTAATCTGCTTCTCTTCACCGCCGGCTACAGCCTCGGCCATCTGGCCTCCTGTGTGCTCCACGTCGATCTGTCCTGGCTCAGCGGCCTGTTTCTCCTCCTCTTAGCGCTGCAGTCCCTGCTGTAAACGGACTTTCTTCTACGGCATTGCGCGCCCCCTCTTCTTCCCGGTAGCGGTTGCCATATCCGATCGCCACAAGCAACTCATGTACGATCAGCGGGGTAGCGGACAGTGCGATCAGCTGCCCCCACTCCATGAGGCTTAACCGTACCGTGCCGAACAGCCCGATCAACGGCCCGATTTCCGTCACCGCCGCCTGCAGCGCGATCCCGATCAGAAACGCCCCGATCATATAAGGATTGTTCCTGTGGTTCATCTTAAACACGGAACGGTTCACATCCCGCATACCAATGGCGTGGAACAGCTGACTGATACCCAGAACCGTAAAGGCGTGGGTCTGTGCCTTAGCCAGCACCGCGGAGATCCGCAGCCCTTCTATGACATTATGTAAACTTACCGGGAGGCCTTCGGCCACGATACGGTCATAGGGCACTTTCAAAAAGGCCGCCAGACTCACCCCGCCGATCACCAGTCCGTAACAGATCACACAGAGCAAACCGCCTCTTGCAAACAGCGAATCACCTTTTCTGCGGGGCTTCTCACGCATCAGTCCTTCGCTGTCATTGTCATCCACCCCCAGCGCCAGCGCCGGCAGGGAATCCGTGATCAGATTGATCCAGAGGATGAAACTGGCTTTCAACGGACTGGGCAGTCCCGCCACGATGGTGACCAACATCGTCATGATCTCCCCCAGGTTGGAGGACAGCAGGAACAGCACGGATTTCCGGATATTCTCATAGATGCCCCTTCCTTCCCGGATCGCCGTATGGATGGTGGCAAAATTATCATCCATCAGCACGAAATCCGCCGCACCGCGGGCCACGTCGGTGCCGTTCATCCCCATGGCGATGCCGATATCCGCCGCCTGCAGGGAGGGCGCGTCGTTGACCCCGTCTCCTGTCATGGCCACCGTCTTACCCAGTGTCCGGTATCCCTCCACGATCCGCACCTTATGTTCCGGCGTGACTCTGGCAAAGACCCGCAGCTCCTTAAGCCGCTGCAGAAAGCTGTGCTCTTTCAGGTGGTCAAGCTCCCGTCCTGTGATACACTGCTCCGGCCGGCTGGCGATGCCCAGTTCCTTTGCGATGGAAAAAGCCGTATCCGGATGATCCCCCGTGATCATCACCGTGGCTACCCCCGCCCGGGCGAAATCCGCCACAGCCTGTACCGCCTCCTGTCTGACAGGATCCTGCATACTGACCAGCCCGAGAAAGACCATGTCCTTCTCCGCCATACTGCCCTGCGGATCCATCGCCAGCCCCATTACGCGTCTGCCTTCCGCCATCAGGCTGCCCTGCACTCTGGTGATCGCTGTTCTGTCTGCCTGCGTCAGCTCACACAGCCTGCCCTGCCTGTAGATCCGGCTGCAGCCGTCCAGAATCCGTTCCGCCGCCCCCTTGGAGTAAGCCACGGTCTCCTGCCCCTGCCGGTGTACCGTCGTCATCATCTTGCGGGCGGAATCAAATCCCCGCTCCGTCGTCCGCGGATACCGTGCCCGCAGCGCTTCCAGATTCACGCCGCAGTCCCGCGCCATATAGAGCAGCGCCAGTTCCGTCGGATCGCCCAGCTTCTCCTCCCCTTTCAACATACCGTCATTGCACAGCACGCTGCCCAGCAGGAAATGGCTTTCCGCACTGTCCGGCGCCTGTTTCTGCCCTGCCCCTGCGAAAAGCGTGCAGAGCTGCTCCCGTCCGCTCAGTTTTCCTTCCAGATAGCACTCTGTCACCGTCATCTTATTCTGCGTGAGTGTCCCTGTCTTATCGGAACAGACCACTTCCACAGCCCCCAGTGTTTCCACAGAGGAAAGCTTGCGCACGATCGTTTTCGCCCGCACCATCCGGGATACGCTCAGCGCCAGCACGATCGTCACGATCGCGGGCAGCCCCTCCGGCACGGCCGCCACCGCAAGCGAGACCGAAGTCAAAAGCATCTCCCCCACATCCCGCTTCTGCAGCACTGCCACCACAAACAGGAAGATACAGATACCGACCGCCAGCGCACTCAACAACTTCCCCAGCTCCCCCAGCTTGACCTGCAGCGGCGTCAGTTTCTCCTTCCCCTCGTGCAGCATACCCGCAATGTGGCCGATCCTGGTATCCATACCGGTGGCTGTGACCACGCCCATGCCCCTGCCTTTCGTCACATAAGTGGACATATAGGCCATGTTCATGCAGCTGTTGTCGCCGGACGTCTCCACCACATGCTCCGCTTCTTTTTCCACCGGGACAGACTCTCCTGTAAGGGTAGACTCTTCTACGCAAACCCCGTTAGTCTCGATAAGTCTAAGATCGGCCGGCACCATATTTCCGGCCTCCAGCAGCACAATGTCTCCCTGCACCAGCTCTTCCGCAGCGATCTTTGCGCGCTCCCCTTCCCGCAGCACGACGGCCTGCGGGGAAGAAATCTTCTTAAGCGCCTCCACGGCCTTCCCCGCTTTTCCCTCCTGGATAATACCCACTGCCGCATTCAATACCACCACCGTGACAATGATGACGGCGTCTCCCAGCTCATGCAGCATGAGCGAGATCGCCATCGCCACCACAAGGATCAGGATCAGCGGATCGTTCAGCTGCTCGGCGATCATCTGCCCCAGGCTCTTCTGCTCCTGACTTTCCAGCCTGTTGGCCCCGTATTTTGCCCTGCGCTCCATCGCCTCTCTGCGCGTAAGGCCCTTATCCTTGTCCGTCTCAAGCATACGAAGCGTGTCCGCTGCCGTCTTCATCTCATACATGCAATTACCCTCCTGCGATCATCGGAATGCTTGTCACATCTTTCTAAGATATATGCGCAGAAGGGCTTATTTATGCCTCGTCAAATCTGACCTGTATTCCATTTTCACAGGCGGCTTTGCAGACACCGCATTAAAAACTCCGCAGCCTGTCGCTCCCGTCGTCCACGGTATTTTCTATGGACTTTACTATCACATAGTAGCCAAAGCCCGGATTCACCTCCACATAGACCCGGTCTCCCGCTTTATGTCCAAGCAGCGCCTTTCCAAGCGGCGATTCCGTGCTGATCAGCCCTTCCAGAGAATTGCCGCGCACCGTCGTGACCAGCTTATACTTTTCCACCAGGTCATCGTCCTCGAAATAGACCTCCACCGTATTGTTCATACCGACCTCGTCCTCCGCCGACTCATCGGACACGATCACCGCCGTCCTGATCATCCGCTCCAGATAACGGATCCGGCTCTCGTTCTGGTTCTTCACCTTCTTGGCCGCATGATACTCGAAATTCTCACTCAGATCGCCGTGCGCCCGCGCCGTCTTCACATCTTCCAGCGCCTCCCTGCGCACCACCAGTTTGCGGTATTCGATCTCTTCCTCCATCTTCTTGATATCCTGCCTTGTCAGCTCATTGTGCATCTTCCTGTTACCCCTTTCTGCCCGGCCGCAGCCCGCGCCGCCTGCACGCGAAAAGAGACAGTCAGCTGCCACCGTCTCTTTTCTCTATCCACGTATCTGTATTTGATTATAATGCAGGTCCCTCCGGTACGCAACAGTGAATCAACAGAATCGTTTACGCCTGCCGTCCAACCGGGAACTTCCCGCTTTTGGGCAGATTCCTGAGCATATTCATGATCATGTCATACGTCATGGATGACGTGTCAATCTCCAGTTCCTTCCCGTCCTTTGACTTAATTACCGTGCCATTTGTTCCCACATAAGCAGTCGTGTTGTCGTCAAGATGCTGAATTGTTCCTGTCATTTCCGCAAACTTTTTCAGCCACGACTCTCCCGTTTCCCTGCACATTTCCTTAAATTTCTCAGCATCCTCCCCCGTCATATAAGGATGCTTCCCATCCCTGACATACCATGAAAAACCGGTTGCTTTGTCCGTATATTTCGGATCTGTGGCCGCCCATTCTTCCAGCGTCTTATCCCCATACCATACTGTCAGGCCGCTGTCCTTTGCTGCAGCGCTGTCCTCCTGCCCCATGAGCGGATTGGTTGCTTTTAATGATGCATATATATCCTGCACATTGGCATTCTGCCTTGTACCTTCGGACGCTGTTGCCTCTGCCGCCTGTTTCTGCGGGTAGAACTGTCCGGCACCGCTCCTGCTGTACTTATTCGTTGGTACATTGTTCTGATAAGGATTCTGTCCTATTCCATTTACGTTCATTTCTGCAATCTCCTCTTTCATCCATTATTTTCATGACACCCCGCGATCGCTCAAAGCCGCCTCTGCTCTCCCTTTCTTTATCTGTCAAAAGCCTGCTCTCAATCGTTTCTCTGCCATCTACTCATAATACGAACCAGCCTGCAAAAAAGTTTCATTGATTCATTCCCTGTTTCCTTCCATTAATGACAGAATAAACGCTTTATCTTCATCCGATACCATAACATAAAAAGTCAAAAATTCTTCGGAAACATATCCTCCCTTTATCGTTTCCGGGGCAATCTGCTCTTTTATGATATTGGAATCTTCATATACCGTCAGTTCCATCCATTTTTCCAGACTTCCATCATGCCAGGCAGCCACCGGCGTCTTGTAGGAAATAATTGTGCATAGCTCGTCAAGGTCTCCCACTGTACGCTCCAGTGCGTCCATCTCTACATCTGTATCAGACGAAATGTCCATATCATCTAAATCATAAAACCGGCCAAGAATTTCTTCATCCAAAATAGTGTTTACCAGCTGCCCATCACTTGCATATACTTCTATCTGTGAAAGTCCCTGTAAATCTTTTCCTCTGTCACCCCGGTCTACACCACAGTCAGACAATCCCATGGTGGTCAGAATACCCATCAGTACCAATAAAATTATATTCTTCATTTAGATTCCCTCTTTTCTATAAGAAGTTTACAGACAGTTACCAGCAGTACACAAAACAGGCATATGACCGGAAAAACCGGGCTCCACGCATTTGTGACAAACCCTGCCGCCACTGCCAGAGCTGTTACGGGCAGCGCTGCATAAATCCATGCAGACTTACCACGTAAATTTTTCTTATGAAGATACTCTGCATTGTGCGCAATGATATTTTCCGCATGGATTGACATACCCGCCATAATCAAAAGCATAACTGCCGCGGCGTCTGTCAGCCAGTCCAATGCATTGCATACTTCGCTTCCCACGATATTTTTTGCCATAAATATAAATTCTGCTCCAAAGAAGAACAACAAAACGCTTAATACGATCATGGCTGCATATCTTTTGCGGTTCCGGCTGCTCTCCTCACGAAAAGACTTTATGACTGCCTCATCAAACAGCAATGCACTGGAACTGATTTCCTGATAATGTTTCGGCTGAAAAAAAGTCCAAACCAATACGGCTATGCCTGTTGCCATAGTTCCCCAATACAGTGGAAGCAGAAACTGCCTGTAATCGGAAAAGCTGCCAAAAATATCCGCCCCAATCATCAGCCCCACCCCAATAGCAATGTTCTTTGCCTGATGTTGTTTATAGGAAAGGAACCCATCAATCGACTCCCTGCTTACATAATAACCACCGCCCTGGTTATTCCCGTCCGGGCTTTCGCTTTTCAGCAGATAATCCAATGTTACACCAAACATGTTGCTGATCTGCAGTAATTTTTCGATCTCCGGTATGCCCCTGTCGCTTTCCCATTTGCTTACAGCCTGACGTGACACATTCAACAGTCCTGCCATCTCCTCCTGAGAATATCCTTTCTCTTTGCGGATCGCTTTTAATTTCTCTCCAAAAGTCATTTTAAACAACCTCCCTTTTTGTTTTCCTGTCTGGATTATAAAATCAAAGCTGTCTAAATGCCACCACCTCAGCGTGTCATCCTGTCAATTCAGCGTGTCATTCCCTGATTTTACGCCTAAAAGCCTCCTGTCTTTACTGACTTATCGGAAAAAGAAGGAAAATTTTTAACGTCTGTTTCGTGAATGGTTAATCTGGCTACGTGAATCGCAGGACAGCCTGAAAAAAGGCGGGTAAGTATAGAGTTTTAAAAACAGGAGTGACAAAATCAAGCGTATTCTGAAAAATGAGATACAGCAGATGTGAAAAAACGATAACATCAAAAGGTCTGGATTCAAAAATGCGCTGGCTACCGGCTTGTAAAACAGAAAGGTTTATGGTAGCATGAAGGTATGAAAACGGAAGGGAAAACAGGTGGGAAGCTTGACATTGACGGAACAGCAATATCAGGAAGACTTACAGCGTTTAAGAGGTTTACGACCAATCGACGATGATTTCATGCGTTGCCTTTTTAAAGATAATATTCCACTGGCTGAATTTGTATTGCGCATTATCACAGATAAACCAGATTTAATTATTACTGATTGTAAGACACAGAAGGATATGAAAAGACTGGCTGGGGCACGTTCTATTTGTTTGGACGCATATGGAACAGATTCAGTTGGAAAAAAATATGATTTGGAAGTCCAGAGGCAAGACAAAGGAGCCGATCCACACAGAGCAAGATATCATTCAAGTGTAATGGATATAGAGAATCTCCATTCAAGTCAGGAATTTAAAGAATTGCCAGACACATATACAATTTTTATCATTGAAAAAGATTTTTATGGTCAGGGCAAAGCAGTTTATCCGATTGAGCGAATCAACCTTGTAACAGGTAAATCTTTTGAAGATGGGGAGCATATCCTTTATGTGAATGGTGAATATCGTGGAGAATCTGATATAGGAAAACTCATGCACGATTTTAACTGTACCCAAGCGGCTGATATGAATTTTGAACTGATGGCAGAACGAACAAGATATTTGAAAGAAAACCCGAAAGGAGTTCAAGAGATGTGTAAAATGATGGAGGATATGAGAAAAGAATCTTTGAAAGAAGTTGCTAAAAGAATGTTAGCAGATGGAATGTTAACACTTGAAAAAATTGCTGAATATGCAGGACTTCCTCTTGATGAAGTAAAAAAATTGAAAGCAGAACGAACAGCATAGTAAAAAATAAGGCCGGGAATCTAAAAACAGGTTCCCGGCCTTATTTTTTACCCTGAAATGTAAATTTTCTGTGAACTTGACCAAAAAGTCCTTTACAGAACGTCACCGGAGGAAGCCGCCATGAAGCTGTCAACGGCAGCTCGCAGAGCCGTCTATCCTGCTATTGACCGGCCCGGCTGATTTTGCAAAGACGCCTGATATTGTGGCAAATTCTGCAGCAAAGAAAACATGTTGTCTAAGTTTTGCCTGTGCCAATTAATCGACTTCCAACTCTCAGTAGCTGCGCATAATCTACAGACCGGAGTGCTTCAAAAGGGATTCGTTAGTGTCCCAGCATCTCCTCGATGAAGATCCCATAGCCTTTGGCTGAATCCTGTACCAGCACATGGGTTACCGCCCCCACCAGCTTGCCGTTCTGGATGATGGGGCTGCCGCTCATGCCCTGTATGATTCCGCCGGTCAATGTCAGCAGCTTCTCATCTACCACCTGTACCACGATTCCTCTGTTGATGTTGTCCCGCTCCAGATTCACCTCCACGATCTCCACGTCATAAAATTCCGGTTCCCCCGTGACAGAGCAGATGATCTGCGCCGGACCAAGGGCGATCTCCTGTTTCAAAGCGATGGGGATCGGCTCAAAAGCCGATGCCGCTTCCACCTCGGCGTCACAGATACCGAAGATTCCTTCCTCCGTATTTTCCGTGATCTCCCCGATCACATTGTCGCTGTCGTATTCGATATAACCGGTCAGCTCACCCGGGTTGCCGTTGGAACCTCTGGTGATGCCCACGATCTCTGTCCGGTACAGCGTCCCTTCCTCCAGATTCATCAAAAGAGAAGTGTCCACGTCATTGATACCATGCCCAAGCGCACCGAAAGAATTATCCGTATCCTCATAGGTCATGGTGCCGATTCCCTGTGCATTGTCCCTGATCCAGATTCCCAGCTTCCACTCCTGATTCTGATTCGCCCCCGGCGTCACCATCACATCCGTCACTTCCCCGTTGCGCTTGATCGTCAGCACCATGTCCTGTCCTTCCGATTCTTCCACCGTCTGGACAAAATGCTTCTTGTTCTCCATCGCTTCCCCGTTTACCTTAAGGATATAGTCGCCCTTCTGCAGTGCATATTTGGCCGGAGAGATCTTCTTGCCCTCACTGTTCTCAAACTCACCGATCCCTACCACAAGCACGCCGCTCGTCTTCACATAGATACCGATAGGAATTCCCGAAGGAATCAGCATCTTATCCTGGATCACTTCCACGTCCACATTTTTATAAGGAATCACCCCAAAAAGTTTCAGATCCATCTGGTAAGTATCAATCTCATTTGCCCTGACCTTTACAGTATGTGCAAAATTCACGGGGATGCTCTCCACGCTGCCCGACAGGCTCTCCACCGCTTTCCTGCCCTTATCCTCCGCGCCCTTTACAGAAGAGACAGGCGCGGAGTCCTCTTCCCGGACACGGTAAATCTTCCCGGAGACGGGCACTCTGAAATCCAATTCCTGCTCCACGCCGGCACGTATTTTAATGGTTGACGGAATTTTATTCCAATAGGTCAGATATACGGTCACGATCAGCGCTGCCACTGCCGCCGTCAGCACCAAATATAAGAAGCTCCTGTATATTCTCTCCTGTTGTCTTGTCATATCAACTGATCTGTTCAATTTTCACATCTCCCATCTCTTCTTTTTCTATACCTTTTTTCTATACCTTTTATCTATCTCTTTTTCTATCTTTTTTTATCTCTTCTTTATATCTTCTATATATATCTTTTACATCTTTTTCTATATATTTCTATATATCTTATTCCGTCGCTTCTTCTCCCTTCTTTGCTTCTCTATCTTCTTGACCTCTATGTCTTTTTGCTTTCATATTTTTTCCAAATCAACTCCATCAACTCCGGAAAAAGAACACGAAAAAGGACATACAACACGCATGTCCTTTCTAGTATGTGAAAAATATTCGATTTTAATTTAGTATTGTTTTGTTTTTCTTGCCAAATCTTTCATTTCTCTCGCATTGTTCATAACATTTTCTGTTATGCTGTCGCTTCCCAGCATTCTGGCCAGCTCCGTCACGCTCTCTTCCTCCGCCAGCTTTCTGATGTCGGTGACGGAACGCTTGTCCTCCACCTTCTTTTCGATACAAAAATGCTGATCGGCCATGGCTGCGATCTGGGGAAGATGAGTAATGCAGATTAATTGATGGCCTCTGCCAAGAATTCCCATTTTTTCGGAAACCTTCCACGCCGTCTTGCCGCTGATCCCGGTATCGATCTCGTCAAAAATAAGCGTCTCAATAGCGTCCTTGTCCGCCAGCACCGTCTTAAGAGCCAGCATGATACGCGACAATTCACCGCCACTTGCCACCTGGGCCAGCTCTCTTAACCGTTCGCCGGCATTCGTGGAGATCAAAAACGCTGCCCGGTCATAACCGTTGCTGCCGATCATCTCTTCCAAAGCCGTCACCTGAATCTCAAAAGCAACTTCCTGAAAATTCAGATCAACGAGCGCCTTCTTCATCTCCTTTGACAATCTGGCCGCACTGCGCCTGCGGATATCCGATATTTTTGCACAGACTGTAAGTGCTTCTTCCTTTAAAGTATCTGCGCGTTTGATCAATTCCATACGGTAAGCGTCATAATCTCTGTATTTTTCCAGCGTATGCTGCGCCTGCGCCTGATAAGCCAGAACGTCTTCGATCGAATTGCCATATTTTGTCTTTAAATGGTTCAGCAGGTTCAGCCTTTTCTCCGTGCGGTCAAAAAGCTCCCCGTCGAATTCCAGCTCCGACAGATAGTCCGCCACCGCCCTGTTGTAGTCGTTGAGCAGGCTGTCTATATCCAGAAGCTGCTGTTCAAACTCCTGCAGGGCCGCATCATAAGCCGCCACGGAGCGCATCTCCTTAAGCGCCCGCCCTAAGCTGCTGCCCACGCCGTTTTCCTCGTATCCGCACAGCGCATGAGCCTGCCCGACCGCATCCTGGATCTTCTGTCCGTTGACAAGTTTCCGGTAAAGCTGCTCTACTTCCTCATCTTCCCCGGGAACAAGAGCCGCCTCCTCGATCTCCTGGCATTCAAATTCCGCCAGTGCCACCTCTCTTTTCCTCGTCTCTTCGTCCACCTCGCTGTGCTCCAGCTCGTCCACGGCACTGCGATACCGGCTGTAAAGTTCCCGCAGTTTTTCCTTATGGGACAAAAGCGCTTCCCCCGCGTAGGCATCCAGTATCTCCAGCTGCTTCGCCGGCTTTAACAGCGACTGATGTTCATGCTGTCCGTGTATGTCAAGCAGGATCTCTCCCAGCTGTTTAAGCTGTCTGGCCGTCACCGTCTCGCCGCATACCTTACAGACATTGCGGCTTTGCAGGATCCTGCGCTGGAGGATGAGCTGGCCGTCCTCCACGGGCAGCTCCAACTCCTCAATGGCTGCCAGCTGCGGTCCCTCCACTGTAAAGACAAGCTCCACCAGTGCATACTCCGCCCCGGTACGTATCATATCTTTATCTGCCTTGGCGCCCAGCGCAAGGTTGATCGAACCGATGATAATGGATTTACCGGCGCCTGTTTCTCCGGTCAGAATATTCAGGCCTTCTCCAAAAGTAACTTCGACCTCATCGATCAAGGCCAGATTCTTCACATGTAAACTTTGTAACATTCTGCCACCTCTTATCGTAAACCCTCATCACATTATTCTATCATCCGTTTTAACTGTTCCATCACCTGAGCCGCCGCGTCCTCACTGCGCATCGCCATCATGATCGTATTGTCGCCCGCGATACAGCCCACGATCTCCTCGATCTTCAGGGCGTCAACCGCGGCCGCCACCGCCATCGCCATACCGGACACCGTCTTCATGACCAGAAGATTCTGCGCCAGCTCCATGGATACATACCCTTCTCTCAACACCCGGATATACTTATCCCCTAAATGTGTCTCCTCCCGGGTAAAGGCAATATACTTCTGCCTGCCGTTACCGCCGGAGATCTTGGACAGCTTCAGCTCTCTGATGTCCCGCGATACCGTGGCCTGTGTCACCTGATACCCCGCCTCGCACAGTCTGTCAGCCAGCTCCTCCTGTGTTTCGATCTCATACTGGCTGATCAATTCGATTATTTTTTCATGTCTTCTCTTTTTCATATACCTGTTGTCTCGTTATCTGTTTCTTACCATTTATTGCTGTTCGCCCGAATGCTGCGTTTGCTTTGCTGCCTGCTGTTGTTCCTATTCCTGCTGCGCTTTTATTGATACGGCCTTTCCTCTATTCGCTCATCTTCTTGTGCAGCACTGTCAGGAAACTCTCCGTATTCAATTTCAAAATACCGGTAGTCTTATCTGCCCGGCGGATCACGATACTGTCACCGGTCTGCAGTCTCACCTTATGGCTTCCGTCATAACTGGCTTCCACCGTCTGCCGCTGTCCGTCCTTCCCTTTCGGAATCTCTATTCTGATCTCATCATCGGGCGCCAGCACGATACTTCTTGTATTCAGCGTATGCGGGCAGATCGGCGTCAACAGCAGAAGACTGGCACCCGGCTCCACGATCGGACCGCCCGCCGACATGTTATAGCCGGTGGATCCCGTGGGTGTCGCCACGATCATGCCGTCCGCACTGTAGCTGTTCAAAAACTGTCCGTTCACATAAATCTGAAAAGTCAGCACCTGCAGCGAACCGCATCTGGAGATCACGATATCATTCAGGGCATAGTTCTGTTCCGTCATGTCCTGCCGCCGCACCTGTCCCTCCAGCATCATCCGCTCTTCCCGCGTAAACCGGTCGGCCAGCAGCTTATCCAGCGCTTCCTCTATGGCCGCGATCTCCACCTCCGCCAGATACCCCAGCGTGCCCAGATTAATGCCCAGAAGCGGAATATCCTGATTCAATAGATTTCTGGCCGCCCGCAGAAGCGTCCCGTCCCCTCCCAGCACCAGAATACAGTCCGGCACTTCCGGTTTTGCCAAATCCGGTTTACATAATTCAGGATATGATGCCGCATGATCCGCACAGACCACTTTTCCGCCATGTGCCGCCAAATATGCAGTTATCTTCCGGGTGTAGAAGCCCTCCGGATCCTTCACCTCGTTTGTGATCAGATAAAAATACTTCATAATGTCTGCTTCGTCTCATCCAGAGCGCCGTGTGCCTCGGCGACAATACGCGCGGCCAGCGCTTCCATTTCGGCGCTGTGCGCCATGCCATCCTGCCGCTTCGTCAATTCCCGAAGCGCACCTTCCGCTTCTGCTTCCGTCATGGCTTCTACCGCCTCCGGAATCTCTCTTTCTTTTTCCAGATAGATCAGATATTCGATATTGCCTTCCGGGCCTTTGATCGGCGAATAAGTCAGCCCCAGGATCACGAATCCCACCAGATCAGCATAGTCGATCACCTTGCCGATCACTTCCTTATGTACTGCCGGATCCCGGACGACCCCTTTCTTGCCCACCTTATCTCTGCCGGCCTCGAACTGCGGCTTGATCAGGCACACCATATGCCCCTGTTCCCGCAGCAGATTCCTGGCCGGGATCAAGATTTTCGTCAGCGAGATAAAAGAAACATCCACCGACGCAAAGTCGATCTGCCGGTCAATATCTGCCGGCGTCACGTAACGGAAATTGGTCTTCTCCATACAGACGACCCGTTCGTCATTGCGCAGCTTCCAGGCCAGCTGGCCGTGCCCTACATCCACGGCATATACCAGATCTGCCCCGTTTTGCAGCATACAGTCCGTAAAGCCGCCCGTGGAAGCGCCGATATCCATACAGACCGTATGGGAAAGCGCAATCGGGAACTGCTCCATGGCCTTCTCCAGCTTCAGGCCGCCCCGGCTCACATATTTCAGGCTGCTTCCTTTTATCTCAATATGGATCCTGCTTTCATCGAAGGTCGTTCCGGCCTTGTCTTCCCGCTGGCCGTCCACAAAGACATTGCCGGCCATCAGAATGGCCTTCGCCTTCTCTCTCGACGGCGCAAATCCCTGCTTTACCAGAATAACATCCAGTCTCTCTTTCATCTCTACCGCTGCGTCTCCTTCTTTGTCAGGCAAACAGCCTGTCCGTCCCGTACCGCTCACATCAGTCGCGGCCACCGGCCATGGACACATACCGCGTCATGATCTTCATCACGATCGAATCCGCATCAATCCCGATCTCACGCTTGAGCAGTTCCACATTGCCATGCTCCACATACTCGTCAGGTATCGCTATGTTGAGCACCTGTGCGGACTCACCGATCTCATCCACATATGCCCTGACCTTCTCGCCGTACCCGCCGCTGGCCACATTCTCTTCCATCGTTACGATCAGCCGGTGTTCCCTGCATGCTTCCCGTATTGCCTGCTCATCAATCGGCTTCACAAAACGGGCATTCGTCAGCGAACAGGAATAGCCTCTCTCCTTAAGCTGCTCCCGCACGTCCAGCGCAACCTTCACCATGCTGCCCACCGCAAAGAGGATGATATCCTCCTCTTCGTAGATTGCTTCACTCCTGCCGGCCTCAATGGGGACGCGGTTATCCCGCAGCCCGTCAAATGCCTCGCCCCGCGGATAGCGGATCGCCATCGGCCGCCCGGCCGCAAGGGCAAATTTCATCATATCGGAAAGCTCCCATTTATTCTTGGGGGCCATGATCTGCATATTCGGTATGGAAGACAGGTACGACAGATCAAAGATTCCCTGATGCGTCTCCCCGTCGCTGCCCACCAGTCCCGCCCTGTCAACGGCAAAAATGACCGGAAGATTCTGCAGGCAGACGTCATGCAGGATCTGGTCATAAGCCCGCTGCAGGAAAGAGGAATAGATCGCCACGATAGGCTTGAGCCCTCCGGCCGCCAGCCCGGCGGCAAAGGTCACGGCATGTTCCTCCGCGATCCCCACGTCAAAAAACCGGTCCGGATACATATTCCGGAAGCGTTTCAGCCCGGTGCCGTCCGGCATGGCCGCCGTGATCGCCACCACCTGCTCTTCCCGCTGTCCCAGCTTACACATGACCGTAGAGAAAATATCCGTGTAATTCGCCTTATTGTGGGGCTTGCTCGGAATGCCGGTCTCGATGTCAAAGGGCTCCGCTCCATGAAATCTGGCCGGATGCCGCTCCGCAGGCGCATACCCCTTGCCCTTCTGTGTGATCACATGCAAAAGCACGGCACCCCTGATCTTCCTGGCCTCTCCCAGAAGACGGACCATCGCCGGAATGTTATGACCGTCCACCGGTCCCAGATATGTGATGCCCATATCCTCGAAGAACATCCCCGGCACGACCAGCTGCTTAAAGCTGCTCTTGGCACGTCTGATCTGGCTCACCACCTTATCGCCGTAGGACTTGCCCAGAAGAGACTTGTAGACACCTTCTTTCAGATCCAGATACATGTCCGCCGTTCTGATGTTATTCAGATATTTGGATACCCCGCCCACATTTTCCGAGATGGACATATTGTTGTCATTTAAGACCACGATAAAATTGGTCTCCAGACGGGAAGCGTTGTTGAGCGCTTCATATGCCATACCGCCGGTCAGCGATCCGTCCCCGATCACGGAGACGATAGTATTCCGGCCGCCCTGAATGTCTCTGGCCTTGACCATCCCCAGCCCCGCCGAGATGGATGTCGAGCTGTGGCCTGTGTCAAAGCAGTCGCACTCGCTCTCCTTGCGCTTCGGAAAACCGCTCATGCCGCCGAACTTACGCAGATTGACGAAACCGTCCCTGCGCCCCGTCAATATCTTGTGGGTGTACGACTGATGCCCCACATCCCAGATGATCTTATCCTCCGGCAGATTCAGGAAAAGATGCAGCGCCATAGTCAGCTCCACAGCCCCCAGATTCGAACCCAGATGACCGCCCGTCTCACTGATGGAACGGATCAAAAATTCCCTGATCTCCTGCGCCAGTACGCCGTAATCGCTCTCCGCGATCTGCTTAATGTCATTCGCCTGTTCAATTTTCTCTAAAAGCATGCTAAACCTCCACCCGGGCATTTCCTTCGCATTTCTATTTTTGTCTGTAGATCAACTGCCGCACCAATTCTTCCAGAAACAGATTCCTGCGTGGAAAAGAGGCCAGGATCTCCACCGCTTCCGCAGACAGCTTCTCCACCTGTCTTCTGGATTCCTCCAGACCGTGCATCCCCACATACGTCAGCTTGTGGTTCTTCTCGTCGCTGCCCACCTGCTTGCCGAGCACTTCCAGAGAACCGGTCACATCCAGAATGTCATCCTGAATCTGGAATGCAAGTCCGATATTGCAGGCACATCGCTCCAGCGCGTCGATCTCCTCCTGTGAAGCCCCCGCCAGCGCCGCACCGATCGTCATAGCCGCCTGGATGAGCGCCGCCGTCTTATGCTCATGAATATAGAGAAGCATCTCCTCCGTCACATCCGTCTCCGGCTTCTCCGCCTCCAGATCCGCACACTGCCCGCCGATCATCCCGTCGATACCGGCCCTGTCGGCCAGAATCTTCATGGAAGCCGCTACCCTGCGCATCTCATCCACAGTCTCCGCCTTGTCAAAAGCGCGCACCGCCGTCTCGAAGGCATAATTGAGCAGACCGTCTCCTGCCAGCACCGCCATGCCCTCTCCGTAAACAACATGCGTCGTCTTGCGGCCTCTGCGGTACTCGTCGTTGTCCATCGCCGGCAGATCGTCATGCACAAGCGAGTAATTATGGATCATCTCCAAAGCCGCCATAAACAACGGCAGCGCATGTTCCAGCAGCACACTGCCATCACCAAACAGTGCCGCACTCTCCGCCATCATCATGGGGCGCAGCCGCTTGCCGCCCGCCAGGATCGAGTAATTCATGGCTTCCGCCACCCTGCGCCTGTAGCCTTCTTCCGCCGGAAGGCTGCGCTGCAGTATCTCTTCTATCGTCTTCGTCTTCTGTTCCAGTTCCTCTTTAAAATTCATCCAGTCCACCATCTTCATTGATCTGAAGTACTTTCTTCTCTACTCTGTCGATCGCACTGTTACAGTGCTGCAGCAGCCGCATTCCCCGGTTATATTCCTGAAACGACTCCTCCAGCGTGATTTCCTCAGTCTCAAGATGTGCGATCACATCCTCGATCTGCGCAAACGCTTCCTCCAGAGAAAGCTCCTGCTCCTGTTCTGTCTGCTCTTTGTTTCTCTCCATGTCCAATGCCTTTCTGCCGCTCCTCTTCCGGCCCGCAGGTCTGCGCGCCTGCCTGTCCATCCATGCCGCGATCCGAAGACCGGCGCTGCAGACCCGCTTCCCATGCAGGTTATCCTTACCGGTCTACGCGCTTTTTCTCCATGACCTGTGCCTGCAGGCTGCCATCCTTCACATAGACGGTCATCCTGTCCCCCACATCCACCTGCCCGACCGACGTGAGCGTCCGCCCGGTATCGTCTGCCACATAGGCATATCCCTGGTTCAGCTTATCAAGCGGGGAAAGTCCTTTCATCTGCTCCACATAGAGCGCCAGCCTGTGCCTGCTGTCCCGCAGCCGTCTTTCCATCAGATTCTGCAGACGTTCCTCCAGAGACAGCGCCTGCGTGCGCTTCGTCCGGATCGTATTCAGCGGACTCAAATAACGCATCCGCACACTGTACTGCTCCACTTCCTGCCGGTAATGGCGGATCACTCTCCTGCACATGTGCTGCAGCGTACAGGCATATTCCTCCAGCCTGTCCTCCAGCTGCCCGATATCGTAAACGGCCAGTTCCGCCGCTGCAGACGGCGTCGGCGCCCGCAGATCGGCCACAAAATCGGCGATGGTGGTGTCCGTCTCATGGCCCACCGCAGAGATGACCGGCACCGGACAGTCAAAGATCGCCTGCGCCACCACTTCCTCATTAAAGGCCCACAGGTCTTCGATGGAACCGCCGCCTCTTCCGACGATGATCACATCCACATCCATCCGCTCCAGTGCGTGGATGCCGTTGACGATGCTGGCCGGCGCCGCATCTCCCTGTACGATGGCCGGATACAGTATGATCTGCACATAAGGATTCCGTCTGCCGGCAATGTTCATGATATCCCGCACCGCTGCTCCCGTAGCCGCAGTCACCACCCCCAGAGTCCTGATATATCTGGGAATCGGCTGCTTGTACTGCGGCGCGAACATGCCGCGCTCCTCCAGTTCCAGTTTCAGCCTCTCGTACCGTTCGTAGAGTGCACCGGCACCGTCCAGCTGTATCTGTCTGGCATACAGCTGGTATTTGCCGTCCCGCTCGTAGACATCCACGCTGCCGCCCACCACGACCTGCTGCCCTTCCCGCATCTGAAAGTTCATACCGTTCCGGTAGGAAGCAAACATCACACACGCTATCGTGCCTTTTGCATCCTTTAATGTAAAATAAATATGTCCAGAGGAATGGTATTTGCAGTTACTGACTTCGCCTTTGACCAAAACCGACTGCAACATATAATCCTGCGTGAACATATTTTTGATATAAGAATTAATCTGTGCAACTGTATATATATTCTGCATATCTGCCGCCTACGCAAACTTCGCGAGAATACCGTTGACAAAACCTGCCGACGCTTCCTGACCGAACTTCTTGGCAAGCTCCACCGCCTCATTGATCGCAACGCCGGTCGGTACGGAATCATCATACCGGATCTCATACACCGCCAGCCGCAGGATCGTCAGATCTACCTTGCCCATCCTGGCGGTGTTCCAGCCTTCCGCCTTCTGGTTCAGCAACCCGTCCAATTCCGTGATCCTCTCAGAAATCTTATTGAATTTGTCCGAAATATAATCGGCGTCTTCTCCCTGCGCGGCATCCTCCTGCTCAAAGAAAAGTTCTTCCTGTTCCGCCATATCCTCCGGGCTGTTAAACTCCACACGGAACAACAGCTTAAAAATCTGTTCCCGCAGTTCTCTTCTGCTCATACTGATTCCTCGTCATATCTTATGTTTCCAACTGTCCTGTCGTGTGGTTCCTTACCTGTCCTTGGCCACATTGATCCCTGCGATCCGAATGTTGACGTCCGTCACTTCCAGTCCCGTCATATTCTCGATCGCGCTCTTTACCTTACTCTGGGCGCGCTGACAGGTCGCCGGAATATTAAAGCCGTACTCCATCACGATGGCCAGCTCCACCTTCACCTTCTTATTAAAGATCTCCACTCTGGCGCCTTTGGCAAGTCCCTTAACCCCGACTCTGCTCAGAAGCTCATTGGCCATATTCCCGTTCATGGCGGCTATCCCCTCCACTTCTGTTGCAGCCAGTGCAGCGATCATGGCCACTACATCGTCCGCGATCTTGACTGTGCCTATCTTCTCATCTTCCTGTAATACATACGTATTCTTAGATAATTCCTGCTCCATATTACTCTCCCATTCCTGCCGGTACTGCATACCGGAATCCTGCAACCGTCTGCATAAACATGTTACTTATTTTGAATAAGTATACCAAAATTTATCACCTTTGCCTAGTACAAAAAAATCTCCGGAGCCGTCAAAGCCAGAAGCTCATACTGAACTGCTCCTCATTATCCGAGTAGGACACCACGCCTTCCGGACAGTTCAGATAGCGGAATACTTCCTGCCGCGTGATCAGGGCATCCTCCATCTGCCGGTATACGTCGGCGCTCATACACTTGAGCGTCACATACGCGCTGCCCTTCTCGTACTCCTCCCGAAAGATCCGCTCCACCTGTTCCTCATTCCACTCCGTGAAATAGAAGCCTTCCCGCACATAATAGTTCGCCGCCATGGAAGTACACTCCGGCAGCTCCACCACATTGTCCAGCGTATGCGTCAGGTTCAGCTGTTCCGTGGAGACACACAGATAATCGTAATTGATCGTGGGGATTTTCTCGCCGGGGTAGCTCTCCGCACCGCCGACCGCCTGATAGGAGGCATCTCCCCAGGTCGTATCCACATAGTAGTACTGCCCCTCTACCTGCACCAGATTCCAGGCATGTCCTTCGCCGCCTACCACACGCCCCAGCACCAGCGTGGTGGGCACGCCCGCCTGATTGAGAAGATACTGCGTGGCCTTGGCATACCCCTGGCATACCGATCTGCCCTCGATAAAAACAGAACAGATATTCTGGTTATCCTCCGCCGCGGCGTCGTATTCCGTGTGGTGGATCAGATATTCATAGATATATTTTACCTTCGTGTAATCGTCTGCTCCGGCCGGCATCCCGCTCAGACACTGGTTTACATAATTATCTATCTGCCTCTGCTTTTCCGCTATCTCGGCCTGATCATAACGGTAAGAACCGGTAAAAGTGATCTTCCGCAGAATATCCCCCAGCGTGTATTCCGTATAAGTGTAGCCTTCCACATAGAAGATCTCCGGATGATCGTTGAGGACGCACTGGAACACGTGGGAAATCTGCTCCTTGTCACAGCTCGACAGCTTCACGTCTTCCTGAAACTGCGTCAGGGCATCCCGGATCTCCATATACAGCTCCTGCTCTTCCGCGGGCAGCATACTGTAGGCGTATCCTTCCTCTCTCTCGCGCTGGACTACCTGCTCCGCCGGCTCCTGCTCTTCCTGCCTTGCCCCCACGTCCTCCTGCACATACAGGTCGCTCTCCTGTCTGGGCAGTGTCCTCCATGCATAAGTCAGACATCCCGTAACGACCAACATACCGGTTAATAACAAGCCTGTTTTCTTCATCTGCACACCTTTCATCACAGCCGACACCTGTCTGCTCTCTAATTCCTGCCAAACTCGGATAAGACCAGTCCTTCATTTCTGTCCAGCGTCATACCGATACTCCACTGGTTGACGAACAACAGAAGCGGGTTATCCTTCAGATCCCGGATCTTCTTCATATCCGATGTTCCTGTCAGTTTATCCAGATCGATATCCTTATTCTCAATCCAGCGGATATGTTCATAAGGAAGATTCTCCAGTCTGATCTCTACATTATATTCATTCTCCAGACGGTATTTCAGAACATCGAACTGCAGTACGCCGACCACGCCCACGATGATTTCTTCCATACCCGTATTAAATTCCTGGAAAATCTGGATGGCTCCCTCCTGGGCGATCTGCGTGATTCCTTTCACAAACTGCTTTCTCTTCATGGTATCTATCTGGCGCACCCTCGCGAAATGTTCCGGTGCGAAGGTCGGTATCCCCTCATAAGCGAACTGCTCCTTCGGCATACAGATCGTATCGCCGATCGAGAAGATACCCGGATCGAACACGCCGATAATGTCCCCTGCATAGGCTTCGCTCAGGATCTTACGCTCGTCTGCCATGATCTGCTGCGGCTGCGACAGGCGCATGACCTTCCCGCCCTGCACATGCTTCACCTCGGCGGCGGCATCGAATCTGCCGGAGCAGATACGCATAAAGGCCACCCTGTCTCTGTGCGCCTTATTCATATTGGCCTGAATCTTAAAGACAAAGGCCGAAAATTCATGTTCCACCGGATCGATCAGCCCGATATCCGCCCTGCGCGGAAGCGGCGTCGTAGTCATCTGCAGAAAATGCTGCAGGAAAATCTCCACACCAAAGTTGGTGAGTGCCGAGCCGAAGAATACCGGTGTCAGTTCGCCCGCCTGTATCAGTTCCAGATCGTACTCCGCACTGGCGCCGTCTAACAGCTCTATCTCATCCATAAGCTGCGCCCTGTTGGCTTCTCCGATCTGCTCTGTCAAAAGCGCCTCATCCTCCACCGCTATCCGGGTAGCATGTCCTTCCTTCGTTCCCTTCTCCGTATCGGCGAAGGTGATGACCTGCCTGCTCGACCGCTCGTAGACTCCCTGAAAGTTCTTGCCGGATCCGATGGGCCAGTTGATCGGACAGGTGGCGATCCCCAGTTCCTTTTCGATCTCGTCAAGCAGTTCAAAGGTATCGTTGGCATCCCTGTCCATCTTATTGATAAAAGTAAAGATCGGAATATGGCGCATAACGCATACTTTAAAGAGCTTACGTGTCTGCGCCTCCACCCCCTTGGAAGCATCAATGACCATCACCGCCGAATCCGCTGCCATCAGCGTTCTGTAGGTGTCCTCCGAGAAATCCTGATGTCCCGGCGTATCCAGAATATTGATACAGAAACCGCCATATTCAAACTGCAGCACCGAGGATGTGACGGAGATACCTCTCTCCTTCTCAATCTCCATCCAGTCGGAGACCGCATGTCTTGCCGTCGCCTTGCCCTTCACGCTCCCTGCCAGATTAATGGCGCCGCCGTATAACAGAAACTTCTCCGTCAGGGTCGTTTTCCCTGCATCCGGATGCGATATGATCGCAAAGGTTCTTCTTTTGTTGATCTCTTCCGCGTAATTACCCACGTAATTTATCCTCCAAATTCTATAACATAGATATCCCGGCAGCCTCAGGCATGATTCCGAAACAGTCAGGCGCCGCCGCCCTCATCCCCTGCGAAACCCCTTCCGAACAGGCGGGCAGCGGCTGTTTACATGCGATTCCTGCCTTCTTCCAATGTCCTGCAATAGTAGCTTTGCCTCCGGATGCCGCTTTCATACGGATACATTCTATCATAAAAATTCAGATAGTGCACTTAATTTGCATTCACCGTACTGATAATGATCGAATCGGCGCTCACGCCTGTCTTGCGGATCACGATATCCTCGATCTGTGCCCGCTGTGCTTCCGTCAGTTCCGCGGTATTGACCACCACATCCACGCTGTCGCCGTCTATGCTGACAACCGCATCTGAAAATCCCTTGGCTTCCAGCAGGATCTCCGCCGCCGTCTCCTTCTCCGCGATGTCCGTCATGGTGATCATGCTGTTGACTGCCTCCTGCTTCTGTGTATCGCTGATATTGGCATTGTTGATGATCTCCAGCAGCGTTTCCTTATTCTGCGCCCTGGTCTGTTCCTTCTGCAGCTTGGCTCCCGACATCTCGGAGACATTACCGGAGGTAAAGACCGCCTCACCGGGCACGTCTTCCATCTGTTCCTCTGCCAGCGCTTCCGCCAGTTCTTCGTCAACGCCGCCGTTCACCGCCATGGTCACATCGCTGTCCAGACTCTCGATGTCTCCGGAAGCCTGCTCGATATCTTCATCCGACAGATCCATCAGTCCCGCATACTCGCTGTCATCCTGGTTCATGGCCAGATTCCCCATATCATCTGTAGCAATCTCTCCGTTGACCGTCATAAGGTCTTCATCCGTTACTTTCGTACCTGCAAAATTCAGGTAGCCCGCCACTGCGATCATGATCGCAAGCGCCGTGATCATCATCTGGTTCTTCTTGATCATATTTTTCAATTCTTTCTCCCCTTCACTGATTATTTTTCATCTTTACTATTTTTATCTTATTCGGGTCAATATCAAATAATACCTGAATTGCTTCAATAATATTTTCGCGGACATTCCCCCGGTCCGCCCCCTGCGCGATCACCACAACCCCCTCCACAACAGGCTCTATCGTCATCACCACGTAGGGTACGTCTCTCCCCTGTCCGTCCGCCGTATAGATCGTACTCTTCTCGACGCTGCTCTCCCTGACAGTGCGCCTTCCTCCGGCAGAATCCGTCTCCTCGGTATCCGTATGCTGTTCCGGTCCGTCCTTCTCCACGATCTTCTGTTCCGAGCGCTGCAGGGTGATCAGCACTCTGACTTTCCCCACGCCCTCCACACAGCGGAGCGCCTCTTCCAGCTTCTCCTCCCAGTAACCGGCATAGCCGGAAGCATCCTCCTGCCCTGTCTGCACCTTATGATCATCGATTGTATCATCTATTATGTTCGATAAACCGGACTTTGAATCTTTTTTTTCGACCGGAACAGCGATCACGCATAACAGGATACCGACCAGGATTATGATCAGGCACTGATCCTTCTGCAGCTTTTTCCCGCCTGTCAGCTTTTCCATCATCTTTTTAGCCGCTTCCACTGTATCTCACCTCCACCTGCTCCTGTGCCATACCCAGAATATCAGCGAATACCTTTCTGTACTCCTGCACTGCCTGCGCCTCCGCTCCGTCTTCCTCCGTCTGCCCAGCCTCACCCCCTTTTTGCTCCGTCTCAGTTCCGATCTGAATCTTGTCTATCATAATAGGAACATCCTCCCTCTCCTGCGTCTTCCCGGCAAGTGTGATCCGTACCTGTGCAGGCGCCTCCTGCCGCCCTCCCTCCCCGCTTTCTCCTCCGTCTGTTTCCCACTCTGTAATAACTTCCGTTACTATATAATTTTCCGATTGCATATGCTGGTTTAATCTGGTTTTAATTTCTTCTTCCAGCTGCTGTTTTACGCGCTTTTCCATGCCATAGTCCGCCGTCGGCAGCTCTTCCTGCCATGTACCGCTTCTCTGCTCCATCTCCCTGGTCATCCGCTCCATCTCCTCCTGCCATTGTTCTATGATATCTCCTTCGGAGGAGGAAAAGGGCCTGACAAACAGCAACAGTACAATAACGCCCGCAATTATTTTTACATATTTCTCGTACTGCTTTCCGGCAGCAACATGGATAAAGGTCTGTGTCACGATCATAAACAGACCGATCTGTTTGATATGCTCGATCATCGCTTCCTTCCTCTCTTACAGTGCCGGGAACCTATTCTCACAGCCTGCCGCCCGTAGTATAGGCAATGACCGCAATCTGGATCACGAACATGCCCACCGAGGACAGTGCCAGCTTTAACAGCATGATATTGCCGCTGCCCACCCGGTCTGCACAGTTTGTCATGCGCTTATCGCTGATGATCCCCATCAGGGCCGCGCTGATCTTGACCACACCTGCCAGAAGCAGCAGTTTGAACAGCGGCACCAGACATAGAAGGACCAGCACCAGCGTAATGTACAGACCAAGGCTGTTCTTGACCAAAACGGCCGAACCGACCACCATCTCGAACATCCCTTCCGTCAGCCCGCCGATGCCCGGAATGGCCGACACCGCCTTCTTCATCATCGAAGACTGCAGGGAATCCAGCACCGGTGATACCATCGCCTGCAGCATACTGAACCCTGTTATGACGCCCAGCGTAGCCTTGATGCCGACACTCACCACTTTGCCAAGCAGCTCCAAAAGCAGCGTCAGCTTCTCCTCCATCCACACGCCGTTGATCACCGTCAACAGAACATAGGCGTAGACTGCCGGCAGCAGGACCGTCAGATATCCCCGCTCGATCAGATAGACGATAAACAGCAATACCTGATAATAGGCTGTGGCCGAGGCGATGCCGGATGCGCTGCCCACCGCCGCGATATAAGTCGGTATATACAGTTTCATAAAGGTAGTGACCGACTCCAGTATTTCCCGCACGATGACCGCGCCGCTCTCGAAGGATCGCAAAAGCACGGCAGTCAGAAGCATATACACAAAGTAAAAGGCGATGTCCGACACCTGATGATCCTGAAAAAGATCGGCAAAGTTGACAAACAGCGCTGCCGCGATCCCCAGTACCAGTATGGCAAAAAACAAAGCCCTGATCTCCCCGGTCTGTGCCTGGAACGCGCCGGCGATCCCGCCTGTCAGCTCCTTTACGGCCGTCCACACTTTTCCCTGCAGCAGCAGTCCCATGACCGCCTTTCCGTCGAAGGTATACTGCGGAAACAGCTTCTGAAAGTCCGTCATCACCGCACCCATATCCATTTCATCCCACAGGAAACTGCTCTCTTCTATGCCCACGGCGCACCTCCTGTCCCTTTTTATCCCGCGATCGACCGGATACTCTCCAGCAAAGCCAGAAGCACCGGCATTCCTGTGAGGAGAATATAGAGCTTGCCCAGCATCTCAACTTGTCCGGCAATGCCGCCGAAACCGGCGTCCTTGCAGATACCGGCACAGAATTCACATGCGTAGGTCGCTCCGACCGCCTTTAACAGCACTGTTAAATAACTATAGTTATCTTCCACATATCCCCGCAGCTGTTCCATCGCCGACAGAATGCCGGCAAAATACTGCGCCGCATATCCAAACACAACAATGCACACGGCGATCCCCATGTAAACACCGTACTCCGCCTTATAGCTCTTGAGCGGAACGGCAAGCAGAATTCCCACAATGCAGATAAATCCTAATTTAACAATTTCCAAAACCACCATCTCCTTCTGTGTCTGCACCTACAGTGTAAACAGATCCTGCACCATTACAAACAGATCATAGATATAGGGAATGAGCCATGTGAGAACGAGGATCAGGCCCGCAAGACTGATCAAAAAGGCATGTTCTTCTCTGCCGCTGTGTTTTAAAACCTGATTTAATATTGTGACCAAGATGCCAACCGCCGCTATCTTGAAAATAAGACTTATGCTCATGTATCCTCCTTATGTACCCCGCCCTACAGCAGCAGAATTGTCATAAATACGCCCGCCAGGATGCTCAGACAGGCCGTCACTCTGGCTTTGTTCTCATAGGCATCTTCCGCCTGCCTGCATTTCCGGGTCAGCAGATCCATGGATTGTCCGATCCGCTCTGCCTGGAATTTCTCCTCCTGTATGCCCGGATCAAGGGGCAGGCACTTAAGTATCTCCTTCTCTTCCTCCGGCAGACGCACCACGGACAGACACTGCGCTACCTGCCGCTGCCAGATCTGTTCAAGGCCTTCCCCTTCCTGTCTGCCGGCCTGCTCGTAGATTGCTCCAAAACATTCCCGGTAAGGCTCCGGGCAGCTCTCTGACAGGAGCAGACAGATTTCCGGCAGTGTCCTCTTCCCGTAGGCAATCTCGTTCTGTATCCTCCGTATTATGCGGATCCATTCCTGTAAATGCCGTATCCTGCTCTTTTCTTCCCCGATCCTGCCTGCGCCCCAGCCGATACAGCCGGCCAGGATGCAGATGCTTCCGATCAATTTCAACATCGCAGTCCCTCTCCGTCATAGATCCCTTCCACCTGACACTGCCCGTTCTTCTTCGTGAGCACCAGATATCGCTCAAACAGCCTGTCTTCCATAATATCGCGCATGTACTTTTTCCTTCTTATCTCCGCCAGGGATTCTCCGTGAATCGTCGCGATCAGCTTGCAGCCGCAGCCGCTGGCCATCTGCAGCGCCCGGATATCCCCTTCGCTGCCCAGTTCGTCCACGGCCAGAACCTGAGGCGCCATGGCCCGGATCAGCAGCATCATCCCTTCCTGTTTCGGACAGCCGTCCAGCACGTCCGTCCGGATACCCACATCGTTTTGGGCGATGCCCAGATAGCTGCCCGCGATCTCCGACCGCTCATCCACCACGCTCACATTCACACCTTGTCCGTACTTTGTGCCGTCGGACAGATGCCTGATGATATCCCGCAGCATCGTCGTCTTGCCGCAGCCCGGCGGTGAAACCAGCAGCGTATTCAGCACACCCCCTCGTCTGTCGTACAGATAAGGAAGTACCCTGTCGGATACCCCTTTGATCTCATGGGCGATACGGATATTTAAATAACGTATATATTTTAAATTGCGGACACGGCTGCCGTCCTCCAGGATGACCTGTCCTGCCAGCCCCACCCGATGGCCGCCCTGCACTGTCAGAAATCCCTGGCGTATCTCATCCGCAAACGCATAGACCGAGTACTGGCACAGATGTTTTAAGACCGCCTCCAGTTCTTCCGCGCTGCAGGCTGCCCCTGTCGGCTGCCTGTCCAGAAGTCTGCCTGCCCCGTCCACAAACCACTCCCTGTTACCGATCAGTACCGTGGCCGGGACATTGACGCGCATTCTGATCTCCTGCAGACTGTCGGCCTGTGCGGCCGCCTGCGCCCACTTGCCGCGCATGGCCTGCGGGAACATATACAAAATCTCCTCCTGCCTCATCCGCATCCCCCCTTATCTCAATATATGAGCCTTTGTCCAGGTTATGACGAATGCGGAAAAAAATGGTTTCAAAAAAATATGGATTTTTAGGGATAATAGAGTTAGAATAGTCTAATAACGGTTTCTATCGTTAATGACATCACCAGAAAGGTCCGATACAACGTTATGAAATTAGACATGCACTGTCACACAAAAGAAGGTTCTCCCGACTGTAAACTGGAGCTACTTGAAAATATAGAAATATTGAAGCAGAAAGGATTTCACGGTATGCTGATCACCGATCACGATTCCTACAAGGCATACCGCTATTATAAGAAACTTTCTCACAAACCGGAGGATTTCGTAGTCCTTAAGGGGATCGAATACGACACCATTGACGCCGGGCACATGCTGATCGTCATGCCCACCGGCGTTAAGCTGCCCATCCTCGAACTGCGCGGGCTTCCTGTCATCCTGCTGATTGAGATCGTCCATCACTACGGCGGCATCATCGGCCCCGCCCACCCCTGCGGGGAGAAGTTCCTGAGCATCCGCAATACACTGCACGGCAGGCTTTCCCATGTCATCTACAGAAGATTCGACTTTGTGGAAGGCTACAACGCCTGCGAGGACGCCGATTCCAACATGCGCGCCATGCGGCTTGCCAGCCAGTATCATCTTCCCTGCTTCGGCGGCAGTGATTCCCACAAGGCGGCCTGCGTCGGCTTCGGCTACACGATCCTGCAGGAGCACATCACCACCGAGACCGAACTGATCAACTATATACGGGCCGGCAAGGCTACGGTAATCGGAGGCCGGCACTATGAACATACCACCAAGGACAAACTGGGCAAGATCAACAACGTACTCGTGTATTCCTTCTGGTTCTACAACAGGATCTGTGCCCTGCTGCGCCGCAAAGCCAGGAATCTGGAACTGATGGAGAACCAGATCATCGAATCCATCCGGACCACCAATCAGAACAAGACGCACTATATCCTGCTGAGCCGGGACAGCTGACTTATTCCTCGTCGTCCCGCTGTTCCCCGCTCGCGATCCGTTTCAGTTCCTCCAGCACATTTTTGAACTTACCGGAGACCATGGTCGGATTGTTGCGGATCAAAGCCCGCTTATAGAAGCCCAGCATTTCTTTGTAGCCCTTCTGCACTTCCACATAATTGCTGAATCTGCCGCGCAGTTCCGCGATCTCCTCTCTGATGCCTTCCCCGTATGCAGAAGGCATGTTCTGGATATTCTCTTTCAGACTGGCAAACCGCTGCCGCACGCTCTGGCTCAGCTCTGACAGGCTCATCTCGTTCTCCAGACGCTTCTGCTCCTTCTCCGCATTGTTAAAGGCAATAATCACATCCAGACGCCGCTGCAGGCGCTCCACCTCGTCCTTGATCCGCTGCATTCTGGCAAGAATATCCCGCAGCTCCAAAGCCGCTTTAAACGCAAGCGTAAAATCAACTGCAATATAAATGGTCAGCACAGCGGTCAGGCAAAGCAGCGCAAGGCCCGGTATCGCCAGCACAAACTGCTCGATCGGCCTGTGGATCACCCTGGTCATCAAAATCGTCAGAAAACCCCACGCCACCGAAGAGCTTAAGCAGATATGGCCTTTGTAATTAAACCGCTGATTCGAATAATCCCAGTACCTGACTTTAAAAAGCGCTTCCATGGTAACGCCTGTTATATATTCCAGTGCCGTGGCGCCGACCACACCGGCCAGATACGTGAGAAGCAGATTATCCCGAAAAGGTGCGGATACGACCAGCATCATAATGGCGCCGCTTCCGTACAGGGGCAGAAAAGGCCCTCCCATAAATCCTCTGTTGACCAGCTTCTTTGATTTGACAGACACGTAAGTTGATTCGAAGCACCAGCCCAAAAAACAATATAAATAGAAGAAAAACAACCATTGCACTACATTATAATGAATCATAGTATTCTACTTTCCCTTTCCTGTCCTCTGTCCTTACCGGTACACTTCCACGCCGGCCCGGACTCTGCCCTTTCGTGTTTCGCCCTGTTCTCCGGTGTAGAGGAATCTGCCGAAACCTCTCACCGTAACATTGTCCCCTTCTTTCAGGGCATAGCTGTTATTCTCCGCCAGCCTGCCGTTCACATAGATCCGCCCTGCCCGGAACAGCTCCGCACTCTGGCTTCTCGCCAGATTATAAAGCCTGGACACCACTGCATCAATGCGGGCGGAAGAAACAGACAGGGTAAGCTGTTCTGTCTGCGGCGCCTTAAGCTCCACCGCCGCCTCCGTCACGGCACATTTTACCTGAGTATGCCGCACCTGTGTCAGTTGTCTGGTAAGATAAGGCGCCATACTGTCCTGACAGAACACGACGGCCTCCTTTTCCCGCACAAATATATCTCCTACCGTGCTCCGCTCGATTCCCAGATTCATGATCGCACCCAGGAAATCGCGATGGGTCAGCTGCTCCGCAAATTTAGGCATGACCGGCTCCACCTTAAGACATGCGATCGGATAAGGCTCCTCATAGCCCAGATTCTCCGCCGCTCCAAACCGTATCATCTTCCGTTCGCACAGCGGACTGCCGCCTTCCATCCCGGTTCCGGCATAGGCCAGATCCCGCTGTATCTCATAGAACGCCTGCTGCTCCGACAGGCCAAGAAAAGGCGTAAACGTATAGATTCCGTGTTCATATGAGCGTCCTGCCAGCTCCAGCAGCCTCTTTTTCAACTGCTGCAGTTCCTTTTCATCCGCCATGTTCTTCTCCCTCCGACGTCTTCCGCTCCTGTCCGTTTGCCGTCCATGCTGTGCCGGACTGCCTTCGTCCTTTGTATCAAAGAAAAAGACACATAACGACTTCTTATGTGCCTTATTTTCACATTTCTGTTGTCTGCACAAATGCACACATATCTTACGTAAAACTGATGATCTCTTCCCTGGGCGCCTTCGTCTGTTCCACACTCAGTGCATGGAGTACCGGTCCTTCGCCCTGATAATCCGCAAAATATTCCTTCGCGACCCTGGCCGTCACCTTCACCCACTGTTTTTCTTTGAGCTGGTCCGTCCCGGCATATTCACATGCAAAACCGAGAAATGCCATATCCTCCGCACAGCAGGTCATTGCCATCCGGCCCGGCACAAAATAGCCCTTCGGAAATTCTCTGGGCTTTAACACCATAGCCACAAACGATACCTTCTTTCCCTCGTAACGCTCCAGATGATCGAGAGAATCCAGATACCAGATTCCATAACCCTCGTTATCTAAATGGATAACATCTGCTTTCAGATCATATGGAAGATCATCTTCCATGATCTCATTGATCTCGCCGTTGGCATCCTCAAATATGATCTCCGCTTTTGGATTGATCGCTTTCACATTGCGCTTATAACTGCTCAGATCCTGTACGTCGTCACAGCGGTTAAAGATGATCATCTCCGATTTGCGAATCTGCTCCGCCAGCAGCGACTTCATATTCGTAAAATACATCGGGAACGTAGAAGCATCTATCGTCGTCACCTGCTGCTCGATCTTCCAGTGCCAGGGCAGCTTCATCTCCTTATAATTCCACATCCCGTTGTATTCGATGATGATGCGCTCCGGTTTATGCTTCTTCTCCAGCTCGATCAGCCGGGCGCTGTTAAACTCCTCTTCGCTCTCGATCAGTTCCAGTTCCGTCCGGCTCAGCCGAAGAAGCTTCTCATCATATTCATTCTCGCCCTCTTCGCAGAGAAGAAGGAGCGTCCTGCCTCTCACCTGAAAATATGGCTGTGCCAGTGTATACGTGATAAATTCGGTCTTGCCGCTCTCCAGAAAACCGTTGATCATATAGACCGGTTTCATATTGTGTCCGCACCTTTCCTGTTATTTATGCTCAATCCCTGCCGTGCGGCAGGTTCGGTTCATTTTCTGTCTGCGGAAAAAAGCGCCGCCAGCCTGTCCTCCTGCAGTTTGGAACCGATCACACAGAATTTGCCGGTCACGTCAGGCTTCCCGCTTCTGATACTGCTTTCCTCCGGTACATAGTCAAAATAGATCCAGCTGCCATCCTCCGCAGGCACCATACCTTTGGCCCGCAGAACCATACCATACACCTCATCCCTGTCCAGCTCCGCCAGAATATGGCTGATCTCCTCCCGGCTGTAAACCGCAGGCGACTCCATCCCCCAGGATGTGAAAACTTCATCCGCATGGTGATGGTGATGCCCGTGCTCATCGTGGTGATGCTCATGTTCCCCGTGCGGATGCCCTGCATGTCCATGGTCGTGGTCATGCTCCCCGTGCGGGTGGGCCTCACATCCATGCTCATAATCATGATGATGACCGCACTCATGCGCCTCATGGTCATGGTGGTCATGTTCATGCCCGCCATGACCATGCTCAGCGTGATGGTGTTCGTGTTCATGCTCGTGCCCGCCATGACCATGTTCATCGTGATGGTGTTCGTGCCCGTCATGACCATGTTCATCGTGATGATGCTCGTGCTCATCCTCGCCATGACTATGCGCATCATGATGGTGATGCTCATGATGCTCATGACAGCCACAGGTACAATCCGGCCCGTGGTCATGGTGATGCGTCTCATGTTCGTGCTTCTTAAGCACTTCCTGCATCAACTCTGCCTCCAGATCCTTTGCTCCCTCGATCGTCTGCAGGATCGCATCGCCTTCCAGCGCATCCCACGGTGTAGTGATGATAGTCGCTCTGGCATTATGCTCACGGACAAGCGCCACGCAGGCAGCCAGTTTCTCCTCGTTCAGCTTATCCGTCCGGCTTAAGATCACGGTCCCGGCATGTTCGATCTGATTGACAAAGAACTCCCCGAAGTTCTTAATATACATCCTGCACTTACACGCATCCACCACCGCAACGGCGCTGTTTAGCTCCACCTCCCGGTCCGCCATGGCATCCTGCACCGCCTTCATCACATCCGACAGCTTGCCCACGCCCGACGGCTCGATCAGGATGCGGTCCGGCGTATACGTATCCAGCACCTCCCGCAGAGACGTGCCGAAATCTCCCACCAGAGAGCAGCAGATACAGCCGGAGTTCATCTCCTTGATCTCGATTCCGGCCTCCTTCAAAAAACCGCCGTCAATCCCGATCTCTCCGAACTCGTTCTCGATCAGCACCACCTTCGTATCCGCCAGCGATTCTTTTAACAGCTTCTTGATCAATGTCGTCTTGCCGGCGCCCAGAAACCCGGAAACAATATCTATCTTCGTCATACTCAAATAACACCCTGCTTTCTTCTATCTTTATTTTCTGTCATTTATTATCATAGCAACTTTCTCCGATATGTCAAGAAACCTGCTCTGCATCTTCGCATATTTAAGATTCCGTAAGACTCAGTCCAGATTCAGCCTTTTATCCATCGTATACCATGTCACGGCATAGAAGACCACCGTATAGAGCAGGCTGGAGATCAACGTGACTTCCCACGTCTTCCCATAGTAATACTGATCCAGTCTGCGGTTGATCAGCCCCAGAAAGACGTAATAGAAAGACCCAAGCGTCTGCTGCAGGAAATAAATGCCGAAATAGTAGGCAAAAGACATAAGCAGCTTATGATTCGGCGAAAGCTGACCCAGCGAAACACATGCCGTCATCTTAAGTACCCCGGCAACAATCGAGACAATAAAAGCCAGCACCGCCATGACGCCTGTCAAAAAAGAGCCGGCGCCTGCCGTTTCCACGACCGTACCCATACTGCCTATCACTTCCGGTATAAGCCCGTCTTCCGCCATAAAAATAGCCACCACCGACACATACATCAAAAAACTGCAAAACAGCACCCACCCCGAACTCACCAGCACCTTGGCGATGATGATATGATGCTTATCCACCGGCAGCGTATGCAGCAGATACCCCTGATCACCGTAGGTAGACGTGTAGAAGCGATAGATCAGAAAGATCGCCGTCCCGATCATCACCACGAACATGCTGCCTACATAGGTCACCAGTATCATAACGGCGCCGAACATGATCCCGTCATTGTCTATATCGCCAAGATTCAACCGCACCGCCATGCATCCGAAGAAGGTCATCACGATGATCAACAGATTCGCAGGCAGAAGCAGCTTCCATGTGGCCTGCCACTCATACTTCATCAATTTTCCTAACATGCGAACACCTCCCTGAAAAACCGGTCTACGCTCTTTCCCTCATTGCGCCGTATCTGCTCGGCTCCTGCATGAAGAATGATGCTGCCGTATCTGATAAACACGACCTCGTCCAGAATATTCTCCACATCGGCGATCAGATGCGTGGACAGCAGGATCGTCGCATTTCTTCTGTAATTCTGCACGATCGTATGCAGGATAAAATCTCTGGAAGCAGGATCCACACCCGCGATCGGCTCATCCAGAATATAAAGGTCCGCATCCCTGCTCATCACCAGGATAAGCTGCACCTTCTCCTTCGTCCCTTTGGACAGATTCTTGAGCCGCTCCCCCGGCATGATCTGCAGCCTGGCCAGCATATCATATGCCCTGTCCATCCGGAAATCCGGGTAAAAGTCCTGAAAATACCGCACCATCTCCTCCACCCGCATACCGGGATGCAGGTAGGTCCGCTCAGGCAGATAGGAAATCTTGTATTTCGTCTCTATACCGGGCGAAATCCCGCCGATCAGTACCTCTCCCGCCGTCGGTACCAGCAGGCCGTTCATGATCTTGATCAATGTTGTCTTACCGCTTCCGTTAGGCCCAAGCAAGCCGATGATCCTCCCCCGCTCCAGATTCAGGTTGATCTGATTTAACGCGATCTTCCTGCCATATGTCCTGGTCAATCCTCTACACTGTACAATCGGTGTCATAATTCTCCTCCCGGCAAATAGAATGCCCTGCAGGTCTGTGCCGCTTTTGGCAGAAAGGCACAGACCTGTCCATACTCAGTAAACGGTGATCCGATACTCCGCCGCAAATGTTTCGCCCGCTTCCAGACGCTGTCCCCACGCGCGCTCCGTCCAGTCACCTGCATAATCCGCGCTGTCGCATCTGCCGTACCAGGGTTCGATGCAGATAAAAGGCGCCTGCTTCTTCGGCGGCGACCAGATCCCGAACAGCGGTGCATCAAAATCCACCGTCAGATACGCCTCCCCGTCCGGCTTCACCAGCGATACGCTGTGTGCCTGATCGTGTTCGATCACAAGCGCATCCCCGTCAAAAAGATGCTCCGTCACCGGTATCATGCCCTTATCCAGCTTATACTCCACCGTCCGACCGTCTGCCAGCCCGCCAAGCAGCGTGGAAACCGCCACCTTTTCCTCTGCATCAAGCCGGATACTGTATGCCGTCTGCTTCGTCCCTTCTTCGATCGGACACAGAAACGCCGGATGCCCGCCGATGGAAAAATGCATGCAGTCTCCGCCCGGATTCTTAACCTTCCATTTCACAACGACCGACTTCTCCTGCAGCTCATAGCCCAGCTCCAGCAAAAACGGATACGGATATTTCTTAAGCGTCTCCTCGTCTGATTCCAGCGTAAACCAGATCTCGTGCGCCGCCTGACTTTTCAGCTTAAATTCCATGTCCCTGGCGAAACCGTGCTGCCCCATCGGATATTCCTGCCCGCCCAGCCGGTAGACACCGTCCTTAAGCCCGCCCACCAGCGGAAAAAGAACCGGCGAAGTCCTCTTCCAGTACTGCGGATCCGCATGCCACATATACTCTCTGCCCGTCGCCACATCCTTAAGAGACTTAAGCTCCGCCCCCATACTGTCCACCTGAATCGTGATCTTGTCGTTACTGATCTGAAACAATGCCATACCCCAATCCTCCTTGCGTTTTTGATCATAACCATTTTATCATATTTCACATCTGCCGTATATCGAATCCGGCCTTTTATTTTTCCGGGAAGGTGACGACGAAATCACGCCCTGCTGCAGCGGCTCAGCCTTCTGCTTCCCTGCTGCCTGCCCCCGCCGTCTTCCTGAGCGGATGCCTGACCGTCAGCGCCTCCGTCCTGTACTTATGCCGCGGCAGTTCCTTTGAAAGCATCTCCAGATAACCGCTGATCTCCGCAGCCAGCATCTCCTCGTCCGACTTCCTGATCCTTGTCCCCTCCCCGATCTGATAAGACCTGCATCTGACCAGATACGGAATCTGCAGGGATACCGCCTCTCCCCTGCGATTGACGACATATGCCCCGTTCCGCTTCAGGTAAGCCTCCAGCACGCACTCATAATCCTCCGGGATCTTCCCGTCCTCCGTCTTCACAGAACCGGTCCACTCCCAGGTTCTGTTCTGCCTGTACTGTTTCGTCTGCCGCTCCAGATCCCCGGCTGTATACTCCGCAAACCCAAACTCCCATTCTGCCTCGAATTTCTTATTCCACTTCTCCCAATCCCGAAAAATCTGCCCCGTCTTTTCGTAAAATGCTTCCGCGCACTTGCCGATCTCCTCCTCACAGACCGCCGTCTCCTTTATGATCAGTTCCGGCAAAAAGGCTTCCGCCTCCTGTCTGTGCCTTCTGTCTCTGTTCAGCTCCACTTTCACCCGGTTGTCCACCAGATACTGCAAAAACTCTCCCATGCCCCGCATACCGAAATCGAGTTTACATAACTTATCTCCCATCAAATCGTAGAGCACCAATATAATCTTGCCGCCGCCCATTTCCAGCTTGCAAAAACCGATCTCGTCCAGTGTAAACACTTTTTTCTTCTTAAGTGAGTTTACATAATGTATATTCATTTCTTCCACGGTCACTTTTTTATTGAAATAGACAATCCAAAACGCAATGCCGCTCCCGGCCATAAACAATAACGGCAGATATAAAAGCGCACCGCCGCCCCCTCCCTTCGGATGCAGCAGCCACATCACAAAGATAAAAACGGCAAAACCGATCGATGCGCCGCCCACCACAAGCGCCAGCCTGCTCTCCCTGACCTGAAATGAAATCTTCTCCTGCTCTTCCATACCTGTACCCCGAATCCATGTGTTTCATTACTCCGCCTGCACTGCAGAACGCGCCGCCTTGTTTACAACCTCCTGATATGCCTCTTCCATGGACGGCAGCGGCACACCGGCCACCTCATTTTGCTGTGTCCCGCCTGTCACCATACCGATCAGATGCCCGTACCCGTCGAACATACCGCCGCCCGACATCCCCGTCCTGGCAAAACCATAGCCATACAACATGACCGCCTCGAAGTCCGCAATGTAGCGCGCCCTGTCTTCCAGCTCCGCTTCATGAAAAAGCATCTCCCCCGCTTCCGGCCCGGCACCCACGCAGAACATCTCCATCCCCGGCTCCAGCTGTTCGTAGCCTTCCGACTCCACGGCTGCACGCCGCAGCCTCTCCAGCTCCGCGTAGGTAAACTGCCCGTTATCCACTGACAGAAAGCCCACGTCATACTGCGCCGACAGGCCCAATACCTCTGCTTCCACAAAATAGCCCTGCGGAAAAAGCAGGTAACTGTCCTCCTGCTGCCAGTATGCCAGCACATGGCTGTTGGTTGCAATGATCACCCTGTCTGCCGTCAATTCCCACAAAATCCCGCTTCCATAAGCATTCCCCATTATGACACGCACAACACAGTCTTTTACATTTTCAAAGGCTTTTTCACAGTCCGCCTCCTGCAGAACGGGACATTCCAGCATTCCCAGACAAACCATACCCTCGTAAAGATCCTGCTCCGTCACCGACTGGATCAGATGCGGCGGCAGCGTATACCCGGCAGATCTGTCCGGCGCCGCCTGCACCTCAAACGGCAGCATCAACGGCCAGACCAGACACAGTATGATAAAGTAAATGGCTTTTCTGCTCCCCGTCATAACAAGATCGATCCCTTTCCGATCCAAACCCTTTTCCACAACATGAAAAACCCGTAAAAATGCAGACAGGGCACATGCGAAACCCTGTAAAGTGTCTCCCCTGTGCCCCGATCCGTCTCCGGATAATATCTTATGTAAACTAAGCAGAACGATAAGCCGGGTTATGTCGTGAATGATCATCTATCTAGGATATCCGTCGCCGGATACCTCAAGCGACCCACCTGAAAGCAGATCGGGCCAATCTGTCGCTTTCGTTTCGGTCTTGCTTCGGATGGGGTTTACACAGCCCGCATCGTTACCGCTGCGGCGGTAGTCTCTTACACTGCCATTCCACCCTTACCGGGCAGTGTCGCTTACGCGAAACTGCTAAAACCGCTTAACGCGGCTCCCGGCGGTTTCTTTTCTGTTGCACTGGCCTTGGAGTCACCTCCACCGGACGTTATCCGGCATCCTGCCCTGTGAAGCCCGGACTTTCCTCACCTGCACCCTTGCGTCTGTGCAGCCGCGATCATTTATTCTACTTAGTGTACTGTTATATTATCTATCACTTAGCTGATTTTGGCAATAACTATATTTTCAAATGAAATCTCCGGGACGGTTCCGTGTTACCGTTCACGCCCTGACCGGCCGCCCCGATCCAGACACCGCATCGTTATTCCAACGGCACAACATACAGGTCTTCTTCCTTATACTCAAAGGTTCCCCGGTCATTTAATTCCGGAGTCGACTTTTGGAACAACAGCGCCTCAACTTCCTCCGGATCGACTGCCGGCGTGATGCTGTAAGCCCACCGGTATACCTCCTGCTCCGAATCAGGATATCCCACCGTTCCGCCATTGATAATACAGGTCAGGAGACTGCCGTCTTTCATCTTCAACCCTGCGAAATCCGGTGCATGTACAAACGTTTCGTGAAGCATCGTCTCTCCTTTTCCATTCTCCGCCTCCGTCTCCTCCTTCTGCAGCGGAAACTCTCCGATCACGTAAACCGAGATGGGCGATATTTCCGCATATTCCAATGTGGCGCCACTGTCTCCCAGCGTTACGGACAGAGTTGTCTTCCTGACCGCATCCGATCCTTTCAGTTCCAGATCAAACGCCCATACGCCCTCCACATCCGGAATATATTCCGCCTTATCCATCGTTCCAAGACCTTCCAGCTCGACATGCAGGGACGAACCGATCAGTCCTTTCTCATAATCCGTACCGACAATCTCAATAATATACTCCAGGCATCCTTCCTCATCCACGTATTGGGGAATCAGTCTGCCCTCTGCGTCATACTCCTGCTCTCCGTCATCACGTACAAATCCATCGCCGGTATACCGCAGGCCATCGTAAAACCCGCCGTATGACTGTATCGCCGCATACTCGTCGCCATCCACCGTTATCCTCCGCATATAGACACCGGGTTCTTTCCCTTCTTCCGGAACAAACCCCTTCACCTGAAAGGAAAGCCATGCAAACCGCTGATCGACGATCATCTGCATCGGTGTTATCGTAATATCCTGACAGGTGACACCTGCATACATGCCTGCTTCATCCACGATGGGCGTCATATACTCCTTTTCTTCCAGAATCTGCTTCTCTTCCGGCGTCATCCTGAATTCCGCCACCAGTCCTCTGCCGCCATACTTATAGACCGCCGCACACACCGTCGTACCAAGAGCCAGCACTGCCGCAGCGACTGCGGCCCAAACCAGTTTCCCTTTTCTCTTCCCCGCCCGTATCGTAAGTTCCTTCCTGTTCTCTTTCTGGATCTTCCGGAATACCTGATCGGCTTTGGTCTGCACGATGTCCGGAATTATGATCTCGCTCTGTAATTTTTCGATGATATCCTTTTCTCTCATTATTTTCCTCCATTCCGCTTCACACCGTAAATCTGTGCCATCTGGTCTCTTCCTCTTGCCAGTCTCGTCCTGACCGTACTGACCGGAATATGCAGGAGCGAACCGATCTGTGTCGTCGATAATCTATTTACATAATACAGGATCAAAACCAGCCTGTATTTCTCATCCAGTCCCCGCATGGTCTCCAGCCACTCCACATTTGTGTATGCATCATCTGCCTCCGGCATTTCTTCTATTTCCTCCACCGGATACATCCGTTTCCTCTGTCTCAGGATATTGTGGCATTCATTGATCAGGATCCGGATCATCCACGTCTTGAAAAACTCCGGTCTCTTCAACTGTTCCATCTTTTCCCAGCACATGAGAATCGTCTCGGATATGGCATCCGCAGCGTCCTCATCATCCCGAAGCATCGCCCTCGCAGTCTTATACATGCTCTGCATCTGCGCCTGCATCAGTTCCGTAAACGCATCCGCATCCCTGCGCAGTGCGCGCTTTATCAACTTGTCCATTGACGGCCTCCCTCCTCTTTCTTTCCTCTTTCTCTACTGATTAGACGGAGGAACATAAGGAAACGTCCCAACCATTCCCAAAATGCCTGACCCGGCTGCAGGATCTGCACCACAGCCAGGTAAGTGTATATATTTCCTGCTGCACAAAAAAGGACAAAGTACGCAACTCAGACCGTTTCACATACTCTGCCCCGTTTCATGCTCTTTGCCCTTTTCATATACCTCAGACGACTGCTTCCACCAGCTCCTTATCGCCGATGGCTATCGTCTTCACTCCGATTTCTTTCTTCTTATTAAAATTGAAACTCAACATGTAGCCTTTATCCAGCCGAAAATAATCCAGATACCGGATAAGCTGCTCCTCGCCGCGCTCGTTGTACTCATTCCCGCGCCATATCTTCATCTCGACCACAAACTGTTCTCCCGCGTAATCCACCACAATATCAGTCCGCCCTGCATCTCTCGTCTGTGCCTCAATATAATAGTTTCCCACCCCGTTGATAATCGGTCTTAAATACAGAAGGAAAAACTTCCGCCCGTAGTTCTCTACAAATTTTTCATCATTTTCACCATATATCTCTGAAAAATGTGCAACGAACTTCTGTAATACCAGTACCATATCCAGTCTGCCGTCGAAAACAAACTGTTTCCTGTCCTGCTTTGCCATCGTACTCATAGCACTTGCAACTTCTTCCTCAGACAGAAAAAGATTATATAACCGTGTTTCAAAAATTCTGTTTGCTACCTGTACATACACACCGCCGTCTACAATATACCCAAACATACATCCCAGTTCTATTGTATGATTATCACCATTATACGATATCTCTTCCCCCTGAAACAAAATCATATGCAGCATCTGTTTCAGATCCGGATATTCGCTGATGTGCTTGATCATGCTGTCAAACAGCGTCGTCCTGGTCTGCAGTATGCACTTAACTGCCTTCTCAACCCCCTGTACCGTCCAGACATTTCTGCCATCCGCAGACTTTTCCTGAAAAGGCAGCTCTTCGTCCATAATCTTACAGAGGGCAGATACCAGATACGGATAACCGGAAGTATACTGATACAGTGTGTCCGCGACTGTCCGCACATCCATACCGGTATGATGATCCGTCTCGTACTCGTCCAGCATTCCCCCGATCTGATCTGACGAAAAGCTCATGGGAATATTAAAAGCGGCGGCAATATTCCACGGACTGTTATACTGATGACTCTCATCCGGCCGGATCTTCAATTTCAGATTCTTGATATCATACACGCCGGCAAGGATCACCGACTGAAAGATCGGGCTTATCCGTCGGTTAAGATAATATCCTCTGAGCATGGCAAGAAAGTCAATAAACACCTTATTGTTCGAGGCACTGTCCACCTCGTCTATGATCAGCACCACCGGCCTTTTGGACATCTCGCATACTCTGCTGATACCTTCAAACATCTGATCCATGGAGATGTTTCCCTTCTCTTTCATTGAGAGAAGTTCCTGGAAGGCTTCTACATCAATACCCGTCATCATCTCTTTCTTCCGCACATAAAACTTATGCAACAACCCGATAAACTTCTCAGCAAAGATCCATTCATCCATGAAACTGGCCGTGCTCATCATCTGGAAGTCCAGCGAAAAAACAATGTACTCATCCTGCAGATACTCCGCCAATGCCATCAACGTAGTCGTCTTACCATACTGTCTTCCCCTGTTGATCACAAAATATTTTCCTCTGTCCACATAGCGCTCTTTGATCATCTTCAATCTGGCATCCAAACGCACCATATAATGTTCATCCGGCCTGCAGATACCTTCTGTATTAAAGTAACGAGTCATTATGCTACCCCGCCTTTCCCCGGCCGGCTGTTGACCACCGGCCGCCTTCCTTTTCCTTCACCAGTCATTTCCCCATCATCACCACAAGTATAAATGATTCTCCGGTTTTTTTCAATCGTAACCCTCCAACAGCAACGGGGAGTCCTGCGATCAGGACTCCCCACATAAAATCAACTACACCGTAAAAATGCTGTTATCACCTTTCCCCGGTCCGGGCCGTGATCATTTCCACCAGCGCCCCGTACAGATCCTGATCAAGCTCCATCGCCAGCAGGGCACCCACGAGACGCGCCGCATCCGTCTGGCTTTCTATCACATGGAAGGCATTTTCCTTCACCATCATCTCCATCTCCGCCCGATCCAGAATCCGGAAACACCTGTCAACCACTTTATTGTCCGCTGCCGTTCTTTCCTGCAGGGATAACGTTATCGTCTCTTTTGCAGAAACATTCTCCAGCACGACTTCCAGCCTTCCTTTTTCATCCGTCCCTTCACGAACGATCCTGTCGTCCGCTTTTCCTTCGCAGAAATCGGAACTGCAGCTGACTTTGGCACTTCCGATACCGCAGAACGTAATGATATACTTCCGCGTCACAGGCGCCAGGGTCTGCTCGCCTTCCGTCCTGTGGATCTGCAGGCATCCCGCGTCTTCCTGCCAGCTGTAGCGCGTCTTCACCCAGTGTCCGTCCTGATAGCCGTTGGTGGTATTATCATCCTCGTACAGCGTAAAGCTGCCGTCCGCTCCCGCATAGACATACAGGTGCAGAATCTGCGGGTTCTCTTCCGCATTGATACCGTACTCCTCCTGGAAGGGAACGATCGCTCCGGCCTTTGCAAAGACAGGCATGGAATTGATATCCCGGTACAGGTTCATCTTCCGGCCGCCTTCATAGCACAGTCCGGTAAAGATATCATACCATTTACCCTCCGGGAACCAGACAGCGGTCTTCGCCATATTCAGGCCTTTCAGGCAGGGCGTCGTGACAGCCGCAGCCATCATTTCACTGCCGAACAGATACTGGTTGGGCACCTGATATGCCTCTCTCTGTTTCGGATAAGCATAGTACATCGGCAGGATCAGAGGCGTCAGCTGTGCATACTGCCTGTAGTTCATCGTATACAGATAAGGCAGCATCCTGTGGCGCAATCTTAGGAATTCCTCCATCATGGAGCAGATCTCCGGCCGGTATCTCCAAGGTTCTTTGGAGTTGAATATGCTGTTCGTAGAGTGCAGGCGCATGATCGGCGAGAAGACACCGAACTGTACCCATCTGCCGCACAGTTCATCATCCCTTATTCCCAGCATATGTCCACCGATATCATGGCTCCACATACCGTAACCGATGTTGGAAGCCGACGCCGTGAAATAGGGCTGGAACGCAAGGGATTTCCAGCTGACGATCGTATCCCCCGAAAACCCGACCGGATAGCGGTGGCTGCCCGGCCCTGCATATCTGGAAAAAGTCATCGGACGCTTTCCATCACGCCCGTTATCCAGATAGTGGTAGTGATTTAACATCCAAAGCGGATCCAGGCCTTCTACCCTGGAAGAGACACCCTGCTGCCAGTCGATCCACCAGAAGTCAACCCCTTCCTCTTCTCTCGTGTGATGCAGGTATGTGAAATATGCCTCCATGAATTTTTCATCCGACACATCAAACTCCACCGGCATCTCTTTCTCCACATCAACGCCCAAAGCCCTGGCCATCGGCTCATACATCTCCTCATAGGCCCGCACGCCGTCCGCCGGATGGACATTCAGCGTCACATGCATCCCCTGCTCATGAAGCCATCCCAGGAACCGCTTCGGATCCGGGAAGAACTCCTTATTCCAGGTATAGCCGGTCCAGCCGGTTCCGTATTTCTTATCAATATCCACCAAATGCCAGTCCATGTCGATCACCGCCACAGACAACGGCACGTCCTCCGCCCGGAAGCGCTCCATCAACTCCCGATAGGTCTCCTCCGTATATTTATGATAGCGGCTCCACCAGTTCCCCAGCGCATACCGGGGCACCATCGGCGTAGTCCCGCACAGCCTGTAGAAATCCTGAATGCAGGTCAGATAATCCGTCCCATACCCCAAGAAGTACAGATCAATTACCGGATGTTTCCTGACTTCCACCCAGCCATCCTCTCTGATCACCAGTGACCTGCTGTCATCCAGCACCGCATGTCCCAGCTGGGAGATCAGTCCCTTCTCCAGCGGAATCTCACCGTCCGCATTGTCCAGCGTTCTGGCCGTTCCTTTCAGATCCCCGATATTGATCACCCGCGTATCATCCCCGTAACGCCACAATCCACCATACGGGAAAAGACCGCCTTTCACATCAATGGAAAGCCCGTTCGCCCGAAATTCCCCTTTATCGTAGCGCAGATGAAGTCTGTCGGTGATGATTTCCAGATTTCCCTCCTCGTCGATCACCTGAAAATCACAGGCCCCCAGATCCCTGTTCCACACCGTCTGCGTCGGCCGGTCCTCGAACACACCATGCTGCGCATACTCCAGTCTGATCAGCCCGTCCGTCAACACACTGATCCGGTACTTCTCCCCCGCAATAACATTCTCCTCCCTGCAAACGGGAGCCGCCTTGATCTGATAACACGCTTTCATACTTACCTCTTTTCCGGGCAGTCCGCCCATGCCCTGTTTACTCTGTTCTTTTTCCTTTCCTATATCTTATCACAACTCTCCCAACAATGGTAACTTCACTCCTTCTGTGCCGGAATCCTGACCTCCACCACGGCCCCATATCCTTCATCCATATTGGAGAAGCTGATCTTCGCCCGCTCTCCATAGAGCAGCCGCAGCCTTTTTACCGAATTGGAGATACCGATATGCTTACGCCCGTCGTAATAGACCGGCTTCTCACTGCGCGCCGCCTCCAGGATCTTCTCCGGAAAACCGCCCCCGGTATCCGAGATGCACAGGTACAGGTACTTGACATCCTCATAACGCTCCAGCACCACATACAGGGTGATCTCCACATAGCTGTCCAGCGAGACCGTATGTACCACCGCATTCTCCACGAAATTGTGAATAAGCATTGCCGGGACTTTATATTCCTCCATGCCCTGATCCATGATCACTTCGAAGGAAAAGGCCTCCTTCCCGTAGCGAATCTGCTGTATCTGCACATAATTGCGGACAAAACCCACCTCGTCTTCCAGCGTCGTCATGGCATGTGCATCCCGCATTACATAACGCATGTAATCCGAAAGCATTTTCGTAAGCCCGATGATTTCCTGCCGCTGTCCCATATCTGCCATGCCATGGATCAGATTCAGACAGTTTAAGTAAAAATGGGGCCGGATCTGCATCTGCATCGTCTCCAGCTCTGTCTTCTGTTTCTCCAGCTCCTTCTCGTAGATATCGATCTTCAAAGCCTTGATCTTGCGCAGCAGCCCTTTAAACTCCTTGCTCGCCATCTCCAGCTCCAGGATGTTGTTGTCTCCGTTCTCGTTGATCCACTGCTCTTCTTCCGTATTTTTCAGACTGCCCACAAACTGTTTCATGGGCAGCAGCAGTCTGTTGTAATAGGCTCTCACCAGCAGCGCGCTTCCCAGTATGATTCCTGCCGTCAGGATCACCAGCGCCGCCTGCAGGCTCATGATCCGTTCCAGGATCCCGCCGTTTGGAGCCACAAGAATGTAGAAACGGCGGGAACCGCCGATAAGGCCGGTGATGGGAAAAGAATACACCTTCCGCTTGGAAAAATGCTCCGACCGCGGCAGTACCATCTCCCCCGCCTCGTCAAACGTCACCTTGTCTTTGTCCTCCCCGGATATGATCAGCCTGCCTTCCTCATCCAGAATGTAAGGAATACCCTCATACCCCAGACTGTTGACATGAAGCATGGAAAACAGCGTCTCCATGCGGATCACACAGCCCATCGTAATACCGTTCTTAGAATACCTGCTGTACACATAATCTTCCACCCCGTCATGAATAAAAGACCATTGCGAATAAGACGTATCCTCTCCCCGGCCCTCCCGCAGCGACTCCGTCAGCGCCAGATTACGCCCTTCCAGAATGCTTGTGGGAAACAGCGTGCCGCTGTCGAGAATGGTCACGTCTTCCTCATCCAGATACAGATAGAAACAGGACGCCTCCTTGTAACGGATCTTCAGATTCCTGAGCTGTTCCTGTACCGCCGAGACTTTCTCGAAATTCCTGCCGTGATCCGGCCTGATGTCTGTCATCTCCCGCCATTCCTTTTCATTCTGCTTCAGCAGGGAAATCACCTCATAATTGATCTGCACGATATCCGTATTGATCTTCTCCACGTACAGGCCGGCCGTATCTTCTATATATTTGTAAACAAGACTCCGTGCATCAAAAATACTCCGGAACATGACCAGAATGATGCCGGTCAGCAGGACCAACGCAGGGATCATGACCCGCAGCGTCAGCCTGCCCAGACTCAAATTCTTTTTCTTTCCCATAAACCGTCCTACTCTTATAAGCCGCACACGATCTTCTTCACCGTGCTTTTATCCGGAAAAGATGTGCTGCAGAAGGAAACCTGCTACAGCTTCAATACAAGTTCACTTCCCTCTTTCCGAAACACCGGGATCACATCCGCGGGTGCTTCGGCTGTCACGATCTGTCCGCCTTCCAGCACTTTACCGGTGTGGCAGTCTGTCCATCTGCAGCCTGCAGGCAGATATACCTGTCTCGTCTCCACGTCTTTCCAAAGCACCGGCGCCACCAGAAGCTCCGGGCCGAACATATAGGCATCGTCCACATCCCAGCTTGCCGCATCCTCCGGGAAGTCATAGAACAGAGGACGCATAACAGGTGTTCCTTTTTCATGGGCCAGCTGCATCTGCTCTCTCACATAAGGGCGGAGCTGCTCTCTGATGTTCATATATTTCTTACAGATTTCAAAGATTTCCTCTCCGTAGCTCCACACCTCATTGTCCGCACCGCTGCCAAAAAGCCCGATGCCGGAGATCATATCGCCCTCAAAACCGCTCTGCGGATTCCGGTTGCCGTGCAGACGCATCACCGGACAGAAGCAGGCATAGGCAAACCACCGCACAAACAGCTTGCGGAACTCCGGATCTGTCGTCTCCGCTCCGTGGAAGCCGCCGATATCCGTCGTCCACCAGGGGATTCCGGCCATGGCCATGGACAGGCCGGCCCGCATCTGCCTGTTGAAGCACTCAAAAGTACAGTCAATGTCGCCCGACCATACAAGCGCGCCGTATTTTGCGCTGCCGGCCCAGGCGGACCGCACCAGATTGACGGGCGCCTCGTCCCCTTCCGCCGTCATACCGTCGTAGAAGCCCTGTGTATACATCCGGGGATAGATATTCCCCACTTCCAGTACACTGCCCAGCTGGTATCTGAAATTGGCGAAATCATAGGTCGTATACTCCGGCTCTGCCACATCCAGCCAGTAGAGCTTCGCCCCCTGATCCCAGTAGTTGCGCTTCACCTTCCCCCACACAAAGGCTCTGGCTTCCGGATTGGTGGCATCAAAGAAGAGTTCCTGCCCGAAACAGGTCATGGAGATGCGAACACCGTGCTCCGTGCGTACCAGATACCCCTTTTCCATCATCTCCCGGAAGTTCTCGGAGCGGTAATCTACGGTAGGCCATATTGATACCATCAGTTTGACGCCCATCTCCTCCAGTTCCCGACACATGGCGGGCACATCCGGCCAGTATTTGGGATCGAACTTATATTCTCCCTGCTGGGTCCAGTGGAAGAAATCGGCCACGATCACATCCAGAGGCAGACCGAGCTCCTTATACTTCCTGGCCACGGTAAGCAGCTGCTCCTGGGTCTGATAGCGCAGCTTGCACTGCCAGAAACCAAGGCCGTATTCCGGCATCATGGGAGCCCGGCCCGTAAGGGACATGTAAGTCTCCTCGATCTGCGCCGGCGTATCCCCTGCGATCACCAGATAGTCGATCTGTCTGGTACACTCTGCGTGCCATTCCGTACCGTTCATGCCAAAGGCCACCCGGCCTACCGCCGGATTGTTCCACAGAAAACCGTAACCGATGCTGGACACATAGAAGGGAACGCTGACCTGGGAATTGCGCTGTGCCAGCTCCAGCATACAGCCCTTCATGTTCAGATATTTCTGCTGGTACTGGCCCATACCGAAGATCTTCTCCTCATCCCTGCCGTGAAATCTTACCGTGGTGGCGAAGCAGTCTCCTGCCGCCACTTTATACTCCCGTCCCGGAATATCAAGCGCCATGCTGGGCTCATCGCGCAGACGCCGCCAATTCTCCTGCAAAAGCAGCCTGTCCTTCTGATTATAAAAAGATAACACGCCGTCCGCATTGACTTCCACCCTGATCCTGCCATTCTCCAGCATACCGTTGGAAAGGTTTTTGCCGCTGTACATATTGGCATATACCTGTCCGCCGGCCCCTGCATCCTCATGGAGCGTGATCTGGCCCTGCCCCCTGTCGGCAGCATCCAGCGCCCAGTCATGTGCCGTAAAGCCATGGTTTCTCGTGGCTCTTACACGCACCGCATCCTTTCCCCAGGCATCAATGCGTACCGTCTCATTGTCGAACGCATAATACAGACTTCCTTCTTTTTCATAGATCATATCTCCAAACCTCCTTATAAAGTATTCCGCAAAATATTTTCTAAAAACAGGCACACATCCTCAAAGATATGTGCCTGTATTCTGACAATCCGACTCCTTACTTCATGGATTCCAGATAAGCGTTATAGGCAGTATTCTGAATCTCGATCAGCTCCTGCAGGCCCATCGCATCCAGCTGCTGCAGGTATGCATCCCACTCTGCATCGATGCCGCCGTCCACTACCCAGTGTGCGAACTGTGCTTCCACATACTTATAAATATCCGTACCCAGAGATACCAGTCTGGAAAGCTCCTCGTCCGTATACTTCACCACCGGGAAAGGCACGGACTTGTCACTGTTGATATATTTGCCGTTGATTTCGTCCTCCGCCAGCTTGATGCCGTCGCCCTGGTCTGCGGGAAGAGATACCTTGTCGTAGAACTCCGGATTCATATACTTGGGTCCGAAGTCACGCATGGACCAGGACCATGCGGAAGTATCAAGAGAGCTTCCGTCCGCGGGAACCAGTACCTCGTAGGTGCCGTCGCCGTTGTCTGCCACCTGATCGGGGATCGATCCGTAGAAGGTCTGCAGGGAAACCAGATCGTCATAGAAATCATCCGCCCACTGCAGCAGTTTCTCCGGATTCTCACAGCTTGTGGTGATCAAAAGTTCCTTGTCGCTGATATCCAGATAGTTCTGTGAGTTTTCCACATAGTGTCCGCCGTCATAGCCTTCCACTGCCTCCAGCGCTACGAACTGCTCTGCATTGGCACCGGCCTGCGCATCTGCCGTCCAGCCTGTGAAAAGACCGACCTGCGAGCCGCCTTCTGCCTGTCTCTTGGCAGTCGCCATGGACTCTTCCTGTGTGAAGAACTCCGGATCCAGCACGCCCTTCTGGTACATATCATGCATCCACTTGACAGCTTCGATGTAGTTGTCCTCTACGGGCACGAAAACAGGCTTGCCTTCCTTGTCCAGTCCCATATAGTTGTTGTCTCTGCTCACCATGGTGCCGAAAGGCGCAAGCAGTGTGCGCAGCGCACCGCTCATCAGATAATCGTTCTTGTTGGCCGTAATCGGAATCTCGTTAGACGGATCGCCGTCGCCGTCAGCATCCTGTGTGGCAAAGGCTTCCAGCACTGCGGTCAGCTCGTCGAGTGTCTTCGGAACCTCCAGATTCAGGTTATCCAGCCACTCCTTGTTGATGTACATCACGTCGCCGCACACTTCCGGCCGGAGCGGCAGCTTCTTCACCAGACTGTAGATCTCGCCGTTACGATCCTTGGCGCGGGCCAGCAGTTCCGGCTCTTTCTCAAAGACCGATTTCAGATTGGGCATATTCTGGTCGATCAGGTCCGTCAGCTCAACGAAATAAGACTTATTCTGGGCAATATCCGAATCCGTGATACCGCAGGATCCGAAGAATGCATCCGGCAGATCTCCCGACGCCAGCAGCAGAGATTTCTGCTCTGACCAGTCACCGCTGTAATACACCTGCCACTCGATATTGATACCGTGCTTCTCTTCCAGCTCCTTCATGACACCGCTCTTTAAATAGTCCGTAGGCCAGGCATCCGTCCACCGTACCGTTGCGATGGTATAAGTAGGCACATCACCGGAAGCCGCCTCCGACCCTTCACTGTCTGTCTGTGCAGCGCCCGTATCCGCGCTGCCTGCATTTCCATCACTTCCCGCAGAGCCTGAACCGCCTCCACAGCCTGTCAGTGCTCCGGCAGCCATGGATGCCGCCAGGAAAAGACTAAGTCCTTTTTTCAGATAACTCATAATATCCTCCTTTATTTTATCATATATTTATTGTTGCAAGCCAGAAATATCTTTCCGGCAAACTACCAGATTTTTGATTATCCTTTCAGGGAACCAAGCATAACGCCCTGGTTGAAATGCTTCTGCACAAAAGGATACATGCACATGATCGGCGCGCTCGACACCACGATGATCGCGTATTTGATCAGATCCGCCATCTGCTTTGCCTCCACGGCCGCGGCCCCTGTTGACATGGAACTGATCGTCTGGTTGCTGATCAGGATATTTCTCAGCACCAGCTGTAAGGGCTGCAGATCCGGATTTCTCAGATAGATCAACGCGTTGAAGTAGGAGTTCCACTGGCCTACCGCCGTCCACAGGGCGATAACTGCCAGCACTGCCTTGGAAAGCGGGATCACAATCTGGAAAAAGAATCCCAGATTCCCGCAGCCGTCGATCTGCGCCGCCTCCCACAAGTCGCCCGGTATACTGTTGTTAAAGAATGTCCTGGCGACGATAATATAATACGTGATAACGGAAAACGGAAGCACCATCACCCAGAAATTATCCAGCAGGCCGAAATCCTTTACAATCAAATACGTCGGGATCAGACCGCCCGTAAAAAACATGGGAATCAGATAAAACACGGTAAACAGCTTCCTGCCGCACAGGTCCTTCCGCGAAAGAGCATAGGCCGTCGGCACATTCACTACCAGGGAAATGACCGTTCCCAGCGCGGCATACAGAATCGTATTCTTATAGCCTACCCACAGCTGGGAATATTCCAGCAGCTTCTGATATCCCTTAAAAGTAATGCCCTTGGGCAAAAGCACGATGTTGCCCGCAGACACATCCGCCGGGTTACTGAACGATGCGATCACGATAAAATACATCGGGTACAGCATGACGATCACAATGATCGTGGAAATCGTATACAGGAAAAAGTCAAAAATCTTATCGGTTCTGGATTTCTGCACTTTGACGCCTGTCATCATCTCATCATTTTTCTTTGACATCTCTTTTCTCTCCTCCTCTTTACACTCTTCTCATTCCACACTTAGAGTAACGACGTGTCGCTCATTTTCTTCGAAATATAGTTCACGCTTATCAGAAGGATCAGGTTGATGATATTGTTGAAAAGCCCGATCGCCGAAGAAAGGCTGTACTGGCTGCTCACGAGACCCATCTTGTAGACATAGGTGGATATGATCTCACTGGCACTGCTGTTCAACGTATTCTGCAGCAGATAAACTTTCTCGAAACCGACACTCATCACACTGCCCGTGCGCAGGATGAACATCACCGTTGCCGTGGGCAGCAGCATCGGAATATCAATATTCACAAGCTTCTGCCATTTGTTGGCGCCGTCCATGGTGGCCGCTTCATACAGCGAAGGATCTACGGCGGAGAGTGCCGCGATATACAGGATGCTGTCCCATCCTACATGCTGCCAGGCTTCCGTCCATACATAGATGCTGGAAAAGGCACTGGCCTGCCCCATCAGATTTGGCATCTGGATCCCGATAAATCCAAGCAGTTTGGCGATGATGCCCTGACTGGGAGAAAGAAACAGAATGATCATACCGCACATGACCACCGTGGAGATAAAATGCGGCAGATAGGTTGACACCTGGAAAAACTTCTTAAACCGCTTCGCCATCATCTGGTTGCACATCAGCGCCAGTATGATCGGCAGCGGGAACGTGACAACAATACTGTACAGGCTGATGATCAGCGTGTTTTTGATCGTCGTCCAGAACTGATAGGAATTAAAGTACTGCTGGAAATATTTAAATCCCGCCCAGGGGCTCCCCATGATACCCTTGGCAGGCGTGAAATCTTTAAATGCGATCACAACCCCGTACATGGGAAGATACGTGAATAGAAGCATGATGATAAAAGATGGAGCAAGCAGCAGATACAGTGTTCCGCTTTTCCTGATCCGTTTTCCCAGACTGACCTGGTTCGGTTTGATAGCTGTTTTTGTTCTTCCTGACACTTTTTTACCACTCCCTTTAGTCTTTATTTGTTCATTTTTGCAGCACATGTTCCAAAATGACAAGTATTATTGTACAGTTTTTCTTAAATTTGCTCTATAAAATCTACGAACAGTTCATGACAATAATCTGGTATTTTTTATATGACTCCCTACGGGACAGCTGTTTTTTGTTAGTCGGGAACAGATTTTTGACATTCTGCCCAATTTAAAAACCCCCGGAGCCGGCAGATGCAATTTCCTGTCCTGCGCTCCGAGGGTTTTGTCATGCTGTTGTTCAATTCTTTCGTGCCGCTTTTATCCCCCACCGTTTTTCTGTATCCTGCTCCGGTATTCTCCCGGCGTACATCCTGTATAATCCCGGAACGTCTTGGAGAAATAAGAGAAATTGCTGTACCCCACTTCCATTGCGATCCTGCTCACCGCCATCCCGGAATGCCGCAGATACTCCTGCGCCTTCTGCATCCGGCAGGAAGCTACATAGCTTGGGATCGATGTTCCCGTAGTACTCATAAAAAGTTTGGAGATATAGTCCTCCGACAAAAACACCATGCCCGCCAGCGTCTTCCGCGACAGATCCTCTTTCAAATGCTCCTCTATGTACCGCTTCATTCGCTCCACCACATTCTCCTGCCTGTTGTCAAGGCGGCACAGCCCCGCCGCCTTGTCCCAGATATAGCGGATAAACGCTTCCATATCAGGCAGCGTCATCACTGACTTCTCATAGTAGCCGTCAAACTCCCTGCCGTCAAAGACTCTGGCGATCAGCAGATCCTGTCTGTCAAAATACCGGTAGATCATCTGCATCATTTCCTTCCGGAAACGTTCCAGCACGGAGACCGTAACCTGATGATCCTCCCACAGCCGGCGGATAAATGCCAGAACCTTCTTTTCCACCTCCCGCACCGTATCCGCGTCTACCATTTCCTGTTCCCATTCCTTCCACGGCGCCGTGAGTGCTTTCACATCCTTCTTCACCCACTCGCTCTCCCGCACCAGACCGTCATCCCCGGGAACCGCTTCCTGTTCTATCCATTCCAGATATTTCCTTCTCTCATGCAGCTCCGCTTCCGGACAGTCTCTTCCTATATAAATACAGATCCGCATGGAAAGCGTCCGTTCCAGGCACTGCCGATAGGCGGATACGGCCTCACCCATGCCGCCCGCCTCAAAGATCAGGAACCACTCGCTGTCACATCTTCTGACCACCGCCTCCAGCCTGCCGGCAGATTCCTCCCGCTCGAAAAATTCCTCCGTCACATTCCGCACGATAAAATGATTCAATGTGACGTCTCTGGTCTTCTGCTCCACACCCGGAAAGATCCGCAGAAGATGCAGACACACCCTGCGCTCCGGTTTATAGATTCCTTCCTGTCTGGCCCGCTCCAACCATGCCCCGTTCCATGTCTCCTGCAAAAGATACGTCTTCCAGAACAGATGCCTTTTCTCTTTCCGGTCTTCCTTCTCCAGCACCTGCCGCCTGCCGCGTATGTCCTTTACGAGCGCCGCCAGCACCTCTTCCATCTCACTGTTGGACACCGGCTTCAAAAGATAGTTGCTGGATTTGAGGTTGATCGCTTTCTGCGCATACGCAAAATAGGCGTAACTGCTTAAGAACACACATTCCACCGGCAGATCACGCCCCCGCACCCATTCCAGAAGCTCCAGACCGCTCCCCTGCGGCATCTCAATGTCGGACAGCAGAATATCCACCGGCGCTTCCTCCAGAATCTTCATAGCCTGTCTGACATTATTTGCCGTCAGCACGCTCTCGATCCCGATCCGCTCCCAGCCGATCCCCTTCGCCAGCTTCTCCACCACCAGCCTGTCATCATCCACGATCAATATGCATATACTCATCTTACATACCCCTGTATATCCTGTTGTGCCGCTGTACCTCAGCACCTCATAGTACCGTCTTTATTCATTTGTAATAAACCTCTCTATAACACAACTGTGCGGTTTATTCCGGTTATCCTTGTCATAATTCACCCCGACCAGCAAAATCTCCCCTGCATAACCTTCCAGCGCCCGCGGATATTGTCTGTCCCTGATCTGCTGTATGGCTGCATCTGCAGATCCGCCGTATTTTAGTTCTATGATGAGAGCCGGCTTTTGGACCATGGGCAGCGGCAGGAACACCACATCTGCAAATCCATGACCTGCGGGCATCTCCCGAACCATCCTGTAATCTTTCCTGGCACTGTAATAAGCGAGACTGATCGCGCAGCAAAGCGTATTCTCATCATTATAAGTCAGGATCGAAGCCACCTCCATATGCGCTCTGTCAAGCCCTGCCGCAACACTTTCCGCATCCAGTCGCAGCGTGTCCTCCAGCAGCCTGTCCGATGCTTTCAGAATCCGCATGACCTCTCCCCATCCGCCTACGCTCATGGCATTTTCAAATTCCCCGGCTATTTCCCGATTCGGGATAAACGTCTCTTTCTGCTCGGCATCATAACCAAGATACCCCAGATGAATCAACAGCGTCAACACGTCGTCTCTGGTCCTAAACGTACACATGTCATTCTGAAAACTGTGCGTATTGACACTGATTCGTTCCCCTCCCAGCATCCGTACAATATCCGACCGCAGACCGTCAAAATCCATTTCCATATAGACTTTCAACGCCTCATAGGTCTCCGTGGAAATCCAATAATCGGAAAAGTACCGGGACTTCATCGCCGCCACAACAGACCGCGGATTATACACATGTTTAAACCGCCGGAACTGATACCCGTCATACCAGCTGCCGGTCTCGGCAAAATCCATATCATACTGTCTGCACAGCTCCTTTACCTCTCCTTCCGTAAAACCCGTATATTCCTCAAAAATACTCTGATCCGTCATGGAATATTCCCAGAACATATTCAGAGCGGAATGCTGACCGTATTTTTTCACAGGGAGAATACCCGTCACATAAGCCAGCGCCACATAGGGCTGATCCTTCAATAAATTGCGCAGAAAATCAAGATACTGCTTCTGCAGACACTCTTCCTCCTGCCGCTCACGCATTACACAGTCCCATTCATCAATCAGAAAGATAAATTTCTTACCGGTATCGGCATAAATCTGTTCCAACGCGGCTGCAAGGATCTTCTCCTGATCTGAAAAAAAATCTCCATATTCTTTACGGATGTCGCCAAGCACTGCCTGCTCCAGATATTCCGTAAAATCCTGTTTCTTTGCCCGTATCAGAAAATGCTGCATATTCAGAAATATCACATCAAACCGGTTTATATAGTCTGCAAAAGCAGGATCGCTTTCTATTTTCATACCGCTGAAAAGCTCTCTGGAATCACATCCCCTGCTGTAGTAGGCCGCAAGCATCCGCAGTGCCATGGACTTGCCAAAACGTCTCGGCCTGCTGACACAGATAAATTTTTGTTCTGTATTCAAATATTGATTCGTATAGGCAATCAGCCCGGTCTTATCTACGTAAATCTCCGAATGGATTGCTTCCGCAAAACCGTCATTTCTCGGATTCAGATAAACTCCCATACAACACTGCCTCCCCAACCGATCTCTTCTGCTCTGATCCTGTTACAGTACAGATACATTATTCTATTATTTTATCATGGAAATACGCACACTTCCACTAAAACCACCTGAAAGTCTGTAATCCCGCAACAGCTCATAAGAAAAAGGCACCCAGACGTCTAAGCCTGAATGCCATAAAGTATTGCTTCCTTCTTATCTTTTTCCACACTTACACATCAAAACAACTACCACCCACAAACTCCCTGCACAGAGAATTCTTCGGCAGCTCCTCGCTGCTGACGCCCAGGAAATACTCCAGGAATTTCAGCAGCCGCTTGGCCTCGTGGTAACCCGGCTCACCCTTTTTGATATTGAAGAGCAGCGGCTCCGCATACTGCTTGATCACGGCCAGCTCATAGGTCATGGCGGAATTGAACATGGCGTCCGCATCCTCCTGGAAGGGGAATATGTACTTCTCCTCTCCCCGTCTCACAGAAGGCCACATGGCGATGGTCTTATCCGCCGTCGTCCCTCTTGTGCGGGCATCCCGCACCATACGGCGCAGCAGACGCCCGTCGGTGGTCGGTATCCTGTTATGTTCATCCACGTTCAGACAGGTGAGGGCGCTGATATAGATCTTGAATTTGCTCTCCGCAGGCAGGGTATAGGACATCTTCTCATTGAGTCCGTGGATTCCCTCGATGACCAGAATATCATCCGGTCCCAGCGTCGTGATCTTACCGCGGTACTCCCGCTTGCCGGTCTTGAAATTGAAGCTGGGCAGCTCCACGCTCTCTCCCTGCAGGAGCCTGCTCATATCCGTATTAAACTGCTCCACGTCAAGCGCCTCCAGGCACTCGTAGTCCGGCTTGCCCTCATCGTCAAGCGGCGTCTTATCGTGATTCAGATAGTAATTGTCAAGCCCGATGGGATGCGGTTTCAGCCCGTAGGTACGCAGCTGTATGGACAGCCTGTGGGAGAAGGATGTCTTCCCGGACGAAGAAGGCCCGGCGATCATCACGAATTTCACCCCTTCCCGTCTGGCGATATCCCGCGCGATCTCACCGATCCTGCGCTCCTGCAGCGCCTCCTGCACAAGGATCATATCGGAGATATTGCCCTGACAGATCTGGTCGTTCAAGTCGCCCACCGTATCGATCCCCATCTCCCGGTTCCAGTCACTCGTCATCATCAGCGTCTGGAACAGTTTCTTCTTCGGCACGAACGTCGGCAGCTTCTCCGGATCTTCCTTCTCCGGCAGAAGCAGGATCATCCCGTCCTCATAAGGGAACAGGTCAAAGCATCTGATATAGCCTGTACTGGGCAGCATATAGCCATAGTAATAATCGTAATAGTCGCCCATACAGTACACGTTGATATTGGAGCTTCTGCGGTAGCGGAACAAAGACACCTTATCCTTCATGCCAAGCTCCCGGAACAGTGTCACCGCCTCCTCGGCAGGATAGGACTTCTTGGTCACCAGCAGATCCATATCCGCCAACTCTCCCATACGGTCCTTCACCTTCTCAATGGTCGCCGCATCCATCTTCATGCCGCCCCGGAACGCACAGTAATACCCCGGACCGATGGTAAACTCCACTTTCGTATTGACCGCCATCTCCATGCCTGCCACATCCTTGATGGCCTTCATCATCAGCATGATCGCCGACCGCACATAGGTCTTATGTCCGATATCATTTTCATAGGTAATAAATTTCAGCTCACAGTCGCGGCTGACCCGCTTCATCAGCTCCTGTATCTTGCCGTTGATCTCCACAAGCGCGATCTGACTGGTACACTCATTCTGATACTGCTCCGCGATCAGCTCATACTGCACACCATCCTCATAGAATCTGTCTTTGCCGTTAATCTTGATCGTAACCATAAGACCCCCTCTTTCTTTTCCTGTTTTGTCAGCTTCCACAGCCCGCTCCCCGTAAGGCGATTTCTTTCGCCTTCCTGCATTCTGCCAGAAGCGTCTCCACTTCCGCATACCGCATCCTTCTCTTGTCACAGTCCAGTCCCTGCCCCTGCAGGCGGTCGAGAATCTCTGTATGGATCCTCTCTTCTTTCTGCAGAAAAGCCAGCAGCGTACTGTCTCCCCGCTGCAGCAGAAAACCGCCGTACCGGTCGTATAGTTTACATAACTCTTCCTGCTCCATGCCCTGTATTCCGCCGTGCGCCGCATCTGCAGCCGGCTTTTGTGATCCGGGATCGCCTGAACGCCTGCTTTCTCCGGCATCTTCCCCCCTGGAACAGCCTGCTTCCGGCACTGCCCGCATCATCGGATAGAACTTCCCGTCTTCCTCCACCATCTTCTCATCCGTGATCCGCAGCCCCTGCTCTCTCAGCCATCTGCGAAACTGCATGATCTCTGACTGGGGCTGCAGGATCAGTTCTGTGAAGGAATCCGTCTTCGCCTTCTCCTCACCCAGAATATGCATCATCAGCCTGCCGCCCATACCGGCACAGATCAGGCTGTCGGCTTCCCCGATTTCATAATTATGTAAACCATCCGACAATCTCGTCTCGATCAAAGACTCCAGACCGCGCTGTGCCACATGCCTGCCGGCAGCCCCCAGCGGCCCGACTCTGACATCCATCGCCAGCACCCGCGGGCTGACGTTCTGCTCGACCAGCCAGATCGACACGAAACCATGGTCGCACCCCACATCGCAGACCCGGCTGCCCGGCGTGACCATGGAAGCCACAGCCCGTAATCTCTCCGATAACAGCACCGGTCCCATCAATCCAGATAATCCTTTAACTTGCGGCTTCTGCTGGGATGCCGCAGCTTACGCAGCGCCTTGGCCTCGATCTGACGGATACGCTCTCTGGTCACATTGAACTCCTTGCCCACTTCCTCCAGCGTCCTGGCGCGCCCGTCATCCAGGCCAAACCGCAGACGCAGCACCTTCTGTTCTCTCTCCGTCAGCGTACCCAGCACTTCCATCAGTTGTTCCTTTAACAGCGTAAAAGCGGCAGCGTCCGCCGGCACCGGCACATTGTCGTCCTGTATAAAATCGCCCAGATGGCTGTCTTCCTCCTCACCGATGGGCGTCTCCAAAGATACCGGCTCCTGTGAAATCTTTAAGATCTCCCGCACACGCTCCACAGGCATACTCATCTGCTCCGCGATCTCTTCCGGGGTAGGTTCCCGCCCCAGTTCCTGCAGCAGCTGTCTGCTCACACGGATCAGCTTGTTGATGGTCTCCACCATATGCACCGGAATACGGATCGTTCTCGCCTGATCCGCAATCGCCCTGGTGATGGCCTGACGGATCCACCAGGTCGCATAGGTCGAAAATTTATAACCCTTACGGTAATCGAACTTCTCCACGGCCTTGATCAGACCCAGATTGCCTTCCTGGATCAGATCCAGAAAGAGCATTCCACGGCCCACATACCGCTTTGCGATACTGACAACAAGACGCAGATTGGCCTCCGCCAGACGCTTCTTCGCATCCTGGTCGCCCATCTCCATCTTCTTGGCCAGCTCGATCTCTTCCTCCGCATTCAGAAGCGGCACCTTACCGATCTCTTTCAGGTACATCCGCACCGGATCTTCGATGCTGATGCCGTCCGGCACGGACAGATCGATATTCTCTACATCAACCTCGTCCTCCTCACTCAAGATGATCTCCTCGTCATCCACATCATCATCGTCGGAGATCCGAAGCACATCCACATTATTCTGTTCCAGCGTCTCCAGGATCTTGTCAAACTGATCCTCCTCCAGCGTCATTCCCTGAAAAAAGTCGTTGATCTCCTGATATTCCAGAACATTCTTTTTCTTCTTGGCAGCCGCCAGGAGCTCCTTAAGGCGCTCTTCAAACTTTGCCTGTACATTTTCGTCCATATATGGCCCATCCTTCCTATGTTTCAAGTAAAAAATTTATATCTATGTGAAAACCAAATTAACTGTGTTTTGCGATTAGCTTACCCGTATTACAGGGAAATATGCGTTTTGCTAAGTTCTTCCAGCGCTTTTTTGCCCGCGATCACCTGACTTAAAGCGTTCATATCGCTCCCCATCCTGCCGGAATAGTATTCAAAACTGTTCTTCTTCACGGCATAGATGATATCATGGAACGCCTTCTCCCGCTCCTTCGGGGTCGTGATCTCCGGCAGCTGCGTGTTGAAGATCTCCGCCACGGCCCGCTGCTCCTGCTCATCCTCGAAGGCGCTGATAATCGCCGCAGGCTGATAGATTCCCTTCTCCAGATCCGTAAAAAGTCTGTCCGCCACCTCTTTGTACAGCGGTTCCGTAAAATCCGCCGCCGCGATATAAGGACTGATCTTCGGATACAGCGCAGGCTCCTCCGTGATCCACGTCAGCAGCAGGCGCTGGGATCGCTTCGTATTCTCCTCCGGCGTATTTTTGCGGGCAACGGTGCTCTTTGGCCGTACCGCCGGCTGCACCAGCCCTGTCCTGGCCGCATAACCGCTCACCAGCCTGCGCAGATTGTCAAAACCGATATGGTATTTCTGCGCCACCGCTTCGATATAATTCTCCCGCTCCACCTCTTCCTCGAAACCGCACAGCTTCTTCGCGATCTCCCGGTGAAAATTCGTCCTGGACTCCGGATCCTCCATTTGATAGTCCCGTTCCAGTATGCTCAGTTCAAAGAAAAAGCTGTTCTGCGCCTGGCTGATCCGCTCTTCAAAAGCCTCCGCCCCCAGATTCTTCATGAATTCGTCGGGATCTTTGTAAGGCTTCATGTCGATCACCCGGCCCCGGAGACCGGATTCCTTCAAAATGCCGATGGCCCGCATGGCCGCGTTCACCCCCGCGCCGTCGCTGTCGTAGGCCAGCAGCACGTCTTCCGTATACCGCCGCAGCAGACTGGCCTGCCCGGTCGTAAAGGCCGTGCCCAGAGAGGCCACCGCCTGCGTGAATCCCGCCTGATGCATGGCGATCACATCCATGTAGCCCTCACAGAGGATGATATTGCCTTTCCGTGACGTGCGGGCAAAATTCAGCCCGTACAGGTTGCGGCTCTTGTCAAAGATCATGGTCTCCGGCGAGTTCAGATACTTGGGCTTCGCATCTCCCATCACCCGGCCGCCGAAGCCGATCACACGATGATTGCCGTCCTGGATCGGAAACATCACCCTGTTCCAGAACTTATCGTGGACACCCCGCTTCTCGTCAAAAGCCAGCAGCCCGGATTCCTGCAGCAGCTCATCCGGATAGCCCCTGGCACGCAGATAGGCCGTCAGATCAGAGGAGGAGCCGTCCGCAAACCCCAAGCCGAATTTCTTCATCGTCTCGTCTGTCAGACTTCTGCCCGACAGATACTGATAGCCTGTCCGCCCTCTGGAATCCCGCAGCATATAATAATAGTAGCGCGCCGCCTCCTTATTGATCTCCAGCAGTCTGGCACGCCTGCTCTCCTTCTGCCTTGCTTCCTCATTATATTCCATCTCCGGCAGATTGATTCCTGCTCTGTCGGCCAGTATCTTCACCGCTTCCTGAAACGTAGCGTTCTCATATTCCATCAAAAATGTGATCACATTGCCGCCCGCCCCGCAGCCGAAACAGTAGAAGATCTGCTTGGACTGAGATACCGAGAAGGAGGGCGATTTTTCATTATGAAAAGGGCACAGCCCGAAATAATTGCTCCCCTTCTTCTGTATGCGGACATAACCTGAGATCACATCAACGATATCATTTTTCGTTCTGACCTCCTCGATCAGTTCTTGCGGATAATACATATTGTCCTTTCCTTATATATAACATATGTTATTAAACATTCAGGAGCTTCTCCGCCCCTTAGCCATGCCAGGTCTTTGGAATGTAGATCTCCTGATACTGCGCTATGGCAAAGCGGTCCGTCATGGAACCGATATAGTCGCAGACGATTTTTTCAAGCGGCTCCCCCTCCTCCATCAGCCTGTACAGGAACTTCGGCAGCTTCTCCGTATGATTCATATAGTATTCATACAAAGTGACCACCAGATTCTCCGCCTTGTTCTCCTGGCTCTTGGCGATGGGATTCCGATAGACATTGCGGAACATAAATTCGCGCATCGTCCGCATGGCCTCCTCCGCTTCCTTCGACATACAGATATCATCCCGGCCACGGCTGGTCGTCACGATATTATGTATAAAATAGTCCAGCCGCTGCGTACAGCTGCGCCCGGCCACGGCGCTGACTTCTTCCGGAACATCCTCCTCTTTCAGGATGCCGCCCCGGATCGCGTCGTCCGTATCATGATGAATATAGGCGATCTTATCCGCAAACCGGACAATGCGCCCTTCCAGCGTGGACGGCATGGAAGCCGTCTTGTGATTCCTGATCCCGTCCCGTACCTCCATGGTCAGATTGATGCCCTGTCCGTCCTTCTCCAGCATATCCACGGTCCGCACACTCTGTTCGTTGTGCCGGAACCCATAAGGACATGCCCTGTCCAGCGCCCGCTCCCCGGCATGGCCAAAGGGCGTGTGCCCCAGATCGTGCCCCAGAGCGATGGCCTCCACCAGATCTTCATTGAGCTGCAGCGCCTTGGCGATCGTCCGGGCCGTCTGGCTCACCTCCAGCGTGTGTGTCAGCCGCGTCCGGTAATGGTCACCCTCCGGCGTAAGAAACACCTGTGTCTTGTCTTTCAGCCGGCGAAAAGACTTGCTGTGAATGATCCTGTCCCTGTCCCGCTGAAAAACCGGCCGGATATCACACTGTTCTTCCGGCTTGACCCTCCCTCTGGAATTCATGCTGAGCATGGCATATGGACTTAAATATTGCTTCTCCCACTGTTCCAGACTTTCCCGTATGTTCATGTTTACCTCTGCGTGGATCCTGCCGGCTGTGCCTGCAAGATCCCTGAATACGTAAAACTGATACCCCTGCGATACTTTCCTACTCCTATTATTCTGGCTTTATCGTGCAAATCCTTTTTTTTCGTGAAATTTTTATCTACAGATATCGTAAATAAATTCGGCGTTCTTATCCATCGCCTCATAGGCGGTCTTGAAGGGCGACATCTGGAAGACATGCCACATGCCCGGGAATCTGTCCAGCCTGACGGATACATTCGCGTGCAGCAGTTTGCGGTAGAGCATCACGGAGTCGTCCAACAGCACTTCATTCTCCCCGACCTGAATGTAGACCGGCGGAAAGCCCTCATAGTCACCGAAAAGCGGCGAGATGAACGGATCGTTCAGCTTCTCCTTAGCCGCATAGTTGCCTGTCATCTCCGCCAGATACCCGGCATTGAGCACCGGGTCGATGGCCGCCTTCGTCTCATGGGACTGTCCCGAGGCGGTCAGGTCCGTCCAGGGCGACATCAGAATAAGGCCCCTTGGCAGAAGCCGCTTCTGCGCCTTGAGCTGCAGGGCCAGCGACAGGGCCAGATTCCCTCCCGCCGAATCTCCGGCCAGGATCACATCTCTGGCGCCGTACCCTAAAAGCATCAGATAATTCCACACCTTCATGGCATCCTCCGTGGCCGCCGGGTAGGGATGTTCCGGCGCCAGCCGGTAGTCGAAGCTCAGCACATCCATGGAAGTGGACATGGCAAGTTTGGTCGTCAGCGTCCTCGCATAGACCCTGCTCCCCGTGGAATAACCGCCGCCGTGACAGTAGAGGATCACGTATTTCTTCATATGCGCCCGGTTGACATAGACCCATTCTCCCTGCAGGATCTCTCCCGCCGAAGGATGGTCCCGAATGCTGACGTCCTCGATCAGCACATCCTTACTGTTCCCCAGCAGCGCCCCGAAATGATTCTGTGACTGCCTGTGTTTCTCAATATCCGCATTTTCCACTACACCGTGCATCCGTTTGATCAGATTCATCAGATTAGCGTTTCGTTTCTCCGAGATAGCCATAGGGCTGTCCTCCTTATCTTATCTTCAACATTGCAGTCTACAAACCAACCGGCCGTAAACGGTTACGCATCCATTCTGCATGATATAAATATAGTAACATAAAATGCCGGATTTATGATATGATACTTTAAAAGAAATATTGCGGCACCATATGAACCTTTTTACGAAACATTTTATCATGAAAGAGAGCAGGAGGCCTTACCACCTATGGCAGAACGTCCAGGCACAAAAACCAAAACCAGAAAACAACCCGGTATACCCGCGCGCAGCAGGAAGGATGTCTGGTACAAGCTGGATCTTTCTGCCATCGTCTATCCCACGCTGCAGCGGCGGGACTTCTCTTCTGTCTACCGTCTGTCTGTTGTGTTAAAAGAGAAGATCGACCCCGTTCTTCTGCAGACGGCACTGGACAGGACGCTGCCCCGGTTCCCTACCTATAAGGTGGCGATCCGCAAAGGATTATTCTGGCGGTATCTGGAGCCCAATAACAGACCCGGCCCCTACGTCCTGGAGGATATCAGGAACCCCTGTATGCCGATGCCCTTTAAAGGCAGCAACCGTTATCTTATCAGGGTCTACTACTACGACCGGCGCATCTCGCTGGAAGCCCACCACAGCCTCGGCGACGGCACCGGCGGCATGTGCCTTCTGCAGACACTGACCGCCGTCTATCTGGGACTGCTGGGCCATCCCGTAAAGCCGGAAGGGTTCGTGCTCGACATTGATTCCGCCCCGGATCCGGAAGAGCTGGAGGACGCCTACATGCGGTATGCCAACGCCCAGTTCTGTCCGCCCCGCCCTGCGGAAAAGACCTACCGGGTGCGCGGCACGAAAGAGCCTTTCTATACCCTGAATATCATAGACGGCGTACTGTCCGTGCAGGAAGTCATGGCCGTGGCGAAGCGGTATCATGCCAGCATCACGGAATATCTGAATGCGGTATTACTCTACGCCCTGCTGCAGAAGCAGAACGCAGATTTCCATATACGGCTGCGCCCGGTGAGGATCGCCATGCCGGTTAATCTGCGCCGCTTCTTCCCCTCGAAGACGCTGCGTAACTTTATCACCATGGTATATCCTTCCATCGACCCCCGGCTCGGTGAGTATCAATTTGAAGAAATCGTGGAGCACATCCACCATTACATGCGTTATTATATCAACGATAAATTCCTGCGGGGCGATATCACCACCAACGCCGCCACCCAGCGCAACCCGCTGATCCGCGTGGTTCCCCTTTTTATCAAGGATCTGGTGGTGCGTACCTTCTATACCCGGGTGCAGGACAAAAATTCCTCCGCCGGCCTTACCAACATGGGTGCCCTGCACGTGCCGCCGGATATGAAACCCTTCATCGAGCGGTTCGATATCTATATGGGACAGCCTTTTTCATCCCGCACCAACTGCGCCATCATCAGCTACGAGGACGTGCTGACCATCAACTTTGCCAGCAGCATCGTGGAGGCCGATGTAGAGCGCTACTTCTTCCGGAAACTGGTGCAGGACGGCATCCACGTGAAGATCGAGAGCAACCGCAGTCTGGAAGAGCGGACATAAAATGAGTACTTCGTACCTGAAATCATCCATACGAGAGGAGCTGAAACGATATGTCATATTGTGTAAACTGCGGTGTAGAGCTGGAGAAATCCTTACAGGAATGTCCTCTTTGCCATACACCTGTTATTAATCCCGCCGAACAGAACAAAGCACTTCCGCCCTCCCCCTATCCCACAAACAAAGGACAGGTGGAAGTAGTAAAAAGAAAAGATCTGGGCATTCTGCTGTCCGTAGTCCTGTCGGCTACCAGCATAACCTGCCTGCTGTTAAACCTGCTGGTATTTGACTCCTCGCTCTGGTCTCTGGCAGTGATCGGGTGCTGCATCTGTCTCTTTGTGTTCACTTTTCCGGCCATCTTTTACAGCAGGACGCCGATCTACATCTCCCTGCTGGCCGACGGCGTGTCGGTGGCGGTCTATCTCTACCTGATCAGCTTCCTGTCCTCCTCTCACGTGTGGTTCTGGCAGCTGGGCCTGCCCCTCGTCGCGATCCTGACAGTCTGCGCGGAATGCTTCCCGTTACTCTCGCGTTTCTTTCCGCTCACGATCCTGTCCGGCTCTCTGTGCCTGTTCGTGGAGATACCGTTCTTCTGCGTCTCCCTGGAACTGTTGATCAAACGCCTGTTAGAGCGCCCCTACCGTATCACCTGGTCTGCGGTGGTTCTGACCGTATGCGTGATCATCGACTTCGCCCTCATCACCATACTGGCAAAAAAACGCCTGCGCAACGAAGTGCGCAGACGCCTGCATTTCTGATATGTTATGGTAAATGAAATTTCTAATGTCGTTAACTATAAAAAGATATCTTCCCTACCTTAAACCTGTGCGTGCTTTTGTTCCGCTTCCTCAAGGGACTGGTACCCATAGAAAAGCGTTTCATTGGCGATGGTCTGTTTTAACAGACTTTCGCCTTTCTCAAAGGCTTCTTTCGTCTCCTGCCAGATCAGTGTAAGCGTTTGCATCGAACAGGACAACAATTCACCGCGCAGATAGCTTTCCATGGAGGAACCTGCCATGATGCCGTCCTCCGCCGTCGTCAGCACCCTGCCCCTGTTTCTGAGATTCGGGTACTCCTGCAGCATCTCTTTGTCCCACTCCAGATTGATCCGGACGATTTTCTCCACGATCTCTTTCTTCTCCGACACATCGGGCAGATGCTCCTTGATCGCCTCATATTCCTCCGGAAAAGTACTCTCCATCATCCTGCCGTACTTCTCGAACAGAAGATTCCTGCCTTCCTCACAGGCACGCTTACAGTCTTCCAGATAGCTGCGGAGCACCGCGTCGGAATACACCATCCACTGGCTCATCCGCATCTTGAAAAAAGTATCCGGATCGTCCTGACAGGAAGCCCTGCCGCCGGTATTATAAACATGCTGAAACATCTCCCACTCTGTCTGTGTCACATCAAAAATAAGCTGTTCCCGCTCGCTGACCTTCGCCATGATATCCCTCTTTTCTGTCTGCTCTTCTTCTGTCTTCCTGTTTACTGCCCTGCCGTGGCTTCCGTGCCAGGCTCCGACTTATCTGCCTGCGCTCCATCCCCTGACTCAGATGTCCGCTCCGCAGGCTGTTCCGCCTTGGCTTCCGGCGTTTCCTGGGCTTTCTGTTTTCCCTGCGCTTCCAGCTCTTCCTGCGCTTTCTGTTTATCCTGTGCTTCCGGCTCTTCCTGCGCTTTCTGTTTATCCTGCGCTTCCTGTTTTCCCTGCACAGCCGGCTCTTCCTGCGCTTCCGGTTTATCCTGCTCTTCCGGCTCTTCCTGTTCTGTCTGCGCTTCTTCCTGTCCGGACTTCTCCTCCGTCCCCGAAAGGCCGCTCTTCTCCAGCAGTTCCTCCGGTGTGCAGCGCTTCAACGCATATGGATACTCCGCATTTTTGGTTGTCAGCGGTTTGCCGTTCACTGCGATGAAAACCCCGTCGGCCTCATAGTTTTCCAGAAAAGTATTCACTACCGAGGCAAGGATGATGCATTCCGCCTCCCTGGACATGGTCTTTAGGTACTCGCCCGCCGCTTTGGAGAGGTCCAGATGCAGTATCCGCTCCCCGGCCACCTCCTTCTCCTCAAAGGAAAGCACCTTCGTGTCCAAAGACATGATATTGTGCCGCGCCAGCGCATCCACCAGCTCCTCCGCTGTCTTCTCCCCGATCGGGACGATCTCTCTGTTCAGATCATAAGAACCCGCATTACCATAGAAGATCACTGCTTCATTCTCTGCCGGAACGCGTTCCTGTTCCTTCTTATCCGCTTCATCTTCCGCCTGTTCTTCCACCTGCTCCTCGACGCCCTGAGGCTGCTCCTGCTCCGCCTCTGAAGAAAGATCCTGCGCCTCTTTCGGCACTTCTTCCTCCTCCAAAAGCAGCTCCAGAGAACTGACCAGCAGATCCTCCGAAGACATCTCCGGCACCACGATCTCACCGGAGTTCACCCGTCCGCCCGCCAGAGTTCCGCAGGCCGACAAAAGTACTGCCATGACGGCCGCCACAGCCGCCGCTCTTCCTACCTTTTTCAATCTTATCCCTCCCAAAGACTCTCTTAGTCAAAAGTTCGTCTAAACAGGGTTATATTCTATCATACTCATCGGGAAAAAGCAAAAGAACTTTAAAAAAAAGATATCGCATGATGCGATATCTTTCTTAATCGTGCAGGAAAAGAGACTTGAACTCTCATGGTATTGCTACCACACGGACCTGAACCGTGCGCGTCTGCCAATTCCGCCATTCCTGCGAACAAATATTATTTTAATGCCTTTAGCGAATAATGTCAACACTTTTCTTCCATTTTTTTAAAAAACTTTTTTATCATTCGTTTTAATCCAAACTGCGCCGAAAACATCTCTTTTAAGAAAAGTGAGTAAACCGTGTTTTCTCCTTGAAACTTCAAGCTGTTTGTGTATAATAGAAAGGACTGCAACACATACAAAAAACACAGAAAAACAGAGGGTTTAACATGATTCAAGCAAACAACGTAACACTACGCGTAGGAAAAAAAGCGCTCTTTGAAGACGTTAATATCAAATTCACGGAAGGAAACTGCTACGGCCTGATCGGCGCCAACGGCGCCGGCAAGTCCACTTTCTTAAAGATCCTCTCCGGCGCACTGGAGACGACAGGCGGCGACGTGACCATCACGCCCGGCCAGCGTCTCTCCGTCTTAGAGCAGGATCACTTCAAATATGACGCCTGGCCCGTGATGGATACCGTTATCATGGGCAATGAACGGCTCTATAAGATTATGAAGGAGAAGGACGCCATCTATGCCAAGGAAGATTTCTCCGACGAGGACGGCATCCGCGCCAGCGAGCTGGAAGCGGAATTCGCCGAGATGGACGGCTGGGATGCGGAATCCAACGCCGCCATGCTCTTAAACGGCCTGGGCGTCGGCACAGAGCTGCACTACAGCACGATGGCCGACTTAAACGGCAATGAGAAGGTCAAGGTACTGTTAGCCAAAGCGCTTTTTGGCAATCCCGATATCCTGCTGTTGGACGAGCCTACCAACCATCTGGATCTGGACGCCATCGCCTGGCTGGAAGAATTCCTGATCAACTTTGACAATACGGTGATCGCGGTCTCCCACGACCGCTATTTCCTGAACAAAGTCTGCACCCATATCGCGGACATCGACTACGGCAAGATCCAGCTCTATGCGGGCAACTACGACTTCTGGTATGAGTCCAGCCAGCTGATCATCAAGCAGCGCAAGGAAGCCAACAAGAAGAAAGAAGAACAGATCAAGGAGCTGCAGGAGTTCATCTCCCGTTTCTCCGCCAACGCTTCCAAGTCCAAGCAGGCGACTTCCAGAAAGCGTGCATTGGAGAAGATCGAGCTGGACGACATCCGTCCTTCCAGCCGCAAGTATCCTTACATCGACTTCCGCCCGGAGCGTGAGATCGGCAATGAAGTCCTCACCGTGGAAGGCATCAGCAAAACAGTAAACGGCGAGAAAGTACTGGACAACATTTCCTTTATCGTAGGCCACGATGACAAGATCGCATTCGTGGGCGGCAACGAACTTGCCAAGACCACCCTTTTCAGGATCCTGACAGGGGAACTTGAGCCCGACGAAGGCACTTATAAATGGGGCGTTACCACCTCGCAGGCTTACTTTCCGAAGGATAACACCGAAGAGTTCGACAACAACTACACCATCACCGAATGGCTTATGGGCTATTCCCCCGTCAAGGACGTGACCTACGTGCGCGGCTTCCTGGGCCGGATGCTTTTTGCCGGAGACGACGGCGTGAAGAAGGTCAAGGTTCTCTCCGGTGGTGAGAAAGTGCGCTGCCTGCTGTCCAAAATGATGATCAGCGGTTCCAACTGCCTGATCTTCGACGAGCCTACCAACCATCTGGACATGGAGTCCATCACCGCCCTCAATGAAGGCATGAAGAAATTCAAGGGTGTGGAGCTGTTCTCCTGTCACGACCACCAGGTCGTACAGACCACGGCCAACCGCATTATGGAGATTCTGCCGGACGGCTCCCTCGTAGACAAGATCACTACCTACGATGAGTACCTTGCAAGCGATGAGATGGCAAGAAAACGTACCGTATATACAAGCACCGCCAATGACGAGGACGACGACTGAGATTGACTGCGGAACCGACAGGCACAGGAAAGGCGACCAGGACTACGATGAGACCGATAGATTTGCACACCCACTCCAACAGATCCGACGGCAGTTATACCCCCACTGAACTGGTGGACTATGCCGTCGCCAAAGGGCTGGCCGCCGTTGCGCTGACCGACCATGACACCATAGACGGCCTAAGCGAGGCGCTCTTACACGCGAAAGCGCTCACACAGACCGGCGAAGACAGCGTCGAAGTCATTCCGGGCATTGAATTTTCCACGGAATATGAGAAAAAGGACGTCCACATCGTAGGCATGTATATCGCCTACGACGCCCCGGCCTTTCGGGCGAAGCTGCAGGAGTTCGTGGATTCCCGCACAGGCCGCAATGTCAGGATGTGCCAAAACCTGCAGTCTGCCGGTATCGACATCACCTTCGAGAAGCTGCAGGCCAGAAATCCCGGCGCGGTGATCACGCGGGCCCACTATGCCTCCTACCTGTTGGAGGACGGCTACGTCAAAAGCCGCCCGGACGCCTTCGCCCAATATCTGGGCGACCACACGAAATATTTCGTCCCGCGGGAAAAGGTGACGCCGCAGCAGGCCATAGCCCTGATCCTGGGCGCAGGCGGTATTCCCGTTTTGGCCCATCCGCCCCTCTACCATATGGGCAGCGACCGGCTGGACAAACTCGTTTCTTCCTTAAAAGAAGCAGGACTCATGGGCATCGAGGCCATCTACTGCAGCTACACCAACCAGGACGAACGGGACATGCGCAGGCTGGCCGACCGCTACGACCTGCTGCTCAGCGGCGGCTCCGACTTTCACGGCGCCAACAAGCCCGGACTGGATCTGGGCACCGGCTACGGGAAACTTTTCGTACCGGAAGAATTTCTGGAAAAGATAAAAGATAAGCTAATGGAACGGAGTACCCTATGAAACTTCTGTTTACGGATCTGGATGGAACCTTATTGAACAATAACAGCCTGGTATCTCCCGGCACCAGAGCTTTTCTGGACGAATTTCTGGCGGCCGGCAACAGACTGATCCTCTCTTCCGGCCGCCCCACGGACAGCGTTCTGGAAGTGAAAGACAATGCCGGGCTGACCCAGCCCGGCATTCTGTTAAGCTGTTATAACGGCGCACAGGTCTATGACTGCGACAGCCGGCGTGCCATTATGGAAAAGAGGATGCCTCTCTCCTATGTGTCCTGTCTGCAGGAACAGGCAGCCAGACATCACTTACATATCCAGACCTATCAGGAACACGCTGTAGTCTCTCCTGCTGACGATGAGGAGATACGCTTTTACCGCACCAGGATCCATGTACCCCTGGTAGTCTCCCCCGTGCTGACAGACGTCCTCACCGACGGACCTTACAAAATGCTTGCCGCCGATCTCCACGATCACAATAAGCTGGAAGCCTTTCGTCTGGCCATCTCCGACTGGGCCGAAGGCAGGATCCAGACCATCTATTCCAACGACAAATATCTGGAGCTTTTCCGGCTGGATGCAGGCAAGGGAAACGCACTGCGCTTCGTCTGTGAATATTTAGGTGTACCGCTGTCAGATGCCTACGCCGCCGGAGACGCGGAGAACGATATCTCCATGCTGCAGGCCGCAGGCTGCGGCATCGCCATGCGAAACGCCCCCGATCCGGTAAAAGAAGCTGCGGATGTGGTCACCCGCTCCGACAACGATCAGGACGGGCTGGCAGAGACGATGCGCCGGCTGCTGTAGGCTTACCGTTATCCTGTAACCCAGTCCCTTTCTGCTTTCTGCTTTGTCACCCTGTTCACGGCCTCAGCTGCTCATATCGCTCCAGGTCACGGAATGTCAGGCGGGCCCCGTTTTCCGCTTTGACAACAGAGATGCCGATCAGTACACTGTTTCCTGTATCAGGCTGGAACATCCAGACGTTCCAGCCCATGGCGCTGCCGTCCTGCGCTATCGCCCCGCCCTGCCCGTAAAGCGCGGTGCAGTCAGCGACCACCTGGTCATAGGATCTGCCGGACAGAATATATTTCATTTCGACCAGCTGATCTTCCATAAAATTAAGCGTCGCCAGCTCAACAGGACTGCCGTAGACTTCCCATTCTCCTTCATAAAACTGGTAGGGACAGCCGTCGCTGTTCTGGCCGCTCTTTGTCAGCGTCAACGGCAATTCCTGTCCTTCCTCGGCTTCTTTCGTCTCATCAGGACTCATTCCCCAGACAAACCCCCGCATGTCAAGATACGTTTCATGAGGAACTGCAATCCGGATGACATCCTCATTCACGCCTGTCACCGGAAAATAGCCAAGCGCAACATCCCCTCCCATAACCCATTGATACGAGGAATCGTACTGTATGGACGGGCTGCCGTATTTGGCGCTCAGATTTTTCAGAAGCGCTTTGCCGTTTGCATCCTGCTCTGCATCCAGCGTGTAACGGACCTGATACAATCCCTTTGCATCAAAGTATGCCGTCAGATTCCTGATCTCTCTTCCGTAAAGGGACTGTGCTTCTATGATACTTCCGGCCTCCTTCCCATAAGCATCGCCCACGGGGACATACTCGGCCAGCAGCATTCCTTCTGCATCATAGGCTGTATTGTTTTCTTTCATACTGCCCGCCGTTAAGATTGCCCGAATCTCTTCCAATGACATGCCGAATGCCATCCCGCCAAGATCCTTTGAATCCAGAACGATCTCCGGCTCCTCTTCCTCTGCCGCATCCCTGTCCCCCGGCGTGTCTGTACCCTTTTTTTCAAACAGGCCGGAGGAGATCAGAAACAGAACGGTGCATACTGCCGCTGCAAGAAGAAATAACCGCCTGTGCCCCCACAGCGCTGCCATAAAACGCGCTGCGCCGGACTGTACTGCCGATAAGGGCAATGCAGCAGACTGCGGTTCCTCAGCGCGCTGCTTTTGACCTGCCTCTTCGTCTGGCAAAAGCGCGATCGTTTCTTCCTCCTCCACATGCGGGGCGACGGCACTTTCCGGACGATCGGAAGATGCTTCCCTGCTGCTCTCGATCCCCTTTGCCCGGAACAGTTTTTCGTAAAACTCTTCCTCCTGTGCATAGGCATACTTATGAATGGCCTGAAGACGGTTAGATCTCATGCTGATGCCGTCCGGCAGAGTCACATTGGACAGATACACCAGCAGTCGTTTTTTCTCTTTGTCCCGGGCAAAACTGAGTTCATCCAGACAGTTGGTCGATTTCAGATATTCTTTTGTGATAAATGCGATGAAATAATCGCAGGATGCAACCCGCTCCGCAATATTATCAGCCCACTCCGTTCCAGGATCAATGCCTCTGTCATACCATATCCGATATCCTTCCGCCTGCATCCTTTCGATGATCCTGTAGACCTCCGTCTCGTTCCGATGGGCATAGCTGATAAAAATATATGGTTCTCTTCCACAGTATGGCCGCACGCTTGAACTTGTAGGCGCCATAGTTCTCCCTCCCGTTATTAGTTCCGGTGCACAGGATCTGTACGCCGGAACCGATGTTTACTTTTTTAAAGATGAATACCGCATGCGGCCCGCCAGACGGCAGGCCGGCATGATAAAGATTTACTTCGGCACATACAGGACAGTCGTCGGCTCAACCGGATCCGGCTGCAGTACTGTCTGCGCCCAGTCCACAGTAATCTTCACACTGCCCACTTTCCCTGAATCATCATAGTCATAAGTCTGACTGACAGAATCATAAATCTGCTGCATGGTCATATAATCATTTCCAAAGTAGCGTGCCGTATCGACCCGCGCTGCCACCCTGCTCATATCATCATAATAATACTCTGTCGCAGATTCCACTCCGTTGTCCTGATTGCTTATTTCGTGTCTTTTGATCAGCCGCCCTTCACCGTCATAGCTGTATTCCGTATACCATCTTGCTCCGACTGCTTCCCGGCTCTGTCCCTTCGGATATTCGTAATAATCGTACCGGGTCATCCGGCCTGCACTGTCGTATGTATAGACATAGTCATATGACGCGTAATCATTGTACAGATGGACCAGTGTCAGATTCCCGTCAGAATCCTGTTCTGTTTCAATCTGGCAGATCACATCTTCATGGGATACTGACATATCAATCGACCAGCCCGGATCATTGGATATCTTTTTTTCTCCTGTAAGCTCGCCGCCGACAATTACATTGACTGCCAGATCATTTCCCTTCATCCTGCCTTCAAATTTCTGTGTCCCATGCCCTACATTAACGATATATCCCACATCGCCTGCGCCCTCTATATCACTTGTATCGCCTGAATACAACTTTGCTAAATACAGTTCACCAATATAGCAGAAAGCCTCCAGCAGACCATACTCTGCTTCCGATTCCGCAGCCTCCTCCAGCTTCATTGCCGTCAGTTCATACACTGTTTCCGAAGCTTCTGTCGGTTCGTCAAAAACAAGCCTGACCGGCATTTTATCCGTCAGTTCATCATTACACGCCTTCGCCGTTTCCTCGTCAAATCCAAGCTCATGTATGAAAAAGGAGTACAGATCCGCACTGATCTCACAGCCTGTCACCAAACCGTCTTCCTTTTCATATTCCAGTGTAAACCACAGTTCAAAATCCTCTCCTGACCCGGCCGTAAAACTTCCCTGTACGCTCGTGAGCAGTCCATCCTCATCACAGACATAGGATACCTGTTCCTGACCGTCCTCCAGATCCATCTCCCCCGAAGACAGCTTTTCCAGATAGATATTACATAAATCATGAAAAGCTATGGGGAAAATGTAATCCCCGTATGTTAATCCGCCCGACCAGATGAGTTTGTTGTGAACAGCCTCTATCACCGCTTCAGGATCCGGTTCCATCGGACTGTCAAACACAAACTCCATCGGCATTTTTCCCATCAGGTACTCATTGGTCTGACTCGCCTCACTCTCTGTAATCTCATACTCACTCACGAGAAAAGCTGCTACATCGGCGCTGATCTTACAGGCCGTTACGAAGCCGTCCTTCTTTTCATACTCCATTGTAAGCCATGATTCTGCAATTTCACCCCACTCATTCTGCAGGCTGATCTTCACCTCTGTCAGCAGTCCATCCTCATCGCAGGACACCTCCGGACCGCCCGCTTCCGTCGCCTCAAGATCAAGAGGGAGCACCCTGTATTCATCATAAAAACCGTTCCCGAAATCGTCATAAGAAATTTGCGGCACATTGACGATGACGAAATCCCCATCCACTGCCTGTCTGCCCTCCGAGCCGGCTTCTTCCGGCGCACCCATAAGAGCTTCGGTATCGTCACTTTCCAATGCTCCGCTAAGATCCACGGAATCACCGCCTCCCGACAGACCCGAAAAATCTACGGCATCCCCACCGGCCGCCTCTCCGGAAGCGCTTTCTGCTTTCCCGCAGCCTGTCATGCCGCAGACCAAAGCTGCCGCCAGCAGCGCCGCCATAACTTTCTTTCCCATTCTCTTTCCTGTGATCATCTATAATTAACCTCCTTAACCCGTCTAAAAGCATATTGTCCGCATTTCGCTGTTTTTGGCACCCAGATACACAGGCTGGTACATTCGTCAAACGCACCATATCCTATCGTCTCCACAGAATTCGGCAGCGTCAGCTCTTCCAGACTGGTACAGGAAATGAACGTCCCCTGTTCTATAACGGTCACACCATCGGGAATCTCGATTTCCTTCAGGGAAACATCCGCTACAAACGCACCGACCCCTATCTCTGTCAGGGTGCTGGGCAGAGACACCGATACAAGATTTTGGCTAAAGGACAACGCATTTTTCTCAATGCTCCGGACTCCTTCCGGAATGGCAAGGCTTACCAGACTGTCGCAGCCGTCAAAAGCGCATTCCCCCAATGCGACAAGGGGACAGTCATTGATCTCCTTTGGCAGCGTCAGTTCCGTCAGGTTGAATCCCTCTACCGTTCCCACCGCTTTTGCCTCGCCGTTGCCGATCTCATATAAGACACCGTCCACTTCGTACAATCCGGTGGCGGGATCACAGTCTGCAAAGACGGATTTGCCCTCGATGATTTCCTTCGGTCCTGTATTTGCGACCGTGTCCGCCTCGACCGCCTCCACTTTGCCTACATAGCCTATGGATTCCGGACGTTCCGCTACAGGCTGCCCGGATACAATGGAACCGCGCCATCCCATGATCACCCAGAGCAGCATGTTCTCATAATCGTGGGTGGAACTCAGCCCCCATGTGAAGATGGGGTCTCCCTGCTGGATATTCCCCATGCTGCAGCCGGATGCCGCCAGCCCTTTACTCTTCAATACATCCACCAGGGAATCCCAATTCTGGTCCGCCTTGACAAAAGAAGTGAAATTCGTGCGGGTGTCAAAAGGAATGTATCCGTTGCCCTGGGAGTCCACATCGGCATAGAAACTCAACTCAGTCCGGACAGTGTCACAATCGCCCTCTGCCATCCTCAGCAACATATTGGAAAGTGTGTAATAATAAAGCGTCCCGTCGTCGCTCAGATTCCCCCAGAACCCACGGTTGGACTGATATTTGACCTGTTCAAGGATCAGGCCTCCTGCCAGTTCGACCAGATTCAGCTTCGATACCAGACTGTTTCCATAGACAGGGGAAACTTCAATGATCCCGGCCATCGGCCTGGTGATCGCCAGGTGATCCAGCCTGCTGTTATTGTCCACCTCATTCCGGATATAGGTCTTTACCTGGCCGAATACGCCGCTCATCCTCTCCGCCGCGGCCTGTTCGTTGTCTTCCTTCACCAGATTGTAGGTGTTCTCCAGTTCCTCATATAAGAGCTTCACCATGTCCGTATTGGAAATGTTGACATGTACCAGTGTGCCATATTCATCCTCTTCGGTTGTGATCTCGCACTGATAATTAAGAAAAGTCATGTACCACAGCAGCCCGTCGTATTCATTCCACATATCTACATCCAGATTGACGCCGCTGAGGGTCGAAACAGAATTATGACAGTAAAAATACTGTGCCATCTCCAGTTCCTTTTCAGGCCTTCCGTTCAGAACATAAATATCAGAGAGCACATAAGAATAGGCTTCCCGAAGCCTCTCATAAGGATATGCATCGTCAAAGTTATATGTTACCATGGAAAGCCAGTTGTAGCGTATGTCCGGATAAAGACCATGGCCGTCAATAGAAACGTAGGGCACATCCTCATAAAACGGGATCAGATTTACAAAATCATGATAGTATGCCGCCTGCACGTCATTTTTGATCTCAAGATCCCATTCCTGCATTCCGGTCATTTCCGCTTCATTCAGTCCCCGTTTATCGGATTTGCCGCAGGAAACAGCACTCGCCGCCATGATCACTGCGAGCAGTATGGATAATATTCTTTTTTTCAACTTCTGGATCTCCTCCTTTAAATTTTAGTTGTTCTTTTTATGTCAAAGGCACGATGCCTCCGGCATATATGTCTTCTCAAAAATATCTTCCCTCACTATGTACACATCCCCCGGATTGTCAACTCTGCTTACCAGCCAGTCCCCGGGAACACCGAGCAGATAGCTGTCGCTCCATGACACAAATACTTTGGTCCGACGGCTGATCTGACGCGCATGGACAACGGCTCCGTCCTTCGGTATGCAGGTTCTGGCAAAATCCTTCAAATTTTTCCCTGTCCCGGCTTCTCCGGTAAGCCCCGCCGCTTTCACGGCTTCATGCACGGTCGGCGCATACTCTCCCTGGAACTGGTAAGGCGTATCCACCGGGTCATTGTGCGCCAAAAAGTACGCCTCATCGTTCTTATAAACTTCGGATTCTATGCCGATCATAAAATAAGTATCCTTCTGAATGGTAAAGGGAATATCCCCTTCCAGCATGCGGACTTCCACTTTGGTTCCGACAGGATACAGGTCCGCAGCCCGCACATATCCGATCGGCAGCCGCTTTTTCTGATAAACCGGTTCTCCCGACAGATCAGGGACATCTTCCGAACCTGCGTGGATATATTCCTGTTCCCGGAAATAACGTTCCATCCGTTTTGCAAGCAGATGGCATACACTGCTGCCCGGCTGCTCCTGATCCCATGAACCATACAGATCCACGCATACCTGATGCAGAAGATCCTCCCGCAGAAAACCGCCTGATTTCCAGATATGTCCGCCGGCTGACCCCACCCCCTGCGCAATATATGCGGCAAGCTCGTCCGCACGGGTTTCCCTGACACAGCTGCGGACGGAAAGTTTTGCGCCGCCGTCCAACATGCAGCAGACGACACAGACATCTACCGATTCCGCCTCGATCAGGATATCGCTGATAACGCCCAGAATATTCGGGTCGCACCGCTTGGCCTGTGCAATGGCGAAACGGTCATCCGGATGGTACTCGTAGCCCGCCAGGGCCTCTCCGGCAATCCGCAGTTCGTCCAGAGACAGATTATTGTTCTGAAACAGGAAAAGGCTCGTCTTGTTGCACCGAAACTCCAGCGCATCCCTTAAGTCCTTATCCTTTGGGTGACAAAGTTCCTGCAGTTTCCCGGTATCCATGAACAATCCATAATACAATGCGGTGGCGAGCTTTTCATCTGCGCCCACATCAAAGCCTTCCTCGCAGAGCATATCCCAGACAATGGTGGCACAGGCGCCGTAATTGTCACGGACTTCCCCCATGGCCGGAAGCTCCTCCATGCGCGCCTTGTGGTGGTCGATGACCGCAACTGTCCCGCCCGGAAAGCGTTGGACGTTTTTCTCCCCATATCTGCAGTCCACTGTCAAAAGCAGTTCCGGCTCCTCAAGCTCCCTCACATATTCAATGGGAATATCCAACATCTCTACCATCAGCGTCAGATTACTCTTCTTTACCGGCTCCCTGCCGCCGTAAATCAGCCTGGCCTGTCTGCCGTTGGCCCGCAGATAAGAATAGATGCCATAACCGCTGGCAATGGCATCCGCATCCGGGTTATCGTGGCACTGGATGACAATATGGTTAAATTCCAGCAATTCATTCAATTTCATAATAATGACCATGCCCTTTCAACAGTCCGCAGACCTGCGCCCCTGTCAGCTTCCGCAGGACGCTTCAAGGGACAGGGCGCAAATCTGCTCAATATCTGACGCTTCCGCTGATATCGGATATCTCAACAAGGGAGGCGTCAAAGGGATTCATTTTGTGGAACGAGTCGCTAAAGTCAAAGGACATTCCGGCAAGGTTCCACAGGCTCTTACTGGCGTCATTGTCTTCAACGGCGATCATATAAGCCCCCACTCCCTGGGAAGAATCATATTCAATCGTTGCCGACTGGAGCTTAAATTCATGGAGATCGCTGTCCACAAGGCCAAGCCCATAGTATGTCTGATGGAGATTTATGTAGAAGCTGCATTCACTTGCCAGGTTCGGATAGCGCGGCGCAATATAGATATATACGGGCGTTGCATAGTCATTATAGGTATTGACATCATAATTCGGTGTAATGCTTCCGCCGAATATGTCCCAGTTTATGTTGTAACCGGTCTGTGTCGTGACCGTTCCCTCGCCGTAATTCGTACTTGTGCCTACGGCAAACTCCATGGCAAACAACTCCCAGAAATTTTCCGCTGTTACCGCCATATTCAGACTTCCCACTTCATCATAAGCCTGGCTGAGCTGGTCGAACAATGTTACGTACTTCTTCTCGCTGTCGTCCAGGCTGTTATATGCCGTCACTGCATCTTTCAGCGTACTCGCCTCGGCATATGGATTGGAATAGTCGATCACGCCAATCAGAGTATCTACCTGTGCCGCTGCCTGTCTGCGCTGGGCGATCAACGCTTCCACTTCCTGATATGCACGGATCAGCGTTTCGCGATTTGAGACCTTTCTCTGGGCGGCATTGGACAATGCATTGTATTCTTCATAAAGCCCTGCAATTTCATCCTCATCGGCATACGACGACGAAATATTGAAGATAGCGTTCTCAAGCTCTCCGATTCTGCGGTTTTCCTTTACCACCCTTCCCGCCATGACTGCCACGACAGCTGCGGCGACAATGATACCTGCCATCGTCAGCTTCTTTTTATCCTTCTTCAAATTGGCCAGCGGGTTTAAAATCCTGTTTTGTCCACCTGCTCTGAATCTGGCCGTAAACGGTTTTCCTGCTGCGGCAGCTGCCTTCGCCGGAGCCGGCTCCTCTGTCCGGGCTTCCTCCTCATCCTGCTGTACCTTTTCAGGCATATTGTTCTCTGCGGCACTGCTCTGTTCCTTCATCAGCACTGCCGTCGCTTTTCCGCAGTTGCTGCAAAATCCGGCGCTCTCCGGAAGCTCTGTTCCACAATAGCCACAAAACATCTTTTTCTCCTTTCCCGTATCCTTCTTTATCCACAGAACTGCCACTGTCAGATCAATTCACCATGCAGTGTCTTCCTCTGTTACAGAGATTGCACATTAAGGTAATACCATTTCCTTTTATATTTAAAAGCATACCCGCTTGTTAAGATGTCGCCTGTACTGCCGTCAGACAGATCAACCAGCCTGTGATCTATGACGGCTGCGGCTGAAATCTTAATGTCAACGTTGTATTTATCGCACATCGCCTGCTCCACTTCTTTCTCTTCATCCTTCCCGAGCATGGTATGTCCCGTGGCTTCGAATTTAAATGTGCCGGCATTCGGATATATAGCGATATCATCCTCATAATTCTTTTGCAGCGTCTCTTTTAATCCGGCTTCGCCGCCTTCATATTCTATGACAAAGTCAGGCTCAGCCTGAAGCGTCAGATCAAAATCATGCAGACAATATCCTGTCATCCAGGCATCAAATGCCTCTTCCGGAGAAGAAAATCCCGCCCCGGCCCCGCTTCCGCCGCCTTTCAACAGCATAATAAGCGCTAATACAACAGCCACAGCTCCGATGATGATTACTTTCTTTTTGCCGGGTTTTACCTTCAGCCTGTTTGCTATTTTGCCAATCACAGGTTTTGTCGATTCCAGCTTCTCTCCCATTTTGTCGATCATTGGCCTGGCTGATTCCAGTTTCTCTCCCATTTTGCCGATCATTGGTTTTGCTGATTCCAGTTTCTTTCCTATTTCATTCATCACAGGCTTTACAGCCACCGTCTTTTCCTGCACAACGGACTTTTTCGGTTCGGGGTTCTCTGACACAGGGTTCCCCGGCTCGGCATTCTTCGGCTCAATCTTCTCCGGTTCGGCATTCTCCGACTCAGGGGTCTTCGGCTCGGCATTCTCCGGCATTGGGTTCTTTGGCTCAGCATTCTCCGGCACAGTATTCTTCGGCCCGGCATTCTCCGGCATTGGGTTCTTCGGCTCAGCATTCTCCAACACGTGGTTCTCCAGCCCAGTATTTTTCGGCTCGGCATTCTCCAGCTCAGGACTTTTCCCCAGGGGATTCCCACAGCGAATGCAAAACCTGGCTCCCTCCGGAAGCTCAGCTCCGCACTTTATGCAAAACATACATTCTCCCTCCTCCTATGTAAATCACACTATAAAAGTGTATACTAATGGTAAACAGACAGGCTCTGCCCTTTGTATCTTTCGCAGAATAGACCCATCTGCGAAAATCCCGCGCTTTCTCTGTAACCTTGACATATTTCAAATAGCCTGACCACAAATCTGACCATAAAAATCCGAAAGGCTGCCAATCTGTCTCCTTTTCGAATCCATGGTCGGATGTACATATCGGTTCAAAGTGATCTTTACATCGGAATGTCCCAGAAGTTCGCTCAGCGCTTTCACATCCATGCCGTTCTCTACACAGTTTGTCGCGAATGTGTGCCGCAGTGTGTGAAAATTCCTGTTGTCAATTCCGGCTTTATGCAGGAGCTTTTTGAACTGATACTGCATCGTTCTGGACTCCAGCGGTTTCTTCTGTCCAAATACATAGGGTTGTTCTCCTTTGAGACGGGAAAGAAGTTCCAGAAGTTCCGGTGTCAACGGAATCGTTCTTCTGGAACTTTCACTTTTGGGGGCTGTTTCCATCAAAATGGTCTTTGTTATGTGTCCCGGCACGGCAATCCTCTGTACAGTTCGGTTTACTGTCAGGCTCATGTCCTCAAAATCGATATCCGTCCATCGAAGGGCGCACAGCTCCCCAAGCCTGAGTCCTGCATACAGACACAGGCGCACCGCGATCATGAATTTATTGTCCATCATTCCATGGGTACAGGCAAAGAATCTTGCCTGTTCCGCCATAGAAAATGTTCTTGGTGCTTTTGGCTTTGCCTTTGCCGGAGGTCTTTCCAACACAGGTATCCCGACAGAATAATTCCCATTGGCAAAAGAAATGATCTGATTGGTAACGCAGATAATACTTTTCTGCAGACTCTCAGATACTCTTCCCTCCGATAAGTGGTCAAAAATCTTTTTCCTTACTTCCTGCACCGTATCGGGCGAAAGCCTGCATGAACCAACAGTACCGGCAAGATGTGTTCGGTAAATAGTGTCATATTTTATGTAAGTCGAATATTTTCTCCGACTGGAAATTTCTGCAAGCCACTCCGCGGCAGCCTGTGAAAACAGGATTCTTCCACAGATTCCGTCCGCATTTTTCCGATTGATGCACCCAACTTCACTTTTCTCTGTGTCATGACAGACAAGACCAAGCCTGGCCCGGGAGAGTTTTTCCTTTGTTTCTACGTAATCTTTTCCATACACAGAGCGATAGATATACTTTCCCCTTTTTTCATCAAAAGTTTTATAGCGCCCTTCCCACCTGCCATCTTTCCGTTTTCTGATATTTTCTCCGTGCCTTGCCATTTCTGATTTCCTCCTGTTACCTGACTGCTGTTTTTACCACAAAATTGACCCTAAAATATTTTTTCTCCGCTGACATTTCCGGCTGACTTTCTCCATGGTATACTGCTTTGCGTATTAAATAGCAAAAAGTTCTTTTCTTTGTTGCAATTTCCCCCATGAACAGCGTATAATATTATCGTCAATGGGCAGGTTGTTCGCCCTGTTTTTCGCAGATGGGTCTATTCTGCGATTTATATTGTCGATATTCCGTGTTTTACCTGCCAGGACAGCCGAGTGAATGGCCATGCCGCGCCGCAACCAATAACAGCGGCATGCCGTTCCTGTATAAATACATTGCCCTGGAATGGCAAAAATGAAGATTTCCCATTTTAGCCATTCCAGGGCAATGTATTTATTATGCCTTTTATTACGCTTACTATATAACAAAGCGGCATCTGGCCGGAAAGACCCTGCACAAAAAATAATCCCCAAAGTAAAATGCAGCTGTAAAGACCCCGGTCACAATCCACAGTCTTTACAGCTGCACCGCCTCATGTCACAGCACACGCTTCCACATCATTCTTCCACTTCCGCATGATACATCTCCAGGATAAACACACTCCTGTTCTCCGCAGGAAAGAATGCATTATCCCTCCACGATCAGGTATCTTCCGTCACCGATCTCGAATACTTCCTCCGATTCCAGAATGCTGTCCTCATCGACACCTTCAAGATCCACACCTTCCTCGTCGAAGAACTCCCACACCTCCCTGACGGAATCCACCACCACCGCCATACAGTCTTCCAGAAACGCTTCCGCCTCCTCCGGCGTTTCCGCTACCGGCTCCGGATAAAGCTGCGACTGGTTATCCAAAAAACACTGCAGTACCTTCTCATCAAACATAAGTTTCTCCTTTCCTGGTTCCCCCGGCCAATGATTGCTTCCTTACTGCCACAGGCCCCGTTTCTTTAACTCCTGACAGACCCTTCCCACAGGCAGTCCCACCACGTTGTTGTAATCGCCGCAGATTCCCTGCACATAGGCCGCGCACAGCCCCTGGATCGCATACGCCCCGGCCTTGTCCATCGGCTCTCCGCTGTCCACATACTTCTTGATTTCCTCCGCCGACATGGAGTACATCGTCACATCCGTACACTCGCTGAAAGTGGCATACATGGCCGACATATCCTTATACTTCCAGGCCAGTGTCACACCCGTATAGACCTGATGGCTGCCGCCCTGCAGCTTCTCAAGCATCCTGACTGCATCCGCCTGATCCGCCGGCTTGCCCAGGATCTCACCCCAGCAGGATACCACCGTATCTGCCCCGATCACCACGAAATCCTCCCTGCCCTCCGCAGCCAGCTTCCCGCACACATCCACCGCTTTCTGGTAAGACAGTTCCTCCACCACCTCATGCGGCTCCTTCTTCGTGCTCTTCTCTTCCACCGTGCTTGGCATGGTCTTAAAAGAAATGCCCACCTGCCGCAGCAGTTCCTTCCTGCGCGGCGATGCCGATGCCAGATATATTTTCATAGGTTTATTTCCTTTCTCTAAAGATCGATCACTGTTATCTTGTACCGCAGTCTGTTTTCCTATGCGCAAATGCTATACGACCGCTTCGATCAATGTCTTTCCGTCCACCTTCATCTCATGAACGCCAACCTGCTTTTTCTGATTAAAATTGAAGCTGAGCATGTATCCGGTATCCAGTCCATAATCTTCAAGATAACTCATTAGCTGGTGTTCTCCGCGCAGGTTATACTCATTACCCCTCCATATCTTGGTCTCTATCACAAACTGTTCTCCACGGTAATCCACAACAATATCTGTCCTTCCGAGACTGCGGGTTCGCGCTTCAACATAATAGTTGCCGGTACCGTTGATGATCGGGCGCAGATAGAGCAGGAAATACCGCCGTCCTTCTTCCTCCAGAAATGTCTCTCTGCACTCGCCATACAGCTCCTGAAAATGCTGCACAAACTTTGTCAATACCCATCGCATATCCAGATGTCCATCCTTCACAAACATATCCCGGTCCTGCAGAGATGCCCTGTACATATCAGAGGCATGCAGTTCATCCAGTGACAGGAAGTGATTATACAGGAGTGTATCAAAAATACGGTTTGCCGGTATCACTTTTCCATCTGCATTTTTGACAAAGCCAAACATCATCGCGAGACTGATCGCCGGATTCATCGGATTATAGGTGATTGTTTTCCCGAAGAACAGTAATTCCCCAAGCATCTGTTCCAGCTCCGGATAATCTGTCAGTTTCCCGATCAGAGACTCAAACAGAGGATTTGTTTCCAGAAGGAGCATACGCACTGCTTCCAGAAATCCTTCTTTTGTCCATGCGGTTTCCGGGTCTGTCTTTTCGTCCATCAACTTACACAGACGTGATACAAGAAAAGGATAGCCGGATGTATAACGATAAAGAAGCCCTGCCATCTCTTCCGGATCCATTCCCACAGCATGATCCGCTTCATATTCCCGCAGCATCCCCTCGATCCCCTTCCGGGACAGACTCATGTTAATATCAAAATCTGCCGCAATATTCCACGGACTGTTCGTCTTATGATCATCCTCCGGACGTATTTTTCTTTTCAGATTCTTGATATCATAGACGCCGGCAAGGATAACGGACTGAAAAGTGGTCGTTCCCTTTGCTTCCCTTTCAAGATAATAATTTCGCAGCTGGGCAAGGAAATCAAGAAACACTTGATCATTGGAAGCGCTGTCCACTTCGTCTATGATTAAAACAACTGGTTTTTGACTGCATCCACACAGATTCACCAGACACTCAAATAATTCTAAAAGGTTAAATTTTTCCTCATTCTCTTCCACTTTTTCCTGCATTTGCCGCATGATCCCGGAGACGCCGGCCATCTGTTCCGCGCAATGCCGCTTCAATTCCCTGAGCAGAATGCGCAGGAATGACAGGGAAAATATATTTTCGCTCTGAAAGCATGCGCTGCCAAGCATCTGAAAATCAAGGCTGATCACCAGATAATCCTGCTGCAGATTCTTTGCCAGCGCCGTCAGAGTCGTTGTCTTTCCATATTGTCTGGCACAGTTGATCATAAAATAGGAGCCATCATCAACCATATCACGTATCCTGTTAATCCGCTCTGACAGATCTACCATATAATGTTTTTCAGGCACGCAGATACCCGTCACATTAAATCTTCTGGCCATTCTACAGCCCCTTTCCATTTCGCAGATTATTCCCCTGTTTCTATCCGCTTTTACCTGCCCTTATCTTATCATGACTCTCTTGCCGGACGCAACTTTTTTACAGACCAGACTTGACAACCCGCACCGAAAGATGCAAAATATAGTTTGTACATTTAACTACAGAATCAGTTTGTATCATTTTCATTTCTTATGATTCTTGTGCGGCAATCGCCGGATTCTATCATCACATCACAAAGGAGACACGTCTATGACAAAAAACAAAGCAAAAAATCCCACATCCATTTCCCTCACTTCCATGCTGGAGAACGCTTACGGAAAAATTCCTTATAACATGACCAACGATTACATGTTCCGTGCTGTCCTGCAGTCCAACAACAAAGTCCTGCGCGGCCTGATCTGCTCCCTGCTCCATCTAAAGGAAACCGAGGTCTATTCTGTTGAGATCACCAATCCTGTTATTCTGGGTGAAGCTGTCCATGACAAGGAGATCCGTCTCGATATCAGCCTCAAATTAAATAACAAAAGTGTCATAAATCTGGAAATGCAGATTGCAAATAAGCTGAACTGGACGAACCGTTCCCTTCTCTACCTGAGTCGCTCTTTTGACAACCTGCACCACGGACAGGATTATCTCGATATCCATTCAGCGATCCATATCGGCTTTCTGGATTACACCCTGTTCCCGGAACATCCGGAATTCTATGCCACCTACAAGATGTCAAATATGAAAAATCATCATATCTATAGTGACAATTTCGTACTAAGTGTGGTAGACTTAACCTGTATAGACTTGGCAACAGAAGAAGACAGACTCTATCACATCAACGACTGGGCCCGCTTATTCAAGGCTACTACCTGGGAGGAGGTCAAAAAAATGGCGCAACAGAACGAATATCTACAGGAAGCATCCCGCAGTATCTTCCAGTTTAATACGGACGAGCAGATGCGTAAACTATGCCGCGACCGGGTGGAATATTATCAGGATCTCCGCAACTATGAGAGATATATCAAACAGCAGGATTCTGTCATCGCAAAACTCACTGTTGAGAAAGACGCTGCCATCGCAGAACTCACCGCTGAGAAAGACGCTGCCATCGCAGAACTCACCGCTGAGAAAGACGCCACCATCGCAGAACTCCAGTCACAGATCCAGTCCCTGACCGATCAGCTGCAGAACTCACCCGCAAACAGGGAACCAGCTGAGAAATAATCCCATAAAGCAGTCGAATACCCCGCAGCAGGCTGCCGGGTATTCGCCCTTCGCGGCATGCGCCAAATACCCGTGCAGGCACGGCATCTGACGCATGATCTCAACGCGCTCTTCTGCATCATTCCTCCACTTCTTCGTGATGCATCTCCGGAATGAACACTCTCTGGTTTCCCACTTCCTTTTCGGCTTTGGCCGCCGCTTTCGCCTGATGGCAGAAATGCAGCTGCGCATTGAATGCCTCCCGGCCCCGCATATCCACCTTCTCATAGCTGCCGTCCGGCTGCAGCATCGACGCTTTCACGTTATCCCGCATCTGGCAGTCCAGTATATCCTGCAGTTTCTCCTGCAGACAGGGTTTCTCCACCGGAAAAAGAATCTCCACACGACGGTCCAGATTCCGCGGCATCCAGTCCGCGCTGGCACAGTAGTACTCCGGCTTACCGTCATTCTCAAAGTAGAAGATCCGGGCGTGCTCCAGATAATTGCCCACGATGGAACGCACCGTAATATTCTCACTGACACCGGGAATACCCACTTTCAGACAGCAGATACCCCGAATGATCAGATCGATCTTCACACCCGCCGCACTGGCCGCATACAAAGACTCTATGATCACCTTATCACACAGTGAATTCATCTTTGCGATGATATGTGCCTCCCGCCCCTGCTGTGCATAGGCCTTCTCCCTGTCGATCAGCCGCAGGAACCGGTCTTTGAGCCAGAGAGGCGCCACCGACAGCTTATTCCAGCTGCGCGGCTCGGAATAGCCGGAGAGCATGTTGAACACAGCCGTGGCATCCTCCCCGATCGCCTCCGAACAGGTGAAAAGGCCTACATCCGTATATAATTTCGCGGTGGAATCATTATAGTTGCCCGTTCCCAGATGCACATACCTGCGGATACCATTCTCTTCCCGCCGCACCACCAGCGTGATCTTGCTGTGCGTCTTTAACCCCACCAGACCGTAGATCACATGGCAGCCTGCCTTCTCCAGCTTCTTCGCCCAGACGATATTGTTTTCCTCGTCAAACCTTGCCTTAAGCTCCACCAGCACGGACACCTGCTTCCCGTTCTCCGCCGCCTGCTCCAGCGCCGCGACGATGGGAGAATTGCCGCTGACACGGTAGAGTGTCTGTTTGATGGCCAGCACATCCGGATCCTTGGCCGCCTGTCTGACGAAGCGCACCACCGGCTCAAAGGTCTGGTAAGGATGGTGCATCAGGATATCGCCTTCCCGGATCTTCTCGAACACGTCCGCCTCCTCCGGCAGCTCCGGCACCGGCTGGGGTCTGGAATAGCTGTCCTCTTTCAGGTGGTCGAAGCTTTTCATCCCATACATTTTCATCAAAAAAGTAAGATCAAGAGGCCCGTTTATCGAATAGATATCCTCCTTCTCAATGGAAAGCTCATTCTGGATCAGCTTTAACAGCTTCTTATCAATGCCGTCCTCCACTTCCAGACGGATGACCTGCCCCCATTTCCGCTTCTTTAACTGTTTCTCGATCTCCTGCAGCAGATCTTCGGCGCCCTCCTCCTCGATGCCCAGATCCGCATTTCTCATGATGCGGAAGGGGAAGGAGCAGATAATATCATAATTGAGGAACAGCTTCTGAATATTGCGCTCGATCACTTCTTCGAGAAGAATAACACGTGTCTGCTTACCGCCCGGAATCGTCACGATCCGCGACAGGACGCTGGGCACCTGCACCATGGCGAACTCCGTCTCCCCCTCGCCGTTTTTCTTCTTCACCAGCGCACCCAGATTCAGGGATTTATTGCGGATCAGCGGAAAAGGCCTGGAAGAGTCCACCGCCATGGGTGTCAGCACCGGATAAACATTGTCCGCGAAATACCGGTCCACATAGACGCCGTCCTCTTTATCCAGCTCCTCATGATGTCTGACAATGTGCAGTCCCTCCTCCAGCAGTCTGGGAAGCAGTGAACGGTTATAGACCGAATACTGCTGCTCTACCAGTCTGTGTGTCTCCTCATTCACGCAGGACAGCTGCACATCCACGGTCATACCCGCGATATCCTTCTTCTTATATCCCGCATGTACCATATCTTTCAGGGAGGCCACCCGCACCATAAAAAACTCATCCAGATTGGAGGCCGTGATGCTCAGGAATTTCAGCCGTTCAAAGAGCGGATTCTTCTTATCCTTCGCCTCACTCAATACCCTTTTGTTAAAAAGGAGCCAGCTCAGCTCCCTGTTTGTATAAAATTCGTCCTTCGAAAAGTCCATTTCCATTCCCCCGTTTTCTGTTGATACACAATTCCTTTCTATTCTGCTACCCTCTCTGTCTGATCACCGGCTGAACGCTGAACACTTCTTCGAAAAAGTGCGCCCGCCGCGCAAGCAGTCCTTTTTCCAGCGTAATATCCTGTGAGGCGTCCACCGTGATGATCAGCTTCTCATCCTTTAACACCGTCTTGACATTCTTGAACTTCTGCTTGTGGCTCCTGTCCAGCCCGTTGGCCACACGTAGAATGGCTGTCAGCTTGGCGATCGTGAGATAGTCCCTGCTGTTAAATGCGCTGTCCCGGCCCATCAGGTCATAATAATCGAATTCCAGATGGTTGTACTTGACCACATTGGCCACGATTTCCCGCTCCATATGGGACAGGCCGATGATCTCCGTGGACATGATGATATTATAAGAACATTCTCCCAGATTGACCAGACTGATATACTTGCCGCAGTCGTGCAGCAGCGTGGCGATCCGCAGAAGAAGCCGCTCCCGCCTGCCCAGTCCGTGTATCTTCTTCATGCTGTCGAAGATGGTGAGCGCGATCTGCTCCAATGTCTCGCCTCTGCGCTTACTGCCCATATAGCGCTTGCTGATGTTCTGCGCACAGGCCACGATATCCTGCTCAAAATCATGGCTTTCCTTGAGGATCTTGTTCTTTTCCCCGTATTCATAGGCGATGCCGTCACAGAGACTTACGCCCGGCGCCCAGATCAGCCTGGCATCCATCACCTTGGTGATCCGGTTGAGCAGCACACCGGATATGAACAGTAACGGCTCATTTTCCTCCGGTATGTCAAGAATACGGGCCGCCTCCTGCACCGTCGCGTTCCGCAGGCGCTCCAGGAAGCTGTCCATGGCCGCCGCCTCGATGCTGCTTTCCTCCAGACCGGGCACATTCCTGCCCACCACCGCCGAAATATAGTCGTCCACCACAATGATATTCTCGATCACCCGGTCCTTCAGATACAGTTTCTTAAAGACAGACAGCTGAGAACTGATGATCTCATCCAGCATGCTTTCATTCTGCTCCGGACGGATATTCAGCTTGCCGAGCTGCTCCTGCAGGCGCAGGACACCCAGCCGCAGATTCTGTGTCGTCACAAGCGTATCCTTGTCAAACAGGGAGATCTGGGTGCTGCCGCCGCCGATATCCACGATGGCGGTGCCCTTCTCGATGATCCTGTTAAAAACATCTCCCTTGGAAGCTATGGACTTGTAATCCAGAAAGCGCTGCTCCGAATTGCTGATGCATTCAATGGTAATCCCCGTGCGCTGTGCGATCTGATCCAGAAGGATCATCCTGTTGTCCATCTCCCGGATCGCACTGGTGCCGTAAGCCTTATAGGCATCCACCCGGTATCCCTTCATGATCTCCCCGTAATCCCGCAGCACACGGCAAAGCTCGTCAACTCTTTCGTTGCTGATCTTGCCGTTGGCATACGTATCCGTCCCCAGGTCGATACGATGCCTGATGTGGTCGATCTCCCGGATCCCGCTCTTCGCGGAGATCTCAAATATTTTCATGGCCAGTTCATAAGACCCTACATCTATCGCCGCAAATGTCTTCATATCAGTCACTTCCTTCTCTGCCTCTTAAATAATCTATAAACTGCTGTGCCGTCCTGCCTGACAGTCCGCCGTTGGAGAGCTCCCATTTCCCCGCCTCAGCCAGCAGCTTCTCCTCTTCCATCACAACACCGTACCGGGCCGCAAGACCCCTGACGATCTCCTCAAACTGTTTCTTGTCCGGCCCACAGAAAAAGATCGTCACCCCAAACCGGTAGACCAAAGACAGCTTCTCCTGCACCGTGTCGCTGGAGTGCATCTGATCCCGCCTGCCTTCCTTGTCGCTGAAATTCTCCCGGATCAGGTGTCTTCTGTTGGACGTCGCATAGATCAGCACATTGTCCGGCTTCTTCTCCAGACCGCCTTCGATCACGGCCTTCAAGTACTTGTATTCCGTCTCAAATTCCTCGAAACTCAGATCGTCCATATAGATGATAAACTTATAATTCCGGTTCTTGATCTGCGCCACCACGTCATTCAAATCATGGAACTGGTGCTTGTAAAGCTCGATGATGCGCAGCCCTCTGTCATAATATTCATTGGCGATCGCTTTGATGCTGGTGGACTTGCCCGTCCCCGCATCTCCGAACAGCAGACAGTTGTTCGCTTTTCTCCCCGCCACAAATGCCTCCGTGTTCTCGATCAGCTTCTTCTTCGGGATCTCATATCCGATCAGATCATCCAGCTGCACATGGGAGATATTGCGGATCGGCATGATCTGCACGCCCGCTTCCGGATGTTCCACGCGAAATGCTTTATGTAAACCAAGTCTGCCGACGCCGTAAGCACTGTAGAATTCCGTGAGAACAGATTTCATCTCTGCCGCCGACGCCGTTCCTGCCAGCTGCCCCGCCAGTTCACAGATCCGGTCCCTGATCCTTGTGCTGTACACCCTGCTGGCCTGCTGCGCCCTCTCATAGTGGAGTACGAAATAAAACTCCGGCGCTTTGAGCACTTCCATCATCTCCGTGTGATCATATTCAAAAAATTCCTTAAATACAGCCATGTCGTGCAGCACAAGCTGATTGATGCTGCCCGGCACCTCGCCCCTGATCTCGCAGGCCAGACTGTAGCTGTTCTCATTGTTTACGAGCAGGTCCGTCAGATAGCAGTGCCACAGATTCCCCTGAAATCCATGGGTAGCCGCCCGCTCCAAAAGTCCGTGCATACACTCAAAGAACAGCGGCCTCGCCCTGCCGTCCCCGGAGCGGTAATGCTCCATCAGCCACACCATATCCCTTAAGATCTGCCCGTCCTCCAGTTCTTTGTAGACGATCAATTCCTCTTCCCGCATTTTCCAGTCTTCTCCTTTATTCTAGTAATTCCCCAGGATCTTCATGCTGCGCGCCTCTTCCCGCAGGCCCCGGAGGGCATTTTTCACCGCCCCGTCCGCCAGATTGCCCTCAAAGTCGATAAAGAACCGATACTCCCAGTTCCGCTCCTCGATGGGCCGGCTCTCGATCTTGCACATGTTGAGATTGTTATAAATAAAATGGGACAGGATCCTGTACAGGGAACCGCTCTCATGGGATACCTCCAGACAGAGACTTACTTTGGAGGCATTCTTTAAAAATATCTTCTGATTGGTGACGATGATAAACCGGGTGGAATTGTTGTCCGCCTGGTTCACACCCCGCTCCAGAATGTCAAGTCCGTAGATCTTCGCCGCCTGTTCGCTGGCGATCGCCGCCTGGCTCATGTCCCCGTCCTCGATCACCCTGCGCGCCGCGAACGCATTGTTCTGCATACTGATCTGGCGCCAGTTCTCATGCGCATTCAAATACCGTGCACTCTGCATCAGCGACTGCGGATGGGAGTAGACCGTCCGTATCTGTTCCTGCTTCGCACCGGGCACTCCCAGCAGACAATGTTCGATCCTGATGATCTGTTCCCCGACAATATAATTCTCAAACTCCACCAGCAGATCATAGATCTCACTGACGATTCCCGCCGTGGAATTCTCGATGGGCAGCACCGCGAAGTCCGCCCGCCCTTCCTCGATGGAGCACATGGCCTCCCGGAAGGTGTCCACATGAAAGGCGTTCACGCTCTCCCCGAAATACTGCATCATCGCCATCTGGGAATAGGCGCCCTCCGCGCCCTGAAAAACCACCCTGGCCTTATCCGTCTCCAGTGCGTCCACACCGATAAAAGGCAGCCTGCCGCCCGCTCCATGAGCCGTCAGCTTACTGTACTGCAGCTTACGGCTCATGGACATGATCTGCTCAAAAAGCTCCTGTACCCCGTGGGCATTGCACTCATTGTGCACAAGCGACCGCACTTTGCGCAGCTTCTCTTCTTCTCTGGCCTTGTCCAGCACGTTCCTGCCCGTCTCTATCTTATAATCCGCCACCTGGGAGCAGTATTCCATGCGCTCCTCGTAGAGCTTCACGATCTGCCCGTCGATGCGGTCCAGTTCTTCCCGCAATTTCGATAAATCCATCCCGCCTGTCCTTTCCTTGCTCCTTTTTCACACCCGCTGCTGTTTCCGGTTCGCGATTGCTGTAATAATCTTAACTCAAAACCCTCTTGATAGCAAGACGGTTTACAGCTATAATATTAACAGAAATATTTCACTTCTGGAGGTAATTATGACGACGAAAGCAAAGAATATTCTGTTCATTTCCATAGCAGCCGTTTTTCTGATCGCACTCATGGTTGTCGCTTATGTGACGAGCCATATTCCCCTCAATGACGATGCAACGGTGGGCAATACGCCGGGCAATCTGAACAACGGCGGACTCTACTGTGAGCTGGACGGGCGCGTCTACTTCGCCAATGCCTACGATGACTACGCCCTCTACTCCATGAATGCCGACGAATCGGATATCCGCAAACTGAATGACGGCGCTTTTTCCTGCATCAATGCCGCCGGCAACTATCTCTACTATTCCATGATCGGAGAGACGGAGGACTATGATCTGGGCTTTATCGGTACTCCTTACGGCGTCTACCGCAGCAAATTAAACGGTAAGAAAGCCGTTGGCCTGGACCGCTGCCACATCATTCACATGCAGCTGTGCGGCAACTATATCTACTATGAGAAATATGATAATAAGAGCGCTGTTTCTTTAGAGAAGATCAAGATCAACAAGAAGGAGAAACAGACCGTCATACCGGAGATGATCCTCAACCCCAGCTGTTATGCAGACGGTAAGATTTACTACAACGGCGACGATAAGAACAAGGATCATTATCTCTACGCCCTGGACACCGCCACCGACACCACAAGCCTGATCTGGGAGGGCGATGTCTGGAATCCCATAGTGCAGGACGGCTATGTGTATTTTATGGATATCAGCAGCGATTACCGGCTGTGCCGTTATTCCCTGTTTGACGATGTGGTGGAGGTCCTCACCAACGAACGTCTTGACATGTTTAATATCTACAACAACTACATATATTATCAGGTCAGCTCCCCCACCGATCCCGCACTCAAGCGGATGCTCCTGGACGGCAGTTCACAGGAGACCGTGGCGGAAGGCGTGTTCCAGAATATCAACATCACCTCGCAGTATGTGTACTTTAACGCGTTTGGTGAACCGGCTCCTGTCTATAAGACAAGTACATTCGGACCGGTCAATGTGACCACCTTCGACGCAGCCATGCAGGCCGCAGCCAAAGAAAACAAATAACGCGTTACTCGGCCGTGATCTTAAAGTACCGCTTTAAGATCATCGCCGGATACATGCCTTCATAGAGTGAACGGATCTTCTCTGCCATATTCGAGGTCATATCCTCCTGTGCCGCCAGGCCCGGCATGAACATGATCCGGTAATCCACATCCCACAGCCGGCTTCTTGTGGTCGTCATAAGACAGCCGGCTCCTTTGTAAAAGGCAATTCGCCTCTGTCTGGTCTTACGCGTCTCTTCCGTCAGAGAGGGCAGTTCGTCATCCTCCACTTCAATGATCACCCCATTCCAACCGGCGCATTCCTTCCGCAGCAGGGCCAGCGCCAGAGAACCATACCCGGAACCCCGCAGCGGCCCGCAGACAGCAAAATAATCCAATAATAACACACGGTTTGTATTGTCTGCCAGAAAGAACGCATATGCGCACAGTGCTTCTTCCTGTGTATCCACCTTTTCATAGAAACCATATGCGTGATAGTTTCCCTTATTCCATGCCTGTTTGATGACCAGAAGCGGTTTCACCTCCGCAGGCGGAAAATCCTTCTTTAAATGTTCCTTGTAAATCCGGGCAGCCTGCGCAAATGTCAATTCACGCACCTGCAGGCTCTCCAATCTTTCCATGCCATCCTCCTTCGGCCGTCACGCCGGATATGATGATCCATCCGGCCGGTCCTGTTCTTTACGACACCCCTGCCGGCGCTGTACCCGCCACTGATCCGCAGTCCTGCGGCAGCTCCTCATACATCTGCCGCACGCTTTTGTGCAGCACCGGATGCTCCGCATAAGGCGCGATCTGTTGCAGCGGTTCCAGCACAAAACACCTGTTATGCATATCTATATGCGGGATCGTCAGCTCTTCGGTATGCATAACGCAGTCCTCATACAGCAGGATATCCAGATCCAGCGTCCGCGGTCCCCAATGTATTTTGCGTTCTCTTTTGTGTGCATATTCTATCTCATGCAGCTTTTCCAGCAGCATCTTCGGCGTGTACAGTGTCTCAAGCTCTATGGCACAGTTGAGAAAGTCATCCTGCACCACACCACCATAGGGCGGCGTCTCGATCAGGTCTGACAGCTTAAGCAGCCTGCATTTTTCGTCGGCCCGCAATGCTTCTGCCGCCTCCTCCAGATGCCGCTTTCTGTCGCCCATATTGGAACCGCCGGACAGATATACCCTGCGCCAGCCTCTGCTGATCTTCACGGACAAAGACTCGAAAGGCAGCGCGACCGGCGCCTCCGGCTTACGTACCTCCAGTGTGATCCGCCTGACCAGCGGAAACTGCAGCAGCACCGCCTCCGCCGTCTTCTCCGCCACCGTCTCGATCAGCTTATACGTATGCTCCTTCACAAACCTGTCCAGAAACCGGCATACCTCCCCATAATTCGTGGACAGCGTCAGATCATCCAACAGCCCCGCACTCCTTGTATCCGTCTCCAATACCACATTGAGATAGAAGTTCTGTCCTTTCTCGTTCTCCTCCTGATAAACACCATGGTGCGCATATATCTGTAAATTCTCTATCACGATCTGATCCATTCCCGCCTCGTACTCCTTCTGCTCCGTACTTTTTACTTATTTTCACTTATTTTTCCTTACTTTATAACCGTCCCGGATCGCCTCCGCCATCCTGATGGCCCGCACATTCTCCTTCACATCATGCACCCGGACGAACATGGCCCCTTTCTGAACCGCGTACACGCTGGTGACAAGGGTCCCTTCTACCCGCTCCTCCTTCGGCAGATCCAGCGCATTGCCGATCACTGACTTCCTGCTGGTGCCGAGCAGAACCGGATACCCCAGACAGTGCAGCATCTCCAGACGATCAATGATCTCCAGATTGTTCTCGTAAGTCTTGCCGAAACCGACACCCGGATCCAGAATGATCTTATCATCGTTGATTCCGGCTTTACGGGCGATCTCCAGGGTCTGCTCCAGATTCCGGATCACCTTCTCCATATACCCTGTGCAGCCGCACAGCGCTCTGTCCTGCAGGCCGCCGTCAGCCGTCACACCGTCCGCATCCTCTCTGCTGTTGTGCATTAAACAACACGTGATATTTTTCTCTGCTATCAATTCCGCCATCTGAGGGTCATGCTGCAGCCCCCAGATGTCATTGATAAGATCTGTCCCGGCAGCAATCCCGGCTTTTGCCACCTCCGGTTTATAGGAATCCAGCGAAATCGGAATATTGAATCTGGATTTAACCGCCTCCAGCACGGGAATCACCCGTTCAATCTCCTCCCCGGCGGATATCGTCGTGTGCCCCGGCCTGGTAGATTCTCCGCCGATATCCAGCAGATCCATGCCGTCTTGCATCATTTCCTCCACATGATACAACGCCTGATCGATCCTCTGATATTTCCCTCCATCAGAAAATGAATCCGGCGTCACATTTAAAATTCCCATCACATAAGTATGCCCCTGTCGGGCGAAATCCCTGTTTCCTATTCTCAAATTTTCTCTCCTCTGTTTCTTCTCTGTCTTCTGCCTGTTTCTGTTCTATTTCTTCTCTGTCTTCTCCCTGTTTCTGTTCTATTTCTTCTCTATCTTCTGCGTTGTCTCTTCTCTTTTCTTTCTGCCTTTTCACCCTGCCACCGGCGCCTGCTCCATGCGCTTACGGATCCGGTTCCCCTATCTTTTGATCATTTCAAAAAAATACTGCTGTAATTTCATCTCCTCGGCAAAACATCCCCGCGCCGCCGTGGTGATCGTCCGGCTGCCCGGCTTGGACACGCCGCGCATGGTCATACACATATGCTCCGCCTCCAGCATGACCATCACGCCCTGCGGCCTTAGATGCTCCATAACAGCCTCCGCGATCTGGATCGTCATCTGCTCCTGAATCTGCAGCCTTCTGGCATAGACTTCCACCGTGCGCGCCAGCTTGCTTAAGCCTGCCACGCGGCCGTCCGGCAGGTAAGCGATATGGGCCTTCCCGTAAAAAGGCATCAGATGATGTTCGCAGGTGGAGTAAAAAGTGATATCCTTCTCCAGCACGATCTCATTACTCTTCACCGCAAAGGTTCTGGAAAGATGCTCTGCCGGATCCTCCGCCATCCCTTTATAAATCTCCTCATACATACGTGCGATCCTGTCCGGGGTATCCGCCAGGCCCTCTCTCGTCACATCCTCGCCGATCCCTTCCAGCAATAACCTTACCGCTTCCTCTATTTTCTTATGATCTACCATGCGTGTCTCTCCTGATCGTATCTCTGTGTTCTACCACGTTGATCAGCTCTCCCAGATAAGAGAGCGAACCAAATGCAATGATGACAGTCTCTTTATCTTTGCCCGCCAGCAGAAAAGCGATCTCCACCGCTTCCTGCACGCTGTCCGCCACCGTCACGCTGTTGTGATACTCGCTGGCTGCCTGCGCCAGATCATAGGCCGGCATGGCCCGCCCGCTGACCGGCGGCGTGACCGTGATGATATGCTCCGCCAGATCGAAGGTATTAAGCAGCACCTTATCATATTCCTTATCCTTGAGCATTCCCATGATATAGATGATCCTTCTACCGGCAAAATAAAGCCGTATGCTCTCGGCAAGCCTTCTCGCAGCATCCTCATTGTGTGCGCCGTCCGCGATAAAAAGAGGTTTCTTCGCGATCACGTCGAATCTGCCCCGCCATCTGGCTTCCGAAAGGCCCTGCCGCAGCGCATCCTCTTTCACCGGAAATCCCATTCTGCCCAGCGCAGTGATGATCTCCACCGCTGCCACGGCATTTTCGATCTGGATCTGTCCCGGTATGGCGATCTCCAGATTTTTATATTTATCGTAGGAAAAATGCTGTTTCGCCACGCCGTAACGGATATTTTTTGCCCGGCCTGCGTCTGCCGTAAAAAATTTCGCCTTGCGAAGCAGCGACGCCTGTCGCAGCACCTTCATGACCTCCGGCTGCTGCTTCACGGAGATCACGCAGCATTTATTCTTAATGATCCCGGACTTCACGACCGCGATCTGCTCCAGACTGTCGCCCAGAATCCCCATATGATCCCTGCTGATCGAGACAAAAGCCGCGACAAGCGTGGTCTCGATCACATTTGTCGCATCCTCCGCGCCGCCCAGCCCGGTTTCCAACACCACGATCTCGCATTTTTTGTCCACAAAATACAGAAAGGCAACGGCTGTCTCCACCTCAAAAGCCGTAGGATGCGGCAATCCCTCCGCCGCCATCGCCTCCGCCGCATTTTTGACCTGCTCCATATACTTGCACAGCCCCGACTGCGTGATCATCCTGCCGTCCACCTGATAGATCTCCCGGTAATCGCACACCGCGGGCGAACTGTATCTGCCCGTTCTGTATCCGGCTTTCTGCAGCACCGTCGAGACATAGGCAAGGACAGAACCTTTTCCGTTGGTTCCCGCTATATGTACGAACCGCAGCTGATCCTGCGGATTGCCAAGACGCGCACACAGCTCCCGCATGGACGAAAGCCCCATGACCATGCCATACTGTCCCACTTCCTCCACATAGGCCATCGCCTCTTTATAGTTCATGTCTGCGCTCCTTTCTGCTTTCTCCGCCACTGTCGTGTATAAATATGCCTGAACCGGAAACCCTAATATCAATATCCTATCATGGTAAAAAGGAACAGGGCAAACTATGCGAAAATTCATTCACAATTATATTCACTGCGGACTTCTCGGCTGGTTTCTGGAGATTACCTTTACTGCCTTTCAGGCTTTCCGCCGCAGAGATTTCAAACTCCCCGGCGCCACCTCCGTCTGGATGTTTCCGATCTACGGACTGGCCTCCCTGCTGGCGCCCCTCTGCCGCCTGCTGCGCAGACGAAGTTTCATCTTCCGCGGCCTGGTCTACACCAGCCTGATCTTCACCGGTGAGTTCACCACCGGCATGCTGCTGCGCAAACGGGAACTCTGCCCCTGGAATTACGAGCGTTCCCGCTGGAATCTGGCCCGGGTGATCCGCCTCGACTATGCGCCCTGCTGGTTTATCGCGGGCCTGCTGTTCGAACGCCTGCTTCTGGAAAATGAAGACGCCGGCGCCGCATCATGACTCTTCCAGTTCTTCCAGATCCGCCGCATCAATATTCAGCGTATTTAAGGTACGACGCTTTCTGCGCGCCTCCTCGGAAGCCCTCAGAATGTAATTCTTGATTTCCCTGGCATTCCTGATATGCGTCAGGAACAACTGCGGATGCGTGTTGTCTCCCGTATAACATGCCACCGTGCCCAGCCCGAAAATGCGCTCCGGCAGGCTCATCTGGAGCTCCACATCCTGCACCTTATATAAATAACAGTCGTTTTCCCTTGTGTTCAACAGACCCTCATTGACGGTGATCACATCATCCGTCACCGTATATTTCGTAAACGTAAAAGGAAGCCCGAAAAACACCCAGCGTTTCCGCTCCACAAACTGTTTCGTCCCGTCCACCGTACCGCCGTTATCTTCCGGACCCTCTGTCCTTATCTCTGCCATACTGTATCCTCCTTCCTCTCTGTTCCCCTGTAACAGCCCGGATGCCCCTGCCAAACGCGCTGACCTGTCCGAACTGTCGTGTTCAAATACCTTTTTCCACTATAACACACCCCCTCTGTTTTGACAAACCGATTCTTATGCCGGACAGCCATTTCGCATAACAAAACCCGCCGCAGAACCATTATTCAAAAACTGTTGAAACCCTTCATCCTTTATGATATGATATACAAAATATAGAGGTTTCGAATTCACATCACACAATAAGGAGGACTACCGCATGACTGCTAAAGAATGTATTCTGGGACGCAGGAGCATCCGCAGGTTTAAGGCCGATCCGGTCTCACATGAGCTGCTGGCACAGATCGTAGAGACGGCATCCTATGCACCCAGCTGGAAACATACACAGATCACCCGCTACATAGCTATAGAAGGCGATCTCAAAGAGAAGATTGCGAATGAAGGCACATCCCTCTATCCGGGCAATGGCAGGATCATCTCCAGCGCACCGGTTTTAGTTGCCGTTACCGTACTTAAGAACCGCAGCGGTTATGAACGCGACGGCTCTTTCAGCACTCCCCGCGGCGACGGCTGGCAGATGTATGACGCCGGCGTTGCATCCCAGACGTTTTGTCTCGCCGCTTACGAGCAGGGCCTTGGCACCGTTATTCTCGGTTTATTCGACCAGGCTCCCATAGAGGCTATGCTGCAGCTCCCCGAGGACAGAGAGCTGGTGGCTCTTATTCCCGTTGGCTATCCTGATGAGGCACCCGCTGCACCCAGGAGGAAACCGGTAGAAGACTTATTGTCTTATCAGTCATAACGATATACTACAAATAGAAGAGATCCTTTCTCTTCTATTTTTTTGGGGACAGCGCTTTCACCGGTATAACGGCAGGCGCCCTCAGGCAACAGAATCCAAACAGAAAGCAGAAAGGTATTGAACACTATGAGACATTTGATGAATCCACTGGATTTTTCCGTGGAAGAACTCGACAGACTTTTTGACCTGGCGGATGACATCGAAGCCAATCCCGCCAAATATGCCCACGCATGTGAAGGCAGGAAACTGGCTACCTGTTTCTATGAGCCAAGCACCCGCACGCGGCTCAGCTTCGAGGCTGCCATGCTGAACCTGGGCGGACAGGTACTGGGCTTCTCCGACGCCGGCTCCTCTTCCGCTTCCAAAGGCGAAAGCGTGTCCGACACCATCCGGGTCATCTCCTGCTATGCGGACATCTGCGCCATGCGTCATCCGAAAGAGGGCGCGCCCATGGTGGCTGCCAACCGGTCCGCCATTCCCGTTATCAACGCCGGCGACGGCGGGCATCAGCATCCGACCCAGACCCTGACCGACCTCCTGACCATCCGCGCCCTGAAAGGACGCCTTGGCAATTTTACCATCGGTCTGTGCGGCGACCTGAAATTCGGCCGGACAGTCCACTCGCTGATCAATGCGCTGATCCGCTATCCCGGCATACACTTTATCTTCATCTCCCCGCCGGAGCTTAAAGTGCCGGACTATATCACCGACATGCTCACCGAAAGAGGCATCACCTACGAGGAAGTCATCCGCCTCGAAGACAGCATTGCAAGGCTGGACCTGCTCTACATGACCAGAGTGCAGCGGGAGCGCTTTTTTAATGAAGAGGACTATGTCCGCCTGAAAGACTTCTACATTCTCAACAAAGAAAAGATGAATCTCGCAAAAAAAGACATGTTCGTGCTGCATCCGCTTCCGCGTGTCAACGAGATCTCCGTAGAAGTGGACGACGATCCGCGGGCCATCTATTTCAAGCAGGCTCAGTACGGCGTCTATGTCAGAATGGCTCTGATCCTCACGCTGCTGGAAGCCGCAGACAAAGACAGATAAAAGCATATCAAAATGTACAAAAGAACACCACTTTACAACTTTATAAGTAAGAACTCTGTTTCCAGCATAGATGTTTCAAGACCTCAGCAATAACATTTGATTTTATGTAGGTTTCGATGTTTTTCACCAAGTTTACATAAAATATCTGCTGGCGTATCTGTTCGCTGAGAGAAAACCGGAATTCCTGAACACTGACATTCCGGTACTGTGAAAATGTTTCTTCCTTATAAGGAAGCAGTTTCATCGCACAATAGCTGATATTGATAAGGTTGACCATCATCTCGATCCCCTTCCGGCTTCGTACCATGTATCCGCATAAGGACCAGAATGTCTTCTGCTCATAATAGCTTACCTCGATGTTCCATCTGAATGAGTAAAGGAACAGAGGGATATATTGCATCCAGTCACTTCCGGTGCGGTTCAGGGGTGATTTTTCCTGCCAGGCGCAGAAGATCTGCAGCTGGACGGGAAAAATAGTACTGAAAAACAGTCTTCTGGTGCCATCCTCTTTATCGGCGGCGGTCACATACGCCTGCACCTGCCTTGCCCCAAAGATATTGGTCAATACACGGCGGCTTCCGGTAAAATAGTCCCCGATCTTTTCCGCAGACAGGCTAAAGTCCTCATATATGGACAGGCGGCGTCCATGTTTTGGCGGCCTGCCCTTCCTGCCCGTCGGGGCAGGCGGGAGGTCATAGATGACAGAGTCAGACCTCGCATTGCCGATCAGGTCAAGGTTTTCATAGTTGTCTACTATGGACACCAGGTTCTGTTTTACATACCAGCTGTCACAAAGGATGATGACATTTTTCTTATCCCTGAATTCCGGCATTACCTGCCGGATCATGGAAGCGGCAAGCTCCAGTTTGGATCCCTTATCTTTGCGCCACATGCGGTATCCAAGAGGGATGGAAAGGTAAGATATCCTGTTTTTATTCCATACCGGGATGCAGAGCATAACACTGACAAAACAATGCCCATTCAGATAATTGGAGCCATTATGTGCCGCATGGTCGAACAGCTTGGAGATATCCTCGAATTTCTTTCCGAATTTCGAGACCATGGTGTCATCTATACAGAGGAATACCGGTTGGGAGTTCAGGCTGTCAGGGACCAGGCCAAGGGCCAGCCTTGCTGTAGCATTCATAAAACCCGAAAGGTCAACTTTGGCATAGGAGCAGGCATAATAGAATGCATTCAGGGACTTTGATGTTATGCCCGCCAGAAAATGTCGGTACAGGGACCGAATGGAACCTGCAGATTCCGTCGCCAGCATGGATAGCACGAGCAGGAATAGCGTTTCAGCCGTAGGCGCTGACAATATGGAAAAATAAATATAAAAATATCGATAAAGCCTACCGATTATGTATTTTTCGTTGTATAATAAGGTTGCCGTATGAGGTCACTCACTTTCGTGTTTATTGTTAGCAAACTTATTATACACCAAAGTGCTTCATACGGCACTTTTTGTTAAAAACTTGTAAAGTGGTGTAAAAATATATAGTGAATGGCATGACGGGGATTTCATGTAACGGGAGAACAAAGCTATCCTGTTACGATTTGGCAGCAGACAGGTCAGCGATGTCCTGGCGGGGGTGCAGGTATGTGGAAAAGGGAAGAGAAGCCGGAGAAAGGGCCTGGCGGAGACTTTGTGGCAGGCCTGAAAGCAAAAGAGAAAGGGTTTGAGGTGTGGTGCAGGAAGATGATTGTTGCTGCGTATAAAGGAATTCGAAGAGGGCATTGGAAAAAGGTTGTGAAACGGGCATTGCTGGTGCTTGTCATTGTGGTGGGGATATTGATGTCGGGACGGTATCTGTTCTCGGATGAGCTGGAGGTGACCTTCCATCATCTGTATTCTCCAAAGATACTGGGGACGGATAATACCAGGCTGGTGGTGTTGTCGGATCTGCATAACAGAGAGTTCGGGCCGGACAACAGGGAGCTGATCCAGCAGATTGCTTCACTGGAACCGGATCTGATCATTATGGCGGGAGACATGGTCAACGCCTATGAGGATGATCTGGACGTGATCCTGCACCTGTGCGACGAGCTGTTGAAGATTGCGCCTGTCTATTACGGGCCGGGCAATCATGAGAATCATCTTTTCTATGAGAAGGACAGTCCGTTGGAAAGTCTGCTTGCAGAGAAGGGGGTACATGTGCTGGTGAACCGGGCGGAAGAGATGACGATCCACAAGACGCCTTTTTTGATCGGCGGGCTGACCACCGCACCGGAGGGCTATGAGGAGTACGGCGCCGAGTTTATCGAGGAGTATGAGAAGAGCAGCGACTTTAAACTGTTGATCGCTCACTATCCGGGCCTTTATTATGATGCGCTTTCGGATACGGAGATCGATCTTGGCATCTGCGGGCATTATCACGGCGGACTGGTGCGGCTGCCGGTTTTGGAGGGGCTTTATCACGGGGACGTCGGATTCCTGCCAAAATACAGCGGCGGTATGTACAGCCTGCCAAACAGTACGATCTTCGTGTCCAGAGGGATGGAGGATCACAGCGGTTTCCCGCGGATCAACAACCGGCCTGAGCTGGCGGTCATTGATGTCAACGGCAGACAGGAAACGAACGGATGAGCTGTTGCGGCGGAAGGTTACGGTTTTTTGATCACGGTAAAGGAGTGAATGCGATATGATTCTTGTGAGTTTGATAGTACCGGCACTGATGCTTTGTCTGGTATTTTTGTACCTGGTTTTGTTCCGGCAGTTCTATATGATCAAATCGAAGCTGCCTGTCTTCGGATTCCGGGGCGCCATGGGCGGGCTGAACGGGAAGCACAGGAAGCTGGCGGTGTGGGGGATCCTGATCTTTGTGCTTGGCTTTGCGGGACAGATGGCGACACAGCTGTATGCGCCGAGTATGCTGATGGTGTTCAACTATGAGGAGGCGGCCAGAGGCCAGAATCCGAATTCCACCCGGTTCAATGAGTCCGTTATCCTCTCGGACCGGATCCTGGAGAAAGTGGTCAGGCGGGGCGGCCTTGCGCTCAGTGCAGACCAGTTGGCAGATTTTTTGACGATCTCTACACCGCTAGATGCGGAGAAGCTGGATGTCACCCAGGAATCGGCTTTGAAAATTTCAACGGAATACTGGATCCACTGTTCGGAGAAGGTGTCTTTGTACGGAACCACGCCGAAGGCGGTGCTGAATTTCCTGGCGGATGTGTACTGGGAGGATTTCACGAACAATTATGCGGAGAACGACAAGGTGCTGGATCTGTCTTTCGACGGGCTGGAGGGCATGGAATATCTGGACGTGAAAGACTACCTGCAGATGCAGGCCTATAAATTGAAAAACTATCTGCCCGGCTACAGCAGTGAGAGCAGCAGCTTCCGGGCGGAGGGAAGCGAGGAGACCTTCCCGTCTCTCAGTCAGAAGATCGACAATTTCATCGAGATCGAGCTGGAGCGCTACGAAGCGTTCATTTTGGAAAAAGGGCTTTCCAGACACCGGAACACGTACCAGTCCCGGATGCAGTATGCGAACCGGCTTTTGGATACGGATCAGAAAAAGGATATGGCGGCCCATGATGTGCGCATAGAAGCGATCGACATGTACAATGCCTTTATGACCCGTTTTGTGCTGATCCCTACTTACGATACGGATCAGGAATTCTATATGTCCAGAACGAAGGTGGGCGTGGATTATTTTGCGGATGAGGCCAAGGAACTTCTGGAATCGGCCACAAAGCTGTTAGAAGAGATCGAGCACAACAGCTATGCTTCGGGTCAGGTAGTCAGGTCGAGGGCCGGCGACGACGTCTATGCCCAGGCGGACGAAAAGATCGGGGAACTGAACGCGGAACTGCAAAATCTGTCGGCGCAGTGCAGACAGCTGTGCGACGCATATGTGAGAGAGAAACGGGACGGTTATATTCAAGTCTCTTTTGCCACGCCTTCGGTGCCCGGCAATATCATCAAAGCCTTTTTGATCACCATCCTTTATCTGGCGGTATGGATCGGACTGATCGTACTGCAGCCTTATTATGCGGAGTGTACAGAGGCGCAGGCTGCCGGGCGAAAAGCGCAGAAGCTGGCCAGAAAGGAGTACCGGAAGAATAAAAAGGAATTCCGGAAACGGGAGAAGGCCGAGAAGAGAGGAGCGAAAAAGAACGGGGAGGAGGAAACCGGGCTATGAAAGAACTGGATGTTTTCCGTTATCTGAAAAAATACCGTACGGCGATCATCAGTGTGTCGATTCTGGCGGGCGTGGCTTTTTTCATGATCGCGCAGCTTTACATACAGCAGTATACGGCGGTCACGGTGATCGAGTATACCGGATCCCGCGCCGAGGAAGGACTTTCTCCGGACGGAACGGATATCGACACCTCGGAGATCTATGCCACCAATCTGGTGAGTCAGGCCATGAAGGGACTGGGCATCGAGTATACGGAGGCCACCACGGACGATATCCGCATGAACATTCAGGTGGAACCCGTGATCACGGAGGAAGATCTTCTGGTGCAGCAGGCTAAGCTGGACAATGGCGAGGAGGACTATGAGATATGGCCGACCCGCTTCGTGGTCTCTTTTAACTGTGGTGTGGGGAGCGGTAAGGAGTATCCGCGCATGGTCTTAAACCAGATCCTGCAGGAGTATGCGGAATATTATGGAAAAAACCATGTAAACACGTCTCTGGCGGCCAATCCGGTCAGCGACATTACGTCCAAGGGCTATGATTATCTGGAGATGGCGGAGGTCATGGACGAGACGCTGGATAATATCGTAGAGCATCTGACCGATAAGAACGACTGGGATGCCGATTTCCGTTCCAGCAGGACGGGGTGCAGTTTTCAGGACTTATTGGATGAGTTCGAGTTCATCAGGGATGTGGAGGTGCAGGAACTGCTTTCCGAGATTCTGGAAGGACGGATCACCAAAGACCGTGACGTGCTTTTGAACAAATACCGGAACCGCAACAACAATCTGGAAATCTCCAACAATGCCGCTTCTTTTGAGATCGAGAAGATACGCGGGATCATCACTTCCTATGAAAATGCCATGGGAGAGTTCTCTGACGGCACGGAGACGGTCTCCGGGGATGGAACAGAGGGTGAAAACAAAAGCAGTCTCCTGCAGAACAATGTACTGCCGGACGTCTATGACGACTGGAACCGGGACGAGGACGGCAACTGGGATCCCGTGGACCGGACGGCGGAGTATGATCTGCTTCTGATGAAATACATAGAAGACCGCACGCTCTACGAGCACAATCTGATCGACAGAGATTATAACAACTATGTGATCGCTGTATTTACCGGCGCGCCCGCGGTCTCTTCGGAGCAGGCACAGCAGGAGATTCAGGAGAAGATCGGGCGGCTGGCGGATAAGATCAATGACCTGCAGTCGGTCTACTATGAGACAAACGACGAGTACAATGAATATCTGGGCGCACATAATATCGTGATGCTCTCCAGTGTGCGGGTGACGGAGCGGTTTCCGATCTTTATCTTCGCGGTGCTGATCGTGGTGATCTTCGGGGTGTTGGGATGCGCCGGAGCGGCACTTTTCGGCCGGATCGAGGATTTCATCGAGTACTATGCTTTTACGAGCAAGGTAGACGGCCTGCCCAACCGGGCGAAGTGCGACCAGTTTATCACGGTGCGGGAGAGCCGGCCGATTCCGGAGAGCTTTGCCTGTATTGTGTTTAAACTTGCCAATCTGCAGACCGAGAATGCCCGTCTGGGCAGGGAGGCCGGCGACCGGATGATCAAAGACTTCGTGAACATACTGACTTCTGTGTTTGCGCCTTCCGACAAGATGTTTGTAGGCAATAACGGAGCCGGCCAGTATCTGATCTTCGCGGAGAATCTGGAGAAAGAGCAGGTAAATGCGGCTCTGTTCCAGATCGGCGTAGTCTTTGCACAGAAGAGTGAAGAGTGCGGTTATAAGATCGAGCTGCAAAACGGCTTTGCCTGTGCGGGTGAGGAGAAATGCTACTATATCCGTGAGCTTCTCTCCATCGCCATGAAGCGGGTGAGCGCCGTGCGCAAAGAAGAGCAGGAAGCGGCCAGGACTGTGGAAGTCTGATGCGGAATCCGGCCTGTGGCAAAAAGGATGTCATGGGCCGGATTCCTGACGGAAAGCGCTGGTCTGTCTGTTGTCCGGGAAAGAGAGACAGGGTTGTAAAACGGGGAGGAATGAGGTTTGGTTGCGATCATTTATATGATACTGGCAACTGCGATGTTCTTTTTGCAGGATACATATTTTCTGATAGGCGGCGTGCAGTTCAGCTTTAAGAATCCCTGTGTGATGGGGATTCTGTTTCTGGCACTGGTCAATTTTATTGTGACGGTGCGGCCGGGACGCACGATCATTCTCGTGCGCCACACGCTGGTGCAGATCCTGCCCTGTGCGATCCCCTTTTTCTTTTCAGCCCTGATCTGGGTCATGTCCGTTGCGGACAGCATTATGATCGCCAACGGCACGGGTATGATCATACCGCAGATCTCGTCGGTGCTGGTGGCGACGGCCACGCTGTACCTGTTCGGCAGCCGCGGGCTCTGGTACTGTCTGGGCTCCATGTGTCTGGCTAATTTTTGCAGAGTGCTGGTGGTGGTCTGGGAAGGCGGTGTGGGCGCCTTTATGGCGGAGTTCTACACGTTGATCGTGACTTTCAGTGTGGAGACCGGGCCCTTGATGGAGGCGCTGGAGATCAACGATCTGACATTTGCTTTCGGGCCTTTTCTGATCTATCTGCTCCTGAAGCGGAAGGAGATTTCCCACTGGCCGCTCTGGATGCTGGCGGCGTCTTTGCTGTTTGTGATCGGGTTAAAAAGGACTGCTATTCTGGCTGTGCTCCTTAGTGTTCTTGTGGTGTGGATCGTACAGCTTTTGCCGGAGAAGGCCGCCAGACAGACAGCGTTTGTCATCGGTCTGGGTATGCTGTTTGTCAGTTTTATGTATATTGTGGGAATCCGGTATGGTCTTTTTCAATATCTGGAAGCCCACTTCGGGATTGATACCAAGGGGCGGGTGGCGATGTTCATGAATCTGGAGCCCTACTACGATATCAGCATAACTTATATGGGGAAAGGCACCGGTTTTGAGCGGTATGTGGACTGGGCCTCGGGTGAACGCTTTAAGATACCGCAGCGCACCCTCATGCCGATCCATAATGATTTCCTGCGGATGTATCTGAATATCGGTTTTGTCGGTTACTGGATCTGGATCTGGAGCTGGCTGATGGTGCGGCTGCGGTACTGGTTCAAACAGGGCGGTAAGAGTGCGGGATGTGTGTTTCTCGGAGTCAGTATTTACTGCTTTACCCTGTTTGCCACGGACAACACGATCTACTATCCGTACACCATGATCGCCTGTGCCCTCGTGCCTATGTCCTGTAATCTGGACACACTGGCGCAGAGAGAGCTGGAGAGACACCGGGCCAGATATGAGGGGAGTGACCGAAAGTGAAAAATAAGGTTAAGAAAATCTGTTTTGCGTCGTCCTCCGGCGGTCATCTGGAGGAGCTTCTGATGCTGCGTCCGTTGATGGAACGCTACGACAGTTTTATTGTCACGGAGAAGACCGCTTATGAGATCGCGGTGCCGGGGATCAGATGTTATTATCTGCAGCAGGTCAACCGCAGGGAGAGAGCCTGTATGCGGCGGCTGATCGTCAATGCGTTCCGCTCTCTTAAAATATTCGTGATCGAGCGGCCGGATGTGGTGATCAGCACCGGTGTTCTGGCGACGATTCCCTTGTGTCTGCTGTGCAGGATATTCGGGAAGAAACTGGTGTATATCGAATCCTTTGCCAATGTCAGGACGCCCAGCCAGACGGGCAGGCTGATGTACCGGTTTGCGCACCGATTCTATGTCCAGTGGCCGGAGATGCAGGAATATTATCCAAAGGCTATATACCGGGGCGGCGTTTACTAAAAGGAAAAGAAAGGCAGGGGTGTGAAGATGATATTTGTGACGGTGGGATCGCAGAAGTTCTCTTTTGACCGTCTGCTTACAAAGGTGGACCAGATGGCAGGAGAGCATATGCTTACCGAAGAGGTCTATATGCAGACCGGCAACAGTACCTTTGAACCGAAGAACTGCCACTATCAGCAGTTCTACGATCGGGATAAATTTGCGGAGATGGTGGAGAAATGCAGCATCCTGATCACGCACGGCGGCGTGGGGATCGTGGTGGATGCGGTGAAGCGGGGCAAGAAGGTGATCGTGGTGCCGCGCAGGGCAGAGCTTGGGGAGCATGTGGACGGACACCAGCAGCAGCTGATGGAGCAGTTTCACGCGCGGAACCTGATCAGCGCCTGCATGAATGTGGACGATCTGCCCTATCTGCTGCGGATGGCAAATACACGAAAATTCGGCGGTTATCAGTCCAATACGGAGCAGTTTGTGGCCTCTGTGGATGAATTTCTGCAGTCGCTGTAACGCAGCGGAAATGGCCGGCAGCAATATCGCCGATGTTTCAGGCGGTGGAAAGTGGTTATGGCATGATGAAAATACTGGTGATCGGCCCCAGTGAAACGCGGGCCAGAGGCGGGATGTCGGCAGTCATCCGGGAGATCCGGGAGAGTGAGCTGCTGAAAGACGAATTTGAGATTGACACGTTTGCTTCTTACATAGACGGCCCGCTGGCTGTCCGGCTTGTGTACACATTCTGGGGCTGCCTGCGTTTCATGCTGTGCAGCCGCAGGTATGATCTGTTTCATCTCCACACCGCGGAGCGGGGCAGCACCTTCCGCAAGTATTTCTATCTGTGGTGGGCAAAAAGGACAGGCAGGAAGGTGATCGTGCATATTCACGGGGCGGAGTATCTGACCTTTTATGACGGGCTGGGATCTCTGGGCAGACGGGTGGTGGACAGATTTCTGCAGCGGGCGGATCTGGTGCTGGCGCTGTCGGAGAGCTGGAAAAGAGAATTGGAGGCGCGCTTTTGCATCGACACGTGCAGGACGCTGTATAACGGGGTAGATACGGCAAAGTTCCGGGCGGCGGTGACGGATGTCTCCACCTGCCGGCATTCTTTCCTGATGCTGGGGAGACTGGGCAGCCGCAAAGGGGTCTACGACCTGATCGATGCGGTGGAGATCGCCTGCCGGAAGAATCCGGAACTGACCGTCTGCATTGCAGGCGACGGCGAAGTGGACAAGGTGCGGGCGCTGGTGGCAGAAAAAGGGCTGGAGCGGCATATCAGTGTGCCCGGCTGGATCGGAGAGACGCAGAAGCTTAAATATTTGAAAAAGGCGGCGGTTTTGGTACTGCCTTCCTATTATGAAGGACTGCCCATGGCTGTGCTGGAGGGCATGGCGGCGGGCAAAGCCATCATCAGTACGACGGTGGGTGCGATTCCGGAAGTGATTGGCGAAGAGAACGGGATTCTGCTGGAGCCGGGCGACGTGGAAGGGCTGGCGGAAGCGATGCTTGCGTGCAGCGGGAATGTGGAAGCGCTGCAGAAGATGTCTGCAGAGAACCGTCGGAAGGCGGAAGAGACTTTCGGGGTGCGGCGGATGCATGAGAGGCTGGGAGAGTATTATAAGATGGTGGGGGATGTCTGAGACATTTTCTCAAGTGATTGCTGTTGGATCAATGAAATGGCTAAGGAGAGAAGGGTATGGAGAAAAAGAGTCCGTTGATCAGTGTGATCGTGCCGGTTTATAATGTGGCGCCTTATATAAGGCGGTGTCTTGACTCCATAGCGGCGCAGACCTATCCGGCGCTGGAGATCATTGCAGTGGATGATGCGTCTACGGACGGGAGCGGACAACTCTGCGATGCCTGTGCAGAGTCGGAAGCGAGGCTGCAGGTGGTACACTTTCCGGAAAACAAAGGGCCTTCTGCGGCCAGAAATGAAGGGATCCGCAGGGCTGCCGGTGCGTATCTTTGTTTTGTAGACGCGGACGACCGGGTGGAGCCGGAGCTCCTCAGCACACTTTATGCGAGTCTGCGGGAGACGGAGGCGGATGTCAGCGCCTGCGGGGCTGACGGTATCAGACTGGCGGGAGGCCCGGCGGGCGTCTTTTCCGGAGAGGAAGCAATCGTGTGCATGGCCAGGGAGATTCCCTTTAATTATGTGCCCTGGGCGAAGCTCTATGCGGCGGCTCCTGTGAAGGCCTGTCTGTTCGATGAGCGGATTTATTACAGTGAGGATATTCTGTTTCTGTATGAACTGTTTCAGCGCGTGGGGCGTGTCAGTTATGTGCCGGATATTCTCTATCACTATAATAACGACCGGGAAGACAGCCAGGTACACAGCGGCGTGAGCGTCAGGAAGCTGACGGCGCTGACGGTTCATGATCATGTCTGCGACCACGCGGGAGAGCGCTTCCAAGAAGCGGCATTGTATTTCCGGCGGCTGTCGCTGGATGTGGATTCCCGCTGGGCCATGCTGACGGTAGAGTCGGACGCGGAGAGACGGCAGATCTTTTCCCTGCTGAAAAGGCTCCAGAGCCATATCAGACGGCATTATGACCGGAAGGCGCTGCAGCTTTTACCGGAGAGAAAAAGCAGGGTGGCAGTGCGCACGCTGTATGCCAGTGTGCCGCTTTTCTGGGGGATGGCCTCCCTTTACAAATATGTTAAACGGTGGTTGAGAAAATAGGAAGGACAGCGCCATCAAAGAAGCAAAAAGTTGTTAAAACAAGGAAAGCAGTGTCAGAACAGGGAAAGCAGTGCTAAAGCAGGGAGAGCAGTGAAAAACGGGGAAAGCAATGCCAGAACAGGAAAAGCAATGCCAAAACCAGCAGGAGAGCCGGGAAACTATGAGACAACATAAACCATTGATCAGCATTATCGTGCCGGTCTACAACGTGAAGCCATATCTGGAGAAGTGCCTGGCTTCCATAGCGGCACAGACTTATCCCAATAAAGAAGTCATTCTTGTAGACGACGCCTCTACGGACGGCGGCGGCCGTCTCTGCGACGAGTGGGCGGCCGCTGTAGAGTGGCTTCAGGTGGTGCATCTGCCGCAGAACAGCGGGATATCAGCCGCCAGAAATGAAGGCGTGCGCAGGGCCCAGGGAGAGTTTATCACCTTCATAGATTCCGATGACTATGTGGAACCCCGGCTGCTGCAAAAGCTCTATGATGCGCTGGCAGAAAGCGGAGCGGAAGTGAGCATCTGCGGCACTGACGGGTTAGGGACAGGGCAGGAGCCTGCCCGCGTCTATCAGAGGACGGAGGCGGTCTGCGCGATGGCCGGGCGAAGCCCTTTTCTGTGGACGGCATGGGGAAAGCTCTATCCCGCGGCGCTTGTAAAAAAGTATCCCTTTGACAGCCGCGCCCTGTGCTGCGAAGATCTGCTTTTTTTCTATCAGATCCTGGGAGAGATCAGCTGCATCAGTTACGTGCCGGACAGGCTGTATCACTATGTATACAGGGCGGGCAGTCTGATCAACAACGGCATTGATGAGAGACGGTGTACGGTCCTTGCGGTGCTGGATCATATCTGTGAGGATGCGCGGCACAACTTACCGGAGACGGCGGACGGCTTTGCACAGCTGGCGCTGGATACGGCCGTGCGTCTGGGGATGCAGGCTGTGGAGGCGGGCAGTGCGCAGAAAGATCTTTTCGGTTATCTGCGGCGGTTTCGCCGGCACTGCAGACGACATTTCAGCCTGAATGCCCTGCGGCTCTGTCCTCACGGTAAGGGGGTGACGGCGCAGCTGCTGTTGTATGGAAACACGGCGGCATTCTGGTGCATGGCCGTTGTTTACAGGCAGTTAAAGAAGTGGAAGCGGAGTGGTGATGCGGATGAACAGAACTGAAAATACAGTCAAAAATGTAACCTTTTCCATGCTCAGCGAGTTCATGCTGGCAGTGCTTAAGTTTGTATCCCGTTACGTGTTCGTGCAGATCCTGGGGAAAGAGTATCTGGGACTGGACGGCCTGTTCACTGATATCCTGGCGGTGTTGTCTCTGGCGGAGCTGGGATTTTCCGTTTCCATCACGTACAGTCTCTACCGCCCGGCGGCCGAGGGGGACCGGGAGCTGATCAAATCGCTGATCCGGCTGTACCGCCGTGTCTATCAGATCGTGGGGGTGACGGTCCTGACGGTGGGAGCCGGTCTTACGCCCTTTCTTGATTTTTTTGTCAAAGAGATGCCCGAGGATATTCCGTATATTCCGCTGATCTATCTGCTGAATGTGCTCAATACCGGCGTGGCTTATTTTTTTACCTATAAATCCACACTGTTGTTTGTATATCAGAAGAAGTATATCGACACCATGATCCGTGCCGGGCTGACGCTGCTTGTCAATGTGGTGCAGATCGTGGTGCTGGTGGTGAGCGGTAATTATCTGTACTATCTCTGTATTCTGGTGGCCGGCACGGTGCTGCAGAATGTGGCCGTGGCGGTGAAGGCGGACAGGCTTTATCCGTATCTGCGGGAAAAGGAGGTACGCCCGCTGCCGGGGGAGATCCTGCAGGATATCCGGCGCAATGTGAGCGCCATGATCCTGAACCGTGTGGGAGCGGCTGCGGTGTTCAGCACGGACAACATTCTGATCTCCAAGTTTGTGGGCATCATCACCACCGGACTGTATTCCAATTATGTGATGATCCGGGGGTTCTTAAATCTGATGGTAAGTGCGCTGTTTAACGCGCTTACCCCTGCGCTGGGTAGTCTGGTTGCCACGGAGACGGAAGAGGCGAAAAGAGAGGCATTCAGGCGGCTGGATTTCTTCGGGGCGTGGCTGTTTGGCTGGCTGAGTATCTGTCTGCTGTGGCTTTTTGATCCTTTTATCACGCTCTGGCTGGGTGAGGATTATCTGCTGCCCCGGCCGGCGGTGATACTGATCGTCGTTAATTTCTATGTGAACAGTATGCGCATTCCGGTGGCAAAGACCAGAAGCGCCATGGGGCTGTTCTGGGACGAACGTTATAAGTCGATCCTGGAAGCGGTTCTCAATCTGGTGGTTTCCGTGCTTCTGGCAAAGCACTTTGGCATTGTGGGAATTCTTGCCGGAACCCTGATCAGTTCGGTGGCGCTGCCTTTCTGGATCGAACCGCGGGGGTTGTACCGGTATGGGTTCAGGCAGCCCTGCAGAATTTATTTTGTACGGTATTTTCTGTATCTGCTGGTGACGGTGGGAGCCGGAGCGCTGACCGGGCTGCTGTGCCGGCTGACCGGAGAGGGCGTTACGGGATTTCTGGGAAAGGGGTTACTCTGTCTGGTGATTCCCAATGCGGTCTATCTGGCGGCTTACGGGAGGACGGAAGCGTTTCGGACGCTGTGGACGCTGGGGAAGGAGATATTGGACCGGCGCGGGAAATAGTGCAGACAGTGGCTTTTCATAACAGAGCGGTGGCATGAAAGTATAAGAAATGGTGTAAAGAAGATGCGGAAAAGGCGCACTTATACCGCATCTTCTTTTTGCGTAAGCTCTAGGATTGGCTTTCTTTCGTGCCTTGTGCAGCACTGTGTTTAGTCATCTTCCAACATCGACTGGAAAATATCTTTTAGAGCCTGAAGATTTTTGTTATCCGGAGATTCTTCCAGCGCTTTATCGAGCCAACCCAATGCAAGTCGGATAAAACCCTGAAACTGTTTGTTTGTCATACCCATAATATTTACCGTCCTTTCACTGTTTGATAAGATTATTATAGCGAATTTACCGTAAAGTGTAAAGGAAGAAACGGAGATTAAGAAATCGGCAGTATAAGCCGATATACCTATCATGGAAGTGTTTGACTTTCAAGGCATGGAAGGCTGTGCGGCCCGCCGGGCGGCAGACGGTTTTTATGTTTGTGGAAATGGCACAGTCTTGAGATGGGCCGGCCGGATGAAAGGGAGTTTGTCCGAACGGCAGGGTAACAATGGTGAGAGGAATGTCATGAAGGACAAGGAGGTTACGATTCATGCAGATCAGAGCGAACGAGAACGAGAATCAGGTGATTCAGGTCAGCAGCAGCGCCCGGGCGAGAGCACAGGAGAGGGCCGGCCGGAATGGACAGGAAGAGCAGAAGAGAAATACCATTTTTATGGGAGATCTGAATGTTAAGAAGGATCCGATCACTCAGCGCAAACAGTATGCGCAGCAGAAGGCGCTCAAGATGGTGGGCGATGCCTGGGACGTTGACCGGAAGATCGACCAGAACATACAGGATATCCGGGATAAGCTGAGGCAGCTGGAGGATGAGTATGTGGAGAATCTGGGGTATATAGCTGAGGGAGATGCCCAGAAGGAGCAGCTGCGTCAGCAGTACAATGTGGCGCCGGATTCCCAGGAGCAGAAGGATCTGGAACTGCTCCAGAAGAAAGCCGATTATATGCGGCATCCGGATGAGGTAACGCTGACGGAGGAAGAGCGGGCGCGGCTTAAGGCGATAAGCGGTCGGCCGCCCGAGACGAAGGAAGAGGTTGAGCTTCTGCAGCGGAAGGCTGATGCGGAGAAATTCGGGCTTGAAGTTGAATGGACGGAGGAAGAGGAAGCGCTGCTGAAAGAGATGGAGGGTGTGCCTTTAACGGAGTATCAGGAACGCTGCCTGAAGATCGACGAATATCAGAAGATCTATGAGAGCAGAAACGACGTGATCAAAGACCAGATCGCCGCTTATAACGGTTCGATTCGTGCCACCAGGCTGGAACGGCTGAAGTTCCGCGAGATGGAGAAGGCGCAGAAGAAAGCCGAGGAGGTGATGGAGGCGGCCGGCAAGGAGATAATCGGTATGCTTATGGAAGAAGCCAGGGATCACGTGGACGAGGAGATGGAAGAGACGAAGGAGGAGGCCGAGGAGAAAGCGGAAGAAGAGGCCAGTCAGGAAGAGAAGATCGAAGAACGGAAAGAAGACACGGCGGAGCTGGAGCAGCGGATCGACGAAGCGCACAGGGAGAATGAAGCGCGCGAAGAACTGCGCAGGGAGGCCGAGGAGCGGTCGAGAGAGGATGCGGTCCTGCTGGGTGATATCATGGAGGCCGGCATGGGTACGGGCAGTCTTTCCGATGTGAAGTTTGACGTGAAGAATATGCTGCATAAGATGAAGCTGCTGGAAGAAGACCTGAAGGGAAGCATCGTTGACGAGGAGACCTGATCTGTGACAAAAAAAGCATGTTTCGTGACATGAAAAGGAATAAAAAGGATATCCGTGCCGATATACTAACAGAACAGTGCGGCGGCATAAGCGGCACAAAGAAGCACCCGGCCGGGGAGTGAGGCTGTCTCAGGCGGCGGATTCCGGCAGGGCGGTACACGAGGGGAAACATGAATATTGCGGTTTGCGATGACGAAGTAAGAGGGAGAGAAAGGATTCTAACCTTACTTGAGAAGGAGTTTTCTCAGGCACAGACATGTGAATTTGATTCAGGGATGAAATTGATAGAAAGTGTAAAAGAGGGATACCGGCCGGATATCGTGCTGCTTGATATCGCGATGGAAGGGATGGACGGTATGGAGACGGCGAGGCGTCTTAAGGAACTTGCGGATGCGATCCTGATCTTCGTAACGGGTGTGAAGGAGCAGGTCTTTGATGCCTTTGACGTGGGTGCCTTCCATTATCTGATGAAGCCGGTGGATCAGGACAAGATGCTGGACGTCCTGCGGCGGGCCGTGCAGGAAGTGGAGAAGCGGAATGCCGGGCCGCGTTATCTTCTGGTGAAGGCGGAGGGAAGCCACCGCCGGATACCGGTGGAAGATATTCTCTATGTGGAGAACAGCGGACGCAAGGTGATCCTGCATATGAGATCGGAAGCTCTGGAATACTATGAGAGGATGAATCATCTGCAGGAAGTGCTGGGTGACGGATTTTACCGCTGCCACAGGGGCTATCTGGTGGCATTGTCCGCCATCAGCGGTTATGACCATGAGAGCATCACCGTAAGCACGGGGGACCGGATTTATCTGGCGAAGCAGAAATACGGTGAGTTTGTGAAGCTGTACTGCAGGTTTTTGAAGGAGTAGTGAATATGACACTGGATGTGGCCGGACTGGTAGAGCATGTGATGAAAGCATGGCTTCTGCTGTATTTGTGTCAGGACAGTATTGCGTTGAGAGAGAAGTATCGTTCCATAGGGAAGATACTTTTTTTCTTACAGACATTTCTTGTCGGATATTGGATTTCGGAGTCGGTCTGGGTCAACAGAATACTTTATGGCAATGAGGAAGGCATGGTGAGGGACAGCAGCTACAGCATCGTGAAGCTGGCGGTCCTGATGTGCTGCAGCTTTCTGGCGATGGATCTTTTCTACCGGGGCAGGAAGCTGGCGAAGCTGTATCTGCTGCTTGTCTTTTATGCGGTGTATGAGATGTCCAGGATGACGCTGCACAGCGTCTGGTCGGTTACGACGCTGAGCCTGCTGGATCATCTGTATGAGCTGATCATGGTGGAGGTGCTCGATCCGGAGCGGTTTGTGACGATCGCCGTACACCTGCAGAATTACAGCATGTGGTTCTTTGTGGCAGGCTATCTTGCGCTCATGTATGTGATGCTAAAGGCGTACAGGCGGTATCTGATGGTTTCCGGCCCGGTGGACGGCATAGGAAGGCAGGGGCTGTGGTTTCTGATGCTGACACCTGTCATTGCCCTGGCTTTTGATGTGTCCTGGCGGATTTCCTTTTTCAGGCAGAAAGGGGCGGAAGTGGAATTTCTGTATGAAGAGCACGGCAGCATGTATGTGGTGGTGCCGGTGATCGCGCTTTTGTGCCTTTCCTGTATTGTCTTCAGCCGGAAGATCTACAGTGATCTGGTGCAGGTGGAGGAACAGAAGAACGGCCTGTTGTTTTACAGACAGCAGCTGACGGATATGACGGAGCATGTCAGGGAACTGGAACAGCTGTATGACGGGATACGCGGAATGCGTCACGACGTCAACAATTATGTAGCGGATATGGAACAGCTGCTGTGCGCCAGTGCAGGGGAGGGGCAGCTGCCGGAGCAGGTGAGGCAGGAAGCGGCGGGCTATCTTCGGCATATGCAGCAGGCGGCGGCCAGACTGTCCCTGCAGTTTGCGACGGGGAATCCGGTAACGGATGTTATTCTAAATCGGAAAGGCCAGATCTGTGAACAGGAGCATATTGCGCTGGAGGGAGAGCTGCTCTATCCTGCCAGTCTGGGCATCGAGGCTTTTGATCTGGGGATTCTGCTCAACAATGCGCTGGATAATGCCATAGAAGCCTGTCGGAAAATACCGGCGGGCGGGGAGAAGCTGATCCGGTTTCGGGGGTATGCGAAGGGGCGGATGTTCTTCGTCGTGGTGGAGAACAGTTATGACGGGCATATTCTTCCGGCAGGGATGGATCGCCTGCAGACGACCAAAGCGGATGCACAAAGCCACGGACTGGGCATGAGCAATATGCGCAGCTGTGTGGAGAAATATTACGGAACGATGCAGTACGAGGCGGGAAGCGGCAGATTCGTGCTGACGATCATGCTGCAGGGGGCAGAGCGTGCATAGATTCCGGAACCGTTTATGACGAGAAAACGTGCGGTTGGTTACAATCCGCTTCATTTTATCGAAAAACGAACGATATATTTACTGTAAGGGGAATGACATTTCTTTATCAAGTGAAGACAGAAGGGAGACGACATATGAGAATTCCAAGAAATTATTCCAGTGCCCTGCTGAGCGGGAGAAGCAGGACCGGCGGCAACTATTCGCTGCTGCAGAGTGCTCTGAGCAAGACCAGCAGAGGCAAGAGGCTGAGCCGGAGTGCACAGCTGCTCAGTGGATTACAGAGGAAGAACAATATTTTCGCCAACGGGACACAGACTTCGGCCGAGGCGCAGAAGTTATATTATAATATGAAATATCATGCAGGACAGGTCTGTGATTATGGCAATAAACTTGCAGATCAGGGGAAAGATTCCCTTTTTGCCAAGGCGAAGGAGAGCGGCAGCAACGCGGAGATCGTGGCAAACATCAAAGGGTTTGTCGGGCAGTATAACAGTATGCTGGAGAATCTGCGGGATTCGGGGACGCGGACGGATTCCAATTATCTGAACCAGCTCAACAGCATTTCCGGTCTGAACAGTTCCGAACTGTCGGCCTGCGGTGTGACCAGAAAGTCCGACGGAACGCTTGTCGTGGATGAGAAGAAGCTGGAGGCTGCGGATCTGGAGACGCTGGAGAAGGCGTGGGGCGGTAAGAGCGGTTTCGCAGGCAGGACAGCCCTGTGGGCGGATTCCGTGGAGACGACCGCGGAGCGCAGCATGGAGGCGCAGGCAAGCACAAGCTACAGTAAGCTGTTCAACAATTACGGGAACAGCGGGAATTATTTTAACTTTTTCGGCTGAAAAAGTGGAAGGCTCATAACCTGACGGCAGGTTATGAGCTGTTTCCTGTTTCAGGGGAAGTGTTTTTTGGTTAAGGCCCGCACGCGCCGTGACGGGCGGGAAGAAGGATGGCTGGCATGGCATTGAATCGGATCAACTGGACACCGAAGGAGCAACTGTTTGATTATCATGTGCTTACATGGAAGACCTCGCATTTACACCCGAAGACGAAGGTCGGCGTGAGCGGCGGGGTGGAGCTGCGTGAGCGGGCAGGCGGTGCGGCTGCATCTACGCCGGAATCTGCGCAGCCGGAAGGCATCGTGCCGGGATATGGCCGGCGCGACAGCAGATACAGAAGCGGCGGTCTGGGGCGCGACGGTATGGCACAGGACGGGGATCGTGTGGCTGTTTCGGCGTACCAGTCGGGGCGTCAGGGTTCGGGGCAGGTGCAGGCGACGGCCGCTGTCGCGATGCCTTGTGCTGACGCCCAGACACAGGCAGCCATGCAGACGGCAGTTTTACATAACATACAAGACGCGGCGCATACGTTCAGTGCAGGCCGGACGGTGCGGAAGGCCGGCGGCCGGATGAAGGAGATCATCGTCAGACTGCGGGACATGTACCGGAGAAAGCAGGAAAAGGCTGTGCAGCTTATGAAAGGGAATCGTGCCGCGCAGCAGCAGAAGGAGCGGCAGGGCACCCGCAGGGTCAGCCGGGAGGAGGTGCTGGCCATGCAGGGGGAGAATCATTATCTGCTGGACTCTTATGACAAAAACGGGCAATACAGTACGCTTGGCAAAGGGAAGTATTAATGTAATTTTTAGATTCCGTTTATTGTTTTTGGACAGATTCTGCGTTATAGTAGCAGAGGAAACAACATAACGGAGGATAAAGACAGAATGACAGCAAATCCCTTTTTTCCATTGGATGAAATGAGTACGGAATCGGAGCATACCGAGATGATGGTATTTCCGCAGGTGGATCAGTCGATCTATGAGAGGCGGCGACAGATGGTGGACACCGTGGTGGATTATAAAGAAATGCGTATGCGTTACAGCTGCGCCATCAAGGAAGTGCGTACCAAATTTGACGTGCTGAATTCGGAATTCAATGTGCGCTATCGGCGCAATCCGATCACGTCCATCAGTTCCAGACTTAAGAGCAGTTCAAGCATCGTGCGTAAGCTGGACGGCAAGAATTTGAGTTTCTCGGTGGAGAATGTTGAGAATAATCTGTTCGATGTGGCCGGCATACGTGTGGTCTGTTCTTATGTGGATGATATCTATATGCTTGCTGAGGCGCTGGCCAAGCAGGATGATATCACGGTGCTCAAAGAGAAAGATTATATCAAGCATCCGAAGCCCAACGGATACCGCAGTTACCATATGATCGTCAGTGTACCGGTTTTTTTCTCGGACCGGACCAACAATATGGCGGTGGAAGTGCAGATCCGCACGATAGCGATGGACTTCTGGGCGAGTCTGGAGCACCAGCTTAAGTACAAGCAGGAGGTTCCGAATCAGGTGGAGATCGTGCGTCAGCTGAGCGAGTGCGCGGAACAGATCGCTTCCGTGGACCGGCAGATGTGGCGGCTGCGGGAACAGATAGAGAAGTCCGAGGATATTCCGACCGAGGAAGAGATCCTGCTGGAGAAACTGAGCAGGATTGACATAGCGATCAATGAGTAGGAATGAGTGGAGAGCAGGAACAGAAAATAGACAGGTTCGTGAGGAGTCCGTTTTTTAGCGGGCTTCTTTTTTTACGGATATTAATGTAAAATTCTTTGAATAAAAATATTTAAATAAAATAATTTATATAATTATAAAGAAAATGATTGTAGAACGTGACTGATTTTGCTATAGTAATATTAGAGCTTGTGAAACGATATGTTGGCGGGCGGCGGCAGCAGAGGTGAGGCAGAGATGGCCGGCCCGGCCGCAGCAGCAAAAATCAAGAGGGAAAAGGAGAAGGCAGGTATGAGAAGAAAGCAGATCATGTATATGTGTGCCATCGGCGCGGCGGCTATTATGGGGTTGACGGCCTGCGGCGGTGCGCAGGAGACGGGGCAGACACCGGCAGCGACGGATACGGGAGCAGACGGACAGACGGAAACAGAAGGACAGCAGGAAGCAGGAAGCGGGGCAGAGGGAGCTTCCGGGGAAAAGACGGCAGACAAAGAAAACAAAGACACAGATGCCGGTGCACAGGAGGTGCCTGCGGATCTGGATTTCACGGTTGATCTGGAGGGGATCGCCACGGCGAAACTGAACGCCGGGGTCAGCGTGCACGATCCGTCCATTGTTAAGGCGGACGGCAAATATTACATATTCGGGTCTCATATGTCCACGGCGGTATCCGAGGATCTCAGCAGCTGGACGCCTATCGGGACAGGGTATAAGGTGAAGGATCCGATCTATTACGAGCTGATGGGCAACGAAGAAGCCTTTGCCTATGCAGGCAGCAAGAAGAGTCTGATCCCCACAGACGACAGGGGCTGGCATGTGTGGGCGCCGGACGTGATCTACAATGAGGCCACGGGACTTTACTATCTCTACTTCTGTACGACTTCCACCTGGAATGCCTCTAATCTCTGCTATGCCACCAGCGAAAATGTGGAAGGGCCGTATGAGTGGAAAGGGGCGTTGATCTATTCCGGTTTTACGGCGGAGACGCTGGACGCTACGGATGTTGTGGACTATGTGGAGCGGGATGAGGCGAAGGACAGATATATCAAGAAGAGCAACGAGTATAATTTCAACAAGTATCCCAACGCCATAGATCCGACGGTGCTGTATGATCAGGACGGACGGCTGTGGATGGTGTACGGTTCCTGGTCGGGCGGTATGTATCTGCTGGAGCTGGATGCGCAGACCGGCGAAGTGATACACCCGGAGGCAGACGAGGAGAAGAGGGTCGATTCTTATTTTGGCAAAAGGCTGCTGGGCGGCAACCACAGTTCCATCGAGGCGCCGTATATTCTGTATGATGAAGAAAGCGGCTATTACTATCTGTTTGTATCCTACGGCGGTCTGACACGGGAGGGCGGCTATCAGATCAGGGTCTTCCGCAGCGAGACAATCGACGGGGACTACGTGGATATGAACGGGGAATTTCCGCTGGATACGGAGAACCCGCAGCATTATCCGTTCGGCTTAAAGCTGTCGGGTAACTATAACCTGCCCAGCCTGGAAGTGGCCTATATGGCTACCGGACACAATTCAGCTTTTATCGACGAGGACGGAAAGAAGTATATCGTGAACCATACCCGGTTTGACAATAAGACGGAGGAGCATGAACCCCGTGTGCACCAGTTTATCGTCAACGAAGAAGGCTGGCCCTGTATGCTGCCTTATGCCACAGCCGGCGAGACTGTAAACGGCAGCGGATATGAGACGGCTGATATGGCGGGAAGATATTATGTCATCAACCAGGGAACGGCCATTGATGCCGAGATCGCGCAGCCCTTTATCCTGTATCTGCAGGAGGACGGCAGTGTGTATGGCGACGGCATTACGGGCAGCTGGGAGGCTAAGGAAGGGACGTGCTATATGACGATCACTTATGACGACACTGCCTACAGCGGTGTGTTCTGCCAGATGAACGATGAGGCAGGGACGCAGGTGATGACTTTCAGCGCGGTGGGCGCCAATGAGAGTGTCTGGGGCGTGAAATATTAAGAGGTGTGAAAAAAACTAAGGCGAAAGAGCACTACAGAGAAAGAAAACTAAAGAGAAAGAGCGCTAAAGAGAAAGATCACTAAAGTGAAGGAGAACTAAAGAGAAAGAGCACTAAAGTGAAAGAAAACTAAAGTGAAAGAAAACTAAAGTGAAGGAGAACAACGGAGATATAAAGTAGATACAAAAAAAGGTTCTGCGATCCGGCAGAGCCTTTTTTGTATGAAAAATTTCAGGAGAGCCTGGCTCCTGGCTTAATCCGACGCTGCAGAAGTATCACGCTGCTGTGACGGCGCCTCTTCCATAGGGGCGTAGTGGAGACTGACTTTGATATCCTGCCCGTAATTGCCGAAGGTCTTGCCGAAAATGGTGAGGCCGCCCACATGAGCCGCATCATCCTCGACTGCCATGCGGAAACGGATGCTGCTGCGGTAATCGAGCTGCAGGCTGTCTATGGTCACATCGGAGATCTGCAGGCCGTCGATGTAGGTGCCCTTCTTGTTGATGACGAGCAGTTTCAACATGCCGTACTGATTCCAGTTGGGAAACCACCAGTCAGGGGTAAACAGTCCCCTTGAATCTCCGAAATCGCCGGGAGAGAGCCAGCTGCCCACGCATACATCATTAATATAGAAGGAAATGTCGGAGGGCCACACGTTATTGACACCGGGCGCCTCGGAACATAACTCGGCGGAGAGTGTAAGCTGGGTGATCTTCTGGTAGCTGGGAATGAAGTTGGGAATGTTATATTCCACAAACCCTTTGGTGAACCAGAGGATATCGGCAGTGTAACGCTCCGGATGGTCAAAATATCTGGCATCGTCAACCTCACCGATCAGTGCCTTGTCGGAGGCCAGCCCGCAGGTGGGGCAGACCCGGTAATTGGAATAATGGCCGACTTTTAAGTCAGTGCTGTAAATATTCTGAAAATCTTCCTGTTTCTCCAGATCAATGAGAATCTTGTCCAGATGGACGGAACAAAGCTTCTGGTTGCCGTGTCCTGCCGACTCACTGGAGATCGTGATCAGACCGCAGCTCTCCAGCTTCTTGATGTGGCTTGTCAGGGCGCCGTTGGTGATGTTGAGATTGGAAGCCAGCTCGTTCATACTCATATTGTTGTTTTCCAACAGGATATTGAGTATCTCGATCCTGACATCTGAGCCGAGAGCCTTGAAGATATCCAGTCCCTCGCTTAATGATGTGATGTGCAGCAATGTAAACCCCTCCTCGCAATAAAATTGTGCTACAATTATGCCCCAAAAATAATAAAACCGCTATTCTATCTTATATTCAAATTATAGTCGCAAAAGTTATTTTAGTCAATTAATTGTAAAGAAATTTAAAAGAAACAAAAGTAAATTTTGAATTTTAACATCTTATCAACGATATTCAGAAAAAACGTACAAAATTTAAACACAAATAAAATAATTTACAGCATGGTGAATACAAGTGAAATTAAATTATTTTACACTAATATATATAAATCAATAAAAATATATACAAGATACAAATACAGCGTAATTCGAGATTGTCCAAAGCGGCGTAATCGGGTATACTGAACCTGTAAATAACGGTATTGTATTGAGTGAGCATAAATCAATGGAGTGGAAATCCGTGCATGAACCGGTGTGAAGCGTGCCGGCTTTCGAGGGACAGGAAAGGGATGGACAGCGATGATGGAAGACAAAAAGCAGCTGCCGGAAGCATTCTGCAGGAGAATGGAAAGACTGCTGGGGACGGAGTGGGAAGTTTTTCTGGCAAGTTATGATAAAAGCAGGTATTACGGCCTGCGCATGAATCCGTTGAAATCTTCACGGGAGATGTTTAGAGAGCAGATGCCTTTTGCACTGGAACCGGTAAGCTGGGCGGAGGAAGGCTTCTACTATCGGGCAGAGGAACAGCCGGGAAAGGATGTGCTGCACGAGGCGGGTGCATATTATATTCAGGAACCGTCGGCCATGGCGGTGGTGGAGATTCTGGATCCGCAGCCGGGGGAATGCATATTGGATCTGTGTGCGGCGCCGGGTGGCAAGAGTACACAGATCGCCGGGCGGATGCGGGGAGAAGGCCTGCTGGTGGCCAACGAAGTGATACCGGACAGAGCAAAGATATTATCCCGGAATGTTGAACGGATGGGGATTAGAAACTGTGTTGTATGCAGTGAGACGCCGGAGCGCATGGCAGAGCTTTTCCCGGGGTTTTTTGACCGGATCCTGGTGGATGCGCCCTGTTCCGGGGAAGGGATGTTCCGCAAGGATGAGACGGCAGTGGAACAGTGGAGCGAAGCGCATGTGAGTATGTGTGCGGACAGGCAGCTGATGATCCTGGAGGAAGCGGTCAAAATGCTGAAACCGGGCGGCGTGCTCGTCTATTCTACCTGCACCTTTGCGCCGGAGGAGAATGAGGGAACAGTCAGCAGATTTTTACATAAATATGGAGAGTTCAGGATCGAAGAGGTGCCGCACGATGCGGCTTTTGCGCCGGGGCAGGCGGCATGGGTGGAGGAGCCGGCGCCGGGGCTTATGCATACCATGCGGTTATGGCCGCATCGGTTAAAAGGCGAAGGCCATTATATAGCGCGGCTTCGCCGGGAAGGCGTGCTGCCGGCGCCGATGCCGCAGCCGGTATGTCCTATGGGAAAGGCGCAGCCTGCAAAGGCCGGCAGAAGAGCGGATGCAGTACAGAAGGAACTGACTGCTGATCTGCAGGATTTTCTTGTAAAAGAGCTGGGCCTGACGCCGGACTGGCTGAGTGGACAGCGGGGCAGGGCGCAGAAATTCGGAGAACAGATCTACCTTGTGCCGGTACAGATGATTTCCATGCAGGGGATAAAGGTGCTGCGTCCGGGACTGCATCTTGCGACAGAGAAGAAGAACCGGCTGGAGCCGGCACACGCACTGGCGCTTGCGCTGAAAGGGGCACAGACGGACAAAGTTTTGGAACTGTCGCAGGAGGAGGCACAGAGGTATCTGCGCGGTGAGAGCCTGTCCGGTCTCACAGACGGGGAGCAGAAGGGATGGACGCTGCTGTGCAGGCAGGGATATCCGCTTGGATTTGGTAAGGCCTCGGGCAGTCAGATGAAAAACCATTATCCGAAAGGACTCAGAAGATAGGATACAGTCGATAAAGTTACGCTATAGCTAAGACAAAGTTAAGACACAGTTATGATACAACTTTGATGCAATTTTGATGCAAAAATGATGCAGAAAATGTCGAAAAAAGGAAGGTTTCTCCCTTGTAAAATCATTCTGCCTGGAATATACTAAATAGGGATTTTATCTTTTATTTGGGAGTGCTGTATATGTTATTTTCCAGTGTGGAATTTTTATTCCGGTTTCTGCCGGTTTTCATGTTATTGTATCTGATCGTTCCCGCCAGGTACCGCAATTTTGTCTTACTGGCGGGCAGTCTTGTATTTTACGGAGTGGGAGAACCTTATTTTGTTCTGCTGCTTATTTTTTCTGTTGTGGTCAATTATGGAATCAGTAAATATATGTTCTGGGAACCGGCAGCACCAATCCAGAACCGGGTACAGCGCCGGGTGAAGAGACGCCGGGCGGCGCTGATCATTTCACTTGTATTTGACTTCAGCCTTCTGTTTCTGTTTAAGTATTGGGATTTTGCGGCGGGCACTGTAAATCGGCTGGCAGGAAGCGAACTGATACCGGTGCTGGCACTGACGCTTCCGCTGGGGATAAGTTTCTATACCTTTCAGATGGTGTCTTATCAGGTGGATTGTTACCGCGGCGTGATAGAGGAGCCTCCGGGGTTCGTACCGTTTGCCGCTTATGTGAGCATGTTTCCGCAGCTGATCGCCGGGCCGATCGTGCGCTATGATGAGGTCGCGGACAGGATGCGCAGCAGACGGATGCGTATCCGGAATCTGGAAAACGGTCTGAAACTTTTTACGTTAGGGCTGGGGCTTAAGGTTCTGCTGGCCAACCAGATCGGTACGCTCTGGAATACGATCATGACTGCCGGCGCGGGGAATCTGCATCCGGGGGTGGCCTGGCTGGGAGCCGTGGCGTACTCCTTCCAGATATATTTTGATTTCTGGGGATATTCCGTTATGGCAATGGGGCTGGGTAAGATGCTCGGTTTCAGGATTCCGCAGAACTTTGACAGTCCCTATGCGTCCAGATCCATATCGGAGTTCTGGCGTCGATGGCATATCACGCTGGGAAGATGGTTTCGGGAATATGTATACTTTCCTCTGGGCGGCAGCCGCAAAGGCAGGCTGAGAACCATATGTAATGTTTTTATTGTCTGGGGATTTACCGGTCTGTGGCATGGAGCCGACTGGAATTTTGTTTTGTGGGGGCTGTTATTTTTCCTGCTGCTCACGATCGAGAAGAACAGCTACGGCAGATGGATGGAGCGGACGAAGATATTCGGAAGAATTTACACGCTGGCAGTTATTCCAATAACATGGGTTGTTTTTGCAATTTCCGATATGAAACAACTGGCGGCGTATCTTGGCAATATGTTCGGCATGCAACAAACGGGTGTTATGGTAGGAGTGACACAACTTCTGCGGTATTTGCAGGAATACGGGGTCCTGCTGGCGGTCTGCATTTTATTCGCCACACCATTTCCAATCAGGTGGTATAATAAATGGAAAGACAGATGGTTTGCAGTGCTGATGCTGGCGGTGGTATTCTGGTTTTCCGTACATGAGATCATGATTGGAAGTAATAATCCCTTTTTGTATTTCAGATTTTGAATTTTTACTTTTACATAACATAAGATATGAAAGAAGTTATCAATAAAGGATGATATTGCATGAAAAAACAAAAGCAGCAGGGAAAGAAAAAGAAAGCAGAGAAAAAGAAGCAGCAGAACCAGCAAAAACGGCTGGAGCAGCATGTGCAGATAGAACAGCAGAACCGGCAAAAACGGACGGAGCAGCAGCGCCAGACAGAGCAACAAGAGCAGTTGGAGCAACAGAAGCAGATAGCACAACAGAAGCAGTTGGAGCAGCAGAACCAGACGGAGCAGCAACGTCAGATAGCACAACAGAAGCAGTTAGAACAGCAGCGCCAGACGGAGCAACAAGAGCAGTTGGAACAACAGAAGCAGATAGCACAACAGAAGCAGTTGGAGCAGCAGAACCAGACGGAGCAGCAGCGTCAGATAGCACAACAGAAGCAGTTAGAACAGCAACGCCAGATAGAGCAACAGAAGCAGTTGGAGCAGCAACGTCAGATAGCACAACAGAAGCAGTTGGAGCAACAGTGCCAGACAGAGCAGCAGAACCAGCTGGCACAGCAAAAGCAGATAGAAGAGCAGATTCGACTGGAACAGGTAAGGAAACAGCGTCAGCTGGAGCAGCAGAAACAGTTAGAGAAGCTGAAACGAAAAAGGCAGCAAAAGGAGCAGAGGCAGAAGAGAGACTGGAAGGCATATATATATAACTGCCCTTATTTAATTGCGATATCTCTTACTTCGCTTGCGGTGATGTTTGCTTCTGATGAAATCGGCATCAGTGCTATTGCCAGAGATGCCCAGACGTTTGTCTGTAAGTCATATGCCAAAATGCCCGGAGAACGGGATGCGTTGGCAACGATCTCAAATGGACTCATGCAGGATGATAATAAAAATACAAGTGATATGAATAACATGAGTGATGCAGAAAAGGGTGAGGAGAACAGGAATACAGAAGAGGCGCAGGCGGAGAATACTTTGCCGGAAGGCGATGCAGCAGATCCGGAAAGCGGGGATCCGGTTGCTGCAACTGAAACGGAAAATGCAGGAAAACGCAAGGGAGAAAGTAACGATTTACAAAGTGAAGACGGACAGCAGGATGAACACGATATTCCGGAAAACGGCGTAGAACCGGAGGGTGTACCGAAGGGTATCACCAATTTTGTATTTTATGAGCCGACTCCGACAGATTCGCGCTACTATGAAGATGCAGGAAAAGTTGCATTGACGACAGAGTATCCTTATGCAAAAGAAAACATTGGTTATTTCGATGATGCGGCATTTCTGGGGGATTCAAGGACGCTGGGAATATCAGATTATGCGGGACTGGAGGAGGCGGATTTCTATTGTGACAGCGGTATGACGATCTTTAAGATTCTGGAAGAGGAAGTGACTTATCAAAAGACCGGCAGCAAAGTTCTTATGCCGGAGGTACTGCAGAATAAAAAATATGGTAAGATTTATATTATGCTGGGAATGAATGAACTTGGATACGGCAACACGGAAATGTATCTGGAGCAGTATCGTCAGGTGCTGAATCAGATCAGGGAATGGCAGCCGGAGGCGATCATCTATATTATGGCCAATCTCCATGTGAGTGAGGAAAAGAATAATATGGAGACGGAGTTCAATAATATGAATATCAACTCCAAGAATGCCGCTTCGGCGGAGCTGGCAAACGGAACGGATGTTTTTTATCTGGATGTCAACCCGGTCTTCACGGATGAAGAGGGCTACCTGAATGCGGAATTAACTTTTGACGGCGTTCATCTTTACGCAAAGCATTATGATGCATGGCGGGAGTTTCTGCTGGAACATGCGGTGGAGCCTGTTGCGAAGGAGCAGCCGTGAGAAACAGCGGAGGAATCAGCACGGTGAAACGGCTGGCAGTGCCAGCGCAGGGAGTGTGGTACAGATGGGAGAGATAAGACTAAATAAATATCTGGCGGATTGCGGGATCTGTTCCCGGCGGGATGCGGATAAACTGATCGGGCAGGGGCTTGTATCGGTTGACGGAAAGATCGCCGTAACGGGACTTAAGGTGACAGGGCAGGAGGAAATCCTTGTTCGCGGAAAAAAGGTGGCAGGCAGGGACAGGAAGGTCGTTCTGGCATACTATAAGCCGAAAGGCGTGGTATGTACGGAGCGGGATGCCCATGCGGAGAAGATTGTAACGGATGAAATTAAATATCCGGTGAGGGTCACTTATGCGGGCAGGCTGGATAAAGATTCGGAAGGGCTGTTGCTGCTGACGAATGACGGTATGCTGATTGAAGCCATGATGCGCGGCGCTAACGGCCATGAGAAAGAATATATCGTCAAGACATCAAAGGAATGGACGAAGGACGCGTTGGATTGTCTGCGGCAGGGTGTTTATCTGGAAGAGCTGAAAGTGAGGACAAAACCCTGCACGATAGAGCAGACAGGTCCGAAGACAATACGCATGATATTGACGCAGGGACTTAACAGGCAGATACGGCGCATGTGCAGGACACAGAGCTATACGGTGACGTCACTGAAAAGAACACGTGTTATAAATATCAAGATCGACGGATTGAAGCCTGGAGAATACAGAGAATTGACGCAGGATGAGATGGACGGATTATACAGACACTGTGGATTACATCTGTAATGGAAACTGATAAGTGAGACTGAAAATTTATAAAAACGGCAGGTATTTTATATGAAGGAAACAGATAACAATCGTATGAAAGAACTGGTCGCGGTGTTAAATCATGCGGCCAAAGTTTATTATGCGCAGGACACCGAAGTCATGAGCAATTTTGAATACGACCGTCTGTATGACGAGTTGGTGGAACTGGAAAAAAGAACGGGCGTTACGCTTGCCAACAGTCCTACGGTCAACGTGGGATTTGAAGCGGTGGAGGAACTGCCGAAAGAACGGCATGAGCGACCGATGCTCTCTCTTGCCAAAACAAAGAGCAGAGAAGAACTGCGGGACTGGCTGAATGGGAAAGAGGCTCTGCTTTCCTGGAAGCTGGACGGTCTGACGATCGTGCTGACTTATACCAGCGGGAAACTGCATAAGGCTGTGACGAGAGGCAATGGAGAAGTGGGAGAAGTCATTACCAACAATGCCCGGGTATTCAGAAATGTGCCGCTGTCGATTCCCTATCAGGGAGAGCTGGTGCTGCGCGGAGAAGCGGTGATCAGCTACAGCGAGTTTGAACGGATCAACAGCGAGATCGAGGATGTGGATGCAAAGTATAAGAATCCGAGGAACCTGTGCAGTGGTTCGGTGCGGCAGCTGAATAATGAGATCACGGCCCGGCGCAATGTCAATTTCTATGCATTCAGCCTTGTGAAAGAAGACAGAGAAGAGAGCGGAAGCCTGCGGGCGGAGCAGTTCGCCTTTTTACAGGAACAGGGTTTTGACGTGGTGGAATTCAGGATGGTCGATCCGGATACGATACTGGAAGGGATAGAATATTTTGAAAACAGGGTGCAGACCTATGACGTGCCGTCGGACGGTCTTGTGCTGACATACAATGATATCGCCTATGGGCAGTCGCTGGGAAGGACTGCAAAATTCCCGCGGGATTCCATCGCATTTAAGTGGGCGGATGAACTGCGGGAAACGGTGCTGCAGGAGATGGAGTGGAGTGCCAGCCGTACAGGCCTGATCAATCCGGTGGCGATCTTTGCGCCTGTTGAACTGGAAGGCACAACGGTCAGCCGTGCCTCGGTGCATAATATCAGCATAGTCAGAAATCTGAAGCTGGGTCTTGGCGACCGCATCACGGTCTATAAAGCCAATATGATCATTCCGCAGATCGCGGAGAATCTGACACAGAGCGACACGCTGGAGATTCCGGTTGTGTGCCCGGTGTGCGGCCAGCCTACGCAGATCAGGCAGGTCAATGATGTGCAGTCCCTTTACTGCAACAATCCGGACTGCGATGCGAAAAAGATCAAGGCATTTACACTGTTTGTGAGCCGGGATGCGCTGAATGTGGACGGTCTGTCGGAGTCTACGCTGGAGAAATTTCTGGCCAGAGGATTTCTGCATGAGTTTGCGGATCTTTTTAAACTGGACCGGTACGAACAGGAGATCACGCAGATGGAAGGTTTCGGGGAGAAATCTTACAGTAATCTCATGGAAAGCATTGAGAAGGCGCGAGATACTACGCTGGCGCGGGTGATTTACGGGCTTGGTATCGAGAATGTAGGTGTGGCCAATGCGAAGATCCTCTGCCGGCATTTTCAATATTCACTGGAGGCGCTGCAGCAGGCAACGGTGGAAGACTTGAATGAGGTGGACGGTGTCGGCGGTGTTATCGCAGCGGGGATTCATGAATTTTTTCATAGGGAAGAGAAACTGGAGCAGCTGGATCATCTGATGAGAGAACTTCGGCTGGCCGAAGAAACAGTGGAGGAAGGCAGCCAGATGCTGGCGGGCATGTCCTTTGTTATCACCGGCAGCCTGGAGCACTATGAGAACCGGAATGCGCTCAAAGCCGAGATCGAGAACCGGGGCGGCAAGGTCACCGGCAGTGTCACCGGGAAGACGGTCTGTCTGATCAATAATGATACGACGTCACAGTCCTCCAAGAACAAGAAGGCGAAAGAGCTTGGCGTGAGGATCGTGTCGGAAGAGACTTTTATGGAGGAATATCTGCAGGAGAATTAGATGTTTGGAGACAGTTTATCTTTTTTTGAAAATTAGTAGTATTGGCAGAGGCGTATAAAAGTGTCTTTCATATTGCATATTGCGGTGCAACGGGAGGGCACTTTTTTCGTTGGCGGAAAATGGAAGGTATGAAAGGGGAACAATAAAAGCCACAAAGATGAGTCTGCTAAAAATTACGACTATCTACGGCAACGACAATCCGGGCGCGAATGCTCATGTACGGTAAAGAAGCAAACAACCGAAAACAAGAGATAGACTGCCAGCACCACACTATTCCGAAGCAAAGAAGCCAAAGACCAAAAGACAGCAAGTTATGCACATTACACACAGTGCCGACTACTACGGAATCTCCCTCATTCTTATAGCTATCCAACATAAGAATTATGAATTTTTTCTTAACACTACTGCGGTAGTGTTGACAGCCCGATAAGAAAGGTGTAATGTATAACCATGCAGAAACTACTGCAGTCTTATAAAAGAGAGGACAAAAATGGATATTAAACTTTTTGACTCAGAATTGAAAGTAATGTGTGTGCTTTGGAGTGAGGGCGATACCACGGCAAAACATATATCTGATGTTCTGAAAAAGAAATTGGCTGGAACATGAATACTACCTACACACTGATAAAAAGATGTATCAAAAAGGGGCGATTGAACGTTCCGAACCGAATTTCATGTGCCATGCCCTTATTCCTAAAGAAGAAGTACAGGAAGCGGAAACAAATGAGCTAATCAATAAAATCTATGACGGCTCTGCTGATAAACTATTTGCGGCTCTCTTAGACAGAAAGAAACTTACTGTTGAACAGATTGAAAAGTTAAAGCAGATTGTTCGGGATTTGGAATGAGGTGATGTGTATGAGTTTATTGCAAATGAGTATTTACGGCGCAGTCCTCATTTTGGCAGTTGTTGTTATACGGGCGGTTGCAATCAACAGATTGCCTAAAAAAATATTTCTGGTTTTGTGGGGGCTTGTTCTTTTAAGATTATTGATACCGTTTTCTATTCCGTCTGTATTCAGTGTGTATTCCTTAATCGGACAGAATACGGCGGTCAATCATTTAGAACAAACTACTATAAGTGATTTTGTTCCAATCATAAAAGGAGATCCGCTTTCTTTGTGGGTGACTTCGTTCTTGTAGGGATAGTGTTTCTGCTCTTGGTCGTATTCAGAGAACAGCTTCTCGCCGCTCTGGTAGGCGGCGGCAGAAACGGCGGATTCGTTGTTGCTCCGCTTAATGATTGTGATTTTACAGTGCGGGCATGGCAAGTGTGCGCCCTCCTTTCTCCCGGATTCCGGGCAGAAAAAAAGCAGGAGACCTTTTTTCAGATTTCCTGCTTATTGCTTAATATTCCTTGTTTTTTAGTCTATCAATACAGCTAATATAATACAACAAATATTCTGTATTATTTTCATAATCATATTGACCAATACCTTGCTGAATCACTATTTCTAATTGAAGTTTAGCACTATTGCTTATAACATACCTTGTTCTTAGCTCAAATAAAATATAAACAAATTTTTCATCTTCTAATTTTTCATTATAAGCCTCATTTTTTGATGTAGATAGTAATTTGTATGCTATAAACTCAAAATCTTCTGAAGATAAATGCAAATTGTTATTAGTAATTGCATTTATAGCATTAAATTTTTGGCTTTCTAAAAAGAAATTTGTAAAACTACTTAATGGTATTTCTATAATATCAACTTTTTCAGACAACCATTTCAATGTTTCCTCAAAAGATTTAAAACCCGGAATAATTTGAGATTTATAATTTCTTATAAATTCATATCTTTGCTTCATAATATATATTTTTCCTGCTTAATTAATGGTAACAGTTCCCGAAAATTCTACTCCTGATAACCATGATAGAGATTTCATATTATACCCCTGTAAGCCTTTTGAAGTTACTTTAACTTTTTCAATATCACTATCTAATTTGAAATCACCTATTTTTACAGACCCAACAGACGCAGCGGTTGTATTTTTGGTAGTGTAATTGGTGCCGTCTCCAAATGTTTTATAAACTTTACTTGATAATAGGTTAGCACTTTTAACCTGTATTTTTTTATATCTAAAAGCATTGTACATTTCGTCACCTTCCCACAATAGGTATAACTCACAATCCTCACTTGTGCCATCTCTAATCACGGAAGCATAAATAACGGTTGCCCCTCTGGTTGATTTCTCTTTTGAAAGAGTATAACAATATTGTTCAAAATCTTCCTTACTGTCAAACTGTAAAACTGGAATTTCAACTTGCGTTTCTGTAGAAACTTTATCATTTGTCATTGCAAAAACTGGCATTGAAGATGTAATAAAAAGAACACAAGTTAATAAAAATGTTAAAAACTTCTTCATGGGTATCCTCCTTAATCATTATTACACATAGATTACAATTACGGCTTATTTTATAAAATCATCAGTATCCCTCCCCTTTCCTCTTTTTGTGCATATTCTACTATATTTTTTATTTATGTCAATATCATTATAGAATAAGCACAACAAAAAACTAATAAATTTATTCGATTATTCAAAGGCAAAAGGGTAGCTGGCGGCAGCCAGTGCAGGGGAAGCGTAGCGTCCCCTGTTTGATTTGGAGCAGACCATGACTGCGGAAAATCACAGCCCTCCGGCAAGGAGCCTTCGGAGAACGCAATTCACCAACCTCTGGGTGGTGTATAATTGCGCCCTCTTTCAGAGGGGGATTTTCCGGGCTTCCGTTTTTCTGCCGTTTTTACCGTTCCTGCTGTTTGGGCTTTTTGTCAGGATAGAGCTTCCCGGCGACAACGGCGGCATGGCTCTTTATCTTGATTTCCCCTTCCTGTTCGCTGTGCTTTGCGTTCCGGTAGCCTTCATCGGAGAGATAGAAACGGAACCGCTCCCCCTTAAAGCTGACAAAGCAATCCTTCTGTACTTCCAGTGTAATCATATGGCGGGTTTCCGATCGGAACCGTTCTTTTCCTGACAGGTCATGCCCCTGCATAATCGGCTCCTGTGCCTTTGCCGCCGCAAGCCGTTGGCGGATGGAATTGTCACGCTCTGCAAGGAACCGGGCTTTTGTGGCGGCAACAAACTGGCTGCACTCCGGTTCCGGTATCTTTTCCAGTTTCCGGATGGCGTTCTCCACGATTGCTTTTGTCAATAAGTCTTTTATCACCGGCACGATTTCCTTCATGCCTGCAAGGGTTTCCTCCTTGGTCGGTGCGGCATACTGGTAGATAATGTCCAGCTCGCTTTTTGAAAATTTCATTCCGTGTCCTCCTTCCGGTTTTCTGTAAGAACCTGTGCCACAAGACGTTTGGTGTCGCTCCGGCAGAACAGGACTTTTAAGATAGTGCTGACCTGTTCGTCCGTCACGGATTCCGGGTGGGGGAGATGGCTTTCCAGCATAGCCCCTCTGGTGCAGAGCCGATGTGTCCGTTCCTTCCGGTTAAGCGTCTTTATCTGGTGTTCCAGCATTTTTTCTTTATGCTCCGCCCGCCGCAGTTTCGCTTCGGTCTTTGCAATCTCCTGATTCAGTTTTTCCAGCTTCTCATTCATGGGCGGCATCCTCCTTTGGGAGCAGGATGTAGATGTGGCTGACCTCCCCGATTCCCTGACGGACACGCATAATCATCCCGGCCTGTTCCAGTTCGTTTAAGGAACG